>SXGS01452820.1_pt1 | contig 15138 bp, 5 predicted proteins | sample 3174681 | NCBI WGS metagenome assembly SXGS01 (sample SAMN11356861, study PRJNA531348) | freshwater metagenome | isolation source: freshwater sample F1-80 | place: China: Fuxian Lake, Yuxi | collected 2017-12-25 | reverse complement strand
TGTGGTGATGATCTGCGGTGACATCATGACCATGCCCGGTTTGCCCAAAGAGCCGGCCTCGATGCGCATCGACATCGACGACGACGGGAAGATCTCAGGTTTGTTCTGATTCACCCAGGCCTGCGGTGCCCAACAAAGCACTAAGGCCGGCAAGGGCCTATGCCACTATTCGGGGCAATTATTTGGCCATGATTTACTTGTACGCTGCATAGGAAAAGCCCCGCCAAGTCGGTTACAGTCACGTCGTCATTATTTTTCACAAGCTCACAAGGGGTATTTTTCATGGCAGCTTCGAGTAAACCGGGCGTTTACGCCAATAAAAAGGCCGCAAGATCTAAAACTTCGAAGCTCCTAGAAGGGCTTGGGCAATCCGCCAAGGCTGACCCATCTGTCCTCAGCCCTGCGGCACTTATGGCCCTTGGTTTGGCCGGTGTGGCGGTTGCAGCTGTGCCTGACAAATCACAGAACGCCCCGCCAGTGCCTAAAAATGACGCTGCTTTGGCCGGTGCGACCGGCTTTTCGGACCGCGTTGCTAAAGAGGCAGCGACCTCGGTAGCCCCCCCAAATGTCAGCGATTTGCAATTGCAACTCGCCGACCTGATTGATGATTTGCAAGCCCATACAGTGCTGGGGGCAGCAGCGCCGGGCATGCCAACTGTTCCCTCAGAGTCCGCCAGCGAAGCTGAGGTCGTTGCGCCCCAGCAGCCCTACCAAGCCGACTTGTTCTCGCAACTCGGCGATGGTGCTGCGGTGGTCAGTGTGGTTGCCGAACCGGTCTTGTTAGCACAGGCCGTGGTACCGGCGGTTGCGCCGCAGGCCGCGGCAGCAACTGCGGCGCCAGCTGCCGGTGAGGCTGCCGGCGCAGCCGCGGAGGCGCCCTTGCTTCAGGCCTTGCTATTGCTGGGGGCGCTTGGCGTCGTTTCGGCAGGCTCAAGCGGTTCAAGCAGTAGTTCCAACACCACTGCGCCAGACACGATTGCTCCCGTCATGAAAAGTATGGTGGCTAACGGAGTGGCAAAAACGATTACGCTGACTTTCAACGAAGCGATTGATGCCGCCAACCTGCCCGACAAATCCAAGTTTGTCGTTTCTACTGGCGGTGTAGCGAATACCGTAGCAAGCATTTCCGCCACTGGAGCGGAGGTGACACTGACGCTGACAAATGTATTTGCAGACGGAACAAGGGTCGACCTCAGCTACACAGACCCTACCAGTGGTAACGATGCCAAAGCAATCCAGGACGCAGCAGGCAACGATGCACTTGGCTTCTCGAACCTGCCTGTGGCAGATGGTTATGTTCGGGGTGCATCGGTGTACGCCGACGCCAACAACAACGGCAAGGCAGATGCGGGTGAACTGCTTGGCACAACTGATGCCGGTGGCAATTTTTTCCTTCCAGCCGGCACCAAGGGCGCCATCATTGCGGTTGGTGGCGTCAACATAGACACAGGTGTCGCAAACACCATCGAGCTCAAGGCCCCCGAGGGTTCCACCACGGTCAACCCTTTGACTACATTGGTGCAAGCCGTTGTTCAGGCCAATGGCGGTGCGGTGACCACGGCCACCATAGCCACTGCCATGGCGACCGTCGCGACAAGCCTTGGACTGACTGGCACTGACCTGCTGAAATTCGACCCTATTTCTGCCTTTAAAGACGCGGCTGCTAATCCTGCCACCAAGGCAGCTGCTGAGGCTGTGGCCGTTGCAGCCCAAAAGGCAGCGACCCAAGTGGCGACCATTGTGGCCCTTGCCGAGAAGGCCGCGCCCGGCGCTGGAGCCACTGTGGTTTCTAATTTGGCCACTGTGGTTAAAACAGCGGCTACATCAGTCACCCCTGCTGTCAATCTGTCTGCGTCAACCACCATCGACAGCATGATTGGCACCACCTTGGACAAGGTTCTGCCGGCTGAGAAAACAGCTGCTCGTGACAGCATTGGCACGGCAGCAACGGCCATCAGTACGGCAACAGACCTGACGGCATTGTCGGCAGCCCAAGGGCAAGCCCTTGATAAAACTGCGCCGGCAGCCCCCACCAGCGTTGTGGTGGCGTCGATCAGCAACGACACCACGCCCGCTGTTCGCGTGAACATTGACACCACCAGCTTGCTCGGCAAAGCTGCAAACGTCGGGGATATTGTGACGCTCAATGAGGGAGGTGCGATCAAAGCCACAGCCACATTGACGGCCGCCGATATTGCTGCAGGCTACAAAACAGTTGATGTTGCTATTGCTTCCGCATTGGCAGATGGCGATCACAGCTTGACTGTCGTGATTACCGACCGGGCAGGCAATGTTGGTGCCGCATCAGCGGTCGTTGTTGTCAAGATCGACACCATAGCCCCGGTGGCGCCCGTCGTGAGCGCGGTGTCAACAGACAACCTGGTGAGTGCTGTCGAGAAGGCTGCTGGCGTGGCGGTCAGTGGTACGGCTGAAGCCGGCGCAACCGTTGCCGTTACCTGGGGAGCGACAGTTAAGACCGCCACCGCCACTGTGGGGGGCACTTGGAGCACAAGTTTTAGCGGCACCGAGGTGCCAGCAGACGCCAGCACCACGATCAGCGCAGTGGCCACCGACGTGGCGGGCAACGCCGGCGTAGCGGGAACCCGCGCTGTCACAGTGGATACCACGGCCCCCACCATCTCCGCCGCATCCCCGGCAGACAACGGCTTGAGCTTGGGTCTGGCCTCAAACCTGGTGATGTCTTCGGCTGAGGCCTTGGCCAAGGGCACGGGTTCGCTGTCGCTTTACAAAAGCGGCAATGTTTTGGTTGAAGCCATTGACGTCACTGGCAGCCGGGTGACCTTGTCTGAGGACAAAAAATCAATCAGCATCGACCCCACGGCTGACTTGGTCAAAGACGAGACCTATTACGTCAAAGCATCAGCGGGGGCATTCACGGATACCGCTGGCAACCCCTGGGCAGGAATCAGCAATGCCACCGACTGGAACTTTACCGGTGCAGGGGCCACCGTGCTGGTTAACGCCGTGTCGACCGACAACAAAATCAACCTGAGCGAATCGGGCTCAGCCATTACCGTGACGGGTACCCTGGGTGCCGAGGCTGCTGTGCTGGCGGCCTACAAAGTATCTGATATGACGGCCCTGCTGCGCCCGGCCAGCGGCACCGATATCACCCTGACCAACCTCAGCTACACCTACACCAACGGCGCCACTGGCGCGTGGAGCGCGGTGCTCCCGGCCTCTGCGGTAAGCGGTACTGCGGCCTACACCCTGCTGGTCAGCTTCAAGGGCACGGACGGCGCAGCCCTCAATATCAACGGTGACGGCACCCAAGTGGTGCAGGTTGACACGGTTGTCGTGGCGCCGAGTTTGGCGTTGACCACTGACAGCGGCAGCAGTATCTCGGACAAACTAACCAACAATGCGGCTTTAACGCTCAACGGAGAAACAGGCGCTACCTTTGAGTACAGCGCCAACGGAACCAGCTCTTGGAGCAGCGTCGCACCTACACCGTCTACTGGTGCGAATACGGTGTACGCCCGCCAGACCGACGCAGCGGGTAACATCAGCGTCACCTCCAGCGCGTTTAGTTTTAGCTACGACGCTTCAAGCCCCACTGTGAGCGCTGTGGCTATTAGCTCAGCAACCGGCATTCAAGCCAGCACCCTGAATGTCGGTGATGTGGTCAGCGCGACCGTTACCCTGAGCGAGGCCACATCTGTTGCTACGACCGGCGGTACGCCACAGGTGGCACTCAATATTGGCGGTACCACGGTGCAAGCGGCTTACGCCTCGGGCACAGGCAGCACGGCGCTGGTGTTCAATTACACCGTGCTGGCAGGGCAAACGGATGCCAACGGCATCAGCATTGCTGCCAACAGCCTGTTACTCAATGGTGGCACTTTGCTGGATGCAGCGGGCAACGCGGCCACCCTCAGCCACGCGCTGGTGGCAGACAACGCCAGCTACATGGTTGACACCACGGCACCCACCGTCATCTTGGGCGCCCCGACCAGCCTCACTGCCAGTGGCGAAACCTTCACTTTTAACTTCAGTGAATCAGTCACCGGTTTCAACGTCGCGGACATTGTGCTAGTGGGCGGCACAGCGGCGACGGTTGCCGGCAGCGGTGCCAGCTATACGTCAGTGATCAGCCCCACTGCTTCGACCACCCCCTTGGCCTTCTCGGTCAATGTGCCAGCCGCCGCTGCCACCGATGCGGCGGGTAATGCGTCCACAGCGGCGACAGCCTTTACGCGCTCAATATTGGTGGGAACTTCCGCCAATGAAATACTGACCGTCAACGACCTCCTCAACAACATCTTTTTGAATGCCGGCGGTGATGATATTGTCAAACTCGGCGCGGCCACAGGATCTACAGTGGCCACAACCGATGTGGTTTCTGGCTTCTCGGCTGGGGACAAGATTGATTTGTCTGCGATTTTGGGAAGTGCCACGGGTGGCGCTGGTTTCGTCTCTAGTGGTTTCGCCGATACGGGTGCTGGGTTTATTGAGTTAAAAAATCTGGCATTGGTCAAAAACACAGCCACGACGACGACGACAGTGACGTTTGATGTCGCATTCGACGCAGCGACCCTTGGCGGCAGCAAGATCAATGGTGCTGTGATCGATCTATTTTATAACTATGCATCGGTTGCAGACGGCGGCGCAGTTAGTCCTAAGTACACGACGACCAAGTTTGTGTGGAGTACGGTAACACCCAATTTGTCTATTGCGGATAACCCCAGTGGTACCTTGCCAAACGGCAAGATCGCTTTGCTAGCAGACACAGGCTCAACCAACCCCATCATCATCACAGCCAACACCAGCTCAGGAGTTGTGCTTTCAGCGGAGTTGACGCTCACAGGACTGCTCAATACCTTCCAGATTGGCCTTGAATCCAAAGCCAATGGCGGTACCACAGAGATCAATACCGCGGACGGCAAGGTGTATGGTGCCGCCAGTGACTCTGGCGGCTTGCTGGCCTTGGGCATCTCCAAAACCGCCGGTGCGGCATTAGGTGCAAACGGTGCTTTGGAAATCGTCTCCGACACCACCGCCCTGGGCACCGTGGGGGACAACCAGTTGCGTATGCTGGTGGCACCTTACGATACCGCCAATGGGCTGACGCACCTTCAGGTGCAATACGACACCAACTCGGCGTATGGCACCGGCAAAACCACGGCCAGCAGCGTGATTGCCATTGATTTCGTGGGCGACGTGACGGCCCTCCTCACGCCAGCGAGTCTGACCTTTATTTGATGCACGCCACAACGCCGATGCGCCTGCGCGCAGGCGCCCTTGGCTTGGCCGTGGCATGTGCTGGGCTTGGCTTGTGCAGCGTAGCGGCAGCGCAGGCGCTGCCTGCCATCAAACCCGGGCAAATTGCCAGCAACTTCGAGCAATTGCGGGTCACGGCCGTGGCCGACCAACTGATTGCTTACCTGATCAAGGCCTCTGCATGGGTTGACCGGCCCGAGACGCGACTGACTGCAGCGGCCCTTGCCGAGCGGGTGCGCGACGCTGTGCTGGCGCACCCCGAGGTGCGCCTGAGCCTGGAGCAACGCCAAACCGCCAGTTTGGCCACCCGCGAAGCCTTTGCCGGTTTTTTGCCCCAGGTGTCTGGCAATGTTGAGTCCGGCTGGCGCAGCAATGATTTGGTCAGCACCCCTTGGAGCAATGTGCCGGCCTTCAAAGACAACACGCGTGCGCTGGCACTGTCGGCGCGCCAACTGGTGTATGACTTTGGCGCGGTGGGCAGCCAGGTCGATGCCCGCACGTCGCTACAGGCTGCTGCAGCCGCCCGCGCCGAAATTAAAACCTCAGAGCTCACGCTGCGCGCAGTCACCGCCTGGCTCGAGATGTTTCGCGCGCGCGAGGTGTTTGCCTTGTCGCAAATGAACGTGGCCTCGCGCCAGCAAATACTCAGTTTTATTGACGAGCGCGAACGCCTTGGAGGCAGCTCCAAAAGCGACGTGCTGCGCGCACGGGCTCGCCTGGCTGATGCCTTGGCGGTTGAGGTGGGGGCTAAAAACCGTTTGTCGGCGGCCGAAGCCGGCTACCGGGAGGTCTTTAATGCGCCCCCGCCGGCCCAAATTGCGCTGCCTGTTGGCGCGGTGGTGACGATGGGCCGGTATGCCAATCTGGGCGATTGGGTGTCGCGCAACGCCAACTTGGCAGAGGCCCGCGCCCAAACCGAGGCCGCCGGGCATGAGGCCAAGTCGGCAACCGCCTCGCTGTTGCCCAGCATTCAGTTTGAGGTGAGCGCCAGGCGGCGCGACCTCGGCGGCGAGGGCGTGCCGGGGCTGGACTGGACGGCGGGCTTCTCGGTCAAGCAAAACTTGTACGCGGGCGGCGCTGATGTGGCGCGCAAGCAGCAGGCTGACCAGCGCGCTGTCGAATCCCGTCTGGCCGAAGACAAACTGCGCCGCCAGGTGGAGCGCGCCTTTACGCAGGCCATGGCTGATGTCAACAACAGCGCGTCCGCCGTAGCGGCCCGCAAAGAGGCCGCCCAAGTGGCCGCGGTTGCCCTGGAGGCGGTGCGCGAGCAGTTTGCCTTCAGGCGCGGCACCCTGCTTGATTTGCTTCGCGCCCAGGAAGAGCTGTACGCGGCCGGGCGCGATTTGATCGACGGCATTGTGGACGAGTCTTTGGTGCGCTACCGGCTGCTTGATCTGGCCATGGAACTCACCCCCCTGTTTGGCATACCCCTGCCGGGTGCTGCGGCGGCTAACTGATCGCCATGAGTAGCGACACCCCCGGCAAACCGTTTGACGCCTTAGAGGCCTGCCTGCGAGCGGTTTTGTCCTGGCACGAGCAGCCCCTTTCGTCTGCATCGTTGCGTTCGCGCGTGGGCAGTGACGAGATCTGGTCGCAAGAAATTCTGCTCGAGGCGGCGGACAGCCTGGGCTACGACGTGCTCGAAGGCCAGATCGACCCCGCCCTGCCTGCGCTACCGGCCCTGCCTGCCATTTGCGCCACCCATGTCGGCACCTTTGTGGTGGTGCTGGCCTACGACACCGATGCTGGCCTGCTGTGGGTAGACCCCGACCACGGCGAGCGACCAGTGCAGGCCGACACCCACGAGGTCATAGCCCGCCTCTCGGGCATCACCCTAAGCCTCACTCGCCGGCAAATGCCCGGGGCGGCGGGCGACGCGCCCAAGCAGGGTTCAACCAGCCGTCACGGCCACTGGTTTTGGGGGCCTATTCTGCGCATGCGTTGGGTCTATATGCAGGTGGCACTGGCAGCACTGTTGGTGAACCTGTTTGCGCTTGCGAGCTCAATTTTCTCGATGATCGTCTACGACCGCGTGATCCCCAACAACGCCATCGACACCCTCATTGCGCTCTTGATCGGCGTGATTATTATTTTTGTCAGTGACTTTGCCATTCGTACCGTGCGCGGTTATTTTCTTGACATGGCCAGTTCCAAGGCAGATGCCGCCATTGCTGACGCCTTGTTTGAGCAAATGCTTGATGCCCACATGAAGACCCGTCGCGGCAGCACCGGGTCCTTGGCCAGCACCCTCAAAGAGTTTGAGTCGATCCGGGATTTCTTGACCTCCGCCACGCTCACCACCTTTATTGACATCCCCTTTGCCCTTGTGTTTTTGGTCGTCATCTGGATGATTGGCGGCCCCATGGCCTACGTGCCGCTGATCGCCATTCCCATCATGCTGCTCTCGGGCTTGGCGGTGCAGCCCCAACTGAAGCGCCTGATCCAGGAGTCGCAAGAAGACGGGCACCACAAGCACGCCATTTTGGTTGAGACCCTCAATGGCCTGGAGACCATCAAGTCACTCGGGGCAGGTGCGCTGATGCGCCGGCGCTGGCAAGAGGCGGTGGCGCATCAGTCCAACGTGGGGCTTAAGTCGCGCATGCTGGCGCAACTCGCCACCAACGTGGCCAACACAGCCCAGCAGTTTGTGCAGGTGGGGGTGATCACGGTGGGCGCTTTTCTGGTTAGCTCGGGGCAGCTTGGCTTTGGAGCCATCATTGCCTGCACCATTTTGGCGGGACGGGCCATTGCGCCCATGGCACAAATCACCCAGTTGCTGACCCGTATGAACCAGACCACCGTCAGCTATGGAGCGCTGGACCGCCTGATGGGGCAGGAGCGCGAGCACGAGCACGGTCGGGTGTTCATGTCGCGGCCTGATTTTCGGGGCGCTATCGAGTTCAAAAACGTCACCTTTACCTACCCTGGCGCGGCCAAGCCGGCGCTGGAAAATGTGTCTTTCCAGATCGCGCCCAAAGAAAAAGTCGCCGTTATTGGCAAGGTTGGCTCGGGTAAAACCACGGTCTCCAAGCTCATCCTCGGGCTCTACCAGCCTGATTCTGGCGCGGTGCTGATTGACGGTGTAGACGTGCGCCAGATCGACCCTTCGGATTTGCGCCGTGCCCTGGGGGTGGTGCTGCAAGACATCTGGCTGATTGGCGGCACGGTCAAACAAAACATTGCCTTGGGCGGCTCGTTTCCCAGCGATGAAGAAATATTGCGCGCCTCTCAAATCGCTGGTGTGGATGATTTTGTCAAACAAAACCCGCAGGGCTATGGCATGCGTCTGGGCGAGCGTGGCGAAGGCATCTCGGGCGGGCAGCGGCAAGCTATTGCCATTGCACGGGCGCTGCTGGGGCAGCCCAAAATTTTGTTGTTTGACGAAGCCACCAGCGCCATGGATTTAGGTGCCGAAACGTCGCTGCTGCAACGCCTGACCGCAGAGATTGGCGATTGCACCTTTGTCACCATCACCCACAAAGCCAGCTTGCTGCAAATTGTCGACAAAATCGTGGTCATTGACCAAGGCCGCGTGGCCATGCAGGGCACGCCTGAGCAATTGATGAAGGCCCAGCAAGCGCAACAGGCGCAACAGGCCCAGCAAGCAGCGCAGGCCACTCAGGCCAGGGGCCTGTCGGAACCCTCTGCCTGACGCCGCCGTAGCCATTCTCTGCACCCGCCTACAGCCCAAATTTTTTAAAACCTCGCGCCATGCCAAACCCATCCACGAGTCGTCTTAAAGCCTGGGTAGACCGGTATGCGGGCGCCCCCGCCACCACGGTGGCCGCAAGCGCCAACGGCATGGGGCAGATCAGGCGCGCCTCGCTGCTCATGCTGTGGGCTATCGCCAGCTTTTTTGTTTTGATGTTTGTCTGGATCAGCTTTGCCGAGGTCGACAACGTCACCCGGGCCGAGGGCCGGGTCATCCCCTCGGCCAAGTTGCAGGTCATTCAAAACCTCGAAGGCGGCATCGTGGCTGAGATATTGGTCAAGCAGGGGCAAACCGTCAAGGCCGGCGACAAGCTCGTGGGCCTGAGCGCGCTGCAACACGACGGCGATATGAAAGCGCGTTACCAGCAAATCTATGGGCTCGAGGCCCGAGCCGCCCGGCTGCTGGCCCTGGCCAATGGGCAGCAGCCCAAGTTTCCGCAAAGCGTGGTGGATGCCGCGCCCGACCTGATGTCAGTCGAGACGGCCACCTTTTTGTCCAAGTCGCTTGAGCAAGAGTCTCAATTGGCCGTTTTGTCGGCGCAACTCGATCAAAAAACCCGAGAGCTCGACGAATCAAAAATCTCGCTCCTGGCCACCCGCAAAAGCCTGGAGCTGGGCCGCGAAGAGCGCGCCACCGTGGCGCGTTTGGTCGAGCGGGGCCTGGAGCCGCGCCTGGAACTGGTGCGTATCGACCGCTCTTTTGCCGAACAAGAGGGCCGCGCCGACATCGCCGCCGTAACCATAGAGCGCCTGCGTGGCGCCATTTCTGAGCTTGGCGCCCGCAAAGACACCCTGGTGCGCCAACTGCGCTCCGAGGCGCTCAACGAACTCAACCGCACCATGGCCGAACTCGCCGCCCTCAGGCAGGGCATGCCAGCCATGGCCGACAAGGTTGCCCGCACCGACATCAAATCCCCCATGAACGGGATCGTCAACCGGGTGTTTGTGAGCACGCTGGGCGGTATCGTCAGGCCCGGTGACCCGATTGTTGAGGTCGTGCCCGGCGATGACCAACTGGTGGTCGAAGCTTTGGTCCTGCCCAAAGACATCGGCTTTGTCAAACTCGGGCAGTTGGCCCGGGTCAAAGTTACCGCCTATGATTACTCGATCTTTGGCGCCATGGACGGGTTGGTCAAAAACATCAGCGCCGACGCCGTGCCAAACGAAAAAGGCGAGGCGTTTTTCCAGGTCAAGGTTGAAACCAAAACCCGCGCCATTGAGGCCATCGACAAAAAGCTATCTATCATGCCCGGCATGCAAGCCCAAATCGACATCATCACCGGAAAAAAAACCATTTTGCAATACCTGTCCAAACCCATCGTGGCCTTGAAAGAAAACGCGTTCCGGGAGCGTTAAGTCAAGCCAAACCAAACAGGGCAGGGTAAGGCTGGCAGGCAGGCAGGCAGGCCCTCCCGGCGCCAGTATGGGCCCGCCTGCTTAGCAAAAAAGTCGATGAAAAAAACTCAGAAAAAATTTCTTAAAAACCCTTTGGTTATGCCAGAATTATCAGTATTTAGCAGCCGGCCCTAGCACCAAACGCCGGCATTTCAACGGCCCAGCCCATCGCCCCAATTAGAGGTAAACCCATGGCAACCTTAACCGGCACATCAGGCAACGACACCCTCACTGGGGGCGCTGAGAACGACAGCATCAGCGGTCTGGAAGGCGATGACACCCTCGAGGGCTTAGCTGGCAACGACACCATAGACGGTGGTACGGACACCAATGGTGGTGACTGGGTCAGCTACCAGGGTGCGACCAGCGGCGTTAGCGTCAACCTCACCACCGGTGTGGCCACGGACGGTCTGGGCGGCACAGACACGCTGCTGAACATCGAGCGCATTTTAGGCACCGCCTTCAACGATGTGCTCACTGGTAATTTGCGGGCCAACCGTTTCAGGCCGGGTGACGGCAACGACACCGTCAACGGGCTCGACTCCTCCTCCCCGTTCGATAGAGTCGAGTACTCTGATGCGAGCAGCTCTGTCAAGGTCGACCTCAATGCAGGTACCGCGACCGGTACATCCATAGGCACTGATACCCTGATCTCTATTGAAGCCGCTGAGGGTTCTGGCTTCAATGACGAGATCACCCTGCCAGACCGCGGGGAAGCTTTCGGAATGAGCGGCAACGACCTGCTGGTCGCTGGCAAACAGTATTCTTGGTTAGAGGGTGGCCTGGGCAACGACACGCTCAGGGGCGGCGTCTCAAGTTACGACACCGCAGCGTTCAATATGAACGCCACCAACCTCGATGGCCTCACCATCAATAGCGAGCAGCTTGCCGGCAGCGCTGAAAGCAGTTGGACGATAAACAAAGGCAGCACCGCCTTGGTGCGTGTAGAGGCCAAAACCAGCACTGGCGTTTGGACGGTCACTGACTTGCGCGTCACCACAGACACAGCTAACCCAAATTTTGGGGTAGACCAATTGACTGGCGTTGAGCGGCTCGCCCTGTCTTATCGCAACTCAAGCAATTCCTACGTCTCCACCTACCTCGGCCTCGGTGGCACCCAGGCTGCCCCAACCCTGAACTTCACCAGCCAGACCGGCACCGCAAGCGCCGACACCATGGCCGGCAGCAATTCCGCTGACACCCTCACCGGTGGCGCTGGCAATGACAGCATCAACGGCCTGGGCTCGGACGACGTCCTGCGCGGCGGCGCTGGCGACGACATCCTCAACGGTGGCGAGCAGCGCTCCCTGGCCTGGAAACCCAATTGGGTCTTTGCCACCTCAGACTGGGACACGGCTGACTACTCTGATGTCAAAGTAGGCGGCATAAGGCTAGACCTCTCCACTATGAAGGTCACCGGTGCCAATGGCGCTGACGTGGGTACAGACACCTTGCGCGGCATAGAGGCAGTGCACGGCACCCCCCAGTCCGATACCGTGCTTGGCAGCTTTGTCGCCCTCTCGGGCAACAACGAAGGCGCCGGTGACCAGCACGGCGTTGACTTTGTTGGCTACGGCGGCAGCGACAACGTCACCCTGACCAAGGCGCAGAGCATGCCCTGGGTTGACACCCCCATCATGCTCTACTGGTGGTCCAAGACCGGCGTGAGTGCGGTGTTTACCGGCAGCGTTGGCACCATCAGCTACACCGCCTCGGACACCCAAGCCGCTGGTGCAGACACTACCGACGGTTTTAACATTTTTGGCGACAGCCCCCATGCCGACCGCTTTGATTTCAGTGGCATGACCAGTAATTGGCGAGTTGGAAGCCGCTTTAACTACGTCACCCTCCATAATGGCGGCAATGACACCGTTGTGGGCAATGGCGACACGGCCGTTAGTTTCCCTGGCGGCCTGTTGAGCACCACCGGGCTGGGTGTCAATGTGCGTTTTGCCGCGCCGGGCACTGCCTTTACTGTCGACATGACGCACCTGAGCCGATCGAGCGCCTGGAGCTATGGCACAGTCACACTGTCAAACATCGACAACATCCGCGGCACCAACCTCAATGACACCTTGGTCGGCGGTATCTACGATGACTATGAGGGTTTCCGCGGCAGGCGCGGGGACGACTTCATCGACGGCGGCAGCGGCGACGATCAATCAGACTACTGGGATGGTAGCGCTGGCATCACAGTCAACCTGGCAGCCGGTACCGCGAGCGGCGACAGCTCAGTTGGAAACGATACCCTGCGCTCTATTGAAAGAATACGGGGCACAGCCTTTGCTGATGTCTACGACGCCCGGGGATTTTCGGGCACCTCGGTCAATGCCGGCAGTCATGCCGAGTGGAACACTTTCGAAGGCCGGGGCGGCGACGACACCATCCACGGCAACGGCAAAACCCGCATCGAGTACATCAGCTCCGGGGTTGCTGTAGAGGTCAACCTGGCCACTGGCAAGGCCTGGGCGCTCAACCTCGCGGACCGTACCGGAGACCTGAACCAGTACGTGGGCACAGACACCTTCACCGGAGTTTTTCGTGTGCGCGGCTCGGCTCTGGGCGACTTGCTCTTAGGCGGTGGCGTGGGCTGGATGTTTGGCGACACCGCAGTCGAGGTGTTTGAGCCGGATGCCGGCAACGACACGGTCAACGGTTTTGGTGGCTTCGATCAGGTGCGTTACGGCTCGTCGACTGCGGCCATCACGGTGGACCTGCGCCTTGCTAATTTGCAGGTACAAGACGGCATGGGCGGGGTGGACACACTCATCGGCATCGAAGCGGTGAGGGGCAGCGACTTCAACGACTCGATGGTTGGCAGTGACACCAACAAGACCGGTTTTGGTAACCAAGAGGAATTCACGGGCGGTAAGGGCAACGACACTCTGAATGGGGGCGGTGGCTACGACGAGGCTTCGTACACCGACGACCCCACCAATGGTGTGGTGGTCAACCTGGCTACTGGCGTGGCCCAAGACGGCTGGGGCGGCACCGACACGCTGAGCAACATCGAGGGTGTGGAGGGCTCCTGGAAAGACGACAGCATCACCGGCAGTAGCGCCGACAACCGGCTGGACGGCCGTGCGGGCAACGACACGCTCGATGGCGGCGCGGGCAGTGACACCGCAGAATACAACCAAGCCAACGGGGCTGTACAGGTCAACTTGGCCCTGGGCACAGCCACCGGGGCCGATGGCAACGACACCCTCAGCAACATTGAGAACGTGTATGGCTCGATTTATGGCGATACGCTGACCGGCAATGCCGAGGCTAACACGCTGCAGGGCTTGGCAGGCGACGACACGCTGAGCGGGGGTGCGGGCAACGACACCCTGGACGGTGGCCTGGGCACAGACCGAGCTGTTTTTAGCGGTAAACATGCCAATTACACGGTCAGCACGTCGGGCAACAGCACCACCGTGCGAGACAACCTGGGCACCGATGGCACGGATACCTTGCTCAATATGGAAGAGCTGGCTTTTTCTGACAAGACGGTTCCAATTCCAGTTGGCTTGCGCGGTATTGCCTATGACTGGAAGAACCACATGCTGCTCAAGGATGTGTCTGTCGGGGCTGCAGGGGGTGCGGCGCCTGTCGACGCACCGATCCTATTTAAACCCGCAGGCTGGGACGCGAGCGGGCACGCCACTGTGGAGGTCTGGAGCCGCAGCGCCAAGGCGTTCGAGAACGTGGGCTTTGAGATCGAGGTTCCCAAAGCCACTGGCATCACCTTTAGCGCTGGGGCATTCCCTGCTAACGCAGCAGGGGCGAGCGGATGGACGATGATTGCCAACGCTGATGGGAACAAACTCAGTGTGGGCGGCTTTGCTAACGAGGCCAGCTACGCCGTGGCCGCGGGTGACTTCAAGCTCGGCACAGTCCGTTTTGAGACCGGCTCCGCGCAGAGCGTGGACCTGCTCTTTCTTGGCGGCGATGTGGGCGGTGGCACGGCCAGCGCTTACGGGATGTCTGGAGCACGTACATCCACCGACGCCAGTGGCGCGTACAGCCTCAGCACCTTGCAATCTGGCAACTACAGCCTCACCGCTACCCGCGCCACCACGGACATTGGCAGCGCAGTCACTTCAGCCGACGCCCTGGCTGCGCTCAAGCTTGCTGTGGGCATTAACCCCAACCCCGACCCGGATGGCAGCACCGGTCCCAAGAGCGCGCCTGTGGTTTCGCCCTACCAGTTCATGGCAGCCGATGTCATCGGCACCGACGGCCAGGTGACCAGCGCAGACGCCCTGGCCATCCTGAAGATGGCAGTCAAGCTGCCCGCCGCCCCGACCAAGGAGTGGATGTTTGTAGAAGAAAGCCGAGACTTCTGGAACGAGACCACCAGCACATTCACCTTGAACCGCAAAGCTGCCGCGTGGGACCACAGCATCAGCGTGAAGGCGCCGGGCGAGGCCAATCTGGTGGGCGTGCTCAAGGGCGATGTCAATGGCAGCTGGACTGCTCCCACGGACAGCCTAGACCTCGACACCCTGGTGCCCACGCACTTTACAGCATTGAGCTCTGTCTTTGGTATGCCGGTGGCTCAGTTTGGCATTGTTTGAGATGACAGGCGACCTGTTGTCGCAAATGACGGCGTACACTCAGCGCCAGGATAATTCAACTTAAATTGTTGTGAAGGACGTTTAGTCATGGCTGCAAAATACTACACCACCGCTCTGGCAAAGGTAGCTGGCTCGAGCACGCAATTCACGGCCGATATTTACCTCGCTGGTGCTGACAACGTGGGCTCTTACGGAGCGGAGTTGGCGATCAGTGGCAACCCTGCCAATG
>SXGS01361684.1_pt1 | contig 15142 bp, 11 predicted proteins | sample 3174681 | NCBI WGS metagenome assembly SXGS01 (sample SAMN11356861, study PRJNA531348) | freshwater metagenome | isolation source: freshwater sample F1-80 | place: China: Fuxian Lake, Yuxi | collected 2017-12-25 | reverse complement strand
GCGGTTCCTGGAGCCGCTCGGCATCGAGACCGCGAACGCAGCGCTCTCCCAGCTGAGCTATTGCCCCGGTCTCGGGTCCGGCGTTTCTTACGTACGGCGCGGAGGAAGTCAAGGGCGGTGTCGTCGGCGCCAGTTCGAGCGCGAAATGGGGTAGCCTCTCCCGGGGCGGATGCAGCACTGGATCCTCACCGCGACCGTCGTGCTCGGTGTGGCCAACGTCGTCGTGCTGTCCGTCGTCCTGCTCCTGCAGAAGCGCTCGCCGGCCGCGACGCTCGCCTGGCTCTTCGCGCTCGCCTTCCTGCCGGGGCTGGGGGTCATCATCTTCCTGTTCGTCGGCCCGCGCCGCCTCGAGCGCAGCCGCCTCAAGCGCCTCCGCGCCCGCCAGGCGGTGGCCCGACCGGCGTACGAGATCGAAGAGCGCGTGATGAAGGAGGCGATGTCACGCGAGCTGTCCCGGCAGATCGTGCAGATCGGCCACCGCACGAACCAGAGCCCCGTCTCCGTCGCCGAGGAGGTGACGCTCCTCGAGGATGGCGAGGAGACGTTCGGGGCGATCCTCGCGGCGATCGCCGCGGCGAAGAACCACGTCCACGTCGAGTACTACATCTACGAGCCCGACCGCACGGGCACGGCCCTCCGCGACGCGCTGATCGAGCGCGCGAAGGCCGGGGTCGAGGTGCGGCTCCTCGTGGACGCGGTGGGCTCCGCGAACCTCGACCGTCGCTTCCTCGCGCCCCTACGCGAGGCGGGCGGCGAGGCCTTCTTCTTCAACAAGGTGCGGCGGCTCCGCAAGTCGCGCTTCGTGAACTTCCGCAACCACCGCAAGATCGTGGTGTGCGACGGCCGCGTCGGCTTCACCGGCGGCCTGAACGTGCACGACGAGGACAACACCGCCTACCGCGTCGACGGCTGGCGTGACACGCACCTCCGCATGAAGGGGCCCTGCGTGACGTGGCTGCAGCTCGTCTTCCTGGAGGACTGGCACTACACGCGCGGCTCGGTGCCCCAGGGTCAACGCTACCTGCCCCTGGACGGCCCCGGCGCGGCCGGCGAGCTCGTGCAGATCCTCGACTCGGGACCCGACAGCGACGTCGAGACGATCAAGACGGCCTATTTCGCTGCGATCAACGCGGCCAAGCGCAAGGTCTGGATCACGACCGCGTACTTCGTCCCCGACGAGTCGATCCTGCTCGCGCTCAAGGCCGCCGCCCACCGCGGCGTCGACGTCCGGATCCTCGTGCCCAGCGTGAGCGACTCCGCGATCGTGATGGCGGCCGGGCGCTCGTACTACGACGAGCTGCTCCACACCGGCGTGCGGATCTACGAGTACCAGCGCCGGATGCTGCACGCGAAGACGATGGTCGTGGACGACTGGTTCGCCGCCGTCGGCACGGCGAACATGGATAACCGGAGCTTCCGGCTCAACTTCGAGGTCACGGCGCTCGTCTACGGGGCGCGGCTCAGCGAGGAGCTGTCAGCCATGTTCAAGCGCGACAGGAAGAACGCCGTCGAGATCTCGAAGTCGCACGGCACGAAGCTGCCGGTCTCCGAGAAGCTGCTCCAGGGCGTGGCGCGCCTCCTGTCGCCGTTGCTGTAGGGGTCTCAGTCGTGGCCCCGGAAGTACTCCGCCCGCGGCGCCTCTCCCTTGCGAAACGTGACCCTCACGTTGTCGCAGCCCCCTGGCCTGCCGTCGGCGTCGCGACCGATCTTCGCCTTGCTCGAGGCGCAGGCCGCGTCGTCGACGTCCGTCCGGAAGACCGGACCGCGTGAGCGGAGCAGCTCGACGACCTCCGGGTCCGGGAGCGTGTGGCTCGCGTAGGGGTGGGGCCCGCCCGACACGAGCGTCAGCTTCGGCGCCACGACATCCAGGAACGCACTGCGGGTCGACGTCCGGCTCCCGTGGTGCGCGGCCACGAGCACGTCGCTCGCGAGCTCCTTTGCGTGGCGAAGGACGAGCTTCCCCTCGACCGACGACGGGGCGGGCGCCACGTCTGCCGCGTCGCGCTTGCCAGCTTCCGCGTCCCCCGGGAGGAGCACGCTCCGCTCGCCGAGCTCGAGGCGCACGACGAGGCTGTTCTCGTTGAGGTTCTCGCGGCGCTCGCCGTCCACGTGGAGGAAGCGCATCGTGGCGCCGTCCCCCAGGCGCACGACGGCACCCTCCGCGATCGGCGCGGCGTAGGTGAGATCCACCTCCTTGGGCACCCGGCACGACGAGCGTGGGAAGCTCACGCGCTGCGGCCCCGCCATGTGCGCCGCGGTGTGGTAGGCGATTCGCGGGTGGCTCGCGATGGCGTGGACGAAACGCTGGTAAGCGCACACCTTCGCGAGCACCCCGGGCTCCCACACCGCGCCGACCTCCCAGCGATCGATCACGTCGGGGAGGAACTCCACGTGATCCCGGTGTGCGTGCGACAGGACCACGTGATCGATCCGGCGCAGGTCCGGCCGCGCCGCCGCCAGGTACGAGACGAGCCTGTTCGCCCGCTCGTCGGCGAGGTCGTCGTTGCTCCCCCCGTCGTAGATCAGGGTGAAATCCGGCCCCTCCACGACGATCGCGAGGCCCGTCCCGACGTCCACCATGTGGAGGACCCACGTGCCGGGCGTGCCCGGCGCGACCGGCGCGCCTCCGCCGTCGTGACCGCCCACGACCGCGAGCGGCGCCGCTCCGGCGTCTGGCGCTCCGGTCGTGTCGGCCCGCCCCGATCCTGGGAGCGTGACCTCGGCGGAGCGGAGCGCGCGTGGCGTGTGGCGACGCTCGGCGACGTGCCCATCCCCATCGCGCCGGGAGCACCCGACGGCCACGACGAGCGCGAGCACGCCGGAGACGAGTCGACATGCAGCGCCCACCTTCACGACACGCAGCATACCCTCTCGGGGTATCCTCGACCCACGATGGCGCCAACGCGGCCGCCCACGTCGACGTGGCAGCTCTCCCTCGGGCCTCCCAGCGGGGCCCCGCCCGGGCCCGTGGAGATCGGAGCCTTCGGCACGTTCGGCGACCCAGCGGTCGAGCGCGCGTTCGAGCAGGATCACTTCGCGCTCTCCGTGCGCCGCTCCACGCGCGTCAGCGTGCCGCTCTCGATCGCCGCGTTCCTGGCGTTCGGGATCCACGACCTCCTCGTCATCCCCGCGGCCCACCGCGCCGCGTGGCTCGTACGCTACGGCTTCTTCGGCCCGATCGGCCTCCTGGTCGTCGCGTTCGTCCTCACGAACCGCCGGTGGGAGCGCCACCAGCCCGCCATGCTCGTCCTCGGCCTGAGCATCAACACGGCCGTCGTCTGGATCGCCACGCTGTCGGATCTCGGGGGCTACCTCGTGTACACCTCCCAGGCGATCGTCTTCCTGACGCTCGGGCCGCTCATCGCCCGCCTGAACGTGAGGACGCAGGCCCTCTACACGGCGCTGTCCGTGCTCGTCTACCTCGCCTTCGACCTCGCCGCGGGGCACGCGCCGCACACGGTGCGATTCTCCATCATCGTCACGCTGCTCACGCTCGGCGTCATCGGGACGCTCACCGCGCGCCAGGTGGGGGTGCAGGCGCGGACGGCGTACCTCCAGCGTCAGGTCATCAAGGCCCAGATGGAGGCCATCGAGGCCGAGCGATCACGGAGCGAACGCCTCCTCTTGAACGTGCTCCCGCGCCCGATCGCCAGCCGCCTCCGGCGTGACCCCGGAGCCACGATCGCGGAGGCCTTCGACGACGCGACCGTCCTCTTCAGCGACATCGTCGGGTTCACGGAGCTCTCCGCGCGCCTGACCCCGGAGGAGCTGGTCCGCCGCCTCGACGAGGTCTTCTCGCGGTTCGACGACATCGCCGACGACCTCGGGCTCGAGAAGATCAAGACCATCGGTGACGCCTACATGGTCGCGGGTGGGATCCCCGCGCGCCGGGATGGCCACGCCGCGGCCGTGTGCGAGATGGCGCTCCGCATGCGGGACGCCGTGACGGAGATGGCGGCGAGGGACCACGAGCCGATCGACGTGCGCATCGGCGTTCACTCCGGACCCGTCGTCGCCGGCGTCATCGGCAAGCGCAAGTTCATCTACGACGTGTGGGGCGACACCGTGAACACGGCGAGCCGCATGGAGTCCCACGGGATCCCGGGGGCCGTGCAGGTGAGCGAGCGCGTCTTCGAGGCGACGCGCCACGTCTTTGCGTACGAGCCGCGCGGGGCGATCGCGGTCAAGGGAAAGGGGGAGATGAAGACGTACGTCCTCACGGGCCGCGTGCCGGACGCGATCGCGCCCGCGTCCGCCCTGGCGACGGCGCCCGTGCCCGCCCTGCTCGACGAGGCGGTCCCCACCGTCGACGTCGCGGAGCCCGCGATCGATCGCGTCTTTGGCACGTTCGTCGACCCCGATCTGGAGCGCGAGCACCAGCGGGACAGCTTCGCCCTCGGCGTGCGGTCCTTCACCCGCTTCGGTGTCACGCTCGCGGTCGTCGCGTTCCTCTCGTACGGGATCCACGACCGGTGGGTCGTCCCCGAGGTCCACGAGGCGGCCTGGGTGATCCGCTACGGGTTCTTCGCGCCGATCGGCCTCCTCATGGTGGCCTTCGCCTTCGTGAACGACCGGGTCGAGCGGCACCAGCCTGCGATGCTGATCTTCGGCATGGCCGTGAACGTCGCCGTCCTGTGGATCGGCGCGATCTCACCGCCGGTGGGCTTCTACATCTACACCTCGTTCGCGATCATCTTCCTCACGCTCGGGCCCCTCATCGCGCGGATGAGCGTGCGCACGCAGATCGCCTACACGCTGCTCACCACCGCGGCCTACCTCGCCCTGGACGTCGGGCTGGCGCACGCCGCGGTCACCGCGCGCGTGTCGCACGTGCTCGACCTCCTCACCCTCGGCGCGATCGGCGCCCTGGCGGCGCGGCAGAACGAGATCCACGCGCGATCCGCGTTCCACAAGCGGCGTGTCATCCGCGCCCAGATCGCGGCGCTCGACGCCGAGCGCGCCCGCAGCGAGTCGCTCCTCCTCAACGTCCTCCCGCGCCCGATCGCGGAGCGCCTGAAGGACGCACCCGACGTCACGATCGCCGACCTCCACCCGGCGACCACGGTCCTCTTCAGCGACATCGTCGGGTTCACCGAGCTCTCCCAGCGCCTCGCGCCCGACGAGCTCGTGAAGAGGCTCGACGAGGTGTTCTCGGGCTTCGACGAGATCGCGGACGGGTTCGGCCTGGAGAAGATCAAGACGATAGGCGACGCGTACATGGTCGCCGGCGGCGTCCCCGAGGCGCGCGAAGATCACGCGGAGGCCATGTGCGAGATGGCGCTCCGCATGCGCGACCTGGTGCGCGATCTCGCGGCCCGGAGCGAGGCGCCCATCTCCGTCCGGATCGGCATCCACACCGGGCCCGTCGTCGGGGGCGTCATCGGGAAGAAGAAGTTCATCTACGACGTGTGGGGCGACACCGTGAACATCGCGAGCCGGATGGAGTCGCACGGCCTCCCGGGAGCCATCCAGGTCAGCGAGACCACGTACGACGCCGTGAAGGCGCGCTTCACGCTCGAGCCGCGAGGCCCGATACAGGTGAAGGGGAAGGGGGAGATGCACGCGTACCTCCTCGTGGGCCGGCAGGGCGAGGGCGGCTGATCACGGCCCGCCGCACCCGGCGCCCGGGTTCCGCTCGAGCCAGGCCGCCATCCCGTCCGACATCGCGCACAGCATCCGGTCGGCCATCCGCTCGTGGCCCGGCTTCGTGAGGTGGATGTGGTCGCCCCACGCCAGACCCTTCTTCACGAACGCGCGGATCGATCCGGCGCCCCCCATCGCGGCGTGGAAGTCCCAGAAGGCCACGCCGTTCTCGGCCGCGACCCTCCCGAGGAGCGGCGCCATCGCGTTTGCGTGCCCGTCCCGCTCCGTGCCCTCCTCGAACGTGTCCGGCGGCGAGAGGATCAGGATCGCCACCCCCGGCAGCGCCGCGCGGAGCTCGCCGATCACGACCTTCGTCTCGGCGGCGAGCTCTGCCTTCGTCCCGAGCATGTTCGTGCCGAGGTGGAGGATCACCAGATCGTGGGCCCGCCGCGCGAGCTGCGCCCGCCGCGTGTCGGGCTGGACCGTCGCCATCTGCTGCATGTTCAGCGCGCCGGTCCCGAGGGCGTCGACGACGACGGACGGATCGCCTCGCTCGATCGCCACGCCGTACAGGCGCACCATGCCGTGCCCGAGGATCCGCACGCGGAGCTCGTGCTTGCCGTCCGGCGCGTCCACGCGCTCGAAGCCCGCCTCGACGCGCGGCGCGCGGGTGTCGACCTCCCGGACGACCCTCCCGTCGAGCTGGAGCTCGAAGCGCCCGCCGGTGGGGCGTTTCATGTAAAATACATCGAAATGTTCGGCGCGCCAGCCGATGGGCGACCGGGCGTCGCTCGGCGTGGTCGAGACGAACGCGAGGGCGCCCGGGCTCGGGCTCTCCGCGGCGATGTTGGCGAAGCCGTAGTGGCCATCCTCGACGCGCGCCGTGGAGGTCGCGATCTGACGGAAGGCGCGCCACGTCCCGTCGTGTGCGACGTCGCTGTGGACGTACCACCGCCACGGTTTCGCGAGCGCGACGAACCCGTGCCCCGCATCCCCGAAACGCCCCTGGAGCTGGCGACGAAGCCGGCCCGTCGTCTCGTCGGTGGTGAGGTTGCTGTCGCCGTACATGGCGATCCGGACGTGATGGTCCGCGCGTCCTCGCGCGAGCTCTGCCAGCCGCTCGTAATACGGCGCGAGGGCATCCCCCGGATCGACGAGCGCGGGGATCGGCGCGTCGATCGGATCCGGCGCGCACCGGAACACCACCCTCGAGCGATCGAGCGGCGGACAGCCCGCGCCGCGCGTGATCACCGCGAGGGACACCTCGTCGGGCGCCGGCGCGATGCTCCGCCCCTCCGAGCAGCCGGGCACGAGCGCGAGGGCCGCGACCGACAGGCCACCCCGGACGGCGCGACGACAGGAGCCCACGATCCCAGCGTACACCGGCGGGCGCCACGCGCCACGGGGCCTGAGAAATCACGCCGCGTGACGCGCCTCGCCCGCCACCCTCACCTCTCCCCGCGCACGAACGACGCGAACGTCGCGACCTCGGCCTTCGACCCGATCACGAGCGGCACACGCTGGTGCAGCGAGGTCGGCTTCATGTCGAGGATACGGGACGTGCCGTCCGTGGCGGCGCCGCCCGCCTGCTCGAGGAGGTACGAGATCGGGTTCGCCTCGTAGAGGAGGCGGAGCTTGCCGGTCATCGACTTGCTGTCCGCCGGGTACGCGAAGATCCCGCCCTTGAGCAGCGTCCGGTGCGCGTCGGCGACGAGCGAGCCCACGTACCTGTGCGTGTACGGCCGTCCTTCGGCCTTGTCCTCCGACTTGATCCACGCGTTCCACCGCTGGACGGCGGGCGACCATCGCGCGTGGTTGCCCTCGTTGCACGAGTACATCTTGCCGTGGTCGGGGACGCGGATGTCCGGCATGGAGAGGAAGAACTCGCCCACGTTGGGATCAAGCGTGAAGCCGTGCACGCCGTGCCCCGTCGAGAGCACGAAGACGGTGGCCGGGCCGTAGACGACGTACCCCGCGCAGACGATCTCGCGACCCGGCCGGAGGGCATCGGCGAGCGAGCCCGCGTCCCCCGGGTCGGCGCGACGGAGGACGGCGAAGATGGTGCCGATGTCGATGTTACAGTCGAGGTTGCTCGATCCATCGAGCGGATCGAACCGCACGACGTACTTCCCGGGGTGGTCGTGGAACACCGCCTCGTCGAGCTCCTCCGAGCCGATGACGCCGCAGTGGCCGCTCCGCTGGAGGACGTTGAGGAGGACGTCGTTGGCGAAGGCGTCGAGCTTCTGCACCTCCTCGCCCTGCACGTTCGTCTCGCCCGTGTAGCCGAGGAGCTTCGCGAGACCGGCGGCGCGCACCTTCGAGTTGATGACGCGGATCGCGAGGGAGAGATGGTTGATGAGCGACGTGAACTCGCCGGTCGCGTTGGGTGCGGCGTGCATGCCCATGAGGACATGCTCGCGCAGGGTCGTGCCGACGACCGTCGACGCGGCGATCTTCATGTTCGGGAGGCTGTCGGGGCTCATGCCCGACTTGTGACCCGGCGCGGCGCGCGCGGCAAGGGACAGTGACGTCACTCTAACCTGAGTGACGTTTGGGAGGCCCGGATCTGCGCGGCGTTTGTTATGTTGCTCTCGACGATGCAGAAGCTCATCCCGTCGCACCAGGGCCGTCCGTCGGACGATCCGATCTTCGCGCTCTCGAAGGAGGCGGCGGAGCGCCGCGCGCGCGGCGAGAGCGTCGTCAACGCCACGATGGGCGCCCTGCTCGACGACGAGGGTAAGCTCGCGATCCTGCCCACGGCCGCGCGCGCGATCCGCGAGGTCGGCGAGGAGGACTGGGCCGCGTACGCGCCCATCTCCGGGCACCCACAGTTCCTGCGCGCGGTCCTCGACGACCTCCTCGGGGGCGAGCCCGACCTGCGCGCGGCCGCCATCGCGGTCGCGACGCCCGGCGGGACGGGCGCCCTCCGTCACGCGATCGCGAACCACCTCGAACCCGGGCAGGCCCTGCTCACGACGAGCTTCTACTGGGGCCCGTACCAGACGCTCGCCGACGAGGCCGATCGCAGGGTGGAGACGTTCGCGATGTTCGCTCCCCAGGACGCGAGCGGGCCGGGCGGCGCCCTCGCGCGGCCCGGGGACTCCACGCTGGATCTGGGCGCGCTCGACGCCGCCCTCGCCCGGCAGGTCGCGGCGCAGGGCCGCGTGCTCCTGTTCCTGAACGATCCTTGCCACAACCCCACCGGCTACTCGATGCAGCCGGCCGAGTGGGACGGCGTGGTGGAGCGGCTGCTCGCGTACGCGGCGCGCGCGCCGATCACGCTGCTCGTCGACACGGCTTACTTCGCCTACAACCCGCGCGATCCACGCGCGTTCCTCGCGCACCTCCGACCGCTGCTCGGCAAGGTGGGGCTCCTCTTCGCGTGGAGCGCGTCGAAGACCTTCACGCACTACGGCCTGCGCGTCGGGGCGCTGGTCGCCTGCGTCGCGGACGAGGCGGAGCGGCGCGCCACGGAGGCCGCGCTCTCGTATTCGTGCCGCGGCGTGTGGTCGAACTGCAGCCGGGGAGGCCAGGTCGCGGTGACGCGGCTGCTCGTGGACGACGCGGCGCGCGGGGCCTGCGATCGCGAGCGGCGGCAGCTCACCGATCTGCTCGCGCGCCGCGTGGCGGCGTGGAACGAGCTCGCCCGTCCGCGGGGGCTCTCGTACCCGCGCTACGAGGGCGGGTTCTTCGTGACCGTCTTCGCGGACGACGCGCCCGCGCGCGCGCTGCGCATGAAGGAGCGGGGCGTGTTCGTGGTGCCCTCGAAGAACGCGCTCAGGGTCGCCTTGTGCTCGGTGGCGGTGCGCGACGTCGGGCGGCTCGTCGGGGCCTTCGGATGATGAGACGCGCCCTCGCCCTCCTCGCGATCGCCGCCCCCGCGCTCGCGTCCGCCGGCTGCGCCACCGTGTTCCGCAACAGCGCGCCGACCGTGAAGGTCGAGACCGATCCGCCGGGCGCGGAGGTCGACTCGGCGTCCGGCAAGACACCGACGACCATCCAGGCCACGCGAAGCTCCACCACCAACGTGAGCGTCAAGAAGGACGGCTACGCGCCCTACTACGGCGCCGTGAAGCGGAGCCTCAACCCCGGCTGGGCCATCTGGGACATCGGCACGTGCGTGATCCCCATCACGCTCTGCGTCCCCGTCCTCATCGACGCCATCTCGGGCGCGTGGTTCGACGTCGAGGATACGCACCGGGTACACCTCGACCGCGCCGCCCCTGGCGCCGTCGTGGTCGCCGGTGACGCCGCGCCCACGCCGCCCACGACGGCCGCGCCGTCCGTGCAGATGAGCGAGAACGATCGCAGGTCCGCCGCGCGCGCCGCGTTCCTTGAGGGCGCGCAGCTCCAGGAGCAGAACAACTGCGCGCTCGCCCTGCTGCGCTTCCGCACCGCGCAGAAGTTCGTGAGCGCGCCCACGCACCTCTTCCGCATCGGACAGTGCTCGGCCGCGATCGGCAAGCTCGTGGACGCGCAGGAGGCGTACGAGAGCCTCGCGCGCCTCGACCTCGGCCCGAACCCGCCGGAGGCCTTCACCAGGGCCGTCGACAACGGGAGGGCCGAGCTCGCCCTCCTCAAGCCACGCATCCCGCAGCTCCGCGTGCAGGTGCAGCCCGCGGCGGCGTCGATCCCGGGTCTCGTGGTGCAGATCAACGGCGCCGCGATACCGAACGAGGTGATCGATCTCCTGCGGCCCACCGACCCGGGTGCGTACAGGCTCACCGCCTCCGCGCCGGGCTACAAGGAGGCCAGGCAGGAGCTCAAGCTCGGCGAGGGCACGCAGAGGACCGTGGTCCTCGAGCTCAAGAAGTAGGGATCACAGATCGCGACACAGCTCGTCCGCCGGGCGGATCGGCCCCGCGTCCTCGCACCCCTGGCCGATGAGCGCACCACCATCGTTCCCGTAGACGTCCACCGTCGCGGGGCGCGCGGACATGTGGAGGGACAGCGAGAGCGCGTCGCACACCGAGTCCGGCAGGTTGTCGAGGCTCCGGTTCGTCATCGTGTCGGCCGCGTTGCAGATGTTGCGGCGCGCGACGTCGAAGAACGCGGGCGACTCGCAGAACCGCTTGGCCTCGTCGCCCGGCACCTTGAAGAGCCCCACGATCCCGAGCGCCGTGGTGACCGACATGCGGCCGGTCACGAGCACATCCTCCAGCCGGAATCTCGGCCCGCCCCCGTCGCCCTCGTCGCGGACGAGCTTGCCCACGAACGCCGGGACGAGCACCGGGACGAGCTTGCCGCCGAACACGAAGGGAAGCGAGCTCCGGCCGCCCGCCGCCGTGTCGTTCGCGACGACGAGGTACCCGTCCACGACGTACCCGGGCGCGACGGCGAGCCCGATGACCTGGCGATTGACGACGTCCCGGAGGACGGCGCTGTCGTCGGCGGCCCACTGATCGCAGCCGTCCCACACCGGGCTGTAGGTGACGCCGCCCTCCTCGGAGGGCTGCCGTCCCCTCGTGCCGCCGTCGCAGCCGATGTCCGAGAGGAGCCCCTTCGCGACGACCATCGCCACGGAGAGCTCCTTGTCGTTGGCCTTTCCGTTGTAGCCCGAGATCTGCAGGAGGACCCCCGACCGCCCGAGCTCGATGTACTTGTTGACGGCGATGCGCTCGTTGATGTCCGCGATCGACGCGAACGGCTTCAGCACGCCCCCGAACGCGTTGTCGACCCCCCCGTCGCCGTCGCAGGGCGTGCCAGCCGCCGCGCGTGGCTTGCACGACCCCGCGCCTCCAAACGCCGTCTTCCCCTCGAAGCACGTGCAGACGCCATCGAGGTCGAGGCCCGGACGCGTGCCCCCGTCGTTGGTGACGTCGACGTGATCCACGGCGAGCCAGAACGGCGGCTCCACCGTCTTGGGGTCGTCGTCCTTCTCGGGTGGCCGGGGGGGCAGCGCGTGGGCGCAGAGATCGGGCGCGTCGGGGCCGCCGTCGAGCGGCGGCGGCGGGCGCAGGGCTCCCTCGGGCTCGTGCAGACCGATCACGTACTGGCACGCCACGAGCAGCGCCGCCGAGGCGCCGGCGAGCGTCATCAGGCGGTGCCACACGACGCGCCTCAAAACTCGCCCCGCAAGCCGCCCGGCCCGATCGCGGTGATGGAGCGCCTCGGTGACGACGTGAGCACGAAATATGCGCCGACGCCGACCCCCACGGCCCCGACGACGACCGCGATGTTCGTGATCGTGCTGTAGACCCTCGCGCTGTCGTACGCGGCGCGCGCGTCCTCGAGCTCCTTGCTCGGCGTCCCATCCGGGTTCGTGGTGTAGCAAGGCGCCGGGCACGCCGAGCGCTTGCCCTCGCGCAGCGCGAACACGCCGGTCACGACGCCGACGCCCAGCGAAGCGAGGCCCACGCCGCCCGTCGCGTACCCCACCGCGCGGCGCGCTCGGCTCGCGGCGACGGCCTCGATCGCCGCGAGGTCCTCGGCGGTGGTCTTCCTCGGGGGCGGTTCGGCAACGACGACGGGCGCGAGCGGAAGGGGTGGAATGACGACCGGCACCCGGATCCCCTCGTCGTCCACGTCGGCGATCGCCGTGAAGCTCTTCCGACCGGGAGCCGACGCGACGACCCTGCGCTTGCCCGGATCGACGGGGATGCCCTTCTCCCAGAGATCCGGCACCGCGGGCACGCCGTCGATCCGCACATCGAGGCCCTCGATCATCGCCTCGGGCGCGACCCTGATCTGCACGCGCGGGAGCCTCGGCGCGAGGAGGTCGGCGTGCTTTCGCGCGTACTCCTCGCGATCGGTCTGGTTCGCCTGCCGCGCGCGCTGCTCGACCAGGCGGAACTCGCCGAACGCGGTGGCGATCTTCCCCACCTCCTCGTGACACGCGGCGAGGTTCAGGTAGGTGCCCGTCGCGGGATCGAGCCGCAGGCTAGCCTCGAGCAGCTTGCACGCGCGCGGGTAGTCCTTCGCGACGAGCGCGGCCTTCCCCTGCTGGAACAGCTCCTCGGCGTTCGCGAGGTTCGCGCCTGCGGGCTCGTCCGCGCTCGCGGGCGCGGCGGCGAGCGAGAGCGCGGCGGCGAGCAGGATCGCGGGGCTACTGCCGGGACGGGTCATCGAGCGGATCGTACGACTTCGGGGGCGCCGGTGGGGGAGCAACCGCCGAGGCCGACGCTGGCGGCGGCGGGTTCTTGCCAGGTGGGGCGACCCTGTGGGACGGCGCCCGGACGCGACGTGCCGGCGAGGACGGCGACCCCACCGGATCGGTCGTCGCCGGGTCCGCGTTCGGGGAGAGGCGAACCGGAGCGGGCTCGACCACCTCGGTCGGCCGCCCGATCTCGCCGGGGGTCTCGGCGGGCGAGGCGGTCGCGCGGGGCTGGCGCGATCTGTGGAACGCGATGGCCGAGAGGAGGATCACCACCCCGAGGGCGGCCGCGACGCCGACCACGAGGGCGAAGGGGGCGCGCTTCCTGGCGCCGGGCCCCGTGGTGGCGACCGATCGCTCCGTCGCGCCGAAGGCCGTCGTCCCCACGTGGGGGCCGGTGCTCGACGGGGGCGCGGGCGCCGAAGCCGGCAGGGAGGACATGCGCGCGCCGAGCCGCGCGACGGTGGCCGCGGACGCGTGGCCCTGCGCGGACGCGAATGGCTCGAGCAGCCTCGCCATCTCGACCACGCTCTGCACCCGCGCGTCCTTGTTCTTCACGAGGGCCTGCTCGATGACCTGCTCCAGCTCCTCCGGTGCCTCGGGGCGGAGCTCGCGTAGCTTCGTCGGCGCGTCCGCGGCCACGGCGGCCAGCACGCCCGCCGTGGTCTCGCCCTGGAACGGGGTCGCGCGCGTGAGCAGCTCGAAGAGCACGACGCCGAGCGCCCACACGTCCGTGCGGTGATCGACCTTCTTGGCGCTCCGCACCTGCTCCGGCGACATGTACGCGGGCGAGCCGAACACGGCCTGCGTGTCCGTCAGGTTCGGCGTGGACTCGATGACGTCGGGGAGGAGCGCCTTCGAGATCCCGAAGTCGAGGATCTTGACGTGCGCCGTGCCGTCGGACAGCGTGCCGAGGAGGAGGTTCGACGGCTTGATGTCGCGGTGCACGATGCCGAGCTGGTGCGCCTCGGCGAGCCCCTCGCAGGCCTGGAGCACGTAGTCGACCGCCTCCTCGATCGGGAGCTTGCCCTGGTCGTGCAGGATGTGCCCGAGATCCTGCCCCTCCAGGTACTCCATGAGGATGTACGGCGGCGCACCGCCCTCGCCCGTGCTCGCGTCGAGGATCCGCACCACGTGGTCGCTCTTGATCCGCGACGTCGCGCGCGCCTCGCGCAGGAAGCGCTCGACCGCCTGCGTGTCGCTCGCGATCTTGGGGTGCAGGAACTTGAACGCCGCCAGCTCCCCGAGCTGGAGGTGTCGCGCCGCGAACACGAAACCCATCCCCCCCGCGCCTATCACGCGCTCGAGCTTGTACTTCCCCGCGACGATCTGGCCGACGCGCGGAACCTCGCCGACCGGGCCCGCGGGCCCCGAGGCTGAGATCGTCTCGTCGTCCGGCACACCCGGAGTGTACACGCTCCACGCCGCGCGTGGTAACCAGGGGGCCATGCCGAGAATGCTCCGTGTTTCCGCGTGGTCCGCGGCGATACTGACCGTCCTTTCCCCCGCTGCGGCCGCAGGCGCGCCGCCCGACGAAGCCGTCCCGACCCACCCCGAGGACGCGATCGTGCTCGACCTCGGGCAACACGTCGTCGGCGTCGGCTACCAGCGCGTCGTCTCGCCCTTTGCGTCGCTCCAGGCCGCGGCGGACTACTACCAGCCATGGACGCAGAACAGTGACTTCCTCGGGCTCTCCGGCGAGGCCAACAAGGGCGGCGACCTCAAGGGCTTCGTCGTCCGCACGCGCGTGTTCGTGCACCCCATGGGCCACGCGCCGGAGGGTCTCTGGATCTCCCCGTACGGACAGACCGGGATCGGCTGGGCGTTTCGCGACGGCTACGCGGGCCGCATCGCCGGGACCGTGTACGCGCTCGGCGCGAGCGTCGGCTACACGGTGCTCCTCCGGAGGAGCATCCTCCTCGGCGGCGGCCTCGGCGCCCAGTACCACGCCGCGCGCTTCCCGGGCGGCGGCGCGCCGCCGAGCTTCTCGAGACTCTACCCTCAGATCGACATCCAGGTGGGCTGGGCGTTCTAGGCGCAATGCCGATCGGTCAGGCGCGATCCAGCGCAAGAGAAGGGGTGCCCCCACTCGCCGCGCTGCGCGCGTCGGTCTCCCCCAAATCGCGCGCTACGCGCGCTCAGGGGGAGACGAAGAGGTTCCGGGAGCACCGCGCAGACCTCACCCTCCCGGCCTCCCTCTCCCTGAAGGGTGAGGGAGGAGCGCGGCCACGGATCGGTCTCAGGAAGGACCCTCAGGTGCGATGGGGGGCAACGCGACGCGGGGCCGACCGAGAGCGACGAGGCGAGCGCGAGCCGACGCCGAGCGTTCGGCGGGCGGCGACCGATGCGCGCAAGGTGAGGCTGGCGATAGGCCTACGCCGCCGTCCGACTCGCGCCGAGGTGTTCGCCTGGCGGCTCCTGCGCGACCGCAAGATGCTCGGCCTGAAGTTCCGCCGGCAGCAAGTG
>SXGS01355134.1_pt1 | contig 15142 bp, 11 predicted proteins | sample 3174681 | NCBI WGS metagenome assembly SXGS01 (sample SAMN11356861, study PRJNA531348) | freshwater metagenome | isolation source: freshwater sample F1-80 | place: China: Fuxian Lake, Yuxi | collected 2017-12-25 | reverse complement strand
GCAAAGCGACTTGCCACCCCCGGTGGGCATCAGCACCAGAGCATCACCGCCCTCGGCCACATGCCGTACGATCTCGGCCTGACTGCCGCGAAACGCAGGGTGACCGAAGGTCTGGCGAAGCCGTTCCAGGGCCCGGGCGTCAGTATTGGGAGGTGAGGCAGACACGGCGCGAAAGATATCGATAAACCACCCGTTTGTCGCCGCATCCGGTTCCGAAAGGATTAGTCAGAAATCCGTGAAGGTCGATTCCATGCGAAGATTTTCCCGGGTCCGAGAGTCGATCTCGACCCCGCTTCCGGCTGGCTCAAGCGGCCGGACCGGCCGAATCGGCCTCCCGAAGTCTAGCGAACCCCTATGAACGCACGCATCGCGATCGTTCTCCCACACAGACCCTGTGCGTGCCGGGTTGCAGTACGCAGCAGGGTATTTGCCGCCGGGCTCGGCATTGTCGTCCTGGGGGCTTTGGCACTTGCGTCGGCTCGGGCGGAGACTCGTGCGCCGTCGCTCGCGCTTCACGGGGTGCTGTCAAGGGTTGCGCAGGTGCATCCCCTGATGCAACGCGCCCGTGCCGAGGTGGAGGTGTCGCGCCAGCAACTTGAAACTGCGCGTTGGGGACGGTTCCCGTCGGTGTCAGTCGGGGCATCTGCGGGCGAGGGCGTGAGCGCGGCCGGCAGCCTTCGTATCCAACAGCCGGTCTACACCTTTGGCCGCACTGCACATGCCATCGATGCGGCGCAGGCCTCGCTCGAGGCCACGACCTCGGGCATTGACGCCACGCGTCGCACATTGCTTGAGCGTGCGGCGATTGCGCATGGCCGCTGGCTGTCTGGCATACAGCAGGTGGAACTCGCCGGGCGGCACGTGTTGCGTCAGCAGGAACTCCTCGAATTCATTACCCGTCGAGCCGATGGGGGAATAGCTGCGCGAGGCGATACCCGTCTGGCGCAGGGGCGACTTGAGCAGGCGCGTGCGCGCGCCGCAGCTCTGCAGGCCCATGTCAATCAGGCGCGGGCCGAACTCGAATCGCTCATGATGCAACGGGTCGATGCCCAGCCGGTACCTGCGGCGTTGTCTCCGATCGCATTTGCCAATGCAGAAGCCCTCGCCTACGCATTTGTCGAGGCATCGCCGGTGCTGGAGCGTCTCACCGGTCAGCAACGAGCTGCGAGTGCGGAAGCGTCGCTGAAAGGGGCGGATCGTCTGCCGATGCTGGTGGCGCGTTTCGAACGTGTACCAAGCCTTCTCACCAACCACTACGACACCCGCACGCTTCTTGCGATGGACTATCAATCTGGTGGGGGGCTCTCGGCGCAATCGGAGTATCTGGCGCGGCTGGGGCGCGTCGATGCGCTACGCGCAGAGATCGATGCGCAACGTCGCGAACTCGAGCTTGTCGCGATATCGCTTTGGGTACAGCGCGCAACGTTGGTCGAGCAGCAGTCAGCGATCGACGGACTTGTGGCGTCATCGGCTGAAACTATGGAGTCATTTCTTCGCCAGTTCGATGCGGGCCGTCGGAGCTGGCTCGATGTGCTGAACGCCGAACGCGAACTGTTTGATGCGAGGCTTGCCAGGGCCCAGATTGATGCCGGACTGCTTGAAGTCGCCCTTCGAATTCAAGGCGGCACGGGTGCGCTTGAGCGACTGTCTGCGGGGCAACCATGACCACAGGCCCTGAGCACGCATGGGAGGCACCCTCCGCGGCGCTGCTTCGCCGGCTGCTGGGGGTGCAGGGTATGTCCCTTTCGCAGGGGGCGGCAGAGCAGGCCTGGGCGGAAGCCTTTCGCAGGTTACCCGCCGCCGTAGACCCCGCCTCGCAAATGCAGTCGCTGGGCGGAGCCGTCCGCCGCTGGATGGGACCGTTCGATGCAGCGGCTGATGTCGCCGTCGTGCCCGTTCAGACCTTGCTCGCGCAACATTTTCCGGCGCTCGTTTTCTGCGAAGGCCGTTGGCAGGTTGCGCGCTGGCTCCGGGGCGAGCGGCTCGGGCTGGAAACTGACGACGGCAGGGTAGAGGATGTTGACCGAGCGCGTTGCGCCGCTGCGCCGGCTTGCTGGATCGCGCTCTCAGAGGCTCGCGAGCCAGATGCCCGGGCCGGTCCGCTCCGACTGGTAATTCGCGCGCTCGCGCAGCGCAAGCGCGTGCTCTTCGAGGTCGGCCTTGCCTCGGTGCTGGTCAACGCATTCGCGGTCATCACATCGCTCTTTGCCATGCAGGTCTACGATCGGGTGGTGCCCACTTTCGCGTGGTCCACGCTGTGGGCGCTCACCCTGGGTGTACTGGTTGTTCTGTCCTTTGATGCCATGCTACGGCTCGCTCGCGCGCAGGCGCTCGATCGTGTCGCCCGCGACGTCGACGAAGATCTGACGCAGCTACTGTATGACCGCCTGCTTGCCATGCGGATGGACAGCCGCCCTCGAAGCCTGGGCACGCTGGCGGCACGCCTGACCGGTTTTGAGGCGGTACGTTCGTTCTTCACCGCATCCATTCTTTTCGTGTTCGTCGATTTGCCCTTCGTTCTCGCTTTCATCGCGGTCATTGCCCTGGTGGGTGGGGCTGTGGGCTGGGTGTACGCGCTGCTGTTTCCCCTGGCGCTCGTCACGGGGTGGGCAGGGCAAAGGAAAATGCGCCGCCTGGTCCAACGACAAGTGGTTGGGCTGCAACAGAAAAATGGTTTACTGATCGAGACCATCCAGGGCGCCGAGTCGATCAAGGCTGCGGCGGCGGAATGGCGATTTTCCGCTCGTTGGGCGGATCTGGGTGATGAGCTATCGGCCGATCAGCTTGCCGTTCGTGCAACCATCAACCGGGTGACGACGCTCATGCACTGGTTATCTTCGATCGCTTTTGTTGGTGTGATCGTGGTCGGTGTTCATCAGATCGAGCTTGGTCTGCTGTCGGTGGGCGGGCTCATTGCATGTTCGATCCTCGGGGGGCGCGTCATTCAGCCGATCTCGCAGGTCGTGATGCTTGCCACCCAGTGGCATGGCGCGCGCGAGGCGATCCGCAATCTCGAGTCCGTGATGCGAATACCTGCGGAGCGTGAGTCTGGTGTGTCGCAACTCGCACCCGACTCGCTGGCGGTGTCCGTCGCGGCAAAGGACTTGCGATTTAACTATGGACGATCGCCGGCCGCGAATATCGATATCAACGCGCTTGCGTTCAGCGCTGGGGAACGGGTCGCGCTCGTGGGCTCCAATGGCTCTGGCAAGACCACGCTGCTCCGAATACTGTCTGGGCACTATCGTCCCTCGGCCGGGCAGGTACGAGTAGGGGGGATCGACGCAGCCCAGATCGCGCCTGCCTGCCTCGGTGCGCATATGGGTTACATGCCGCAGGATATCCGGCTGTTCCGCGGCTCCCTACGCGACAATATCGAACTCGGGGGGGTGCGGCTTGATGATTCGCGGCTCCTCGAGGTGGTCCGGGCGAGCGGTCTGGAGACCCTGGTGTCCGAGCATCCGCTGGGTCTTGACCTGCCCATTGCCGAGGATGGCAGTGGGCTGTCGGTCGGGCAGCGGCAGCAGGTGGGGCTGGCTCGCCTCCTGGCGCAGCCGCCGCGGATCTGGCTTCTGGACGAACCGAGCGCTTCGCTCGACGGCAGCGCGGAGGCTGCGCTGGTGAAGACCTTATCAACCATGATCCGTGCCGACGACCTGGTGATCTACGCGACGCACAAGACCGCTCTGCTGGCAATGGCAACGCGCGTTCTGGTGATGCGGGCAGGGCGGGTCGTTCACGATGGCGACCGCGACAGCGTCGGCCGTGCCATGCAGTCGCCGTCGCCGATTTCGGCCACGTCCGCGCTCAACCGGGTAGCCTGATGAGCCGACCGCTTCACGATCGGCCAGCGGGGTTCGACGCCCCGCTGCTGCGGCCTGAGCGCGCCGGAGCCGCGCGATGGATGAGCACCTTTGCGGTGGTTGCGGTCGCTCTCATGTGTGTTACCGCGGTTGCATGGTCTTCGCTGGTCGAGATCGATCAGGTCACCCGTGCATCTGGGCAGTTGATTGCCAGTTCGCGGGTGCAGGTCGTTCAGTCGGTTGACGGGGGCGTGATCGAGCGACTGCATGTTCGCGAGGGTGATTCTGTCGAGGCGGGTCAAACGCTCGCCACCCTCGATTCCGGACGCACACAGGCTGCGCTGCGCGAATCCGAGGCAAGGTCTGCTGCGTTGCGCGCGGCGCTCGCTCGGCTGGCGATCGAGGCTCAAATGGGCGAACACCTGGTCTTACCTGCCGGGCTTGGTGCGTTTCCATCAGTGCAGCGCGCGCAACAGGCCTTGTTCGAGCAACGTCGCCGCTCGCTGTCGGTGGAACTTGATGCGCTCGAATCATCGGCATCGATTGCCCGTCAGGAACTCGCGATAGTTCAAAACCTGCATCGGGCGGGCGACGTCAGCCAGGCCGAACTCTTGCGGGCGAGCCGGCTGGCGAGCGAGGCTGAGGCGCAACTCTTGATTCGCAAGAACCGATGGCTTCAGGATGTCCGCGCCGAGCAGGCGCGCGCCGAGGACGAACTCGCGCAGCTTGAGCAGGTTCAGGCACAGCGCCGCGAAGTGCTGGACAGTCTCGTGCTTCGAGCCCCAGTGCGCGGCATCGTGAAGAACGTTCGGGTGACGACGCGCGGTGGCGTGCTGCGCCCAGGCGAGGAACTCCTGCAGATCGTACCGGGCGATGACCGACTGATTGTTGAGGCCCGTGTAAGACCGTCCGATATCGCCCTGCTCAGACCCGGGCTTCCCGTATCGATCAAATTTGATGCTTACGACTACACCGCCTACGGTGCCGTACCCGGGAAGCTCAGCTACATCAGCGCTGACACGATTCGCGACGATTCGCGCGCGGGCGAGCAGCTTTACTACCGGGTGCATGTGGAAACCGACATCCCGCCCGGCGCGCCAGCCGAAACGGGGTTACGCAAGCGCCTCGACGTGATGCCGGGGATGACCGTAACGGTCGACATCCGGACTGGACGACGTTCGGCGCTGTCCTACATGCTCAAGCCGATTCGCCGCACGCTGGACGAGGCGTTTTCCGAACCCTGAATTTCTGATCAACCCAAGTATCCCATCACAGGTCCCGAACCATGACCACCGCATCTGCCCCAACTGCTGCTGCCATGCAAAGCCCGCGCGCCATATCTGGCGTCGATTCCACCAGTCAGTCCCTGGAGCGGTCTGTTTCGGGGGCTGTGCGTGCGACAGACTCGTCGTCTGATCGCAAGGCGATGGCGGGTGGAAACCGTGCAGAGCGGGGAGCCCAAAGTGCTGATGTGCTCGCGCCCGTCTGGGCGAGCGGCGCGCAGCTGATCGACAACACGTTTGATTCATCAGGTGTTGTCCCGTCGGCGCAGCCTGACTCTGCCGATCCCGGGCAGCCGCATGCGATGCAAGACGAGGCGGGCCTGCCCGATCAGATGACCATGATCAAGCAGGCGCCTGATGCTGATCGAATGGTCGGCGACACATCTGACGTGATCGAATTCAACGCAGGACAAGGAGTGCTTGATCCGGCGCTCCAGCGGTCATTTCGAGTCGAATTTGCCCAGGCAACCTCGGCGACGGCGTCAGATGCCACGACTGGTGGCGGCGTTCTCAGCATTCCGCCTTATCAACTCGCGGTCGGCGGCCTTGCGCTCGGCCTCGTGGCCGGGGGAGGAGGCGGTGGCAGCGGTGGTTCCGGCAGTGCGGAGTTCTTTGCCTGGAGCGTAGGGAACCTGAATATCACGACCCCTGGCGGTACGACTGTCACCGTTGACGCCAGTGGCGGGGCAAGCGGTCGAAGCCTGATTCTCAACGGTGCTAGCGCGGTCAACGTCAACGGTTTTAGTGGTTCGAACCTGATCAATGCATCGAACCTGAGCGGCAATCTCTCGATCAATACCGTTGATGATAGTAGCCCCGGACGCCTGGTACTCGCGACAGGAAGCGGTACCGCGACAGTGAGCAGTTACGATGCGCGTGACGAACTCGTGATCGATGCCGCTGCGCTGCCAAGCAGCAGTATTCTCACGCTTAGCGGACAGGTAAGCGAGGCCAAGATCAGCGCGCTGGCCGGCGGACTCAATGCCTCGGCGCTGAGCGCGGGATCGCTGTCGGTATCGACCGCAGCGCTTGCCGCCGGGCAGCAGCGCTCGATTTCGCTGTCGACCGGCGCAGGATCCACCAGCGTGAGCGGCAATCAGGGTGACACCATTATCATCGACGCGGAGGCGCTTCCTGATGAGGTCACGCTTAAAACCAGCGGAAGCGCTAATTTTCAGATCAGTAATCTGATGGGGAATTTGGAAAACACGGCAACTGGGAGTGTCACAGCTACGCTTGACCATGATCCCAATCCAGCTGTTGAACTGCGCACCACGATTAAAAGTACAACCGCAGTTACGGTGAACAACGGTGCCCTGGATATCAATGACACCATTGTTTTTGAAGGGGCGGGAGCCTTTACCGTGAAGGGGTTGCTGGCGACGCTCGATGCAAGCCGAGTGACGGGCAGTACCAACGTCACAGGCGCGATCGTGTCGGCTCCTAATGAGGTCAAGGTCATTCCGGGCGCGACAGGCGCGACAGTCGCTGGATCAGCGGCGGGCAGCAGGATAGCGGTTGATGCTTCCAACATTCCCGATGGCACGGCGTTGCAGCTGCGCGGGCCAGGCAGTTTCGTTGTGACTAGTCTGAAGGGCGATGTCGTTGCGGATGAGGCGCAGGGCAATCTTTCGGTCTCGACTGCGGATGTTGATGCTCAGTCCGTGAGCGTGAAGCTGGGCGCGGCTGGCGGTCAGATCAGGGCGGTCAGCACAACCGACTCGATCAATGTCGATGCGCTGGCGATGAAGGGCACCTCAACGCTTGTGATCGGCGGCGCTAGCTTTGCTGGCAATTCAATCGGGACGGTTACCGTGACGGGGCTTCGAGGTACCCTCGAGAATCGTGGTACGGGCAAAGCTGAGGTCACACTCGCCGTGCCGGCTGATGGGTCACCCGCGGTAGCCTCGGTCGCGAGCGATAACATCGTCATCGTGAATAACGGCAACTTCGCCGCTACCGACACCATCAAATTATCTGGATCGGGCGAGTTCGGTTTGAAAGCCGTTGCCTCGAACGTTGACGGCGCGGGCGTGAGCGGCGTTCTGAGCAAGATCAGCGCAACGCTGAACACGAATAGCGGTGTGACGATCAAGCTGTCACCCTCGGGTTCTGACACTTTGGCGCTTAATGGTCGTGACTCGTCTGCCACGCTGCTGAACGTCGAGACCCTCGATGTAAGCATCGGAGGTGATATTTCCAAGGCTGCGATCAGTTCTGGTGCGGGCCCCGCCGCGCAGGGGCGTGTCTCCGGAACTCAACTGGATTTCGCGGACCAGACTGCGAAGCTCGTCGTCAGTCCGGCGCAGCATGCCGATATTCAACAGGGTGGACTGGTCAAGGTGATGCAGGCCGACTCCGGCACGCAGACTCTTTCGCTGAGCAGCGGCGGCACTATCGCGCAGACTATCCCTCACATCGACGTATATGAGCTATCGGGCGCGGGGCAACTCCTGCCGATCATGATCAAGTCGCAGTCGCTGTCGGTGAGCAACGACATCCAGCAGCAACTGGCTCTCGCCTCCAACCAATCCTCACCTGCTCTGACGATCAAAGGCTCCTCGGGCGCTGATGTCATACGAACCGCAGCGGTGGACGTCGTCCGAGGTGGACTGGTTGTGGACTTGGCGGGGGATTCGTCGGTGGATTATGTTTTTGTCAATAATTCGAGAATCGGAAATGAAGGATTCTCCGGTGCGTTAGCAACCAACGGATTCGGTGGGCGAGTCGCGACCTACTCAGTTAACCCAGATGTCTTCGCTAATTCGCAGTCGATCGACAGCACCGCTTTGGTTTGGCGCACCTTAAACTCGAATAGCTTGACTCAGGACGGTACGTATTCAGGTGGCATACGGGCCGCAACATACAACGGATTCCAAGCAGCGACAGATATCGTCGTTTATATCGAAGGTGCCGATTCTGCTGCTGTTCGTGGCGGTTTTTTCGAGCTGAATACGGTTCCAGCGGTAGGGGGGTTCACCCCACCGAATAATTCTGTGATCGAGATTCAGTCTGGCTTTTTAAGCTCACTAGGAATTACTCCAGCCACTTTTGGGTCAGACCCTAAGAATTTAGAAAATACTGCCAAGCTTCTGGATAATATCCCTGATTTTGACGATAACGGTGGATCGCGTTTTTATGTTGTAGTCTATGACTACGCGAAGGGGGCTAATGCTGACGCGTGGCTTTACGCAGCAACCGCGACGCAAGGAGATGGTTTTGATTTTGCCGACGGAAAGGCGGCGAATCTCACTCGCGATACCGATACCCTCGAACTCATCGCCATCTTCAAAAGCGTTGGGGTCAACGCCTTCACCACCGACAATTTTCTGTGAGGCTTTCCTTGATACGCGGACGGCGAGTCCGCAGCGCAATCAATTGATTCTGCGGGCGGAGATGATAAAGGGGGGCGCATTGACAGGCACGCTGTTCTCGCCGCCAGCTACGACCGTCCCGGCGCCGCTGAGTGATCCAGACACAGGCGTTGCGCCCAATGCGGTGACGGCTGGCGGAAGGTCGTTGAGAAGCCCCCCGGTGGGCGGAATTACCCGTCCGAAGACCGCATAGCCTGGCCTCACAGGATCTACGGATTCATTAGTGTCGAGTGACGTGGAGTTATCGACCATGTTGATGAAAAACTGGCTGGTGGCAGAGTCGGGTTGGTCGGTGCGGGCCATTGCGATCGTGCCCTTGGTATTGGATAGCCCCGAAGCCTTGGGCTTTTCGAGAACGATTGGCGGACGTTGACCGGCCTGCGCTGAATACTGGGGTACGTTGGCTACGTTATAGGTGAACCCGCCACCCTGCACGACGAACGTTGAAACGATGCGGTGAAAAACTGCGTTGTTGAAGAACCCCGCACTCACGTATTCGAGAAAATTCTCAGTGGTGATCTTGGTCTTTTCAGATTCGAGTTCGAAGACGAACGAGCCTACGCTGGTCTCGATCAGCACCAGCGGCTTGAGCCCAGCACCCGGGACCGCAGACGACAAAACGTTACCGCTAGCATCCTTGGTAAACAGGTAGTAAGGTGGGACCTTTTCGCCGTCGCGAATGGTGACCCTCGCGGTACGGCCGCCCGCCGTATCGGTCTTGAAGCACGGGTCATCCGGCTTGGGCGTTTCGGTGCTGGTCTGAATGCAATAGGCTACCGTTCCGCCTCGCGCGGTGTCGCCAGCGGAGATCTGCAGGATCCGCTTGGTGACACCTGCCTCTTGTACCGATTCAAACGAAAGGCTGAGAGACTCTCCAAGGACCTCGATATTGAACGTCTTGGTGTCGCTTGCGCCGTCGCTATCGGTGACCGAGATGGTGATCTGGTGCTTGCCCGGGGCTTTGGGTGTGCCTGAGATAATCCCGGTGACCGGGCCCACGGAGAGGCCGACGAATTCCAGAAGCGATCGCGCAGGAATGTTCAGCTGGGCCAGCCCCTTTTGCGTGTCGAGGGGAAACTCTGGCGTCGAGTACTTAAGCAGCGTGCTGTCGATATCGACTGCGCGAAGTTTGAGTGCCGGGATGGTCCGCCCGGCTACCACGGTCAGGTCCGGAACTGTCGAAAGCTGCGGCTGTTGGTTGCCTGAGCCGCCACAGGCTGCGATTCCGATTACTGATGCGAGCGAAGCGGCCAGGAGCGGTGGGCAAAGAAAACGCATCGAATACTTCCATCCAGTTAGCGGGGGTTGAGCAAAAAACTGATCGGTCGGTCAGCGCGTCTGGGTCATGGACTGTATTGTGCCGGCCGCGAGATCGTTTGGGGCGTTGGGCAGCCAGGCTTCCGACGGGTTGGTTTGAATCCGTCGAGTGAGCCGGGACAGATCGATAAGCAGCTGGCGGATGGCTGCATCCGCACCATTGAAACTGCCAATCGCGACAAATTTTGCCGCGTCGCGATCGGTCAGTTTGCCTGTACTGTTATCGAGTAAATTCAATGAAAAGCTGCTCAACTGGGCTCCGGTGCAGGGCGCCTGGCTCATGGCAACCGTGTATTGAAGGTTGCGCATGCCCCCTTCAATCGTCAAGGGGGCAATGGGTGCAGGTGCGACCGCTGCGTTACTTTTCTTGTCGAGAGAGGGCGTGGCATTGGGGTATCGCGTGTAGCAGCCGCCGTCCACCACCGTGTCTACGGAAAGATCGTGAAAAAATGTGCCGTTATAAAAATCGCTGTTCACGTAGTACAGAAAATTGTTGGCCCAGCCGCGCTGGACCCCGCCGCGGGAGCCTGGCTCAATCGTGAGTTCGATCTGTCGGGTGGTTGTCCCGCTGCCAATGACCATCTGTACGCGAGGCTTGACCACCTCGTCTGCATGAGTCCTCAAGGTGACCCCCTGACGCACCAACGATATTTGAAGCGGCCCAACGTCCTCCGGTGTGCAAACCAGTCGCGCCTCGGTTGAACTGACTCGATCAGCCCGCGGGCTTGTGCACACCACCCCTCCGGTCTGCAAAGTGACGGTCTCGTCGAGATTGGACCCGCTGGCAATAAAAGTGGATGGCCGACCGAATTTCAATGATTCGGTACGGATCGCGGTAATCACGGGCTCCGAGCCTGCGCCACTCGCGCCCGCGGGCGCCGCGCCGCCCCCGCCCCCGCACCCAATCAGTGCGCTGGCAAGCAAAGCGGCGCCGGTCGCGGCGAGGATCGAGCGCGAAGGCGTGCTTGGTGGGAAGGGTGAATTTGAAGACACCCCAACATTCTAGGGGAACCTGTCAACCTTTCGCTCGGCTGATCGGCCGAGGCGGAAACCCAGCCTACGCCCTTGCCGCCACCACAAATAGCGCGACCACGCAGCCGAGTGCTGCAATCCATACCAGGCTTCGGAGGGTGGGTCGGTCGTTGATGTAGGCCCAGCCGTAAATGAGCCGAAGCAGGACAAACGCCACGGCGAGCGCATTGACCGCCGCCTGCGAGCCTTGAGCGAGGTGGGCGATGATTACCGCTGCTGCGAAGGCCGGGAAAGCCTCGAAGCTGTTCTGCTGAGCCCAGTCGGCACGCTTTTGGCGGCCATCGACGCTGGCGAGGAACTCTCGCGGTGCCCGGTTGTCGTAGCGCCGATCGCCAAACTTCGCGATGCCCGCGAAGGCGTAGGGCATGAGTGCGGCGGCCAGTACGCACCAGTAAGCAGTTGTCATGGCAGAGCCTTGTTCGAAGGGGGACCAGGAGCCTGTTCACGCTCTCGGGCAAGGCGTTTCATTTTTTCCTTCTTCAGATCGTGAAACTGCCATGCGGCAAACACGAACACCAGCAGAAACACGCCCAGTTCGATCCAGATACCCATGCTGTGACTCCGATTTCGGAGAGAAATGTGCGCTCAACCATCAAATGGTAGAGGAACCGCCTGCCCCGACGTTAAGATTCCCCTTGAATCACCACCCCACCACCCCATGACTGACTCTGATCTTCTCACCAGTCTGACCGATGATCTACCCGATGCGCGCTACTGGCACCGTCTGGACGACGGCCGGATCCAATGTGACCTATGCCCAAGGGAATGCCGGCTCAATGACGGTCAGCGCGGACTGTGCTTTGTCCGTGCGCGAAGCGGCGACCGGATGGTACTCACCACCTGGGGCCGGTCGTCGGGGTTCTGCGTCGATCCGGTGGAAAAAAAGCCGCTTAACCACTTTCTCCCGGGCACGCCCATCCTGTCGTTTGGTACGGCTGGATGTAATCTGAGCTGCCGCTTCTGCCAGAACTGGGACATTTCAAAGAGCAGGGAGTTTGACCGACTTGCTGATCAGGCTACTCCCGAGGCGATCGCGCAGGCCGCCACGCGGACTGGCTGCCGCGCGGTGGCCTACACCTATAACGATCCGGTCATCTTTCTCGAATATGCGCTGGCTGTGGCGGAGGCTTGTCGAACGGAGGGAATCCGCTCGGTGGCGGTGACAGCGGGCTATGTCTCGCCCCCCGCAGCGCGGGAGTTTTTCAGCGGGATGGACGCGGCCAATGTTGATCTCAAGGCTTTTACCGAGACCTTTTATCAGCGCCACTGCGCAGGGAAACTGGCGCCGGTGCTCGATACGCTCGCTTACCTGGTGCATGAGACGTCGTGCTGGGTCGAAATCACCACGCTCGTGATTCCCGGCGAAAACGATAGCGACGACGAGCTACGCAATCTCTCCCGCTGGGTGAGGCGGGAGCTGGGGCCCAACGTACCGCTCCATTTCACGGCATTTCATCCCGACTGGAAGATGACCGACAAGCCGCACACGCCTCACGCGACGCTGATCCGGGCGAGGCGGATCGCAATGGACGAAGGCCTCCATCATGTGTACGTCGGCAACGTGCAGGACAAGGCGAGGCAATCCACCTATTGCCACTGCTGCGGCGAGCGCGTGATCGGGCGGGATTCCTACGTGCTATCCGAATGGCGTCTTGATGATGGAGGGCGCTGCTTGCGTTGCGGCACCTCATGCCCAGGGGTGTTCGATGGTCCGCGCGGCAACTGGGGTGCGCGCCGCCAGCCAGTCAGGATCGGAGTGCGGGCCGCGTAGGCTGGGCGCCGGCCGAGGCTTCCGCGCGGGCCGCTCGCGGCATGTCTGTAACCGAGCCAAGCGGAGCGGCCGCCTGGTCGAGCGCCCGAGCCATGCCGAGCGGCCGCCCGGTCAAGCGCCCGCTCGCGCCCTTCAGTGAAAGGTTTCCGTGCGATAACGCCAGAGCCGCGCGCCCTGCGGCCAGCCATCAGGTGAGAGGCCAGCCTTCGCCTTGAGATGTTTCATGAACTGACGGGGATCGGGTAATTCGTGCCAGACATGAGGCAGGAACAGCCCGCGACGGGCCTGACCCTGCGGATCGCGGGCCTCCAGGATGACGCCATCGACCTCGGGATTGAGGGCATCGATCGCTTGCGCCTCCGAACTCGATTCCATCGGGCGCGGATGCGACAGGATCGACACCGAGACGTCAAGGCGCGACACCTCGGCCTGGGTGAGGTTGGGAAAGCGCGGATCTTGAAACGCCGCCTTGTAGGCGTTGGTGGCCACGTCCGCGACGAGCGGTTCATGCGGCACCACCGAGCCGATACAGCCGCGAAGCCGTCCGTCGAGGGTGAGCGTCACGAAGGTGGCGCGCATGGCCTGCAGAGTGCGGCTGAATGTGTGCGCGCTGACCTTGGCTGCGCGTCCGTGCTTGAGCCCCAGGGAAATCGCCTGCCGTGCGACGTTCGCGAGTTGCTGCCGCTCGCGGTCCGCGAGCCTTGCCTGGGCGGCGTACTCGAAACTCCAGCCGCCATAGCCCACGACCCGGTCGCGGTTCGCGTGCCCAGCGGTGTCACCGGAATTGCGCAGGTCGAGGGTGGTTGCGCGCAGATCGAGTTCAGCCGCTCGCGCGAGCAGCCCGCGGAGCCCATGTCGGCCGCACGCCTGCTCCTCGCCCAGTTGGTCAGGGCGAAGGGTTTCGATGGCGCGCCGGGCCGCTTCGTCTAGTGTCTGGGTGCGGGAGTAGTCGTGATAGTGAGAAAGGTCGGAGCTGATCAGAATCAGCGTTTCGTCACCGCCCCAGAGGCGTGACAGAAGCGCGGTCACCTCGTCTGCCGAGGCGCCACCCACCAGGATCGGGACGATGGTGAATGCTCCCAATACCTGCTGCAGAAAGGGGAGCTGCGTCTCCAGGCAATGCTCCTGTACATGAGGCGCATCATCAACGATCACGCCTGGGTGCTCGCGCACGATCGCCATGAATTTCGGATCGAGCTGCACCTCGCCCAGCGGCGTAGCAAATGCTCGCACCGACGGTACACAAAATCGGCGTACCGGCATCCTGTGAGGGGGGCCAAGCATGATCACGCGCCGGATGTGCTCTGCCCGAGCGAGCAGAGGTTTAAGCGTGGTGGCGGCGATCGGGCCCGAATAGATGTAGCCCGCATGGGGCAATACAAGGGCCTTGGGCGTAACCTGATGGAGCGGCGCACGCTCGATGAAGTCGCTGATCATCGCGCGAAGCGCCGACGGCTCAGCCGGATAGAACGCGCCCGCGAGTGCCGCCGGGCGGACGGAGGAGGCAGTCAGGCTCATGCGTCGATTCCCGCGCGCTTGACGAGTTCGGCGTCGCGAATGGAGAGATCCTGGCCGTTGAGGTCCATGGGGCGCTGGTTGGCAAGCCAGGCAATCAGACGGGCTGCGCGCTCAGGTTTCCCGAGCTGCTGGCGGGGCACTCGGCTCACCTCATTGACCTGAGCTGCGCGGATGGCGCTCTGCATGTCGGTATCGACCATGCCTGGCTGCAGCCCGAAGGCCGCAACGCCTTCGGGGCCCCACTCGAGCGCGAGGCAATGGGTGAGCATGACCAGACCTGCCTTGCTCGAGCAGTAAGCTGACCAGCCGGTACGCGGGGCGTGGGCTGCGCCGGTTGAGACGTTGATCACTGTGCCCGCCGGGCTTGCACGAAGTGCGGACAGGGCTGCGTCGACCATGAGGTAGGGCCCAGTGAGGTTGATTCGGATGGCGCGATCCCATTCGTTCACATCCACAGCACCTACTGGGCCCATGGGGTCGACCACGCCCGCGTTGTTGATCAGGATGTCGAGCCGTCCGTGGCGGTTGAGTGTGGCAGCCACTGCGGCGCGCGCTTCGTCGGCGTTTTCCACATGACAGGCGACCACGAGCGGGTCGATGCCGAGGGCCTGAACAGCCGATGCGGTAGCGCGGGCGGTCTCGGGACGTCGCACGGCCAGCACAGGGACGATTCCCTGGTAGGCGAGCTCGATGACGACAGCGGCGCCGATGCCACGCGAGGCACCGGTGACAAGCGCGACGCGCGCGCTGGATGGCGTTAATGACATGAAGCGCAATCTCCGGAAAGCGGGCGGGGCCGAGCAACATCGTAAGCTTAGTCGAAGCCCGCGAAAGTGGCATCTGTGCCGGCGCAAGAAACATTTCATGCTGCAACATCTGCGTCGCGAATCACTGTTGTAGCATCCGGCCTTTACCGGCGAGTCCGGTCCCGTTTAGTCGCTTTTCCTTCGGAGTCCACTCAATGAGCATTTCGGAATCCGCCCGGCAGGCGCTCTCCGCAGTCACCACTGCCACCCTCACGACTGTGCTGCTCAAGAAGGGCTT
>SXGS01105082.1_pt1 | contig 15142 bp, 11 predicted proteins | sample 3174681 | NCBI WGS metagenome assembly SXGS01 (sample SAMN11356861, study PRJNA531348) | freshwater metagenome | isolation source: freshwater sample F1-80 | place: China: Fuxian Lake, Yuxi | collected 2017-12-25 | reverse complement strand
CGGTCTTGCCGACGCCGGTGGGGCCGACGAAGAGGAAGACGCCGAAGGGCTTGGTGGGGTCGGTCAGGCCGGCCTTGATGAGGGTGATGAGGTCGAGGACGGCGTCGACGGCCTCGGTCTGCCCCAGGACGCGGCGGTCGAAGAAGCCGCGCACGGCGTCGGGGTCCAGCGCCAGGGCGTCGTTGAGCAGCAGCTCGGGCAGGCCGGTGAAGCGGGCCAGACCCTTGATGACGTCCTCGGCGCTGATGTCGAGGGTGTCGCCGGTGCCCTGCCGCTTCTCAAGGAGGTTGTCGACGACCTGCTTCAGGACGGTGATGGAGCGGCCGGGCTGGGCCATGGTGCTGTAGTAGGTGCCGGAGAGGTCGATGAGCAGCTCGATGACGTCGGGCGAGGCCTTGAGCATGACGCCGTGGCGCAGGCTCATCTCGGCGAGGCTGGCGCGGACGACCTGGTGGGTGGTGGGCAGGTCGGGCTCGCTGATCGGCAGCAGCTGGAACATGCGCTTGACGGACAGATCCCGCTCGATCCCTCGCCGCAGCGCCTCGGCGGTGGACTCTCCGATGACGGTGATGTCGCCCCGGCGCATGTAGGGGGCCAGCAAGGTGACGAAGTTCTGCTTGTTGGAGCTGGTCGTGCCGGCGCCGGGCAGGTCGTTGACGTTGGTCAGGTAGAGGAAGACCCGGCGCGGGGCGCGGATCTTCTCGACGAGGTCGTGCAGCTTCGTCTCCCACTCGCCGATGTACTTGGTGCCGACCATCAGCTCGGGGGTGCTGGTCTCCAGCACGGCGCAGGAGGGGTCCTGGGCTGCAAGTCTGCGTGTCACCTCATGAATCAGGGCCGTCTTGCCGACACCAGCCTCGCCGACGAGGATGACCGATCGGCTGCCCTCCTTGGTCAACATGCGCAGCAGCGAGGTGGCCTCGTCCTCGCGTTCGAAGGCGCGATCGAGGCTGTCGATCTGGTCCTCGGAGGTCAGGACGCGGCCGAACTGGCTGATCTCGCTGACGTCGATCTGGACGGAGACGAAGTGCTGGAGGTCCTTGAGCAGCGGGCCGAGGCCCTCGGCCAGGGCCTCCTTCTGGAGGGCCTGGAGGGTGGCGCGGCGCTGCTTGTCGTCCTGCCGCTCGACGTGCTCGCGCAGCACCTCGGGGCTCATCGGCGCGACGAGGCCGCGCAGGGCGACGGCGCAGGCGAGCTGGACGTCCTCGTCGTCGTCGGTCAGGCCGCGCAGCAGCGGGTCGAAGGAGCGGCGCTGGCCGAGTCGGCCGAGGGCGACGGCGGCCTCCTGGCGCACGCGCCAGTCGTTGTCGCTCATGACGGCCTCGAGCTTGTCGGCGGCCCGCGCGGCGCCGAGGCGCCCGAGGGTCTCCAGCACGGTCAGGCGCAGCTCGCGGTGGGGGTCGTCGGCCAGCTTGAGCAGGGGCTCGACGGCGTCATCGACGGGGTGCTGCGCGATGGCCAGCGCGGCCGAGCGGCGCACCTTCCAGTTGGCGTCGCCCAGGCGCCCCGTCAGCGCGGCGCCGCGCTCGGGGATCTCCATCTGGCCGATGGCCTCGACCGCGGCGCGGCGCTCCTGGTAGGAGATCGAGTCGATCATCTCCAGCAAGCGGGCCTTGAGCGGCGCGCCGAAGTTGACCAGCTCGGCGACGATGTCGTCGAAGCGCTCCTGATCCTCCTCGTAGCGCAGGGCGGCCAGCTCCGCGATCAGCCGCTCCAGGTGTTCCAGGAGCTGAGGGGAGAGGGCCTGCTCGGCGGCCCTGGCCCGCCCCGCGCGCTTGATCTGCTTTACTGCCATGCGTCCTCATCGGCTCGTCACTGCGACCGGGGCCACCATACTCCAGCCCCCGGCGGGTGGAAACCCCTGAGGAATCGTGCTAGCAAGGGCCGTGTTCAAGGGGCGATCGTCGAAAAGCGCCGCGCGAGCGGCGCCGACCCAAGGAGCGCAATGTCCGACACTCAGCCTGGACCCCCGAGGCGCCCCCCAGGCCTCGCGCGCCTGGCCGCGACGAGCGCCATGGACGGGGTCGCGGCGCTCGTCGCGGCGCTGGCTCTGGTCGGGGCCACGCCGATCGCGGCCGGGTCCGCGGCGCTCGTCGTTGGGGCCGCGGCGCTCGTCGTCGGGTTCGCGCCGATCGCGGCTGGGTTCGCGGCGCTCGCCGTCGGGTTCGCGGCGCTGCCTTCCACGGCCCAGGCCCAGGGCAGCGCCGAGCTGCACCACGCGCTGCGCCTCGGGCTCAAGGATCCGAAGCTGCGCAACCGGGCCGGGGCCGAGGCGCTGGCCGAGCGCCTGCGCGGGCGACTGCTGGCCGCGCAGCTCTCCGATCACAAGGTGCAGATCGACGCCGAGCACGGCGAGGTGCTCGTGGAGGTCTTTTGCGACCTGAAGCCGGAGGAGATGGAGCGCTTCTTGACCGCGCCGGGCGAGGCGGTCTTCGTCGGCGCCGAACTCGAAGGCCGCATTTTCGAAGATCTGCGCGGCGCGCTGCCCGAGGGGATTTCGGTGGGCTACGAGGCCGTGGGCGCCTCGACGGACGTCTTTCTGAGGGGCCCGGACGCCGCGATCCTTAAAAAGGGGGTGGACAAGCTCGCTCTGTGGGACTACACCATCCACATCGGACCCATCCGCGGGGACGACGCGAGCGCCGGCGGGTTCAGGACCTGGCTGGTGCGCCGCGGTGCCCCTTCGCTGGGCACGAAGGCGCTCAGGGCGGCCTCCATCACCCTGGGTCAGCATCCCAACTACCACTACGTGACGGTCTACTGGGGACAGAGCGAGGCGCCAGACCAAGGCGATCGCCTGGAAGGCCAGCGGGGGTTGCGGACTCTGACGACCACCACCAAGGGCGGTCACCTGTTGTTGATCATCGACGGAGAGCTCAAGCAAACGATCAAGGTGCATGAGGTGAGCGCCGAGGGGCAGCTCAACATCCTCATGGCGCCGGGGTCATCGGAGGGCCAGCTGGCCCAGGCGCGGCATGTGGCCGGCCTGCTCGGCTCCAGGCCCCACCCTTGCGAGATCGTCGTCATCTCTGCCCGATCCGCGCCACATTGATTGTTGACACTGGGCGCGCGGGCCCTTCCTTCACACGAGGTTCAAGACATGAGTCAATCGAAGCGCCCGACCGGCAAGACGCCGGCGACGGACAACACCATCCGCGTCATCCCGCTCGGCGGGCTGGGGCAGGTGGGCATGAACTGCACGGCCATCGAGGTCGGCCGCGAGATCGTCGTGGTCGACTGCGGCGTGACCTTCCCGGACGACGACACCTTCGGGATCAACCTCATCCTGCCGGACTGGAGCTGGCTGCTTGAGAACGCCGATCGCATCAAGGCCATCCTTCTGACCCACGGGCACGAGGACCACATCGGCGCCCTTCCCTTTTTGCTGCGCGAGCTCAACCCCCTGCCCATCTACGGCACTCGCCTGACCCTCGGGCTGCTCAAGCGCAAGCTGAGCGAGCACCGCCTCCAGGACAAGTGCCCGCTCATCGAGGTGAAGACCCGCGACGAGGTCAAGCTGAGCAAGGCGCTGGCCTTTGAGTTCATCCACGTCAACCACTCGATCCCGGACGCGGTCGCGATCGCGATCTACACCCCGCGCGGCACGCTGCTGCACACCGGGGACTGGCGCGTGGATCACACGCCCATCGAGGGCAAGCCCATCGACCTGTCGACCTTCGCGGATCTGGGCGAGGAGGGCGTGCTGTGCATGCTGGGCGACAGCACCAACGTGGAGGTGGCGGGGACCTCGGTGAGCGAGTCCCAGGTCTTGCGGGGGCTGGAGGCGGCGATTTCGAAGGCGCGAGGGCGGGTGCTGGTGACGCTGTTCTCCAGCAACGCGCACCGGATCCAGGGCTTGATCCAGATCGCGCACAGGCTCGGCCGCAGGGTGCACATCTCAGGGCGCAGCATCGAGAACATGGTGGGGACGGCGCGCGAGCTGGGCATGATGAAGGTGCCCAGCGACGACATCTTCCTGTCGGCCGACGAGGTCGGCCAGGTGCCGCCCGAGCGGGTGTTGATCTTGAGCACGGGCAGCCAGGCTGAGCCGCGGTCGAGCCTGACCCGGATCGCCCAGGACGAGCACCGCCAGATCAAGCTGCGGGAGTCCGACACGGTGATCTTCTCGGCGCGGGTGGTGCCGGGCAACGAGGGCAAGGTCAACAAGGTGATCAACGCGATGTGGGGCAAGGGCGTCGAGGTCATCACGCCGCGCGACGCGCCGGTCCACACCACCGGCCACGCCTACCAGGAGGAGCTCAAGCTGATGCTCAACCTGGTGCGCCCGCGCCACTTCGTGCCCGTTCACGGCGAGGTCAGCATGCTGATCAAGCACGCCCGGCTGGCCCAGAGCCTTGGGATCCGCGACACCTGCGTGGCGTCGAACGGGGACGTGATCGTGATCGACGAGGACGGGATGCGCCGCGCCGGTCGGGTCACGAGCGGGCAGTTCTACGTCGACGGCAAGGGCGCCGGCGACGTCACCGACGCGGTGCTGCGGGGTCGCTCGCAGCTGGCCCGCGGCGGGATGATCGTGGCCCAGATGGTGATCGACGCCGAGAGCGGCGAGGTCGTCTCGAAGTTGAGCCTGACCCAGCGCGGCGTCGTCGAGGAGGGAGATCCGAAGGAGCTCCTCGACCAGGCGCTGGCTCATGCCCTCAAGCACCTCAACAAGCTCAAGCCCGGGGCGATGCGCGACGTCGCCGAGGTCTCCGACAACATCAGCCACTCGATCCGGCGCTTCTTCCGCAACCACCTCGATCGCAAGCCGGTCGTGATCCCCGTCATCACCCTCTCCTGATCCCGGCGCTCAAGGCGCGACTCGGGCCGCGGCGGGTTGCACGCCCGCGCAGGTTCGAGGTGAGCGCGCTCTGGGTCAAGGGCTCAAGGGCAGGTGATGAGGGTGCGGGCGGCGTTAAGCTCGGTCTTGAGGTCGGCGGAGGTGGGGTTGGAGGTGGCGGCGGCCTGGATCTCGGCGCACTGTCGGGCTTTGAGGGCGTCGGCCAGCACGCGCATGCGCTCGGCGTCCTTGATGCGCTGGGCGGCGTTGAGCACCATCTCCTTCTCGCGTTGCTCGATCTCGGCCATCTTCTCTTGGAAGAGTGCGTCGTTCTTGGCTTTTTTGGCCTCATCGGCCTCGTTCTGGATGGCCTTGATGGCGCCGCGCTCGTACTCGGCGGCGCTCTCGCTGGGGATGCTGAACTCTTCGGCGGTCTGGCGGTAGTCGTCGTACCATTGGATGACGCGGGTGCGGACGCGGGCGTCGAGGTCGGGGTTCTTGTGGTCTGCGGCGGCCTTGAGGCATTGGGCGAAGTAGGCCTGGAGCTCGGGGCCGAGGCCAGCGGGTTCGGGGTCGTTGTCCTTGTTGGCCTTTTTGCGGTGGAGCAGGAGGATGTCGAGCTTGGAGAGGCGGGGCTCTTCGAGGGCGGGGGCCTGTGTCTCGGCCTTGGTGAAGAGGTCGATGGCGCGCTTGTAGTCGCTGTCGCTGATGTTGTCCCAGGTGAGGATGGAGCGGGCCTCGTCGAGCTCGGCCCACTTGACCTGGTGGATGAACCAGCGGCCTTCGGAGAGGTTCTTGCGCAGGTTGAACTGGTAGGGCCCGAGGTTGACGTGCGCGGTGATCTCGTCGTCGAGGACGGCGGGCTGGAGGGTGTGCTCCTTGCACAGGGCGGTGTCGATGGCGTAGGAGCTGTTGGCGCCGAACTTGACCTCGAAGGAGGGTGTGGAGGCGGCCTTGCAGGCGTCGACCTCCATCTGGACGCGGTTCTGGATGAGGGTGGCGTCGCTGCCGCAGGCCGTGGAGAGCGCGGCGGCGGCGGCGAGGGTGAGGGTGAGCGCGGCGCGTTGTGAGCGGGGCATGGTGGGGAACCTCGTGGCTACAGGTCGAAGTCGACGCCGAATGAGAGGCGCAGGCGGGTGGCGGTGAGGTCCTCGGTCAGGACGTTCAGGTTGGGGGCCTGGCCCTGGGTGCCGTTGAAGAGCTGGACTTGATAGAACTGGAAGTCGAGCCCGGCGGTCAGGCCGAAGAAGGGGACGACGCCGTAGCGGACGGCGATGCCGCCGCCGGCGTTGAAGCCGAGGGGCTCGGTTTTGTCCTCGAAGCTGTCGGTCTGGTAGAGCTGGCAGAGGCTGCTGGAGACGCCGCCGTCGCTGCAGGCCTCGGGGGCCTCGGCGTCGCCGAGTCCGAAGAGGGTCAGGCCGCCTTCGGCGTAGAGGATGAGGTCGACGAGGCCGGTGGGGATGGAGGTGCCCAGGCGCAGGTTGAGGTCGGTCTGGCTGCCGAGCTCGTAGGAGACTTTGTCGAAGTCGTTCATCTTGAGGCCAGGGATGTGGCTGAACGAGAGGCCGGCGTCGAGGAAGGGGATGAGGCCGAGGGTGCCGTAGAGGCCGAAGCCCAGGGCGCTGCCCTCGTTGAAGTCCTCTTCGCGCTTCTGGACGCCGCCGGCGAGGGACTGGTCGCCGATGGCGGATTTGACGGTGCCGTCGCCGGAGACGGGGAAGAAGAACTTCGCGCCGGCCTTGAAGATGCCGGCGTCGGCGGGTGAGGCGGCGGTCAGGGCGAGCGCGGCGACGAGGGCGGCGGCGGTCAGGGTGAGGGCGCGCGGCCGGTGTGTGATGCGGGTGTGGGTCACGTCGTGGTCTCCTGACGGTGTGGTTGTGCGCTGCCGGGGCGCGCAGGGTTCGTGGGGGCGCCCGGGGTCGGGATCCTGTCTGCCGCAATGGGGTCAAAAACACAAGGGGGGCGGCCGCTACGGGCCGCCCCCCTTGTGGAGGGATTCTTGTTCTGGTTCAGGCGCGGGGTGGTCGGCGGGGCCTTGTCGGCCTCGCCGCTCTTGGCGCGAGGTCCTAGAAGTGGAGGGTCCAGCCGGCCGAGCCGAGCAGGTCGGTGTTGAGCTTGATGGACTGGCCATTGCCCTTGCCGAGGCCAGCGACGCCGGCCAGGACGGCGTTGTCCTCATCGAAGAGGGCGACGGCGAGGCCGCTCTCCATATGAATGGAGAAGTGGTTGCCGAAGAAGTGCTCGATGCGCAGGCCGAGTTCGAAGGGGGTCAGGGTGGCGTCGACGTCGTCTTCGTCGACGTCGTTGTCGGAGTCCACGGAGAGGCTGACGAAGTTGATGCCGACGAAGATGCTCAGGTTGGGGCCCTTGGAGTCGCTGACCTGGAGGGCCTTGAAGTCGGCGCGCAGGGCGAAGGCGAAGGTCTGGTTGGTGACGTCGACGTCGTTGTTGCCCGACTCCTCGGTGAAGGACACCTGGTCGAAGTCGACGATGGCCTGGATGCCGACCTTCTCGGCGACCTGGAAGCGGGCGCTGATGCCGTTGACGCCGGCGAGGGAGGTGTCGCCGCCGAGCCCGAAGCGGCCGGACATGTCCTTGGCCGAAGCCACGGCGGGGATCATGAGGAGGGCGGCGAGGGCGACAACGGGAGTAAGGAGGGTCTTCTTCATGGTCAAATCTCCTTTCGGGGTGGTGTCTGGATCTGGGTGTTCATGAGCGAGTTCGTTCATGGTTGGATGTAGACCCAGCTTCTTCTTCTTCTTCTTGACGCAGAACGCTTCTAGCACGGGGGATCGCAGCGCGCAAGTTTATGATGAGGGGGGCGAGTGGAGGGTTTTGAGGCGCGTTGGAGTGAATCAAAGCGGAGGCGGCGCGTCAAAGCGCGGTTGTCTGGCCGCGGATGGGTCGGGCGCGAGACGCGGTGTGGCGGAGGCGGGACAGGCTTGACCTGAGGGGGGTGGGCGGTATACTGCCGACGCTGTCACCTGGATGCCAACTGGGAACACCTTTCAAGGGGTTGGAGCATGAAACGATTTAGCCTTCTTCTCGCAGCGCTCTTTTTCTTCAGCACGTTGATGGGGACCACGGCGGTCCTGTCGGTCATCGACGCTGGCGAGGGCTGGTCCCAGGAGCGCCCGAGGAAGTCAAAGACGAAGCGCAAGCGCCGCCGCAGCCCCAAGCCGACCTCCTTCATCGGCGTGCGTGTGGCGGGGATCCTGACGGCGCCGGGCGAGCTGACCGTGGGCGACAACAGCGCCAAGTTCGAGGACGAGTCGGGCGCGGGTGTCGGCGGGTTGATCGTCTTCCCGATCCAGAACAACATCCGAGGCGGCGCGAGCATCTGGTTCTTCCCGGCCTTCGAGGCGGCGCGTGAGGGCGCCGACGTGGACGGGACGATGATCGAGCTCAACGCGCAGGGGGAGTTCGTGGTGCCGATGAGCCGTGAGGTTGACGGCTATGGCTTCGGCGAGGCCGGCGTCGCGATCCTCAACGCCAACGACTCGGATCTTGGGGACTTCCTGGGCTTCAACTTCGGCGGCGGCGTGGGGGCTCAGATACTCGTCAGCGGCAACTTCGCCATCCGCGGCGAGGGCAAGTTTGAGTTCTACAACATCTCGAACAACAATGATGTCGAGACGACGCTCAACGCTTCGCGCGTCTTGTTGACCGTCGGTGGGATGTTCGGGCTCTGATCGCCGGAGGGCGGCGTCATCGTTGAGGGGTGGGGATGGGTCCTGTCAGAACCTTGCCAGCCGGCGTCGTTCGCCGCGTGGCGACCTCTTCGCTGCTGGCGGTGGTTGTCCTGGTTGCGTTGCCGGCGGCGGCCGACGAGGACATCGTCCAACCCGAGAAGCTCCAGTTCGAACTCTACCAGAAGGGCTCGGACGCTTATCGAGACGGCGATTACAAGAAGGCCATCGAGCTCTTCGAGGCCTCTCTGGCGATGGGCCCGCTCAACCTGACCTATTTGAACCTGGGCCGTGCCTACTTCAAGGTTGGCCAGTGCGACAAGGCCAGCGAGGCTTACGGCAAGGCCCGGACGGCGCCGAAGATCGCCAACCCGACGCCCATGCAGGTGCTCCAGAAGATCGAGGAGTACGTCGCTGAGCTGCCCACCTCGTGCCCGGCCTACTTGACGCTGCGCTGCGCGACGGAGGGGATGGAGGTCTTTGTCGACGCGCAGGGGCCGCTGCCCTGCGACGGCAAGCCGATCGCGCTGCTGCCCGGCGAGCACGTCATCCGGGGTGAGAAGGGCGGCCAGAAGGTGGAGGAGAGGATCACCGTTGGCGGCATGGCGCGGGTCGACCTTGAGCTCAAGCTGGAGGCGGCGGTCGTCGTCGGCGAGGGGGGCAAGGGCGAAGGGGACAAGGGTGAGGGGGACAAGGTCGTGGAGCCGGTCTCGTCGACCCCGGGGATGATGTTTGGCGCGGCGGTCGGGTTGGTCCTGGGGGGCTCGGCGGACGTCGAGCTCGAGGGGGGGTTTACGACTCTGCCGACCCAGGACGACACCTCCAAGCTGGCTTTTGACGTCGTCGCGGCCTTCAAGATCTCCGACGGCCTCAACCTCTACGTCGGCCCTGCGGTCGGCTTCGTCCCCAAGGTCGTGTTGACCGATCCGAACAACAAGCAGGTCTTCGAGCCGACCGCCTCGCAGTTCGATCTGGACGCGATGGCGATGATGTTGTTTCCTTTCGGGGACTTCGTGCCCTTCGCCGAGGTCAGGGGCGGCCCCTCCTTCGTGTCGCCGGACGACGGCACCAAGAATCTGACGGGCTTCAACTTTGCCCTGGGAGGCGGGCTGCGCTGGCGGTTCTCGAGTTCCATCTCGCTGGTCGCCGGGGTGGCCTTGCACGTCCACACCGCCTCGAGGGACGACAGCGGCGGCGGCAGCGGCGCCACCACCGACAACGTCACCGGCGGACAGGGGGGGGGGGCCGAGTTCGGGCAGGAGGGCCTGACGGCCGGGAATATCAAGTTGAGCGGCAACCGGACGACCTTCAGCCTTGGAGCCTCCTTCGATCTGTGAGCGGCCCCGGCGCGCTCCTGGCCCATGATGAGGAAGTATCGAGATGATCATGGATCGCCTGCTGCCCGCTCTGGTGACCCCCTTGACCCTGGCGCTGCTGGCGCCCGCCGTGGCGCTGGCGCAGAGCGGGGGGGCGGTGGTCCCCTCGTCGGCCCAGAGTCAGCTCCTGCAAGAAGGCGGCGTGGCGTTGAAGATGGGTGACTTTGGCGCCTCCGCTGCGCGCTACGAGGAGGCCCTCAAGCTCGGCGAGCTCAACGTCGCCTACCTGGGGCTGGCTCGCGCCCAGCTGGGCGGGGGTCGCTGCGACGAGGCCAGCGCGTCGCTGGCCCGCGTGCTGTCCGCGCCCCGCGCCGTCAACCCGCCCGTGTCCGAGGTGCTCAAGGACGCCGCCGCGCTGCGTCAGGACATGACCTCTCAGTGTCCGGCCAGCGTCATCATCCAGTGCAGCCCGGTCGACATGTCCATCACCGTCGACGGCCTGGGCCCCTTGCCCTGCGACGGCCGGCCGCTGATGTTGCTGCCCGGCGAGCACGTCCTGCGCGGCGAGCGGGCCGGCGAGCGCGTCGAGCAGGTCGTCGCGCTGGGTCCGATGGAGCGCCGCCACGTCGACCTGCGCCTCGGCGACGCGCTCTTGACCATGATCCCCGCTGAGCGCCCGGAGCGTCCCGGGGATCCCCCGGTCGAGGTCGAGCGCCCGCGCAAGCCGACGATCGACGAGCTGCTGGCCGAGGAGGCCGTCGAGGAGCCCAAGGAGGGGGAGCCCGAGGAGGCGATCCCCGCCGTGCGGGAGGTCAGCGCGCCGCCGGTCGACCCCGTGCGTCGCTGGATGCTCGGCGCCCAGATCGCCGCCATCGTCTCGGGCGACGCCCAGATCGAGCGCGAGTTCTTCGACAACCTCAACGAGGGCTTCGAGCAGAGCTCCGGGGAGGACGCCTCCGGGGTGTTGATCGAGATCTTCGCCGGCTATCGCTTCTCGCGCCGCTACAACCTGTTCTTCGGCCCCAAGCTCAACGTCACCCCCGAGTTCCGCATCGACACCACCGACGTCAACGCCATCCCGACGGGGACGATGACCGACCTGGACTTCTTCGGGATGCTGACCTATCCCATCAACGAGCGCTTCTCGCTCTTCGGCACCCTGGAGCTGGGCATGAGCTTCCTGTCCTCCGAGTCCGATCAGGATCCCATCGACGGGGCCAACTTTGGCGGCACCGGCGGCCTGCGCTTTGACCTGCGCGAGAACCTCTCGCTGAGCGTGGCGCTCAAGGGGCAGGCCTACGCGTTGAGCAACAACGCCGACGTCTTCGCCAACGAGACGGTCCTGAACATCGCCGGCTCGCGCACCTTGTTGACCTTCGGGGTCACCTTCGCGCCCTGAGGTGAGAGCTAGAACGGTGATTGGTTTGACTCCCGTCGTTCGTCGGTCCGACAGAGCCGATGCCGTCGTCGTCGATGCTCGACGGGCCAAAGGCCCGCCTGCGCTCTCCTCCTTGGCCTCGACCCTGTCGGCCTCGACGACCTCGGTCCCTCAAACCCATCAACGTTCCAGGCACAGCGATCTGTTGCTGTCGGCGGCGGTTATCGCCGTCGTCGGGATGATGATTGTCCCTCTTCCCGCGGTTCTCCTTGATCTTCTCTTGACGCTGAACATCTCCGCTGCAGCCGTCCTGCTCATCGTCACGCTCTACATCCCGAACATCACGGCGTTGTCCTCGCTGCCGAGCCTGTTGTTGTTGACGACCTTGCTGCGGCTGGCGCTGAACGTCTCGACCACGCGCTTGATCCTGCTGGACGCTCACGCCGGGCGCGTCATCGACGCCTTCGGGGCCTTCGTCGTCCAGGGCAGCGTCGTGGTCGGCGCCGTGGTTTTCTTGATATTGACCTTGATCCAGTTCGTGGTGGTGGCTCGTGGCGCCGAGCGGGTCGCGGAGGTGGCCGCGCGCTTCAGCCTCGACGCGATGCCGGGGCGGCAGATGGCCATCGACGCGGATCTGCGCGCGGGGGCGCTGAGTGTGGACGCTGCCCGCGCGGCCCGGGCGGCCCTCCAGCGCGAGTCCCAGCTCTACGGCGCGCTGGCCGGCGCGATGAAGTTCGTCAAGGGAGACGCGGTGGCCGGCCTCGTCATCATCGTCGTCAACATCAGCGCGGGGCTCGCCATCGGGGTGCTGCAGCGGGGGATGTCGCTGGCCGAGGCGGCCTCGACCTATGCGCTGTTGACCATCGGCGACGGCCTGGTGAGCCAGATCCCCGCGCTGCTGACCGCCACGGCGGCCGGCATTGCGGTCACCCGCGTCGCGGCCGAGGGCAGCCCCCACCTGGCCCATCAGATCGCCGATCAGCTCCTGGCTCGCCCGCGTGCGCTGGCCATCGCCGCCGCGCTGCTTGTGGTCCTGGCGCTGGTCCCTGGCCTGCCCCTCCTGCCCTTCCTGGCCGTGGCCGGGTTGCTCAGCGGGCTGGCCTTCTTCGCCCGCCGGGAGGCTCGGGCCGCTCGGTTCGCGGAGGCCAGCGCGGCGGCGCCGTCGAGCCCGTCGATCCCGGCGCCCTTGTCGCTCAGGGTGGGCTCAGGGGCGGCGGCGGGCTTCGGCGAGTCGGGGTTGGAGCGGCTTGGGGTCTTGTGGTCGGAGCGTGCCGAGGCGATCTGGCGCCGGACGGGGGTGATGGTCCCGAGGCGCCTGGTCAGCGTCGTCGAGGGCGTTGGTGACGAGATCGTCGTGTTGCTCGACGAGATCCCGGCGTGGCGCGGCGAGGTGTCCGAGGGGGTCGAGGGCGCGGTGGAGGTTCTTGGCGCGTGCGTCGAGGCGAACCTGGAGGGCTTCGTGGGGCTCCAGGAGGTCCAGCGCATGCTCGACGGCCTGCGCGAGGAGGTGCCTGCGGACGTGGAGGCCGTGGTGCCGCGGCTGTTGACGCTGTCGGAGTTGAGCGTGGTGTTGCGGGGGCTGGTGCAAGAGGGGGTGCCGGTGAGGCAGCTGAGGGCGATCCTGGGGGCGCTGGCCCAGCACGCCCCTCGGACGAAGGCGCCCGAGGCGCTGATCGAGGTCGCGCGGGAGGCGCTCAAGCGGGCGATCACGCACGCGGCGGCGCCGGAGGGTGGTCGGCTGGAGGTCTTCCTGGTGGATCGAGAGATCGAGGAGATGGTCCGTTCGTCGGTGCGCGAGGGTCCACGCGGCCCCTACCTGTCGCTGTCGCCGGAGCTGAGTCGGCAGATTGAGGCGGCGGCGGGGCCGCTGGGGCCGGGGTCGGTGGTGTTGACGGCGCCGGACGTGCGGCGGCACCTGCGCGCGATCCTGGCCCGTCGTCAGCCTTCGGTGCGCGTGCTGTCGCACGCGGAGTTGAGCGAGGGGCTGTTGCTGGAGCCTCAAGGGAAGCTGACGGTTCGGGGTCAGTCGTCCTGAGCGGTGCTGCGGTGGAGCATGCTCCGGAGGGCGTGCAGCGATCGCGTCATGCTCTGCTCGCGCAGGGTCAGGAGGTTGTCCTCCTTTTGATCCCCGAAGGAGATCTTGAAGCGGTGGTTGAGGGTCAGGGCTTGGGGAGGTCGTGTGCGGGCCTGCTGGCGGGCGCGGGCGAGTCCGCGGTTCAGCGCCACGTCCAGGGGTGAGGCGAAGATGGACTCGGCCATGGGCCAGGTGGGCTCATGGGCCTCGTCGAGCTCGCTCTGGAGGCAGCCCAGCGCGGCGAGGGCCTCGCGGGAGGCCTCGGCTTGAGGGCTGCGGGGTCCGAAGCGCTCGCAGATCACCTTGTGGAGGTCGCAGGTGGCCTTGAGGGCGGCGTCGAGTCTGTCGCGTTCAGGGGATGGGTTCGGGTGCCGTTCCATGGCGTGCTCCGTGTCCAGGGCGCGTTAAGGCGAGGCTCGCCGTCGAGTTCACGCCGTCCTGGGCGTCTTTGATGGCGAGTAATGCAGAACGTTTGTCTCATATTGTCTGCGTCCCGGCAAACAATTTCAGGCAGCGGCGGCGACCGCGTCCGCGTCCTCGGCGAGGCGGCGTCGGTGGGCCTTGAGCAGGAGGTGGGTGACCAGGATCCAGCCGCCGATGACGAAGAGCGTCAGGCCCATGATGAGGGTGGGGAGGGCGATCAAGGCCAGGGCGCCCTTGAGGAAGAGGGTCACGGCGCCCTTGGTGATCCGGTAGGCCAGGATGTCCACGACGGCCTTGCCCTGGACGCGCTCCAGGGGGGAGAGGGGGATGTAGAGGATCTCCTTGGCGGCGCGGAAGAGCGAGTAGTCAAAGCACTTGCTGGCCACCTTGGCGACGGCCATGGTCAGGAACTGGGGCGCGGCGACGAAGAGCGACACGGCGCCGGCGAGCACCAGCGGGATGCCCAGCAGCGTGCGCGGGATCCCGACCGCCGCGAGGATGGGCCCGGTCAGGAGCTGGAGGGCCAGGGCGCAGATGTCGATCGCGGCGTAGACCTGGCCGCCGACCCCGGCGCGGAGGTCCTTGTCGGGGTAGGCTTCGAGCAGCGCGGCGTTGTACTCGTAATCGATCAGGGTGATGGCCACCTGGGTGGCCATGATCAGGACGAAGAGCAGCACCATGTAGCGGCTGCCCGCCAGCACCCGCAGGCCCTCGAGGAAGCCCCCGGCGCGCTGCTCGTCCCCTTTCCTGGGGCCCACGCCCTTGATCTTGCGGTCGACGACCACGCAGGCCGCCCACGCGATCAGCAGAGCGGGGAAGACCAGCCACAGGACCGACTCGGCCCCCCAGCGCGCCGCGACCGGCGCGACGATCAGGTTGCCGAGCATGCCGCCGAGCGACCCCATCATCAGGAAGAGCCCGTAGGCCCAGCGGGCCTGCTTCGGCGGGTAGACGCTGTTGGCGTAGGTCCAGAAGATCTCCACGAGGAAGACGATGTAGAGATCCTTCCACACGAAGAGCAGGTAGGGCGTCCCGGGGACCTCGGCCCGATCCATGGCCATCAGGGCCAGCAGCAGCCCCAGCGTCACCCCCATCGAGCCGCCAAAGAGCCTGATCGGCGCCATCCGCTCGGCCAGCCGGTTGTAGAGCGTCACGACGACGAAGGCCGCCGCCGCCATCATCAGCCAGGCGTTGAGCAGCCCGTCCTTCCCGTAGGCGTCCGTCAACATCGACTCGATCGTCGACCGCGAGAAGGCGTAGCTCATCAGCCCGAAGAACGACATCACGCACAAGGCGACGACCCGACCCGCTTCTTCTCGGCGCTCTTTCATCTTCTTCCTCCTTATCCCCCTCGCGATCGCCTCTCTCTACCTCCCCCGCCCTCGGCGATCCCGGCTTGACGGGGGCGCCGCCCCCGAACCCCCGCCATGGGCCAGCGGCCCCTGGACCCCTCTTTTCCCGTGTTGCACGGGAAAAGAGGGG
>SXGS01185569.1_pt1 | contig 15145 bp, 11 predicted proteins | sample 3174681 | NCBI WGS metagenome assembly SXGS01 (sample SAMN11356861, study PRJNA531348) | freshwater metagenome | isolation source: freshwater sample F1-80 | place: China: Fuxian Lake, Yuxi | collected 2017-12-25 | reverse complement strand
GTGCAGCCCTCCAAACGCCACGATCCGACCTCGGCCGCCGCAGCGGTCACCGCCAGCACTTCGGCATGAGCCGTAGGATCTTGCAGGAGCTCCCGTTGGGTCCGTCCGCGGCCGACGACGCGACCGTCTTTGACGATGACGCACCCGACCGGAACGTCCCCGGCGGCCTCGGCGGCCCGAGCCTCGGCGATCGCCATGCGCATGAACCGCTCGTCCGCGGACGGCGCCGGAAGCGCGAAGTCGAGCAACGGGAGGTCTTCGCTCATGTCAGTCCCCCGTCGCGACGCCGTCGGCGCCTTCGTGGCGGGAGGCGCCGGGCTCGTCCGTCCGACGACGGTACGGGGTCGACGTCGCGGACGGCGCCTCGGCGGCGGTCGACGGCGGACCGGCTCGCCGAATTCCGAGCTCGCTCGACGGGTGAATGACCACGTCCTGCCGCGGGAACGGGATCGAAATCCCGTGCTGCTTCAGCGCGATGTCCAAGGCGAACAGGATGTCGCTCTGGAGCCGCATTCCGTTCGTCGACAAACGGATCCAATAGAAGATCTCGAACTCGAGCGCCGATCCTCCGAACGCACGAAAGAGCACTTCCGGACCGGGCGACTTAAGGACCAGTCCGAACTGATCCAGCGTCTCGAGCGCCGTCTTGCGGAAAAGCTGGGCGTCGGCTGCGTAGTCGATGCCGATCCGCATCGACGTCCGGATCGTCGGCGTACCGGCGGACCAGTTGGTGACCTGCTGTGAGATCAGATCCTTGTTCGGGACGATGAGGCCTTTGTTGTCGCCCGTCATGATCGTCGTCGAGCGCATGTTGATGCGGTCGACGCGCCCGACGGTCTGGCCGACCGCGACCACGTCCCCGACCTTGACCGGCCGTTCAACCAAGAGGATGACGCCGCTGAAGAAGTTGTCGACGATCTCCTTCAAGCCGAAGCCGAGCCCGACGCCGAGCGCGGCTACGAACCCGCCGATGACCGCGGCTTCGACCTTGAGCTGGCCGCCCAAGACCACGACGCCCGCGATCGCCGTCAACAGATAGGTCACCAGCGTGACGATCGTGTACCGGAGCCCCGTGTCGAGCGACGTCTTCGGCAGCAATACGAAGCGCAGGAGATCCCGGACGAAACGCACCGTATGGAAGGCGAGGAAGGTCGTCGCCGTCGCATTGATGACGTCGCTCCATGCGACCGCCGCTCCGCCGACCGCGGCGGAGGATCCGAGGACGGGACGACCGAAGACCGCGTCGTAACCGGCGCCGGTGAGGCCCCAGAGTTGAAGCACGAACCACGCCGCCGGGACGACGACGCCTCCGAGCACGAGGAATCGCAGCGTGCGATCGAAAAGAAAGCTTCGGCCCTCTTCGGTCCATCGGCCTTCGTCCGCCGCCGGATCCGTCGCGGGCGGCGGCACGGGCGTCGCACCGCGAAAGACCAATTCACGAACGCGGCGGAGAAGCCACGTCGCTCCGACGAACCAAGCCGCCGTCTCGACGAACTGGCGCAGGAAGTACTTGACCGCGACCGTGTAGCCGAGCGAGCGAAGCACGATCAGGAAGATGACCGCCGCGACGAAGACCGGATAGGCGACGAAGATCGCGGCCTTCAGTCGAGCGCGAAGGCCCGTCTCCCCCGCGGCATCGGACAGGAACTGTCGCGGCCGGAGCGCCACGACCAGCACTACGGCGTACGACGACAATGCATGGCAGAGCCATAAGAGGTCGACGAACCCGGCATTACGGACCTCGTAGCCTTCGACCGTCAAAAGCAACGCCGGCGGTACGAAGAGGACGCCGATCTGCAGCAACCGCCGCAATGTCGCATGAGCGACCGCCTCGAACTTCGGGTGCAACCGGTAAGGGACCGGGGCCGCAGGCTCGCGTCCGAGCAAGACGTCGCAAAGCACACGCAACGTCCGGAACACGAAGGGCGGAACGAACAGCACGGCGAGCAGACGGACATCCGTCTCCGGCGCCCCGAGCAACGACGGCAATGCGGTGGCGCAAAACGCGAGGAGCCCGGTAAAGACGGTCCTTCGCAGCAACAACGCCGACAAGAGCAGGAGAAACGCCGCGCCGCGGCCTACGCCTCGGCGGCCCTCCAGCGTTTCGGCAAGCCGCGGCAGCGACCGTGCGGCGAGGACGAGCAGAGCGAGCGCCAAGACGAGCGCCGCACCGGCCCGAAGCAAAGAGCTCCGATCGTCCGACGCGACGAGGACGCCCCAGAACGCCAAGGTCCGGTCGGCCATGCCGAGCGTACGGCGGCGGACGTAGCCCGGCGCGAGCTTCGCGTCGTCGATGGCGCGCTCCACGGCTTCGAAAGAGATCTCGGCGCCTTCGCGCGTCCAGCGAAGGGCGCTCTGATACCGGAGCAGGTTGCGCTCCCGCAGCGCCCGCGTCCGCGCCAAGATCACGGTCGCTTCGGCGAGCGCCCGTTCGAGTTCGTCGACCGCCGTCGCGCGCTCGGTCGAAGCCTTGCGCAAGGCCTCGACGAGTTCGGCCCATTTCGCGTCCTGTACGGACTCGCGCTCGAACCAAGGTCTCACGCCGATGTCCGGAGGAGCGCTCGCCGCGCGCCGCGCGCTCGCGGCTGCGGCAGGCAGGATCACGGCGCCGCCGACCCCAAGGCCGCGGGCCGCCGCCCGGAGGGACGCTTTCGCCTTTCGCGCCTCTTCGAAAAGGACGCGCACACGATCGAGTTCCGCTTGGTGCGTCGCGATGAAAGTCGTCAAGGCCTCCGCGTCTTGCGGTACGAGTTCGTACACGTCGAACTTGGCCGCGTCGACGTCTTCGAGCGCCTTCGATTCCGCTTCGGCGTCGGCCGCCAGTGCGGCGATCTCGCCGATCGACCCGAGACGCGACGACCAGACACGCCCCTCGCGGACGAAGTTCGATTGTTCGACCCGCACCTCGACCAAGGCGCGCCGGAAACGCCAATAGGGTTTCGCCCACTCGGGCGCCTGCGCCAGAATGCGGTCGATCTCGCCCGCTTCGCTGCGTGCGCGTTCGAGCCGGGCTTCCAGCGCCGCCGCCGCGCGCACTTCGAGCGCAGCCGACCGCGCTTCCGCGCCCTTCTGGAGCGATTCCTCGATCTTGGATCGGAGTTCGAGCAAACCGATCCGCTGATCGAGCAACCCCTCGGCGAGGCGACGTCGCGAAGCGGCGCGCGTCTCGGCGTCGGCGGACTGCAACTCGAGGAGGCGGACGGCTTCCTCTTTCAGCATCACGACGTCCGGATCGAGCCCGGCGGCGAGGTAGTCGCGTGCGTCGGAGCGTTCCGCCTCGAGGTCGGAACGAAGATCCGCGGCCTCCTTCTCGCGATCGGCGAGTTCGGCCTTCAAACCGTCGCGGATCGCCTTCTGCTTCGCGATCTCGCGCAGAAGACGCTCCCGCTCCGTCTTGCGGCTCTTCGCATCGGCCTCCGCCGCGTCCCGCGCGATCTTGATCGCAGATTCCGGATCTTCGTCCGAATCGCGGGCCGGAGCCGGAGGGGCCGTCTCCGCGCGACGCACCTCTTCGAGCCGGCGAAAGAGCTCGTCGCGATCCCCGATCGACGACGCGGCCTCCGCGGCGTCTTCGACGGCGGCGCGGCGGGACTCGATCAGTCGTTGGAGGGCGACCGTCTGTTCTCGGACGCGCGCGACCCGGCGGGCCGGGATGGACTCCTTGTCGGAGGCGACGCGAGGTTCTTCAGCGACCAAGAACGCGCGCAACTCGGCCAGCCGCGTTTCGGCCTCGGCCAAAGTCGCGGGCAAAGGTCGCGCCGAAGGCGGCGGAAGGATCGGACGCGTCTCCTGCGCCTCGACGGAACCGAGGACCAAAAGAAAGAACGCGAGGGCGGTCGAGACGCGCATGGGCGTCCCGGTATTAATCAACGGCGGCCCCGCTCCGAAGTGCGGACGAGGAGGGTGCTAATCTCCTTCGCCCGAAAGCGCGCCGGACCACGCCCATGACGAAGCTCGAAACGCTGCTCATCCCTATCTTCCTCGTCGTGCTCGTCGGAGCGTTGCTGCTTGAGAAAGCGGACGCCGAAACCGTCCGGCGGACGGCCATCGGCTTCGGTCTCGGTCTCGCCTTGTTCTTGGGCGTCGGTTTCGTCATCCGTTACCTGCGCCACCGCAAAATGACGCAGATGATCCGCGACGCAGAAACTCATGACGACGCCGTCCGACCAGAGTCGGAACGGCGGAGTTGATCCGGCCGTACGCGCGCGCTTTCAGACCGGAAACGCTGCGTCCGGGTCGTCTTCGCCGCACGAGGGCCGGTCGTCCGGGGCGAGATCGGCGGCGATCTCAGCCAGCACCTGCCCGGTCGTCGCGATCAAGCGTCCTTCGTCTCGAAGCGACGCCAATTCGGTCAGCAACACTTGACGCCGGGACGGATCCGCCTCGCTTTGCAAGGACCTCGCGATCTCGACGAACCGTCCGACTTCCGCCGCTACGGTCGGGGTCGAAGCCAAAACGGCCAGTCCGTCCGCCGCATCGGAGTCGTCTTCGAGCCACGACCGCAACCGCTCGGCCGCATCGGCTGCGTACTCCGGGGTCGCCTCCTCGAAGCCGTGGACCAAACCTAGCTCGGGCGGCTCGTCTTCGATGAGGGCTGCCAAAAGGTAGAGGTTTCCGAAGAGAGCGAGCCGCCCGCGGACCACGGCTTCCGCCTCGCGATCGGTGCGCCGAAGGGCGACCTGCGCGATGAAATGCTCGTCCGGCGCGGCGGCGTCCAAAGGCGCGATCAGGCCCGCCGCGAATACGGCGTCGCCGGAGGCGATCGCGGCCTCGGCGGCTTCAGCGCCGACGCCTGCGCCGTCCGCCGGATCGGCGGCGAGGACCGCGCGATAGGCGGCGTTCGCCGCCGAGAAATCGCCTTCGATGCGGCGGACGCGCGCCTTGCCGATCGCAGCGGCCGTCGCGATCTCTGCGGCGTCTCTCCCGAGCGGCTTGCACTTCTCCGCCCCGGCGGCGTAACAGCGATCCGCCTCGAGCAGGTCGCCGAACTCGAGGTTCAGATCGCCGAGGACGACATAACCCTCAGGGCGTTCCGTGTCTCGACGGACGGCTTCGCCTGCGGCCGCCAATGCAGCTTTCAGATCCCCGGCCGCGGCGATCGCCCGCGCTTCCAAGAGCATCTCTTCGACCTCGCCGGCCATGGGCGGAGGCGACGGCACGATTCTTCGCGGACCGAGCGGTCGAAGGACCGGCCCGCCGCGACGCGAAGCGCGAGGATCCCGACCGCCGGGTCGACCGTTTGGTCCCCCGCCTCCGCGGCGAGCGCCGCCGGTCACGACGCGTCCTCGAAGACGACCGAAGTCAGGAGTCGGCGCGCCAGCTTGCGGGTCTCGGTCGTCACGGAAGTTCCTTTCAAGGCGGACGGCGGCGCGAAGCGGGCGCCCTCCGGGAGTCGGGCGGGCGGCACCGCTGAAACTGCGGACGCGATGCTTGTAATGCGGTGGCGCGTGATGGCATGGACCGCGCGCGAGGCCTCAGGACCGACCTTGACGCGGCTGAACCCGGCTCGCTCGAGCACGGAGCGGATGGCTTGGCCCGCCGAGTCTTCGGGGGCGATCCAAGCCCCGGGAAGCTCTTCGAATCCTGGCAGGAGAGACGCGTCGGCGGGCCGACGGAAGAGCAGGACGTCGCCCGCACGGACGACCACGGCGCGCGCCGAAACGACGGCGACGCTTTCGGGACGGTTGCGCTTCGTCGGATATCGCGCCGTTTCACCACGCTCGAGAGCGAGGCATCCCGGGGAAAGCGGACACGATGAACAATCCGGATTCTGCGGACGGCAGACCGTCGCTCCGAGTTCGATCAGCCCTTCGTTGAATTCGCCCGGGGTCTCGTCGGGCATGAGACGAATCGCCGCAGCCTCCAAGAGGCGTCGTCCTCTTGCGGAGGTCGGGTCGGCGTCGACGGCCTCGAAGCGCGAAAGGACCCGCGCGACGTTGCCGTCGACCGCGGCGGCCTTCTCGCCGAATGCCAAGGATGCGACGGCGCCCGCCGTGTAAGGACCGAAACCCGGCAATCGTCGGAGTCCGGCATAGGTCCGAGGGATGCCGCCCGCCTGCACCGCTTCGACGGCGCCGCGGTGCAAGAATCGAGCGCGGCGGTAGTAGCCGAGCCCGGCGAAAGCGGCGACGACCTCGTCCGAAGAGGAGGCCGCGAGAGACTCGAGCGTCGGGAAGCGACGAAGGAAACGCTCGAAAACAGGAACGACGGCTTCGACCGTCGTCTGTTGCAGCATGACCTCGGACACCCAGACCGACCAAGGATCTCGGCGCCGACGCCATGGGAGGTCGCGCGCTCGTCGTCCGAACCAGGCGACGACGGCGCGACCGTATCCGATATCGTCCGCAGGGCGGCCGACTCGGCCGCCGGACTTCACGAGCCTCGCCAAACGATCCGACCGAGCGGGAAGAAGCCGCCGGTGTCGTCGTCGCGCCAGCCTTCGATGTAAGGAGGCGACTTCGGTCGCGCGTCGTCGAATCGGAAGAACGCGCGGTTCCTGAGTTCGATCCGTCCCTTGGTCAGATTGCGGCCCCGCGGCGCGTTGCCGACCGCCCCGACGACGTCGGCGGTCGCATCGAACCACCCGCCGTAAGAGAAACCCGGCACGTAGGGCTCGACGGCCGCATCCGCGTCGGACGTGCTCTTGAAGGTCAGATCGCGGAGCTCGAGACGCCCCGGCACGGCCATCGCAGCCGGACGCTCGTCGACCATGACGGCTCCGCCGCCTTGATCCTCGGGAGCGGACGGTCCGCCGCAGCCGGCCAGTACGAGCATCAGGGCGAGCGGCCACATGGGACGTTTCGAGGGAACGACGAACATCATGGGTCGATGTTGCCACGCCGGACCGCGGACTGCGAGGGGCGCCGGAACGGAGGATCGCCCGGGATCATTGCAAAGCTTCGGCTAGGGCCGGTGCTTCGGCCATCGCCGGACCGGAAATCCCTATGGCTGCCGCCAATGTCGTGACGGCGGCGCCGGGCGAGACCGCACCGCGGCCGACGAAACCCGACTTAAGGCCGGGCCCGAAGAGCAGAAGCGGGACCCGACGATCGTAGGCGTATGGCGCTCCGTGAGACGCGGCGTTCAGTGAAAAGAGGTGGTAAGGCTTAGGAAGGACCCAAAGATCGGCGATCCGATCCGGAGGGGCGTTCTTCAAGACTGCGGCCTCGAGCCCGTCGCGCGCCCCTCTTTGCAGAAGTTCCGCGGTGGGCACGGCGCGGGCGATCCCCGGTACGGACTCGATCGCCGCCGCCGCGATCGTCGCGGCGACGGCCGAATCGATCCGGCGCTCTGCGAGCCATTCGCGGTCGAAAAGGCAGTGGTATCCCCACGCCGTCTTCACGTAGGTCCGGGGCCCCGGATCGCCGAACGCTCCGACCAGAGCGGATTCGGCCGCAGCGCGGACCTTCCTCGCATCGATGCGTCCGGCCGGCAGTCCTGCCTTGACGGCCGCTTCGGGGATCGGTCCGACCCCGTGATCGGCGGTGACGGCCATCATCCAACGACCGCGTCCGACGTCGGCATCGAGCTTCCGCATGAACTCCGCAAGCTGACGGTCCGCGGCCAGCATTCCCGCCCGGACTTCGTGGCTCCACGGGCCGAATTGATGCCCGATGAGATCGTTCGCCGAGAAGCCGACGAACAAGAAGTCCGGAACGTCGTCTCTTCCGAGTTCGAGCGCGCGCATTCCGGCATAGGCGGCTTCGAGTACGAGGCGATTGCCCTCGGGAGAGCTCAATGCCGTCTCGGCCGAACGCTCGCGCGTCGATCCGTCGGGACCGCGGAGGCGGTGTGGGAAGGCGCTCCGTCCGTCCAAGCCGCGTTCGAACGGCGAGGCGTCGTCGCCCAAGAGCGCATAGGCCGCATCGGGGCCTTCGCGGATCCATTCCCCGTCGAAGAGAAGGCTGACCGCATCCCGCGCATTGAACTCGGCCAGAAAGCCCGGAAGTGCGTCGCCGTGGTCGGGACTCGACGTCCACCATCCCGTCTCGTAATCGAGCCACGCCGCGACGTCGGCCGAGCGGCCGGTCGACAAGAGCGACGACCGCGCCTTGAGCGAGAATCCGGCCGACTTCGCTTGCGGACCGGCGGCGGCCTTCAACGCGTCGCCGAGCGTCGGCGCTCGAAGCTGCGTCAGGCGGGCGCCCTTCGTCTTCGCACCGAGGGGCGGTCCCAACGCCGGGACATCCTTCCCATAGACGGAATTGACGGCCTCCCCCGTCCGCGGATCCGGCCAATCGTTGGCGACGATGCCGTGTACGGAAGGCGGCGCGCCCGTCGCGATCGTCGCGTGGCCGGGCGCCGTCTCCGTGCATGCGTGCTCGAAGGCGCAGAGCGGAAACGACGCGCCTTCGCGCTCGAGTCGCGCAAAACCGTCCGGTCCGAAGTAGGGACGTGCGCCCGCGTAGACCTCGGCCGACATTTGATCCACGACGACCAGTACGATCAAGCGTGCGCCGTTCGCCGCCCGCTCGACCGCGCCGCCTTGTATGAGCGGTCTCGACTCGACGGGCCGAGTCACGGAGGCGCCGTCGACGACGGGCTCTTGCGCCGCAGCGCAGGCGGCGAGCCCGATGAACGCCGGCAGCGCGGCCGAGAAGAGCAGCAACTGCGGCGAGGGCGATCGAAATCGCGCGAACACCGGTCGGATCACTCGGCGATCCTTCGCTCGGCCTCTTCGTCGGTGATGCGCTCCATCGAGAATCCGGTGAAGCCGTACACGACCGACACGACCGGGCAGAGGTAGCACAAGAAGGCGTACGGCGCGTAGCTCCAAGTCAAGACGCCGAGGACCGCGGTCATCTGCGCGCCGCAGGTGTTCCACGGAACGAGCGGCGAAGTCAGGGTGCCCGCGTCTTCAAGGCAGCGCGAGAGGTTCTTCGGATGCAAACCTCGCCGCAGGAACGCCGTCCGATACATGCGCCCCGGGACCACGATCGCCATGTACTGATCGGAGGCGAGGACGTTGATGCCGATGCAGGTGGAGATCGTGACGAGGACCAGCGAACCCGTCCCGCGGACGAAGCTCAGAAGACCGTTCGCAAGCGACGCCAGCATCCCCGATCTCTCCATGACGCCGCCGAACGACATCGCGCAGAACACGATGGCGACGGTTCCCATCATGGACTTCATGCCGCCTTTGCCGTCCAACAGGCTCGTCACCGAATCGACCGCCGCGGCGGCCGCGTCCGGAAGGACGCCGGCTGGAGCCTTGACCGGCAGCTCCAGCGTGTAGCCCGAGAAAAGCGCGGCGAAGTAGTCGGCGCACGGCTTCCAATAAAGCTGCAATTCGGCGAGGCGGTCGAGCGCCGTCGTCCCCGCTTCGGCGATCGCCGCGGCGCGCGCCGTCTCCGCCGCCAAGGCCGCACCGGGAGGAGGCGCCGCAAGTCCGATGACCACCGCGGAAATCGTTCCGAAAAGAAGTGCGGGCACCGCCGGGAACTTCTTGATGATGAGGGCGATGACGAGCAGCGGAGGCAGGAGCAAGAGCGGCGAAGAAGCGAAGTTGGCTTCGAGCAGCTTGACCGTCGCGTCGATGCGCGTCATGGCGTCGGGGCCGGGCGAATGCTCGCCGCCTAAGAAAAGATAGAGACCGAGGGAGATCACCAGCGCGGGCGTGACCGTCCACACCATGTGTTTCACGTGCTCGAACAGCGTCGCGCCCGCCATGGCCGGTGCAAGGTTCGTCGTGTCGGATAACGGAGACATCTTGTCGCCGAAGTAGCTGCCGGAGACGATGGCGCCGGCCACCATCCCCGGATCGAAACCCATCGTCCGTCCGATACCCATCAACGCCACACCGACGCTTCCGGCGGTCATCCAAGAACTGCCGGTCGCAAGCGCGATCACGCAGCAGACGAGACACGACGTCAAGAGGAAGACCGATGGAGAGATCGTCTTCAGTCCGTAGGAGATCAGAATCGGCACGATGCCCGCTTTGATCCAAGCGGCGACGAGCATGCCGATCACCATCAAGATGAGCACCGCCTGCATCGCCTGCCCGATCGCTTGGAGGACGCCCTTCTCGAGATCCTCCCACGAGCGGCCGAGGCCGAAACGCGCGACGACTGCGGCGACGGCGGTGGCCAAGATCAGCGAGACTTGGTTGTCGCCGGACTTGAATATCCGCACGTTCAAGGCGAGTAGCCCGATGAGCACAACCACCGGAATCAGGGACAACAGGATCGAGGGCTGCTTGGCCTCGGGCGTTCCTTCAGGTTCGGTCATCGGTCTTTCTCCGGTTCCGGCGATCCCCGGGGACGATCCCGGGAGCCGGATCGTACCCGGCCGTGCACGTCCGGATAGGATCACCGACCGATGAACGCGCCCGACCCTATTGGTGAATTGACGCTGATCGACCGCGTCTTCACGATGCTCGAGTCCGATCGCCAACGCGGACAGGTCCGCAGTCTGGCCGAATACCTCCGACTCCATCCGGGCGACGACGCCGGCGTCGCCGCCGCTTATCTGGCGGCGGTCGCGCCCGCCGTCGCCGCGGACTCCGGCCGGACGATGATCGCCGACCGCTACGTCGTTCGTCGCGAGATCGGGCGCGGCGGTCAAGGCGTCGTCTACGACGCCTTCGATACCCGGCTGAAACGCCCCGTCGCCTTAAAGACGTTGCTCCGCCGCTCGCGCATCGACGACCCGAGCCGTCTCCGCTTCCGCCGCGAGGCCGAACTCGCATCGCGACTCGAAGATCCGGGCATCTGCCCCGTTTATGACACGGGATTCCACGAGGGATCGCCCTATCTCGCGATGCGGCTCATCGAGGGCGAGACTTGGGCGCGGCGGATCGCGGACCGTCGGCGCGACGGCGCCGCGAACTGGCAGATCGGCAGCGGTTCCGACGTCGGAGCGACGACCGAGGCCGAAGGGCGTTCCCCGGTTCCGGCCAAGCAGGAGATCGACGCCGTGGTCGAACTCGCGCTGCGAACGGCCCGCACGCTGCATGCGGCCCACGAGGCGGGCATCGTTCACCGCGACGTGAAACCCGGCAACATCATGATCGGCAAGGACGAGGTTCCGGTCGTCCTCGATTTCGGTTTGGCTAGGGACGACGCCCCGGACGCCGAAATGCTCACCGCGACCGGCGAGGCGCTCGGCACTCCGGCCTATATGTCGCCGGAACAGATTCGCGGCGGAATCGTCGATCGCCGGTCGGACATTTGGTCGCTCGGCGTCGTCCTGTTCGAAGCGCTGGCCTTACGGCGGCCGTTCGACGGCGCGACGCGAGAGGCGCTGGCGCGGGAGATCGTCGTACAAGAACCGCCGTCGCTGAGGGAGCTCAACCCCGGCGTCTCCTCAGATCTCGCGGTCGTCGTCGCGACGGCGATGGAGAAATCCCCCGAGCGTCGGTACGCGACCGCGGCGGATCTCGCCGAAGACCTTCGCCGCGTGCGGGCGAAGGAGCCGATCCTCGCACGCCCGCCGGGACCGCTCGGTCGACTGCGGCGCCTCGTCGAACGGCGCCCCGCCCTCGCGGCTACGATTTCGGTCGTCGTCGGATCGCTCGCCGTCGGATGCGGCATCGCGCTCTATGCGCTCGGCGAGAAGGCGAAGACGGTCGTCGAGTATGAGCGGCTCGCCGACGTCAAGACGCTCCGCGACCTCCGCAGTTCGGCCGAAGACCTATGGCCTGCCTATCCGGCCCTTCTATCCTCGATGGACGAGTGGCTAGGATCCGCGCGCGATCTCGCGCGATCGCTGGCGAAACACGAAGCCGACCTCGCCGGACTCGAAACCGCATTGGTCGCCGAGTCGGCGCGCAACGACGCGGCGGCGCTTTGGCGCCGAGAAACGCTGCGCGGACTCGTCGCCGATCTCCGCGTCTTCGCCGATCCGTCGCCCGCGCACGGCCTAGCGGCGGAGATCGAAACCCGGCGCGCGTCCGCGGCGGCGATCCGACGCCTGACGATCGAGGGCGATGCCGCGGATCTTTGGTCGGCCGCCGCCCGGGCTGCGATCGGAAATCCGGCGTCGGCGGACGCCTCGACCGCCGGCCCGCGCCCGCGTTTGGGCCTCGTCCCGTTCCTCGCCGATCCGACGACCGGTCGGTACGAATACTTCGCACCGCAAACGGGCGAGAAGCCGCTCGTAGGCGGCCCTGCTAGGCCCGAAGACGGCGTCGTCTTCGTTTTGATCCCCCGCGGCGAAGCTCGCATCGGTTCCCCCGGGACCGAGGTCGCCCGCGGCGATGACGAAGACTTGCGCACCGTCCGCATGGCCCCCTTCTATCTTGCAAAGACCGAGACCACGCGCGCTCAATGGCGGCGGATCATGGGCGAAATCCCGCTGCCGTCGTTACCGGACGCTCCCGAAGATCCCGCAGCGCAGGATCTCCTGCCTGCGACCGAACGGACGTGGACGGAGGCGGACAGGGCGGCCCGAAGACTCGGGTTCCTCCTGCCGACGGCGGATCAATGGGAGTACGCCTGCCGCGCCGGTTCGCTCGAAGCCTATGCGTTCGGCGACCTCGCGGAGTCGCTCGCGGGGCGGGCCAACATCGCGGACGCTTCTTTCCGCGAAGCCTATACGAACAGTCCGATCAACGCGGCCCCCTTCGACGACGGGACGGCGGGGCTCCGTTCGGTCGACGCCGGGCCCGGCAACGGGTACGGCTTGAAGAACGTCCACGGCAACGCCGCCGAATGGTGCGCCGATACCGTGAGCGAAGACGGCCGCGGCAATCCGCGACGCGTCGCGAAAGGCGGCTCGTACTTGATGACCGCCGCCGACGCCCGCGCGGCCCGGCTGCTGAAGTTTCACGCGGAAGCGCGCAGCGCCGCCATCGGCGTGCGGTTCGCGGCGGCGCTCGACGCGCCGACGCGCTGACACGGGCTCGAATCCGCCGCGGCGACCGGAGGAAACGGAAACCGTCTAGCCGAGCGCGAGATAGACGTCGCAGGCGAGATCGTAGTTGCCGCGACGCCCACGCTCGGCGCGGGGCGGCACCGCCGGAGCGGAAGGGATCGCCGGGGCGGACGGCGACGGCGGCAGCGGTCTTGCCGCGACGGCCGGGCTCGACGGAACGGCGATCCAAACGGCCAAGACGTTCGAACCGGATCCTACGGTCGCCAGATTCCGAAAGCCGGCGGCAAGCAGCGCCGACGAAACCAAACGCGTCGCAGGAGGCGCCGTCGGCGCAAAGAAACAGACCTCCGGCAGCGGAGCTTGCTTGCGGCCGGTCGCATTCGGGCCTGCGCCTGCGTTGATGGTGGCGTTCGGCTGCGAAAACGGCGTACCAAAGGGTGTAGGTTCCGGCATAGCGGATCCATCGTGTCGTGAGACTCCGCGCGCGTCAACAACCGGAGTTCAGATTTCGCACGTAGAATGCCGGCATGCTGACCCGACTAATCCGCATGGGAACTCTTGCGCTGTGTTCCCTACTGTTGACCGCCGCGTCCGCCGCACAAACGGCGGAATCCAAGCCCGTCGGCCCGCTGCTCAAAGCCGGCGGATACGTTTTCGAGTGGGTTCCGGGCTGGCTGAAGCTGCCGGCCGACATGGCCCTCGGAAACACCCACGGCCACATCGCCTTCACAAAAGACGGCAAGGTGATCTTCTCGACCGACAGCGATCACGCGGTCTGCCTGGTCGAACCGGACGGTCGATTCCTTAGGGCGTTCGGATCCGAATTCGCGGGCGGAGTCCATGGGATGCAGCTGACGAATACGGGCGGCGTCGACCGTCTGTGGATCACTCACCACGAACTTCACGAAGTCGCGTTGCTCGGACTCGACGGCCAAGTGCATCGCAGGCTCGGATTGCCGAAGGACTCGGGCAAGTACGAGAACGCGGAGCAGTACCGGCCGACCGGCGTCGCCGTTCTGCCGGACGGCCGCTTGTTCGTGGCCGACGGCTACGGAAAGGGATACGTCCACCGCTACGACAAGGACGGGAAGCTGCTCGGAAGCTTCGGCGGGCCCGGATCGAAGGACGGAGAGTTCCGTACGCCTCACGGCATCAATATCGATGCCCGGGGCAAGGAACCGACCGTGATGGTCGCCGACCGCGAGAACGGCCGGTTGCAGATCTTCGATACGGAAGGCCGGCATCTACGGACGGTGAAAGAAGGTCTCCGCCGTCCCTGCAACGCGGACGTCCACGGCGACTTGCTCGCCGTCGCCGACCTCAACGGCTGCGTCGCGCTTTTCGACCGGGACTACAAGTTCCTCGGTCGAATCGGCGACCAACCCGACCAGAAGAAATGGGCCGGGAACGGCGTGCCGGTTTCGGCTTGGAAGGACGGCGAGTTCATCGCCCCGCACGGATGTCGCTTCGACGCCGACGGAAATCTCTACGTCACGGAATGGCTTGCCGCCGGGCGTGTCCTGAAACTCCGCCGGGTCGAATCGCCGCTGCCTGTCCTGCCGAAGTGAGTCGCATTCGCGCCGCGGTCGCACGGCGCTTGCACGCGGACGACAAAAACGAAACCGGCCGGCGGCGCAGAAAGCGCTACCGGCCGATCGAAACCGGGCACGTTGCCCGGTCGGACGAGGACCTACGCCTTCTTGGACTTGGTCGAGGCCTTTGCCGCGGGCTTCGCCGCCGGTTTGGCTGCGGTCGCGCTCTTCGAAGCGGCCTTCTTGGGGGCAGGCTTGTCAGCGGCCTTGGTCGTCGGCTTCGCCTTGGCCGGAGCGGCCGTCGGAACTTCGACGGCGACGACGGCGGCGGCAGCGACGCCGCCCTTCGGACGGAACAACGTGAACGTGCGGCCGATCACCTGCACGATGTCGGACTTGGTGGCTTTCGAAAGATCGTCCGCCGCCTGCTCCGCCGGGACCGGCGTGGCCTTGCCGCATTGCAGCTTGACCAGTTCGGCACGTTTAAAGCGGGATTCCAGAGAAAGGATGATCCCTTGCGTGACTCCGTCGGCGCCAAGGCGAACGGCGGGCGTGAGGTGATGCGCTTGGGCGCGTAGCTCTTGCACACGGACTTTGTCGAGCGGCATCAGTGATCGTCCGGCGACCGCGTCGCGTTGGCGCCCGAACCGGGCGCGGGCGTGCAAAGTACCACGATCCTTCCGAGTCATCCCGTCCGACCCATGGGGCCGAAAGGTCGAACTCAAAAACAACGCCGCGCCGCCGAGGTCGGCAGCGCGGCGATTTCAGCGCACCCATCAGGAGTTGAACCTGAAACCTTC
>SXGS01168418.1_pt1 | contig 15145 bp, 16 predicted proteins | sample 3174681 | NCBI WGS metagenome assembly SXGS01 (sample SAMN11356861, study PRJNA531348) | freshwater metagenome | isolation source: freshwater sample F1-80 | place: China: Fuxian Lake, Yuxi | collected 2017-12-25 | reverse complement strand
CGGCGAGCGGGTGCGCCTGTACCAGGCGGTCACCCTGGGAGCCAAGCGCTTTCCTCGTGATGGCGCTGGAAATCTGGTGAAGGGCCTGCCGCGCCACCCGATCGTCGGGAACGACGTGGTCATTTACGCGGGGGCGACCATCTTAGGGCGGATCACCATTGGTTCCGGCTCCAGCATCGGCGGAAATGTGTGGGTAACGGAGGATGTGGCGCCGGGCAGTCGGGTCACCCAAGCGCGGCCCATGGAGGAAGTTTTCGATGGGGGGATGGGAATTTAGCGTTTGAGTGCGATAGACGGGCTCGGGAGTTTTGATGTCCAATCCTTTTGCGCCTCCCTCGCCCCATACCCTTCCTTCGCTTCCGAATGCCGAGCTCGCCGACGCCGGCGTTCGGTTCGTGGCGGTGCTGGTGGACCGAATGGCCCTTTGGTTGCCGGCGATCGCTCTAGCGCTGCCGGTGGGATTGGTCACAGTGGATCGGCTTGCCGAGGACACCATGGTGTTGGCGGTGCTCGGTACTGGATTGCTCTGGGTTTTGCCGCTGACCGTGGTGCAATGGGTGTTGGCTGCACGACATGGTCAGTCGATCGGCAAACGGCTGATGGGGATACGCGCTGTGCGCGATGATGGCCTTCCCCCAGATTTTTTGACGATGGTAGTCATGCGCCAGTGGGTGATCGGTTTAGTAAACTTGGTTGTCCAATTGTTCTGTTCGGTCGGCGTCCTCGCGATCGTCGATCCACTGTTCATTTTTTCGTCGGACCGCAAATGCTTGCACGATCGCATTGCCGGGACCTCGGTTGTGAAAGTACCTCATGATCCTTCGTTATAGTCTGCTGTTGCTCCTGGTCGGATGTGCTCCCAAAGGCAAGGTGGAAACGGGATTGGCCTCGTGGTACGGGCCGGGTTTTGCGGGCAAACCAACGGCGTCGGGAGTGAGATTTCGGCCGTCGCGGCGCACAGCGGCTCATCGCACCTTGCCGTTTGGAACGGTGCTTCGGGTCACACGGGTGGACACCGGGAAAAAGGTGCGCGTGGTCGTGAACGACCGGGGACCCTTTGTTTCCGGGCGGATCCTGGATGTATCCCAGCGGGCCGCGCGAAAACTGGGGATGATTCGTTCCGGTGTGGTGGAGGTGAAAATCGAGGTGGTTGGCTGCAAACGACGGTACAAGCGTTGCGTTCGGTGAGGGGCAGAGGATAGGTGGGGCCGGTGATGGTGGCGGGAGGCGCTGTGTCGAACGATGGTGGACCAAACCTGAGCTTCTCGGAAGACGCGAAACGCCGCCTACGGCCCTACTTTCAAACGGCAGATGCCTCGCTGGCGCTTCGGGTGGAGGTCTACCGGCAGAACTGCGGTGTGTCCTACCTGCTCACGTTGGACGCCACCCTGGGTTCTGAGGATGTGGATCGCGTGATCGACGGCATCCCGGTTCGCGCGCTGCGAGCGGATTGGATGGACTTGTCGGGGGCCACGGTGGAATACGTTCAAGAGCTCTCGGGCGAAGGATTTCGGCTGGTTCATCCAAGCAAACCTTCATGTTGCTGATCGCACTTCGGACGTTGGTGTTGTTGGTGCCGGTCGCGGTGTTTGCGCGCTACGGCTACCGCGACACGAAACTTCACTTTACGGCAGGGTACCGGCCGATTTCCCGAGTGGAGCATGGATTGCACAACCTCACCGGATTGTGTGAGCTGGCAATGTTCGGCTTTGGATTTGCGGACTCTGCGTACTTTCTTCTGGCTGCATTGTGCGTCGTCGCCCTTGGAGCGATCGATGAGTACCATTTTCATCGGGACGTTCCAGCCTTAGAAGCGGACTACCATGCGAAGGGCCATTTGGCGCTGTTCGCCTTTGCAGCGATCGCTGCGGCATGGCGGATCTAGTGGAGGGGCTGGATTTTAGGCCTACGTACGGAATTCCCGTCCTGATCGGTTTGCTGATTCCGATCGTGTTTTCGTCCTCGCCAAAGATCGCCGACACCACACTCCGTAGGAAGTACCAGGTGTTGCAGCTGTTGACGCTCATTGGAGCGATCTTCGGCGCCAAGCTGGTGATTCTGATGGGAGATCTGCTTTGGCCTTGGGTTCCATTGACGTCCTGGTGGACCGTGGTCACGTCGGGCCGATCGGTGGTGGGCGGCTTTCTGTTTGGGTTCCTGACGGCGGAAGTCGCCAAACCGTTGTTGAATTATCCTCTTCCGTCAAATGATCACTTCGCTCGAACCTTGTGTTTTTCGGTGGCGGTGGGCCGGGTGGGGTGCTGGCTTTCGGGATGCTGCATGGGGATGCCGTGGGAGGGGCCGCTGGCGTGGCACGATGCGCACGGCGTGGGTCACATTCCCATTCAAGCGATGGAAGGGCTGTTTCACGTCATGTGCGGGCTGGTGTTCACCTTCGGCTTGAGCCGGGGCTGGTGGGTCGGCCGCATGTTCGCCGTCTACATGTTCAGCTACGGATTGTACCGCTTCCTCACCGAGTTTCTCCGGGAGACCCCGAAGGTGTGGGAGGGCTTTTCGGTGTACCAGGGGTTTTGTGTGGCCCTGATGCTCGCGGGCGCAATATCTTATGCGTTGAAATCGAAGTCCACCGTGGTTTCTGCGTTCAGGTGAGCGATGCAATCGGACGATGAAGAGGGGCCTTTTCGGCGGCGAGGCGGACCCGGGCAGGTTTCGGGGACAACGCTGAGTGCGCTTGGCCTGGCCGTGGGTGCGATTGTGCTCACCATTGTGGCGATTCCAATCGCCTTTTTTGGGCTAATGTTCGCGCTTTGCGGCGCCTAATGTTCGGTGAGGTGGGCATGTCTCGAATCGAACGCGGACTAAAGCTTCGTTGGCATCGGGAATTGGCTTCGTCGCCGCAAACTCATGCTTGGGCGCTAAATTTGTATCGGGCGGGCGAGAAACATCCGCAGACTGTCGACGACTATTTTCCGCATGCTCATGCCGAAGAACCCTGGTTGATCGAGGCGCTTCGTCGCCATGAGGCCGATGAGGCGAGGCACACCTGGCTGTACACTCAGGCGATTCGTGAGCTGGGCCAACCGGTGGAAGAGCTGAATGGAACGGATGTTTTCAATCAGGTGATTCGTCAGCACACGGATGCGAGGTTCGATATCCGCGACGGCATGAGCCGCGACGAAAAGCGTTTTCGGATCGGACATTTCCTTGCACACGCACATTTTTTGGAAGTGCGGATTTCGCAATCGTTGGAATGGCACGTGGAAGCCTGCGAACAGATGGGCGCCCGCGCCATAGGGGCGGTGGTTGCAGAAGTGTTGGCGGACGAAGAGCGTCATGTAAGCTACACGCGGTCCGCGGCGATGGAGCTGCTCGGCTCGAAGGCGAAGGAGGTTCTTGCGATCCACCAAGCGGGCGAACGTCGGGCCAACTTTGATTTTTCGCAGCATGCGGTCCGTGGTTTTTTGGCGCGGTTTGGGCGAAGAAGCCCGACACATCTCTGGTTTGGCTGGTCCGCGCAGGTGATGCGCGCAGGGGTTGCCCTTGTCTGAACGCTTGGCGCTTCCGATGGCCGATCCGGTTCCCGGATTGGTCAAGTTGGTCAAGGGGATCGAACAGAAGGATGTTCCTGCATATTTCGGATTGGTCGACTTTGATCGCCTCCTGAAAACTACGGTGTCGTTGTGCCCCGTCTGCCTTGCACATGTGCCGGCGGTGGTCTTCACCCGGTCGGGGAAAGTGTATTTAGAGCGGAAGTGTTCGACGCATGGCGGTGCGCTTGCATTGCTGGAGAACGATGAACGCTACTACCACCTCTCCAACAAAGATCGCTCCGGCGAGGGCTACGCCCCTGATCGGCTCGCACCGATTCCGGAGTACGAATCGGACTGTTGTGGCCCAGGGGGCGACTGCACCGACCAATGGGGGAATAAAACCTGCACGGTATTGGTGGAGGTCACCGATGCATGCAATCTCGCTTGTGCCGTTTGTTACAGTGATTCCAAAGGGGATCGCTTTCTTCCGTTCGAACAATTCAAAGCGCACCTGGACGAGCTCGCTACGAAGAAAAAGGGTCTCGATTCCGTTCAAATCACGGGTGGGGAGGCCACCCTCCATCCGCAATATTGGCAGATGCTCGCTTGGATTTGTGCGCGCCCGGACATTAAGAAGATCTATCTCCCGACCAATGGATTACTCCTTTCCAAGCCGGGGATGGTCGAAAAGCTGATCCCCTACCGGGATCGGATTCTGGTATTGCTGCAGTTCGATGATCTGGGCGAGGGGACACCTACTTTACGCAATGCCAACCCCGTAAAACAACGGCTGGCGTTGGTGGAGAGCTGCAGCCGACACCAAATCCCGATGCAATTGACGATGACGCTCAGCCAGGGGGTCAACGAGCGGCAGGTCGGCGAAGTCGTGGCGTTGGCTGCGAAACACGAACATGTGAAGGTGGTGGCGATGCAACCGGCCACGTGGTCGGGCCGTTATGACCTGGGTTTAGATCCGCTAAATCGCCTCACACTGTCGGATTTGGTCAAGGCGACCATGGCGCAGACCCCGCGATTGAAAGGGAAAGAATCGGACTTTGTGCCGATCCCGTGTAGCCATCCCAACTGCGGATGGATTACCGTCTATGTACGCCGGTTTGGCTGGATGACGAATCTGGTTCGGTATGTGGACCTCGCGAAAGTGATGAATTCCGTTTCCTACAAAACGACGATGTCCACCGATCAAATTCGAGACACGGTTTCGGATCAGCCGTCCTTGCCGAAGCGCGCGGTCGCCTGGCTCGGTAGCCGATTTGTCCGGTCCACCGATACCTTTACCGTGGCGATCAAGCCGTTCATGGACCGGTACACCTACGATCAAGATCGCATTGCGAACTGTTGCCACCATCTGCTCGATACCAACGGTCAACCGGTCTCTTTTTGTGAGTACAATGCCCGCTTGCGGCCGCGGGATTCGTGGTCGAAATTCCCGACCCGCGCCGAGGTGGCGGCGCTGTGAGGGTCGATAGTCTTTCAGGGATGATCCTCGGGTTTGCCCTTTGCGCGGTGGTTTGCACGGGGATCGAGGCGCGGTATTCATTGCAGGGTCGGCACTCCTATGCAAACCGAGGATCGGATTGGGCGTACTGGCCGATTTCGGCGCTGTTTATTGGGAATCTGACCCGGGCGTTCATTTTTGGTGCATTGATCGTCCTGGCTGGGACCCTGCAGGCGGCAGATCCATTTTCGGAGGCGCTTCGTTGGATTCATGAGGTCAATCCACTGCCTTTCCACGCTTGGCCGAAGCCGGTTCAGTTTTTGGTGGCATTGGGAATCGGCGATTTCATAGGCTATTGGAGCCATCGGTTGCGGCACACGCGTTGGTTGTGGCCGTTTCATGCAATACACCACGCGCCTCGCACCCTGGATTGGGTTTCCGCCGTTCGAATGCACCCGATCGACGACGGGATTGACAATGTGGCGGTCGGGTTGGCGTTGCTGTTGATGGGCTTCAGCTTCGAAGTATGGTCTTGGATTGGGCCATTTCTGCTATTTTTTAATGCATGGCTGCATTTGGACGTGAGTTGGGACTTGGGTGCGTTGCGCGGGTGGGTCGCGAGCCCGCGTTTCCACCGGACACACCATGAACGCGGCAGAAACGTTAATTTTGCGGGTGTATTCCCTGTGTGGGACCGGCTGTTTGGCACTTATGCATTGGGGCCAAATCCGACCAGGTTCGGCGTGGAGGAGTCGGTTCCGGAGGGCGTTTTAGCGGGGTGGTGGTGGCCCATACGGAGGATTGCCGGGCTGGGCTCGCGTTGAAGGGGCGCCTGTGGCAAGATGGCCGCCCGGAGCGAGGTTGACCTTTGTTGTTACCGAAAGCTGAACTGCTGGAACTGAACCGCGATCGAAAAGCGAACCGCGATCGGATCATCGCGGTCCTGAAAGCCGGCGTGGATCTTCCCGAAGACCATGAACAACTCATCGAGATTTCGCACATGGGGGCCTCCGCGTCCGGATACACCGATCCGACACCGTCCAAGGAGGATCGAGCGGCATTCTTGAAGATCGCGGTGGCCGCTGGGGACAAGGCGATCGCGGTGAACCCGAATTCGGCTGCCAGCCACTATTGGTATGGCGTGGGGCGGGCGTTTGAGCTCAACCTTCAAGGGTTGTTAGCCACGATTTTCGGCGTTGGAAAGGTGAAAGCGGCGGCGCAGCGGGCGGTGGAGCTCAATGAAGGAGAAAACTCCGGTGGTCCGTTGCGACTTCGAGGGATGTTGGCGTTCAAGTTGCCGTTTTTTCTAGGTGGCAACAAGAAGTCCGGATTTGCAGACGTAGCGCGAGCAATGCGGTTGTTCCCCAACTTTCGCGAGAATTATGTGTTCTACGCGGAAATGCAGGAAAAGATGGAGGGACCTGAGGCGGCGATTGCCACGCTTCAAAAGGGCCTTGCGCTGCCGGGAGATACAGAGGCCGAGCAGGAGTCCCGGTGGCAGAAGGTGATGGAAGCGCAGTTGAGGCGGTTGAAGCCCTAGACCGCCGTGGCCCTCACATGACCCTTGAGCATAGTCGAGGACCAAACAGCCGGGTTTTTGTGGATGGGGCGAGGAACTGGCGCTACGCCAGCGCGCCTTTGCGGATCTTGTCGATCACCACGCTCGCCATCGCGTCCGGAGCGAACTTTTCTCCGGGGCAACCACGGTTTTGTGACACTCCCGAAAACCCAATCGCGTCGCTGTGGTCCCGGTCGAGGTCGACCTTGTAGGGATCGGGATATTTTTCAGGATCGACCGACGCGGTGGCGATCACGGCGATCTCCACTTGGTCGCCGTTCTTAACGTAGTTGGTGCTGGGAATTTTGGTGTAGATTCGAAGCATTTCGTGGATCAGGGCGCGGGTTTTTGGGCGTTGGCCGGCGGGCAGATCCACCTCGGCGAAGATCACCGGTTGAAGGTCCTTGCGCTCTTTGAGGGTTTCGATCGCCTTTTCGGGGTAGAACCCGAGCGTGCCGGAATTGAACCAGATGACGTCGAACCAGGAGTCGGCGATGGATACCCCGGCTGCATCCATGCGTTTGAGCATGGCGGTGCGGAAGGTCTTCACCTTGGCATGCTTGCCGCGCAGAAGCGTTTTTCGGAACCAGAGCGGCAGAAGCGTCAATACTCGCGCATTTTCGCGGAAGTCGAGATGCGCGTCGACATCGGCGTCGGTGAGTTCGATCTTGGCGAAGTGACGGTACAAAAAGCGCGCAAGCGCGCGTTCGTGGTCTTTTTCTTTCGCGAGCAGATCTTCCAGGTCCGCCAATTGCGCGTGGGCGCGTGCGACCCCGCCGATGATCTCCCGGCGTCGCAAGGTGTGGTTCGGTCCCTCGCCAAGAAAGGGGACATAGGACTTGGTCAAATAGTCGGCGCGGTCGTCGAGCGGGCCGGCAAACCAGTCGATCTTTTCGTTTTCTTCCGCCATCAACGCTCGCACCGCCGAGAAGGAGGTGTGCGCTCGGCCGCCGAAAATTCGCATGTTGTCGCCTTTGCGCACATGCAACTTTCGAAGGGTCTCAGGTTTCAGATTGTGCCGGATGAACAGTAATAAATTGGAGAAGGCTTCAATGCGCCCTTGGGTCGGCCGTTCCATCGTTTCCCCTGATGAAAATGAATGACGATTCAGCGGTTGCGCTACGCGTGAACCGAGCTTGGAACTTGACTTGGGACGACGCGGTAGAATTTCCCGGCGGGATCTTGGTCCAAGCCGGCTTCATAGGCCTTCAGCTCCGACTGGAAGCTCTGCCATAGTTGTTTCATCGAGTCCTGGGGCAGGTATACGGTGTCGTCGATCAGTTTGTACCGCAGCAATCCGGCGATGGTGATGGAATTTCGCTTCTCGTAGACGATCCCCAAGGTGGTATGCCCATCTTTGTCGAGCGCTGGTGGCATGACGTCGAACTGCATTTCGTATTCGCGCCCCATGTTCGCCACCACATGGTGCCACACTGAGGCGGTGAAAATGCCCATGGTAGCGAGGTGAGCGACATGTTCCAGCGTGAGTTCGGTCTCAAAGTCCTTGATACCGAGCAGTTGGGAAACACCGTTGGGAACACGCGCATGGAGCTCTTGGCACCAGATCCGCGTTTCCAAATCCACGGTGGGCAGGTGCTGCTTGACCCATCCGTCCACAAATTTCCGGTAGATCCTCCATAAGGTGACGGCGCTCTCCATGGTGGGGAAGGCGGGATCGTCGAGTTGGCCGGCACCGGCCGCGCGAAGCTCCGCATCAAACCAGCGAACGTCGAATTTGGCGACGGCTGCCCGCATCACTTCGTTGAGCGCGGCAAGGGAATAACCGGTGTAGTTGGGGACATTGCTGTGGTCGGACTTGATCAATCCATCGATGTTGTCGTTGTTGACGCGCATGGTTTCGATGATGAACGGCTGCATGAGGATCCGCAGCGGATGGTGCGCGGGAAGCGCCAAATGCGTGCAGACGGTCCAGGTGCCGGCGCCGAGCAGGTGCACGTGCGTGAGGTGATCGACGAAGGTAGAATAGCTGTTGATCGCCGCTAAAATACGTTTTTCGGCGAGGGACCACTCGGCGCTTTCGCGGGTGAGGGTTTTGCCCTGGAATTCGATGGAGACGGTCTCCAAGGTGCGATCTTCCTTGCGTTTGAAGCGGGCGATCCCTCCCACCCGGATGAACGGAGCGCGCGGTTCGAGGGCTTCTAGGGACGAAAAGTCGAGGAAGTACCCTCCTTGTCCGTCGGGTTTGGTGTACATCGAAAACGGCCCTCGTCGGGCGATCCCCGCCAGGCGATCCGCGCCAGGAAGGAAATCCTCGGGTCTTTTCGGCGTTGGGGCGAGCTTTTCGTACTCGTGCGGATAGGGGACGCCTTCCTCGGTGTAGGGCTCATTGAAGGCTGTGGCTAGCGGGTAAGTCTCCTTCCAATGGAGCACTTCGTGGAGAGCGATCAGTGTGAATTCATCGGCTTCTTCGCTCTTTGGGGTGTTTTCGGACATATATACGGGGATATCGCCGAGCCCGGGATAGCGCCGACCCATTGGCATCGGCCGCACATAATCGTCTTCGGAGGGGGCGCGGTGCGGCTGAATGACGTTGGTTTGCCGAACAACGGCGGCAGTGATTTGACGCCAAAACAGATCGCGAAACGCCATGCGGACTCCTAGGAACCGGGCGTTTCTACCAGGGGTCGGGGGTGGAAATCAAGGGGGGATAGTCAAGTGCCTTGACGATTGCCGCGCTCCGCGCAATGGGTTCTCTGAGCGGGGCCATTTCCCGCGCAGGTACTTCATGGTGGACTACCCGGTGGTGCTCGCGATCCTCTCGGGGGTGGTATTCGGTTGCGAACGGCTTTGGCCGAGGGTTTCCGGCCAGAAGGCGATTCGGCCGCATTTGGTGTCGGACCTCGCGCATCTGGTGTTTAATGGTCACTTTCTTGGCGTGATCCTGTATACCTGGGCCTCGCGGTGGGTGGCGCCCGGCTTCGACCGGGGCTTGCGCCAACTCGAATGGTACGAGGCGGTGTATCGCAACGCAGCAGCGGACTGGCCGTTGTGGGTCCAGATTCCTGTGGTCCTCGTGGTGGCCGATGCGATGCAATGGGGGATCCATCGGCTGTTACACGCGGTGCCTTGGCTGTGGGAGCTGCACAAGGTCCACCACAGCGTGCCCGAAGGGGAAATGGACTTTTGGGTGTCCTTCCGCTTTCATTGGGGGGAAGTGGTGGTCTATCGGGTGCTCCAGTTTCTTCCGCTGGCTTGGTTTGGGTTTGCCGTCGAAGCGATGTGGGTTCAAGCGGTCGTAGGAACTCTGGTGGGGCATTTGAACCATTCAAATTTGGATTTGGGTTACGGCCCCTGGCGGTATGTGCTCAACAGCCCGCGCATGCACCTCTGGCACCACGACCGTGAGCGGGGCGCGAATGCGGTGAATTTTGGAATCGTGTTTAGCGCCTGGGATTGGTTGTTTGGAACGGCCTATGTGCCCGAACATCCGCCGAGGCGACTCGGGTTTCAGGGGGATGAGGAGTTTCCGAGGACATTTTTTGCGCAGGAGGCTTGGCCGTTGGGGCGGGTGATACCGGCACGGTGGGCCGCGGGCATGGCGGTTGTTGGCATTGCTGCGGCGTGGTGGCTCCACTAAATAGTAAAGTACGTTACCATTAACCCCAGTTAAAAGGAGTTAAATTCGATGAGGCGTCTCAGCATCTCGTGTGGACCCGGTTAGATCGGGCCCATTTGCGGAGAACGGCATGTCGATGGAAACCGGGTTTTCGAGTGCGCTGAACGAAAAGGCCCTGCGAACACCGGAAGAGGTTCAAGCTTGGGTGACCGCCCATCCGGGCTCGGCGGTGTGGATCATTGGCAGCGGTATTGCCGGTTTGATCCTGGCCGAAACACTGGTACGCCATGCGCTGGGTGTGCCGGTGGTGGTGGTCACCGGCGATCCGCCTGCTGAAAAGCGGATGATCGACGGGTGCTCGCTGCGGCGGTCTACGGTGGTGGCGTTGGCGGACGGTATGGGGGTCCCACCCGAGCAACTGTTCTCTCGGTTTCGAGTGGAGCAATCCGCGTTCCCGAAATTGGCCCTGCACGCGGTCGACGTTCGCGCCGGTGCACTTCAGCCGCTTTCGGAGCCGATTATCGTTGGGCCTGCGCCAACTCCGGGGTTGTCCGGGGACTATCCGATTGGCTTGTCCACTCGGCATGGGGAAGTGCTGTTGTCCCTTCGGGAATTGGTGTCCGATCGCGTGCAATTGGTGTTTGCGCGAGTGGTCTCCGCTGAATCCAGCGGAGGGAGCCGTCTTTCTCTGAAGTTTGAAGCCTCCGAAGGCGAGGTGGTGCTGCCTGCAGGCCACGCGCTGTTCAACACCACGCCGCAGGAAGGGCTGTGGAAATCGGCCAAAAACCGTACGCCTCGCCCGGCGCCCCGAAGGGTGATCGTCTCGCAGGGGCCCGTACGCCTCAAAGCCGGCGTTCCACGCGTACCAGCGGCCTGGGTGCCGACCTGGGAGGGGAGCCGTGGGCCGCATGTGGCGATTTTTACGCCATTTTGGGACGCGGGTACTCCTGAGGCCACCTGGTACGCGTTGAACACGCGGGTTTCGAGCGCGGAAGAGACCGACTCCACGGCACAAGCTGAGGCCTTGGCTGAGGTGCGCGAGCATCTCCAGGTGGTGATGGAAGCCTATGGCCTTGAGCCATTGGACTGGGAACAGGCAAGTTTTGACGCGTCGGTACCCAGTGTTCGCGACTTCGATCTCGTGAGCGCCGTGGATGCACCCTATTTCGAGCTGTACCGCGTGGTTTCGTCAGGTGTTCCTGCGGTAAACACGGATGGAATGCTGGCGCAGGCGTTAGGCGCGCGACGCTTGGGGTTGGTGCTTGCGGAGCGCCACCGGGAGGGCTGGCACACCGCGACAAAAGTAGCCGCCCAGCGCACCAAACGGGAGCTCCGGCCGGTTCGTTGGTGGAATGCTTATTCGGTCTGGGTCTACTACTTTGCACCCCTCTGGTTGCGCCGACGCGCCCTCGGGTGGTCAACGTGGATGTTGCCCAAAATGGTAAAAGATTGGGCGTTTCTTGGCTTGAACCGAGTGGTCTAATAGCAGGCGAGGGCGGCAGTGGCGTCGTCGCTGTATGAAAAGTGCGACGACAATTGAAAGGAATTCTGTTTGTCGATCACCGCATTGGCAAGGGCACATGCGGCTTTGACGCGATCATCGCCGTAGGACAGCAGATCAACCAATTGGGCCACTTGGTCGATGCGAAAATGGTTGTATTTCGCAGATTGGGTGATCACTGCGACCCGGTCGTCGCCGTACGATTTCTGCCCAACCGCTGCGACCAACGCCTGAAAATCGGAGTCGCTGATCGCGGTCGGGGCCGGTGGTTCGACGGGCGCAGGCGCGCTGGTGGACCAGCTGGCGCTGGAGTGAAAGGAGCTTTGACTCCAGGAGCTCACACCCCAAATGCTGGGGTCTAGCCGGAATGATCCCGTACCGGCGGGTTGGCCATCGGGGGTGCACGTCAGCAACACCGGTGCATTGGGCCAGGCGACTCGCACGTTTCCGAGCTGAGCCATTGAGACACCGGGGGCAAAATAAACCTGATCGAAGCGGAGCTGACCAATGGTGGCCTTTGAACCTTCAACTTCCAACCAGCACGTCCCGGAGAGCCACTCCTCCGGACGTGCGCGGCTCACCGTCACGTAGATGTATACGGGTTGGTTGGGATCAATGTGTGCCGGAATCGAGTTCCACTCGGCGGGCTGATTGGAGATCCAACCCGTGTCGAACGCAATGGGGCCGGCAAAGGCTGAAGTGATCGCAAGGAATAGGCTGGTCATGAATGCTCCTTGGTTGGCCGCGACGTCTATTACGCTAAGCAGCACGGCCCCCTGGTTTTGCGACAAGGTGTTACAAAAGGTGCGCCGCAGACTTCCGGCGTCCGAGCCATTGGTCAAGTGGTTTACTAGTTGCCGTTGTTAGGTTTCCTTGTAGGTTCTGACATGTCGCATACGATCGCACTGGTGGATGGCGAGGTAGACATCGCCTCTCGGCGGGTGAGACGCGAGAAGGTTGTTTTATCGTTAACGCCCAAAGAAGCCGAACTCCTCGAGTATTTGACGGCGCGCCCGGGAAAGGTGGTCCCGCGGGAAGAGCTGTTGACCGCGGTCTGGCACTACAAATCGGGGGTGGTGAGCCGGACTGTGGATGCGACGGTGCGGCGACTGCGGGAGAAAATCGAAGAGGACCAGAACCAACCGGTACAATTGATTACCGTGCACGGAGAAGGCTACCGCTGGAACCCATTGGATGTGGGCGGCGAGTCACCCATATCCACGGGTTTGGTGGGTCGGAAAGGGGATTTGGCGCGCCTGGCGCGTACCGTTCGACCAGGGCATGCGGTGACGGTGGTGGGCCCAGGAGGCGTGGGAAAAACAGCGATTTTGCGGGCTTTGATCCCTGCGGCGCCGGAGGCGGTGTTCGTCGATCTGACCGGTGTATTCGATCTCGGCCACGCCTTGGAGCGCATCGAAGCGGGTTTGAAACTGGTCCCTGGGCCTGAGGGCCGGCGCTCTGGTCGAATCAAACGAGCCCTGCAAGCGCGGGAAATCGTATGGTGCATCCTGGATTGTGTGGAGGAGGTATCCGAGCTCGGTGCGGTGTTGACCGATTGGTGCGCGCAGTGCCCGCGGGTCGCTTTTGTACTCGGATCGCGACGTTTGCTCGAGTTCGAAGGGGAGGTGGCGTTCGAATTGCCACCGCTCGGTGCGCGCGATGGTGCGGAATTGCTGGCGAAACGACTGCGTCAACTCGATCCAGACGTGGAGCCAGTACCGATCGAAACGCTGCTCCCCTTGGTGCGATTGGCGCACGGCCTTCCTCTGGGATTACAATGGTTGGCAGCGGATCTCCAGGTGTCTGATCCACGGACGCTGCTCCAGCGTCACGGCGAGGGAGATGTCGACCAAGCGACCCTCGAGCGTTTAAACCAGGTTTGGAAGTGGCTATCCGCCGAGGAGCAGCGCCTGCTTTCCAGGCTGTCGGTGTTCCCCGACTCTGCTGCTTGGGATGCGGTCGAGGGTGTGGTTGGTGAGGTAAAACCGGAATACTTGCGCCGTTGGCATGCCGCAGGACTGATCGGCCGCGAGTCGGCGGATCCGGTGAGGTACCGGCTTCCGGATCGGGTTCGAGGGTTCGCGTGGAGTCGGCTTTCGGAGGACGAGAAACGCACCATCAATGGAGATTTCAACCGTTGGTATGCAGACAAAGCGTTGGAGTGGGCGCCGCTGCCGTGGGGGTGCACTGCGATCGCATCGGTGCTGCGGTTGGCGGCCGAGCGCTCGAACCTTCGAAGGGTCATCGCCCATGGGAAACCCGAGGAAGCATGGGCGGCTTGGTGGGCGGTGGCCATGACGTGGCCCGACGCGGAGCCACCCACTTCTCCGGCGGTTCCGTGGCCGACGGACGGCGATTTGAAGGCGGTCTGCGAATCGGTCGGGTTTGAGCACGGGGGGCCCGAGCCTGAGAACGGCTCGGTGCGCCTGGACGTGGAGCGGCTCCGCAGGGTCGCCCGGTCGGATCTTGCTACTTCCGAAGCGATTTCGGAAACGCTTCTCCTGACGTGCGCGGACGATCGGGTGGGGCGGTATTGGATCCACCTGGCGCTGGGATCCGCTCAGAGTGTCGCTTGGAAACCGGCATTCGCGTTGCGTTCGTTTCGGAGGGCGGAGAGCGAGCTTTGCGCCGGGGACGATCGCCTGGAGCTCGATCTGAGGCGTGGTGAAGGTAGCCATTTGTTTCGATTCGGCGACATCGTGGGTTCGATGAGGGCGTACGAGCGCTTTGTGGAGCTGGCAGGCATCCTTCAAGATCCGGTGACCCGGGCGGCCTCGTGGGTGGGGCTAGGGAACGTGGCTGCAGTGTTGCGGCAGTCAGAAAGAAGCATCCAACTTCTGAAAGACGCGGTTCGTGACCTGCGACGTTATGATTTCGGCCCCGGTCGTGCGAACCGGATCGCCAATGCAGCAATTTCGGCGCGAGAATTGGGTTATTCTCACCACGCGCTCGAGTGGTTTGGGGAGTGTGAAGAGGGGATGACCGCCTACGGCGACCGCTATCGCGCCCGGTACCTCTCGAATGTCGCGCGAGTTTGGCTCGATCTGGGCGAGTACCATCGGGCAGAACAAGGGTATCGCGAGGCTTACGTTCGGCTTCCCGGGGTCGAAGGGGCGATGTCCGCGGCACAATTGGGGTTGCTGTACCAACTTCAGGGGCGGGCGGAAGCGGCCGAATGGTATGCGATCGCCGAGCGGGAGTTGCCACAGCTGATGCCGGAAGATCAAGCCATGGTTTTGGCGCGCTTGGGGGCTTTTGGCGCGACCTCCGATGCCGGGCCGCTGCCGGAAACCCTCAGTGAGGACGTGCGGCTTGCGGTTGAACTCTACCGCAGCGTGCGTGACCCGACGCTTAGAATTGCTGCTTTGACGCGTGCTCGTGCGCGCCCACCGGCGGTGGACCACCCGATGGTTTCCTTCGCCGAAGCTTTCACTGAGGTGCGCTTTGCGATGAAGGTCCTGGAGGTGAGCGGATTGACCTGACCGCTGGTTTCGGTTCCAATCGAGGGGGAGGCGGGTTGGACGAACTCCTGGTGTTGACCGCATGCGCTGTAGATTTAGGT
>SXGS01710456.1_pt1 | contig 15148 bp, 14 predicted proteins | sample 3174681 | NCBI WGS metagenome assembly SXGS01 (sample SAMN11356861, study PRJNA531348) | freshwater metagenome | isolation source: freshwater sample F1-80 | place: China: Fuxian Lake, Yuxi | collected 2017-12-25 | reverse complement strand
TTTTCCGCACCCTGCGCCACAGTCGCCACCTGCGCTGCCAGAAAAAACCCAATAAAAACAGATACTTTCATGATATTTTCTCCGTTCCGCCTTTCGGCGGCACCGGCGCGGATTTCGGCGAAGGCAAGCACGTGCCAGGCAACGCCATGCGCCGCACCAGCAGATACCACATCACCAGTGCCAGAAGCGTGCCGAACAAGGCCAGTTCCAGCGGGTTTACCAGCGGCACGTACGGCAAGGGCGCGGCACCGCCGCGGGTCAAATTGCCGACGACCATCCAGCCCAGCAAGTACGCCGCCAGCGGCACGCTTCCCAGATAAAGATAGGCGCGCTGATGCGCATTGACCGGCCAGCCTAATCGCTCGCCTTTTGCCGCGAACGTCACAATCAGCGCTGCCGGAACCAAACCCCAGGCGATCAACGGCCACACGATGCTGCCCTTGACGTAGTGATTGATCTGCCAGCCCAACTCCCACGACGCCACGATGGCGAGTATCCAGAAGCCGGTCGCGTGCCACCATTCCCGCCACCGTGCTCCCTCAAATGCTTCTGTATCGTGCTTGCGCAATATCCAGAAATGCGCGGCAAAGACGAGCAGCCATCCCACATACGAGTGGTTCGCGAACGGGTGTCCCGTGTGCAGAATCATGCCGGCTAGCGCCAGCGCCATCAGCGGCAACAATGCCAGCGCGGCATACCGCGCCATACGCCATTGCAGCCGCTGCCACAGGGCCGCAAAAGTCCCACACGACAGCGCAAAGAAAATCAAAGTACCGTACCATTGCGCGGCGCCGAAAAGCACACGCTCGACTTCCAGCTCGCCACCCACAAACCACCACAGCGCCCCCCACACGAACAAGGCACGAGTGAACACGTACTCATTCTCGCCCACCACGTCGCGCCGCCGCTCGGCGTAGCAATTGATGAACAGCGCCGCCACGCTGATCATTACGCAGCCCAGATAGTTCGCATTCAGCAGCGGTAATATGGTCTCTGGCGCGGCATGGCGGTTAACGCTCGAAAGGAATGCCAAGCCCGCCGCGAGCTGCAACAACATGCCGAATGCCCGCGCCAAACGGCGATTCTGCCGCACGCCCACCCACACAATCGCCGCGCCCTCCACCGCCCACACTGCCGAGGTCCAGCGAGCATCCAGCGCGAGCGGCACCGCCAGGGTGGCAAAACCCACTCCCAGGGCCAGAAACGATTCCACCAGCAGCCTCAATGACTCGCGCTGTTTGGCATATAGCACGCGCGCCAGTATCAGGTAAAACGCCGCCAGCGCCAGCGCACTGAATGCCGCGCCGAACTCCGTATGTTTTAGCATCCCCGCCTGCATGCCGAACGCCACCAGCGGTAAGCCGAACACAATAGTGCCGTCAACATAATGCGTGAGCTTCGGCGCCTGACGCAGCGCGAACAACACCGCGATGGCCACGTTCATCAAAAAGAAAAGAATCAGAAACGGTTCGACGCTGGCGAACAATTCCGGCCGGTAGCCGCGCCCGGCCCACGCCAAACCAATCAGCGCGGTGAATCCAAAGCCGACGAGATTCAATTCGCGCCACGCCTTGTGCCAGGCGATAAACAGAATGCCCCCATTCAGCACGGCATAAAAGCTGAACAGCGCAACGTGACTGCCACCGCCGGTGGAGGCCAGAATCGGCGCAAGAAAGCCGCCCGTGGCGCCGGTAACCGCCAACGCCTTGGAATCCTGCACAATCGCCAACAGTGCCGAAAAAAATGCGATTGCGGCAAGCAGCGCAAACGCGAGTGGCGCCGGTATCAAACCGTACAGCCGCAATCCCGCAAACACCGTCAGATACAAAACACCGATACCGCCGCCCTGCAGCATTAGCGCATAGCCCGCACGCTTGAACCGCAGCCGCCAGCCGAGCACCAGCAGCGCAATGCCACCTGCCGCTACGCCTGCCAACCGCAGCGCGATAGGCACAAAGCCGCGGTCCGTGGCGTACTTGAGCAAGAACGCCACGCCGACAAACAGCACCATGATGCCCGCACGCACCAGCGTGTTGCCACCAAAGAAGAAATTCCAGATCGCCGAGGGTTCGCGTGGCTCGCGTGGTTGATCAGGTGTCACGGGATCAAGTGGCACAGACGATTCTGCACGCGCATCAGCCGTCCAATCGGTCGCGGCAGCCGGCGCTACGGTTTGCGCTGCGGAAGTCGCTGTGGACAACGGCTCTGCAACGGGTTGTGGCACGGGTACTTCCGGCACAGCGGGCGTGACTGACAACGTTACAGCCGGTACGGCCTGCGCCACAGTCACCGGGGCTCCACTTTCCAGCGTTTTGACCCGCTCGTTTAGTTGCCTTACGGCATCTTCCAGTGTCGCGATACGCGTATCAGCAGCGCCATCCCGCTTCAATTTGGAACCGATGATCGCACCGAGAATAATCCCGGCAATGCCGCCAATCACAACACCGGAACCGTCTCCGATACTACCGATGACCGCACCTACCAGTAGACCAACAAACCACATGGCAATCTCCTATGTGTTTGTTTTTATAAATTATATTTCATTTCCGCGCATGACGAAAACCAACTGCTGCAAGCGTTCGGGTGTTGCAGCAACCGCCGGAACCGCTGCTCCTACCGTCATGCCAATTTTCCCAAACAAGCCCAGGCGAAACAGCCGTGCGATCAGCAGACCGCCCTGCCGTGCAAAAAAACTGTTCCATAAACCGCGTAGTGCGATCGGCACGACCGGCACCGGCGAGCGATCAATAATGCGCTTGATGCCCGCGCGGAACGGCTGGATCTCGCCGTCGCGCGTCAACCCTCCCTCCGGAAATATGCAAATCAGGTCTCCCTCTGCCAGCCCCTTCGCAATGTCGTCGTAGGCTTTCTCCAGCAACGCCGGGTCTTCCTTGGCCGAAGCGATCGGTATCGAGCGCGTGGCGTTAAACAAGAAGCTCAACACCGGCGTCTTGAATATGCGGTGATCCATGACATAGCGCGTGGGCCGCGGGCAAGCCGCCGCGATCACCAGCGCATCGACAAAGGTCACGTGATTGGCCACCAACATCGCAGCACCGTCCTCGGGAATATTCTCAATGCCCTTTTTCTCCAGCCGGTAAATCGAATGGATCAGCAGCCACACCAGAAAGCGCATCAGGAATTCCGGCACCAGCGTGTAGATGTAAATCGCCACCAGCAGATTGAGCACACCGGTGAGCAAAAACAACTGCGGAATGGTCATGCCGAAACTCAACCCCAATATCGCCACGCCTGCCGCCGCCACCATAAACAGCGCATTCATGATGTTGTTGCCAGCGATGACGCGCGACTGGTGGCTGGGTTCGCTGCGGCTTTGAATCAGTGCATACAGCGGCACGATATAAAAGCCGCCGAAGATGCCTATCATCAGCAAATCAAACAGCACGCGCCAGCTTCCCGCCTGTTGCAGAAACGCCATCGCGCCCAATGCCGTGCCGTGCGAAACCGGGGACGCAAAATAAAGATCAATGGCAAAAATGGTTAGCCCTATCGAGCCAAATGGCACCAGCCCAATTTCGATCTTGTGTCCAGACAGCTTTTCGCACAAAAGCGAACCCACACCTATACCCACGCTGAAAACCGCCAGCAGCAACGTCACCACGTGCTCGCCGCCGCCCAGCACATCCTTGGTGTAATTGGGGAATTGGCTCAGGAACATCGCGCCGTAAAACCAGAACCACGAAATCCCCAGGATAGACAAAAACACTTTGCGATTGGTGCGCAAAAACTTGAGGTTCGCCCAGGTTTCGGAGACAGGGTTCCAGTTGATTTTCAGTTCCGGCGACGGCGCGGGCGACACCGGCACGCCACGGCTGAACCAGTACCCAGCCACCGCCACAATAATCGCCGCAGCCGACACCCATAGCGTGCCGTTGGGCTTCATGACCACCAGCGTGCCGCCGAGAATGGTGCCGAGCAAAATCGCGATAAAAGTGCCCGCGTCGATGAGGCCGTTACCCCCCACCAGTTCTTCCTTCTTCAGATGCTGTGGCAAGTAGGCATATTTCACCGGGCCGAACATGGTTGAGTGCATGCCCATCATGAACAGCGCGGCAAACAGCAGCGTGAGATTGAGAAAATAAAATCCCAGCGCGCCGACGATCATGATGGCGATTTCAAAAATTTTCACCAGCCGTGTGAGCATCGCCTTTTCGTATTTGTCCGCCAACTGCCCCGCCGTCGCCGAGAACAAAAAGAACGGCAGAATAAACAGCCCCGCGCAAAGATTCACCAGCAGCCCCGAACTTAGCGTCGTCAGGCTGGCCGCCTGAAACGTGAGCATGATGACCAGCGCATTCTTGTAAACATTGTCGTTGAACGCACCAAGAAACTGCACGCCAAAAAACGGGCCGAAGCGGTGCTGTTTGAGCAAATCAAACTGGTTGGGTTGGGACATGTCAGCCTCTAGCCGTTAAAGCATGAGTTATTTTAAGTATTTGTTTTTATTAGATAATTTATCTATGTCGCGATTCGGCTTCGCGTCGTTGACGCTTCGCTCGCGAACGCCACACCATGCCCAAAACCAACAGCAGCGCGACCGCCGCGGGCGCCCAGGCCGGCGTTTCAAATTCCGGCTTGGTGTCTGCGGCCAGCAAGGCCGGCGGAAATGGGCGCGGCTCCACCGGCACGATTTTCCACATCGCCTTGTCTTCCGGCGTACGCTTCATGTATTCGTCGATGGTAGCCACCGGATACGATCCAAACGGGCGGCTCGACGGAATCTGCGGCAGGCGCACAAATACCAGCGCCTCGAGGTCTTCGCGCAACAAGGTTTCCAGTGCCCTGGCATCAGCGCCAGCCTTGCCCGTGCCACCCGCCGCGATACGCATCAGATCACGGCCTGCCGCGTCATAGGCTGCCGCCGGATACAGCCGGCTTTGTTCCTCGCTCATGTAGTCGTAGGCTTCCTTGCCGCTGGCGAAGCTCATCTCAGTCATCGCTTTATAGGGATAGCCGATGATCGCCTTGGTTCGGCTGGTCGGTCCTTGCAAGGGAATATCCCAACCCAGCGAGCGCAGGGTGTCGATGCTGATGCCCGCGCAGTTGTTGCTGGCGTGCCGGTATTTGAAATCCTGACGGTAAAGGTGGTGATACACGCGCGAGATCGCGCCCTGATACGCGTGCGCCGCCCGGTCTTTTTTCAGCACTGCCACCAGCATGTACGAAGGCCGGTACCACGCCTGGCCGCTGTTCACATCCACCATGTAGTTGTCCATCGGCAGCATTGATGCGGTGATGCCCTTTTCGCTGTGCGAACCGAGGTTGTAGAAATTGTTGACGATCCAGTCCGCCATCTCACTGCCCTTGCCGAGACGGCCGGTGGCGATGGCGAAGTGTCCACCGTGGGCTTCGTCGTCGTCACCCTGTGCGCCGTTCAGAATCATGCCAATGGCGGCGTGGCCGCTCCAGTCACGTTTATTTGTCGAGGATTTCTCCCACAGCAACCGCGCTTCAAAGCGCTCGTCGCGCGCGTTGGCATACTTGCGCACCAGCCCCAGCAGCGATTCGCCCGGCAACAACGGCTGCACGGTCATGCCCGTTTCCTGTATCGCCCAATCCTGGGGCCAGATCGTGCGCGCAAAAAATGCTTCACTACGCTGTTCGCCGCGCATGCGCAAGGGTCGCTGCTGGAAATACACTTTGCTCGTCGCATCGTAGTACGACAGATTGGTGGTGATTTTATCGACCAACTGAAACGGCACGCGGCGTCCATCCTGTAGCCGTAACGCGTTGTCGTCAGTGAGCATCACATCGCGCACGCTATGCGTGGCGCCGAGCCACAGCAGCGGCGGTCGCGCCAGCAAGTCTTCGGGCTTGGCCGTGGCGTACCATTGCCGCACATCCACCTGCGGGGCGAGACCCGGCGTGAAGCCTGCCGCCGGTATGCCATTGGCGGGCACGGCCACTCAATCTTTGGAAAAATACCAGAGTGCCTGCTTGGGCGTAATACAGCTTTCACACGCAGCATCAGCAACTTTGGCCGGGCGAAAATCACTGCCCGGATACAAACCCAGAGGAGACGCGGGCGCAGGCTTGTTCTGCGTGGTTGTCTCTCCGCGCGCAGTGGTGGCGCAAAGGAACAGACCTGCCGCAGCTGCGGCGAATACGGCAGCACAGCTTCGTTTCAGCATGATTTTTATCGCTCCCTGAAAAGCGGTTGCAAAACGATACACCAAAAGCGCTTGATTCATGGCAATTTCACCAGTTGTATCCGCGTACCTGGTTGCGATTGCTCGCGCGATTGTTCAAGAAAACGGATGACTGATTCCACGGTCACTGCCTGATAGCGGCCCGCCTGCATTTCTTCATTCGAGTGGTCGTTGAAATACACGTTAGCGGCAAAAAGGCGCGCGCCGATGCGTTCAAACGGCGCAATGCGTATTTCGCTCGGCACGTAGTCACGCTCGCGCAACACCTGCTGCGCCTGTGCGCGGTTGTTGACCGCACCTTGCGGGGCCAGGGCAGCGGCGATTTGCTCGAGCACCCATTGATTGGAATTCTGGTGACGCGCCGAATACGGATGTGCAATCAGGCTGTAGCTTTTTTCATGCAATTGCAGCGGCAAGGTACCGGCCGCCACCGCCAGGAGACGTGCTTGCAGCGCCGGCGTGGGCACCACGACGATGGATTCAAACTCGAACACGTCATCGAGGAAGAAATTGCCCAGACCCTCGTCGTAAAGCGACGATTCTGCGGTCGCGCACTGGTTCAGCATGTGCGACAAATGCCAGCGTCCCTTAGGATGATCGCGCAGCGCGAAAGCCATATGTGAATAGCGCAGGTCCTGTTTGGACATATCGCGCCCCACGCGCCCGACCAGCGCGATTTGCGCGCCGCTGGCCTCGAGCGCCTCGCGCGTGTGCAGCGCCAGCGTCAGCGCTTATTGCACAGTCACGGCATCGGGCTTGAATTCCACGCAACTGCGTCCGGCGTGGGCAGGGTTATGCAGTATGGCGGTCGCAGCGGTGACTAACAGCGCGGCCATCAGCATTTTGAATGGACGGGGTGTACGCATGGCGGCGCTCCTTAACGGCTGTAGCTCGATTGATGAATCAGCGACCGGCCAATTTCATTGGGAATGAACGCCACCGCCTTGCCCGCCGCGATCAACACCGTGCCTGCCGCTGTGACGGATGCCTGCAATAGGTTACCGACCACGAGCGTGCTGGCTGCAACGCCATCCACCAGCAAGGTAACCGCTTCACCGCTGGCCTGCCCCACGCCTTTCACCACTACGGAAACGCCCTTCGCACTTTGCTCAATGCCCACCACAATCAATTCGCCGCTTGCGACGAAGAGGCTGGCACTGCCTGCAACCACCAAGCCGGAGGCTGAGGACAAATTCTCAGAGGCACGAACACTGGCCGTGCTGCCGTTGGCATGCGCGGTGAATGTGGATGCGGTCAATACGGCGGTTAAGGTGATGGCGATGAGTTTGGCTTTCAGTTTCATGGTACTGCTCCTTTTCAAGTGACTTCAGTTGAACAACGTTTTGGCACTATTTCACAAAACCATATAACTAAGTATCTAGTTATATGTGGGAAAATTTTTTTGAGGATTCCGGTCCGAGCAATTTCAAACGTTGCTACGAATATGCCCGAGCACGATTTCCATGGCTTCGATCAAAAACCTCTTCGCAATCCAAAAATACACTTCCTTTCCCTCCTTCACGCTTTCCAGCACGCCCGCCTCCCGCAAAATCTTCAAATGATGCGAAACCGCGGAACGTGAAAGCGTAGATACGTCAACAATCTGCCCCACGTTCAGCCGCTCGCCCGGTTCAAACGTCAACAGGATGCGCTGGCGATGCTCGTCGCCTAAAGCGGTGAACATCTTGGAAATGTTGCGCCACTCGCTGGGTATGGCTCGCATGTAGTCTTTATTCATGTTGATATAATTACGTATTTGGTTATGTATATCAAGTAGTTTTTGGAGGAACTTACATGCATAAAGCAAAAAGTACCGTAACCAACTGTTTTAATTGATATTTCTGTAACCACACCTTTCACCAATGCAGCCCAGACCTTCCCAAAAAATCCACCTTTCCCGTCCCCGGTACCGGTTTACAATCGACCTGATCCTAGATTTCACTCACTCACCAAACCAACCAAAAAGGGAGAACCTAAAAATGCGCTTCAATCGTGTCAAGAAACTCTGGCGTGAAGGCAAACCCGCTATCGGCGGCTGGCTATCCCTTCCCGGCTGCTTCCCGGCTGAGGTTATGGCCCACGCCGGCTTCGACTGGCTGTGCGTCGATATGCAACACGGCTGCATCGACTATTCAGACGTGGTGCCGATGCTCACCGCGATTTCCACCACCAACGTCGTACCATTTGTGCGCGTGCCGTGGAACGAGCCGTCAATCATCATGAAAGTGCTGGACGCCGGGCTTATGGCGTGATCGTACCGATGGTGAGCAACCGCGCTGAAGCCGAGCGCGCCGTCGCCGCCTGCCGCTATCCGCCGGTGGGCATGCGCAGTAACGGCCCCAACCGCGTGATGCAATACGCGGGCTCGGACTATCAAAAATACGCCAACGACGAAGTGTCCTGCGTGGTGATGATCGAAACGCCCGAAGGCATCGAAAAAATGGACGAAATTATTTCGACGCCGGGTGTGGACGCCGCCTATATCGGGCCAACCGATCTGGCACTGTCGCTCGGGCTGCCGCCGGTAATGGACAACGACGAGCCGATCCATGTTGCGACTGTCGCCAAGATTCTCGAATCGTGCAAACGCCACAAGAAAATCGGCGGCATGCACACCGCCAGTTCGAAATTCACCCAGCGTTTTATCGACCAGGGTTTTCAGATGGTGATGCTCGGAACTGACCGTAGCGGCATGGCGAATTTCTTCAAAGCCGAGATCGGCCGTCTAACCGGCTGGACACCGGCGAATCCCGTGGGGGCGCCTGATAAGGGCGGATACTAGTCACGCACAGCTCAGGACAACCTCCATGAAAGTCTATCTGGTACACCACGCCGACGCACTGCCAGCGGAAAAGGACCCTCAGCGCCACATCAGCCCCATGGGCCGCGAGCAATCCGACCGCGTCGGCGTGCGGTTGAAGGCTCTGGGCGCCGCACCGGTGTGCATCTTGCACAGCGACAAGCAATGGACCATCGACACTGCAATACATGTCGCGGCAAAACTCGGCGCGTCAGACAAGGTTGCGCAAACCACTTACCCCATCAACACCGATGATCCCATCGCACCCTTCATGGCCGATATCGCCGCGTGCAAGGGGGACATTATGATGTGCGGCCACGTCGACTACCTGCTGCGCGCGGCCTCGCAACTGGTATGCGGCAACGAAAAGAACAAGGTGTTCGAGTTCAAGCCCGGCAACGGCACGATGGTGTGCATCGAAGGCGAAGGCTCGAACTGGGCCATCACCTACGGCTGGCGGCAGGATCACCTGCCGGGTTGATGTTGCACCACGCGGCGCGCGTAATTCAGGACTACTCTGGCTGTATTCCTGCCTCCCGCATGGCCGCGCCCCAGATCTGATATTGATCTTTCACCCACACGCCCAGCGCCTCAGGCGTTGAACCCGCGCCCGCGAATGCCTGTTGCTCAAGCTGGGTGCGGATTTCAAGGCGCTTCAATGCAGCATTGATTTCACGGTTCAGCCGCTCCACCACAGTCTTCGGCGTGCGTGCCGGGGCGAATACGCCCGCCCACGGTGTGATGGTGAATTGGGTCATGCCCGATTCCACCACTGTCGGCACGTTCGGCAACAACGGGCTGCGCTGATTCAACGCCAGTGCCAGCGCGCGCAAGCGCCCTTCGCGCAAGTGCGCCGCCACTGTGGAATATGAAGTCACCATCACCTGCACCTGTCCGGAAATCAGGTCAACGATTGCAGGCGGTTCACTTTTGTATGGCACGTGCAGCATTTTCACGCCCGCCTGGGAGTGCAACAGTGCCGTGATAACGATGCTGCTGGTGTTACCGGTGGCGTAATTGAGCTTGCCGGGATTCGCGCGCGCGTGATCATGCAGTTCGCGCAGTGATTTCGCGGGCACTGACGGGTGCACCGCCACCAGGAAGGTGTAATAGCCCGCCAACGAAATCGGCGCAAAATCTTTCAGCGCGTCATACGGTGGTTTCTTGCGCAAATGCGGCACCGCCGACAACGGGCTGTTCGTCGCCATCAACAGGGTGTACCCATCTGCGGGTGCGCGCGCCACCATGTCGCCGGCCAGCGCACCGTCGCTGCCCGGCCGATTGTCCATCACAAGGGTTTGCCCCATCGCCTGCTGCATGGGCTGCGCGAGGATGCGCGTGATGACATCGGTGGTGGAGCCCGCCGAGAATGGCACGACGATGCGTATGGGCTTGGTGGGAAACTGTGCATGCGCAACAGCGGCCATCAGCAGGCAAGCCGCTTGCGCTGCCATGAAACGAAAAACCTTCATCCGATGATTCCTTACCTGATTATTGCAACTATTTGTTTTAATTGACTTTTTTAGAACGCTCTAATTCGCTGTCGCACCCGTCAATTTCACCAGTTTTTCGTATTTGTCGAAATCCGACTTAAGCCGCGCGCCGAATTGCTCGCTGGTGAGATACATCGGGTCGAGCGTCTGCCCGCTCAGAACCTTGACCACGTCGGGATTTTCCAGCGTCTTTTTGATTTCGCCGTTCAAGCGCTCGACGATAGGCTTCGGCGTTCCCGAGGCCAAAAATGCGCCTATCCACGCCGAGAAGTCGTAGCCGGGCAACCCTTCCGCGATGGCGGGAATGTCTGGGAACTGCTTCATGCGCGTAGCGGAGGTCACACCCAACGCGCGCAGACGGCCGCTCGGCAGATGCGGAATCACCGACCCAATGGTCGCCGTCATTGCCTGCACTTCGCCCGACGCCAGCGCCACTACCGCCGGGCCGCCGCCTTTGAACGGCACGTGCACCATTTGCGTCTTGCTCATGGAATTGATTAACGCCATCGCCAGATGCACAAAGCTGCCACTGCCGGACGAGGCGTAGACAATCTTGCCGGGCTGCGCACGGCCAAGCGCAATGTATTCCTTGACGTTCTTCGCCGGCAACGACGGATGCACTACCAGCATGCCCACTTGCACGGCGAGGGATGTCACGCCGGTGAAATCCTTCAGCGTGTCGTAGGCCAGCTTTTTGTAGAGGTGCGGGCTGGTCACGTGCGCCGCCGAATGTACCATCAGTGTATAGCCATCCGCAGGCGCCTTGGCCACCAATTCCGCCCCGATGGTGCCGTTGGCGCCGCCACGATTATCGATGACAAACTGCTGACCGGTTTGATCACCCAGCCGCTGCGCCACAATGCGCCCAACGATATCGTTGGCGCCGCCCGGCGGCCACGGCACCACCACGCGCACCGGCTTCACCGGATAGTTTTGTGCCGCTGCCGCGCCAGCGCCCAGCATCACAGCCACCGCCATCAAACCCGCTATCGAATTTCTCATGGCTTTGCCTTCACTGGTTGACTCGTGGACTCGTTCACCGCATTTCAATCCACTTTGACACCAGTCGCCCGGATGAGTTTGCCGTATTTCTCGAAATCGATCTTGATCCGCTGGGCGAATTCCTCCGGCGTGGAGGGCAGCGGATCCAGCACCTGATGGGTCAAACTGCCCGCGACATCGGGTTGCTTCAGCGCTTTATTAGACTCGGCGTTGAGTCTGTCGATAATGGTGCGCGGCGTATTTGCGGGCGCATAGATGCCGATCCATGGGCTCATTTCATAGCCGGGCACGCCGGCTTCAGCGATGGTCGGCACCTCCGGCAGCATTGCGCTGCGCCTGGCCGACGATACCCCCAGCGCGCGCAAACGCCCCGATTTCACATGGGCAATCACGGTCGAAACGGTTGCCAGCGACGCCTGCGATTCTCCGCCCACCAGCGCCGTGACCTGTGGCGCGCCGCCTTTATACGGCACGTGTGTGAGTTCAATGCCCGTCATCGATATCAGCAACGCCATCGACAAATGCGGCGCGCTGCCATTGCCAGACGATGAATAATTGATTTGTCCCGGCCTGGCCTTTGCCAACGCAACGAATTCCTTGACCGATTTCACCGGCAGCGACGGGTGAATCGCCAGCGTACCCGGCTGCGCCGCCAGTGTCCCCACTGGCGCAAAGTCGCGAATCACGTCGTACGGCAACTTCTTGTAGAGGTGCTGATTGCCCAGATGCGTGGTCGAGTGCACCATGATGGTATAGCCATCCGGCGGGGCTTTCGCCACCGGCTCCGCACCTATGGCGCCCGACGCGCCGGGGCGGTTATCCACGATGAATTGCTGGCCCAGCGATTCGCCGACTTTTTGCATGACAATGCGGCCGACAACGTCGTTCGAGCCACCCGGCGGCCACGGAATGACCACGCGCACCGGTTTGACGGGCCAGGTTTGGGCTACAGATGCACCACACACGCTCAACAGCGTGCAAGCAAAAGCCACGTGGCATGCGCGACAAACAAACTTCATGAACGCTCCTCCGGCGGTATTGAAATGCATCCGCTTTCGAGGATTATCGCCGCAAACAGGGGCGGCGCAAAGGTATGCCAGCGCTTCGAAGCGCTAAATCGTCAACCCGCCGCTTACCTCAATCACCGCGCCATTGATGTAACTGGCATCATCTGAAGCCAGAAACGCAAAGGTATTGGCAATATCTTCGGGTTTACCCAGCCGCCCCATCGGCACCTTGTCTTCCAGCGCCTTGATGACCTTCTCGGGGATGGTGGCGAGGATGCTGGTCGATACAAAGCCTGGACACACCGCGTTGGAGCGTATGCCCTTGCGGCCCAATTCACGCGCCCAGGTTTTTGCCATGCCAATTACGCCGAATTTCGCGGCAGCATAGTTGCTTTGGCCGAAATTGCCGTACAACCCGACGATCGATGACGAATTCAGAATCACGCCAGATTTCTGCGCCAGCATGGTGTCCACCACCGCCTTGGTACAGTTGAACACACCCTTGAGATTCACTGCGATTACCTTGTCGAACTGCTCGTCGGTCATGTTTTTCATTTGCGCGTCGGCAACGATACCGGCGTTGTTGACGAGACAATCAATGCGCCCAAATTTCGCCAGTGTGGCCTCCACCATTTTTTGCAGCGACTTGGCATCCGTCACGTCCGCCACCGCGCCCAGCGTTTGCGCGCCTTCGCGCTCGCATAGCTGAACGGTCTCGGCAATCGCATCGGCGCTCAGGTCGCACACCACGACTTTCGAGCCCTCGCGTGCAAACTTGACTGCCGTTGCCTGACCGATGCCGCGCCCCGCGCCGGTGATAATGGATACCTTGTCCTTCAGTCGCATGAAGATTCCTGTGTGTCCGTTCGTTATGCGTGTTGCGCTCTTTGTGAATTTGGCCGAAATTTCACCTGTCGCAGCGCATAATTTATATGATTTTACTGCGTTGCACAATAAAAAAATGCTGCGCAACAGAAAATTTACGAATGGATCACGATTTGGCGGCATGTCGAAGCGGATGCGCAATCATCCTTTGGCGGATGACATATCGTAACTAATTGTTTTTATTGAATATTTACTTCAGTTCCCGCAGGCACCCGGTCGAACAGCTCGATGATGTCCGGCCCGCGCATCAAAATGCAGCCGTGCGAAGCCGGAATGCCCATCGGCACCGAATCTGGCGTGGAATGAATATAAATATAGCGCCGCATGGTATCGACTTTGCCCAGCCGGTTGAAACCCACCTCACAACCCGACAGCCACAAAATACGCGTCAAAATCCAGTCGCGATCTGGGAATTTCGCTTTTAATTCAGGGCTATAGATTTCACCCGTCGGGCGGCGGCCAACAAACACCGTGTTATGCGGGCAACCCGCACCGATCTTGGCGCGAACAATGTGCCGGCCACGCGGCGTGCAGTTGCTGCCGAATTGTTCACCCGCGCCATTCCTTGCCGTCGCCACCGAATAGCTCAATGACTCATTTTTATTTTTATCAATAAAAATAAGTACTTGAGAATTTATGTTAATGTCTATTCTAGACATATTATTTACGCCGCCGCGCAAAAAATTCCTTGAGTAAGCTGGCTGATTCCTCCGCCAGCAGGCCGCCTGAGACCTCGGTATGATGGTTCAGACGCGTGTCAGCAAACAAGTTCACCACACTGCCGCAAGCACCCGTTTTGGCGTCCGCCGCACTGAAAAACACCTGCGCAATTCGCGCGTGCAGAATCGCCCCCACGCACATGCAGCAGGGCTCCAGCGTCACATACAGCTCGCAGTTCGTCAAACGATAAGTGCCTGCATGCTGCGCCGCGTCGCGCAGCGCCATAATTTCTGCATGGGCTGAAGGGTCGTGCTTGGAAATCGGCTGGTTATAGCCCCGGCCGATGATTTCGCCCTCGCTCACTACCACCGCGCCGACAGGCACTTCGTCCGCCAGCGCCGCTTGGCGCGCCAACGCCAATGCCTCTTGCATGAAGCGCTGATCGATCATGGTCTCGGTAGCGGCCACCCCGTTGCTACGCCGCACTAGCCCTTCGTGGGTGACCACCCATAAGCCTTGGCCGTTGCCCCGCCCATCAGCATCGCCCGCTCACTGGCCGTCAACCGATCGGTCAGCTTAAACGGCGTCACCGCCTGCTCGTAGTTGCACACAGCAAACGCGCGCGTCCAATCGGTGCCCCACAGACAACGCTCGAAACCCCAGGCATCATAGATACGCGCCAGCGGATCCCAGATGTCAGGATACGGAAACGGCTTGTGCGACAACGTGCATGCGCCGCTGATCTTGATCACCGCGTTTTTGCGCTTGGCCAGATCCAGCACTTTGGGCAACTCGGCCCAAGGCTCTTTCGGCGCGGGCGGCACGCGCGGCTGCAACAAGCCGATATGATCGATTATGAAACGCGTATCCGGATGGCGGTCGATCAGCTTGATGCCGTTATCGAGGTTGCCCCAGAACAGCATATTCACCGGAAAATCATACTTGACTGCCGCGCGCGCAATGCGATCCAGCCCCGGATCGTCCGGTGAACGCTCACGCCCCGGTTCATTGGTCAACATGATGCGAACACCCACCGTGCCCGGCGTTTTCTTCCAGTCGGCAATCACATCCGCCACGTTCGGATCATCCGGATTCACCGGCTTCACCAGCGCAAAACGCCCCGGATGCGCG
>SXGS01272402.1_pt1 | contig 15148 bp, 10 predicted proteins | sample 3174681 | NCBI WGS metagenome assembly SXGS01 (sample SAMN11356861, study PRJNA531348) | freshwater metagenome | isolation source: freshwater sample F1-80 | place: China: Fuxian Lake, Yuxi | collected 2017-12-25 | reverse complement strand
GGTCGGCAGCGAAATCGCCACCATCGAGACGCCGAGCACGCTGCGATCCAGCCGGCTGCCGCGTGCCCGCGCTGTGAGCATGCCGAGAGGAACGCCCACGAGCACCCACACCGCCAGGGTGCCCGCGGTAAGACCGAGCGTCACCGGAAGCCGGGCGATGATGGCATCAGCCACGCGCTCCCTGGTGACGAACGAGCGCCCGAGATCGCCGCGGGCGGCACGGCCGGCGAATCGGAGGTATTGCTGCCAGAGCGGGTCGTCCAGTCCCAATTCGCGCCGCACCCGTTCGCGTGTAGCCGCGTCCGTCTGTGGTCCGAGGAACGCGGCAGTCGGGTCGGCAGGGACCGAGTGTGCCAGCAGGAACACGATCAGCGAGGTGCCCAGCAGGGTCAGCGCGCCGGCGAGCACCCGGCGACACATTACCCCAACAGTCGCACGCACGGCAAGCATGAGGGGGCGGAGTGTGCTCATGGCGGAGCCCGGCGTGAGGAAACCGCCGACAACGAATTCTGCGGCGGGCTCCCCGCCGGCGCTGCGCGGACGTGAGGACGGGGCACATCCACTGACCAGCGTTCGAACCGGGCAGGCCAGACCGGATGGGGCGCCACTCCGCGAATCCAGGGCTGGCACAGCAAGTGCAGAGTAGGGTGGAGCAGGAAGATCCAGGGGGCGTCGGCCACCACCTGCTGTTCGGCCTCCTGATAGAGCTGGAACCGGCGCGCGGCATTGGTCTCGCTCGCTGCCTCCCGGAACATCTTGTTCACGTTGGGATTGGAATAGAACGCCGCATTGTTGCCGTGTTCGTCCGTCAGCCGGTCGCCGTTCAAGAGCACGTCGAGGAAATCGGCGGGATCCGGATAGTCCTGGAACCAGGCACTGATCGCCATCGGTACGGTGCGCCGCTTTGCCACCGCATCGTTGAAGATCGAGAACGCAACCGGCTTCAACTCGACCCGCACTCCCACTTCGGCGAGTTCCTGCTGCAGCGCCTCCGCCAGCCGCTGCGCCTGCTGGTCGTCCACATTGATCCACAGAGGCACAGAGAAGCCGCTCGGAAATCCGGACGCGCTGAGGAGGGACCGGGCGCGGGCGCGGTCAAGCCGGTAGCCCCGGAGGCGGGGGTTGTAGCCCGGCATGTTCGGCGGAAGCACACCCCGGGCCACCACTCCACGTCCGTTCACGACCGAAAGCAGGCGGTCCCGATCAACCGCGTAGTTCAGCGCCTGTCGCACCCGCGCATCCTGAAAGGGAGCCATCTCCACGTTCAATGCCACGTAGCGTACCGCGTTGCTCGGATTGGTGACGACGCACCGCCTCAGTTCGGGGGTGCGCATCACGCGTCCGAAGTCCGGGGTGGCGATTTCGGCAAGGTAGTCCAGTTCACCCCGTTCAAACATCATCGCCTGCAGCAGCGCGTCCGGCCCGATCTGCATCCGCACTTCGCGAAGCGGCGGCGCCTGCTCCCAATAGCGGGGATTTCGCGTGAACCGGAGGCGAGTGCTGCGTACCCACTCGGTGAGCAAGAAGGGTCCGGTGCCGAGGGGCCGGCGCCCGAAGTCTTCTCCTGCCGCCTCCACCCCTTCCCGCGCCACCACGTAGGCGAACGGCATTGCCAGCACCTGCCGGAATGCCAGGTCCGGGTTCTTCAGACGGATTCGGAGCGTGGCTCGATCCACGGCCTCCAGGCCCACGACGTGGCGCGGCTCCGATGGAGCGTGCTTCCCGGCATCGTCGGGTGCACCCGCATCCTTCTCCCGGGCCGCCACGTATTCCGGCGCGCCGAGGATGTTCTGGAAGAACCCCTGACCGGGTGACTTGGTCGCGGGATTGAGCAGCCGCTCCAGCGTGTAGACGAAGTCGGACGCGTCCACTTGACGGCCGTTGGCGAACCGCACGCCCGGGCGGAGCCGAAACGTGAGAGTGCGGCCGTCCGAAGACATGGTTGGCAGTTCGGCGGCGAGCCAGGGAATGAGATTCGTCCCGGAATCATAGTCGAGCAGACCCTGGTAGAGCAGGCGAACGAGAGGCCAGGAAACCAGATCGTACGAGATGGCGGGATCGAGTGACTGGACATCGGTACGGGCGGCCAAACGCAACGTTTGCGGGATGGGCCTGGAGGTGGGCGACGCGCTGCCCGTACACCCGGAACCGCCTGCGCAGGCAATGACTGCAGCGCACGCCAGTATCGGGTTACGGATGCCTGGTTTCGAGACCATCCTTGCCCAGGGGCTCGGACCGGCGGGCCGGCGGAACGGCGGTGTCGCGATGCCGGCAAGATGCCGGCGGTCCCGGGGGGCGATGGTGCTCATGGCGAGCCCCGGTGAGGGTCGTGCAGTCCCTGACCCAGGAGATTGAAGGCAGTGACCGTGAGCACGACCGCCAGACCGGGAGGGAGGACGATCCAGGGCGCGACCAGCAGGTAGGCCTGCCCTTCGGCAATCATCCCTCCCCACGAGGGTGCGGGCGGAGGGATTCCCACTCCCAGATAGCTGAGACCGGCTTCGAGCCCAATCGTGCCGGCCATGTTGAGCGCGGCGAACGTCACGAGCGCGGGGAGTACGTTCGGCAGCAGGTGACGGCGCAGCACCCATCCGGCGCCGGAACCCAGCGCTCGGGCTGCCTGCACGAATTCGCGCTCCCGCAGCAGCAATGTCTGACCACGCACCACCCGCGCGAACCCGGTCCAACTCACGGCTGCCAGGACAAACACCACGCTGGCCCCGCCTCGCTCCAGCCGGAAATCCAGAAAGTGGAACGGTAAGCTTTCCGGATGCATATGCACCACGCGGCCGTCCATCAACCCGGCCAGCGTCAACGCAAGCAGCAAGGTCGGGATGGTCATCACCACCTCGGTCAGGCGCATCAGGCACTGGTCCGCTCGCCCGCCCAGATACCCCGACGGCATCCCGATGAGCAGACCTACGACCGCCGCTACCGCCGTAGCCGCAAGCGCAATACCGAGCGAGAGACGGGAACCGACTAGAACTCGACTGAGCACGTCCCGCCCCAGGCTGTCACAGCCCAGAGGAAAGCGGGGGGAGGGGCCGACCGGCATTCCTTCCCGGTCCAGGCCGGCCGCGAACTGTGTTTCCGGCCGGTGCGGGGTTAGCAGCGGTCCGATGCCGCCCACGAGGACCAGGAACAGAGCAATCAAAGCAATGCGTGTGGACATGGGGCTCGGTCTGGATGCTACCGTTCGACCTCAACATCCACCACCTCGTGCGTCCAGGGATTCAGGAGCACATCAGCGGCGAGCGCTCCGAGCCGCAATTGCACGCCCCAACAGAATCCCCCCGGCGGTGCGGACCCGATGCGCGGGGAGCGGGTGAGGAGCGCTGGACGAATCTCATCTACCGGCAACTCTATGTTCATCCCGTACCGGCTGCGCAGGTAGTCCTGCGCCCGCATCAGCGCCAACTGCCGGGACACCAGCAAGCCCAGTACCAACGCACCGAGCACAAAACCGCCGGCCGCCGCGCAATGCGTGACCAGTTTCGAGTTTCGTATCCCAGGTGGCAGTTTCGTCCCCGCCATTGTCTTGTTTGGCACCTGCGGGGCCGCGGGGCTCCCAGGCCCCGCGGCACCATCTCGAAAGTTCCGGATCGCAGGATCGTCTGCCGATCATCCCGGCGGGCCGACAGATCCGCCGGACCGCGCTCTTCCCCCGACGGGGACGATCTCCCCGCAGCCGCTATCGGTTCATGGGAATGCGCGCGGAGGGGTCATCTTCCAGCCCTCCCCGCTCAGGGCGCGCAAGAACGCCACAATGTCCTGCTTCTCCTCTGCGGTGAGCCGAAGTGGCTTTAGTCGCTGGTCCAGATGCGGGTTCTTGATCCCCCCCTTGTCGTAATGCTCGACGACTTCCTCGAGCGTCTTGAAGCTGCCGTCGTGCATATACGGGGCGGTGTGCTCGATTTCCCGCAGCGTCGGCGTCTTGAACGCGCCGCGATCCTCGACGACCCGGGTGACGTTGTGGCGACCCAGGTCCGGTTCCGGGCGATCCATGCCGATGCCGATGTTCACATAGGAGCCATCGGTGAAGTTGAACCCGAGATGGCAGGCATCACACGCCGCCTTGCCGAAGAAGACTTTCATCCCGCTCACCTGCGAGGGGGTCATTGCTCGCTGGTTGCCGTTCTGATACCGATCGAACGGGGAATTCCCAGACAGCACGGTGCGTTCGAAGGTTGCAATCGCCTTTGCGACGTGATCCATCGTCAACTCGCTCGTGCCGAACGCTTCCTGGGAGAGGCGCACATAGCCGGGAATGCCGCGCAACTTGCCCACGACCGCCGCGTGGGCTGCCGCCCCGTCCTTCTCATTCGTCATCTCGATCGGGTTTGCGATCGGTCCCTTGGCCTGCTCTTCCAGCGACGCCGCGCGGCCATCCCAGAATTGGAAGAGGCTGTAAGCCCGGTTGACCACCGTCGGGGCGCTCCGCCCGCCCTTTTGCCCACCGATGCCGGTGGATACCGGCGCCTGATCCGTGAACCCCTTGTCCGGCGCGTGGCAACTGGCGCACGCCACTGTGTTGTCGGAAGACAGTCGCTTGTCAAAATAGAGCAGGCGTCCGAGTTCGACCTTCGCTTTTGAATACGGGTTGTCGTTGGGCCAGATGACCGGAGGTAGCCCGAGCGGTGGGCGCGGCGGCGTCTCCTTCTTGCTCTGGGCGAGTGCGCCTACGAGCGGCAGCAGCGCGACCGCCGTCGGCAGCAGATAGCGGTGAAGGGGGTTACCAGATTTGAGCATGCTCTCTTTGAGGAAGGTGGAGGGCGTCGGCGCAGCCTCGTCCGTCCTGGGTTGCGGGCGAGACGCCTACAACCCGGGGAGGACCAGGCGGGGAGAGACGCAGGGCTACTTCATGAAACCCTGAACATAGATGGCCTTCTGACCTTCGACTGCGGACATGGTGCCATGCACAGTCACCACATGGGCCATGTGCTCAATCGCGGCGGCGCGGAAGGCGGTGAGGCCGTCCCGGCGCTGATCGTGCTCTTCGTCCATCAGCAGGTAGATCGTGCCGTCCTTAGTGAGAAGGCCCACCGGCTGGCCATTGCGGGCACACTTCTGGCCGCAGTCCCGGTGCTTGTCGCCATGTTTGCCCACCTGCAGGTAGCAGGAATAGTCAATGATCTCGCCCACCATGGTGGTCGGCTTGCCCTTCAGCGGCTTGCCCATGATGGAAGAAGTCAGCGTAGTCTGGCTCCAGGGCTGCTCGGCCGTGGACATCTTGCCCATTTCGCCGGCGGGTGCATCAAAGGTCCCCTTGCTCGGGGGCGACCAGTCAGGGAAAAGAATTCCCTTGCCGGCGGCCAGGGACACGGATCCGGCGATGGCGAGCGCCAGGGCTCCCAGGGCCAGAGGTTTCAGCGTCATCCGGGTGCTCCTTGTTCGAGAGTGCGATTGCTGTTTCTGCGGGGACCCCGGATCGGCTGCGATCCGGGCGACACCCGAGGGGGACAGGCAGGTGACCTGTCCGGTAGGTGAGAGTTCGATGGATGGACCCGAGTTTCCCGGATCTCGTTCCCTCGGAGGGAATTCTAACCGTTCTTGAGCCAGGGAGCGTCGTCATCCGCCGATTCGTACACTTCCGGACCCAGCGGCTCGGGCCGAAAGCCGAGGACGTCCTGGCAAAACTCGGGCCACCACTCGTGCTGCGCCGTCTCCACTGCGCCTTCGAGCCCGCGCCGCCGCCGGACGGCCATCACGCGCGCGAAGGCGTCGCGGCCAAGGCGCTCGGCTTCGTCGCGGCCCCCCACCTCACGCACCAGCCACCGTTGGCCGATATGTACGTGCAGCACTTCGTCTGCCCAGTCGTAATCCATGAAGAGGCGCGACAGGGGGTCGCCGCTGTCGCATGCCGTGCGCCACTCGTAGGCTTTGCCTGTCGTGCTCGGCATCAGACCCTGCTCGATCCAGTACAGGGTCGCGTGGGCTTCACGCGCGGTGGCAAGCTGGTTGAGGCCCAATGAGAACCCGATGTTCAGCGGGACCCGCGTGAAGTCCACCCCGCGCTGCACCAACCAGGCCTGACCCATCATGCTGTGCCGCGCCTCGTCCCAGATCTGCCGGCACATGTCCGCGGTGTAACCCCAGGGACGCGGGCGCCCTGCCGCCTCCGCTTCCCGCCGCGCTCGCCAGACGATGGCGGCCATCATTTCGGGCACATCCATCTCCAGCAGCCGTTTGCAGACCAGCGCCAGATTCCGCTCCTCCGCCGGGCGCTCCCGCTGGGCGTAGATCCAGTGCGGCGGGAAGTGGTAATTGTGGCTCTCGAATCGGGCATCCCGGCGCGGCGACCAGTCCGGTTCAAACGGACGGGTCGCCCGCGGCGGCGGCAACGCCGAGTTTCCCGTTTCGCCCTTCGGGTTCGTGAGTGCGGGTTCACCCTCGGGTGCATCCTCGGACAGCCTGGACTCCGCGAGGCCGGGGGCGAGTTGCTCCCGATCGCCGGGGGAAGCGGGAGCCGCGAACCGCCCCGGTCGAAACTCCGCGGCATCGCCGTAGGCATCCAGGTGTGCAGCCCAGGCGTCCGCCTCCCGCCGGGCGGCCTCGGTATCCAGCAGCTCTGCCAGAGCCGCTCGCCCCCACTCCAGCATCTCCTCTTCTTCCTGGATCATGAAACGCAGCAGCCGCCGCGTGGGGTGATCCACCAGGGGGTGAGTCTGCGCGAGATGCTCCCGATACGCGTCCAGGAGCGCCGGTTTGATGCAGCGATAGAGCGCCGTGAGCAGTTCCACAGTGGTGTGGCTGTGGAAGGCTTCGTCCAGCCAGGTGTCGAGCGAGGCATCCGGCGCCCGGTGAAAATTGTGCGGGGGATGGCGCAGTTCCGCCACCCGTTCCTGCAGCCAGCGCGCATGCTCCGCTGCCAGCCAGACGTGCAGGCAGAGCCCTCCTTTGACCTCCCACTCCGGTGTGGAGGCGAGGCGTGACAGGATCAGATCCGCCAGCCGCGTCTCCACCCAATTGAAACGCTTCAGTCGCCGGACGTTCTCCTCGACGGAGTACCCGCCCGTTCCGACCGTCGCGTAGGTGCAGACACCGGCGAATTCGGGGACGCCCGCGTGCGGTCGAGGGGCAGACGGCGATGTGGGGAACTCGGTGCGGTTGTCCATTTCGGTGCGCCTCCTGACCGGCGTAAGGGAGACCACAGCATCCGGGCTTCTGTTGGCGCTGTCCCCACCAGGAACCTCCCCGCAGACCCGGCTGGCGCGAAGCAACCCGTGCCAGACAATCCTCCGACGGAGTGACTGCACGCCGCCGTTAACGTTCTAATACAACTGAACCCCTGAGTGCTCGCCCTCGTCGTCGTCCTCGAACTCGCCCTACGACGAGGACGACGAGGACCCACACCATGAAACCCCACATTCCCCTCACCCTCACCCTGTGTCTCGGGCTTGGCGGCGCGGCAGTGGCCGGCGACAACCCGCGGATCACGTTGTCGCTGCGGAACGCTACGCTGTCCCAGGCTCTGGTGGAACTCGGGCGCGTATCCGGCGTGCGCTTCTCCGTCGAAGGGGATTTGCGCCGCCGGGCCGGGCCGGCCCCGCCGCGTGACATCGCACCGCCCGCGGCGCCTGGAGAAGATCCATCGCGACCGGAATTGCGGCTGAGTTTTGTGTGGAATCAGGTGCCGCTGGCGCAGGCGATGCGGGAACTCGCCGCCGGGTATGGGGTCGTCCCGGGTCGGGAGGGTTCCGGCGTTTATGTGTTTCGACGGGGTGAACCCGTACCGCCCCTGCGTCCCGAGACCGGGTTCGTGCGGCAGGGCCTGGCGGTGTATCCGGCCGGGATGCAGCTTTCGCGCAATCTATCGGCGAGCGCCGGCAGCCCACCGGGGGCCACCGCTGTCGGCGGCCTATTGCAATTGACCCTCCGCGCGGTGCTGCCCGGCGGCGAAGGCGCCAGCCTGACCGGGGTGGACAACCTGTGTGCATTGGATGACCGGGGGAATCTCCTGGGGCCGTTCCGCTCTCCGTTCGGCCCGAGTGGGGCGGGCACTTTGCGGGAGAAAACTCTGTTTCCCGACGAGTGGCAGGGCCCGGGGTGGCTGCCGGCCCCGGCTGTCGGCAGCACCCGTCTGCTCTGGGTCGAGGGCGACCTGTTCCGGCCGGCGTCGGAGCGGCAGGAGGTGGTGGAACTCGAGTTGCCTCCGGCTGGAAAGGCCGTCCGCCGCGAATTCCCGGGTGGCGCAGCGATGATCGTGACGCGGCGGCCCGCGCCACCCGAGGCACTTGATGAGCCGAATGATCTCCCCGTGCCCCCGGCTCCGCCCGAAATGCAGTACGACTCGCTGCGCGTCACACTGATCCAGCCGGAATCCGGCGGGCGCCGGATCATGTTTCGTCCCGGCGGGCGGCTGGGATCCTCGCTGATTCTCCTGGACGCCGCCGGCCGCCCGCTCGCGTCATCCGGGTCGCGGACCTCGACCCACGGGGAAACGATGCGGGGACAGACCCGCGAGACGTGCGACGTTCGGGTCGGCGACGCGATCCGGCTCACGCGGCGGTTGCGCATCACCGTTATCATCGCCGACCCGCCGCAGGTGTTCGCGCGCTTTCGCCTCGAGCAGTTGCCGTTGCCGGGGTCCGAGAAGGTAGAAGGTCGAAGGTAGAAATGGACCTACTCAAGCAGATCCGGATGTTGATCGCCCTGCTTGTGCTCGCGTGCCTGCTCGGGGCGGAGCCGGCGCGGGCGGAGAATCCACGGATCACCTTACGGGTGCAGGAGGTCTCGCTGGACGCAGTGCTGCGCGAATTGCAACGGGTGTCGTTCGTGCGGCTGAGGAACGCGGCCCCCCGCCCCTCACCGGGCGCGACGCCACCCCGCCCCGCCCCGTGGTTGGAGCGCGCCTCGTTTGACTGGCGCGATGTGCCCCTGTCGCGGGCGCTGCGCGAGGTCGCCGCCCGCTTCGGCGTCGCGCCTGTTGGAGGGGGCGACGAGCTTCAATTCTATCCTCGGTCCGTTCGGGCCGCCGGGCCGGAGCCGCGTCCCGTACGGCAGGGTGAGGTGAACCTGACCGTGGTCGGCCTCCAGCGCTATGAGCAGTTCACCCGGCGTTTGCTCGACCCCGACGCGGCAGGCAGCAGGAACGCCTCGTCACACGCGGTGACCCTGCGAGTGCACTGGGAAGACGGCGATGCCTCCGATCTGGCGGGCATCGCGAACGTGCGGGCCACCGACGGAAACGGGCGCACTGTGACGGGAACCGCTGCGGCGGGCTACTTCTTCGGTGGGTTCCCGGACGAGACGCAGTTCCAACTCTCCTTTCCCGCCCTCACGGCAGGGACCACGAAGCTCGCCGTCGTGGAGGGGGAACTGCTGCGCTATCCGCCGCGGCGCCGCCGCCGGCTGCAGGTGCCCGTGCCCCTCGCCGAGGCAGTCGTGCAAGTCCCCGTCGAGCCGGACTTGCTCTTCGCGGTGTCCCGCTTTCGGGAGGAGGAGTTCGCTGTCGAAGAGAATACCGCCGTGGGAACTCCGGAAGGAAACGCCTTCACATCGCACCGGTTCACGCTGCGCGCCCGCACCTATCAGCGCAACAACGCCGCGGAGCGGTGGGCCTGGAAGGGGCGGGGGGGAGGGCGGCAGCGGACCGGCGACCTGCAGCCCTATTTGAAAGGGGCGTCCGGCCGACTCTACCCCTGGAGCAACAGCGAGGGAGCGGGATACAGTGATGCCATTTGGGGCGAAGTAGACTATGCGCTCACGTTTACCGACATCCCGGAGCCGGTGGTTGCCGTCATCTGGGACCTGGAAGAGCGCCCGCAGCCGCAGCGGTGGATGCGCTTCAAGCTGCAAAATCTGATCCTGCCTTCCCCGGCATCCGCCGCTGCCGCCCCCGTCTACGTCACCCTGCCGCCGCCGCCGGAGGGGAATGGCGCCGCGCCCGCACCCTATCACCAACCGGGCGGCGGCGGCCTCCGGTTCGCGGTGTCGCCACCGCCGGGCAGCTTTCCCGGCGGCAGCGTGCTGCTTGGCCTCGGCCGACAGACCGCCCAGGACTACGACCTGCTCTCGTGGACCGAAGTTGCGGTTGGGGCAGAAGGCACGGTGACCCTCCCGGATCTCGCACCGGGCCGCTACCGGGTGGTACGCGCCTACCGAGACGGTCCGAACCCCGACGGGAGGTCAACAACCCGGTTGCCCGGCCACTGGCGGAATGCAGTCGTGGAGGTCACAGTGCGCACGGGAGAGAAGACGGCGCTGCTACCCCTCCGCTGGGAAGGGCAAAAGTAGCGGGGAGTTTCAAGTTCCGAGTGCTGCCGAACTCGAAACTTGAAACCCTCCGGGGACGAGCACGAGGGCATGGCCGGGAGCGCCGACATCCGCGTTGCCTCCCGGTCCCGTGTCGAAGACGAGGATGAGGACCAGATTGGAGGTGGCGACCACCAGCGTCGTCGGTGGTAGCACCGTCCCATTGGCTTCATCCGTCCCATCCGGCGGATCCGACCGATCGCCGGCAATGACGATGACGATCCCACAACGCGATTCTCGAGACTGGAACAGCGATGCGACCAATTCAGTGGTGGACAGGCATCCTCGTCGGCTGCCTCCTGGGGGCGGTGGCTGGGCGGGCGGACAACCCGCCGGTGACTCTGCGTCTTGACCGGGCTACGCTTCCGGAAGCCGTCGCCGCTCTGTCGCGCGCCTCCGGCGTGACGCTGCGCGTGGATGAAGAGGAGATTGCCCGGGACAGACAGTCTCTGACCGAACGGGTCAGTTTCGTCTGGGACGGAGTACCACTGGCCCAAACGATGCGGGACCTGAGCCGGCAGTTCCGCGTGCAGCCGCGCCGTGCCGGGGACACGTTTGTCTTCGGCACGGCGGTTCCCGTTCGGCCCTCTCCGGACGGCGCCTGGCGGAGTTCCACGCGGAACGGCGTGCGCGTCGAAATCCGGCGGATCGTCCGCACGGAAGTCCGCCGCGGGGACGGCACGCAGGGCACGAGCGCGCGGGCTTCCGGGACCGATCGGCTTACCCTCATGTTCACCGTCACCCTGGCCGGGAGAGATGCAGACCAGGTGGCCGGCCTAGCGCACGTCACGGCTCGCGACGAGTTCGGCAACATCCTGGGTCCTCACACCACACTCTTCGCCGCCACCCCGGCCGAGGACCGCCTGACCCGATATCCGGACGAGTGGGAGTGCCTGTTACGACTGCCGGGACCTGACCCCCGTGCGCGTCGCCTCACCTGGCTGGAGGGGTTCCTCGTCGTGCGCGCCGATCCGAGCGACAAAGTGGATATGGGAGGGCGAGGCGCCCCATTCCGGACGGTAGGCGCCCCAGGTCGAAACGCGAAACCTGGGATTCGAAATCCTGTCAACAACAGCGAGCCCGAAACCCGAAGCCTGAGACTCGAAGCTCCGTTCCGGCTGGAGCAGGTGCCGCTGCCCGAGCAGCCTCGGTTGACAATTCCCGTGACCGTCGCCGCGCTCCCGCCCGACGACCTGGGACCGGGCGTTCCCCGCGGGCGGACCGCCACCCTGATCTGTCCCGTGCGCGTCGGGAACGCTCCTGCGCGGGACGGCGTCGTGGCGCTGGGTCTGGCTCGGCGGGAGGGGGCCGGCTGGGCTGCCGTCCGATGGGTAGAGCGCGAGGTGGATCCCGGTGGATGGGCCGCCGTGCAGGATCTGGAGCCCGGACGCTACCGGGTCCGGCGCACTTACATCACCGGGGCCGGCGCCGACGCGGTGAACGGCCCGGCGCCTCGCACGCCGGAGCGCTTCTCCCGCCCGGGAACACTGCTCGAGGTCGAACTCCGGGAAGGTCGCGAAGTGGTGCTCACCCCGCTCCGCGTCCCACGTCTGTCCGAGACGCCGGTGCAGCAGGGCAATGGGTCCCTCGTGACCCTGCAGCTCGAACGGGTGACGGCGACAGAGGCAGTGCAGGCGCTCCGTCGGTCTGCCGGCCCGCTGGTCCTGCTGGAGGACGAAGGGACAGCGTCGGCTTCCGCCGGGGGGGGCATGGGGCTCTCAGCGACACTTCCCCCGCCGTCTGCCGGGGCCCGCGCGAGTTTCCACTGGACAGGGGCGTCGCCGGCCGCGGCGGTGCGGGAACTGGCCGCTGCGTTCGACTATGATGTAGTCTCCATGCCGCCAGGCTATCTGCTTCGGTCCCGGCGGGCACGCGAGTGGACGGGGTGGCGCACCGTGCAGCACGGCCTGCACTTTTCCCTGCCTGGGGCCGGCTGGAGCCTGGCGGCGGCCCGCTCCTTCCGACGGGCGAATTTCACCAGGGACCTGGGACGCACACTGATGCTCGGACTCGGTGTCCACGAGCCCGGATTCGGCGCCGAGCGGATCGCGCGGGTCGAGGAGCTGCGGGTGCGGGTTGGCTCTGTCCGGGCCGGGGCGGGCGCGAGGGATCTCTCCTACCCACACACCGTGCGACGGAGCGAGGACGCCCCGCCGGGGCGCTGGGAGGGCCTGCTTTCCACTGACGCGCCCGATGTGCCCTCACCGCGCCTCGCCGGCCTGGAGGGGACTGTGGTGCTCTTCCGCCGTGTGCGGCCGCGGCGCATCGTAGCGACGGTCCCGCCGGGCGCCGCACCCGTGCTCCAGGCGGTAGCCCCGGACCTGGCCTTCGAATTCTCCCGACTGCCGGGTCTGGCGCGCCCCGAGTCGGAGACGAGCCGGGCCTCCGACGCACCGGTCCGCGGCCCGGAGCTGCGTCTGCGGATGCTCCAGGAAGTCCGTCCAGACGTCGAATGGGTGCTGCGGTCTACGCTTTCGCCGCGCCTCCTGCCCGTGGCGTTGGGGCGGTCGGGCCGCGTCTTCCTCCCCGACGTGCGGCAATCCCGCCCGCGCCGCACAGGGGAGCGGCTGACTGTCGAGCACGACCTGGTCTTTCCCGGCATGCAGGAGCCCCTGGAGCGGCTCGTCTGGGATTTGCTGGAGCGGGCCGACTCCACCCGTGCGGTCCCCTTTCGCCTGACGAATTTGCCCCTCCCGGCGCGCGTGGGGGTCCTGTTTCCCTCCGCCGGAGGGGCGGAGGAGAGCGATTCGCCAGCCATGCGCGGAGGCCGGTGGGACAACCGCGCTCCCAGCTTCCTTCTCCCCGCCCTGCCTGCTGGGACGCTGGCCTGCCGGGTGGACGTGCCCCGGGAGGACGGCAGTTCCGGTGTGCTCCGGGTTGGCCTGGCCCGGGTGGAGGGCGAGGTGTGGGAGCCGTTGACCTGGATCACTATCCCCGTCGCCACGGATGGGAACGTGCGCCTGCCGCCCCTCCGACCCGGCCGCTACCGCGTGATCCGCGTCTACCGTCTGCATCCTCGTGCCTCCGCTTCTCTACCCGCAGCCATCGCCGTCGGCCACTTTGAGCACGGCGAGGTCCTCGCCCGCGTCAAGCCGGGCCAGGTCACCCACCTGCCCCCGCTCCGCTGGATTCGAGAAAGTAACGGGAGGAGGTAACAATGGAAAAGAGGGAGTTGGGTGCGATTCCACCGTGGGCCGCGTGCGGCTTCCAGCAGAGCAGGATCCCGGTGGTGAAGATTACACGAATGGTGATCTCCGAGCGTGAAAAAGGGCCGCCAAAAGATGGTATTATGGAGGATCGAGAACGGAAGGCGTAGAGTCGGCCCTCAAGCATCGCTGCCACGGGATCGAAACTCGAGGACGATTCACGGACGACGACGACGATCTGTTGACTGCGAGCGCCTCCACGCGGTCCGATCCGTCCCGTCCGAGGACGACAATTCGAGGATGATCTCAGGGCTCGAAATCCGAAACCATCCCCGCTCCCGGAGAAATTCACACGATGCGCCGCCTGCTATTGCTGTTCGGTCTCGGCCTGGTCGCTCTGGGACCCGCCCGCGCCGCCAACCCGAAACTCACCCTCACAGTGCAGAATGCGACACTGGCACAGGCGGTGGAGGCGCTGGGCCGGGCAGCCGGGGTGAAGCTCACCGCGTACCAGCCCGGCGCACGTCCGAACGCCCCCGAGGTGGCGCCGGCGCCCGCCACCAACGAGCCACGCGCCAGTTTTGAGTGGAAGGGAAGCACCCTCGCGCGCGCTATGCGGGACATTGCCGCGCAGTTCCATGTGCGACCGGGTCGGACACCGGATGGATACACGTTCTACCCTTCTACTGAGCCTCCGCCCGGACCCCAACGGGCCATCCCGGCCTACAACAAGGCGGGGATCCGTGTGGAGCCGACTTCCATCTCCATCTCGGACTTCCGCACCGTGCAATTCGAGAACGGCGGCATCGGGACCTCCGGAAACGGCGGGCTCTCGATGTCTCTGAGGGTGGAACTGGCGGAGGGGGATGGTGCCGCGTTGGCAGGGTTCCGCAATGTCTCCGCCCGCGATGATCTGGGCAATGTCCTGACCCGGCCGGAACAGGAGGGCGGGGGCGGGTTCTACTTTGGCGGAGGTCCTAGCGGGCAATACCCGGACGAGTGGCGGGGGCATCTTTCCCTCCCCGACGTGCATCCGAAGGCGACGCGCCTCACCTGGCTCGAAGGCGATCTGATGGCCTATACCCGCGTGCGTCCGTTCCGGGTAGAGTTGCCCGTCCCGGCTCCCGGCAAGAGCGTGCGGCGCGACGTCACCCCGAATTTGATCCTGCATCTGTCCCGTTTCCAGGCTGCGGCTCCCGCCGCGCAAGAGGAACCGGAGGAGGAAGACCAGAACCTGCCGGTCGCAGTGGGACGGGGGCGGCCGGCGCAGCCGGGGCCGCGCGTGCGGGTGCGCGTCTACGTGCGCCGCGGCGAGGACGGCGCAATCATCGCGGCCGAGGGCAGCTATCGGGGATCCGGCTTGCCGCCGTTGGCGGTAAACGCCGCCGGTAAGACCTTCGTTTCGAGCCAGTTCGACGGCGCCAGCGGGAGCGGAAACGGCGAGTGGTTCATGACCGAAACCACTGTGATGTACCCCGGCATGACTGACCCACCGGTGCGCTTCGTCTGGGACCTGGTCGAACGCGGCAAGCCCGCGAAACTCTGCACCTTCCGCATCACCGACATCCCACTGCCCGACGCCGGTGGTCTCGTACTGCGGCAGGCCCCCCGCCGCGCAGCGCCGCCGCCGGTCCGCCCTGCTGCTCCCTCGGACGCCGAGGAGCCGCCGCCGCATCCGTTCTACCAGAAGGGCGGAGGGAACCTCACGACTCGCGTTACACTGCTGGACCAGGTGGCGCCGGGAGGCG
>SXGS01514898.1_pt1 | contig 15150 bp, 1 predicted proteins | sample 3174681 | NCBI WGS metagenome assembly SXGS01 (sample SAMN11356861, study PRJNA531348) | freshwater metagenome | isolation source: freshwater sample F1-80 | place: China: Fuxian Lake, Yuxi | collected 2017-12-25 | reverse complement strand
AATTGAAAATCCATGATCATTGATTGAATTCGCTCGATCTTGCTCCCCCGTTTGATATCATTATCTTTCTCATCAGATAACTGATACACATATGATGGTAGATCCAGCTCAGGATATTTCGCTTTTACCAAAGCATAACCATTCATCGTGTCTCGGAATCGCGGGAACTTCGGAACTGTAAGTGCCTTAGTCCCAATGTCAGCGAGCATATTATCAGTATCCGCATATTCAGTGCTGATTTGATGATCTTCAATTCGGTTTCTCGTAGTAAGAACTTCAAGATCCATAGCTCGTGATGATTTTCCAAGAGATCCCCTATTGTTGGCAATCTGGATAGTCGCTTTGTTATCCTGATATACAACGGTAGGATATTCTTGATGCATTCCCATTTCTGTCATCAAATTTCTAACTCCTAAAACATCCGTTGAGCATGAAAATAGTGACGTTGATTCTGCAGCGGTGGTCGAAGGAGCTGATTTTGTTTGCTTCTTCGACACAAATGATATTGCAGCTCCATTCATCATCACTGTGTGACAGGATTGAGACCTTGGTAGCCGATGATTAGCATCTGCATATCCATAGAGTACGTTTATTCCATGAGGATCCAACCCCTTTGAAAAAATCAATCCCATTTCACAGGTAGTAAGGGCATATTCAAATACCTTCAGGACGATGTCGAAGTGCTTCTTCGACCAACCTGATCGTCTGGATCCTACTAACGATACCGCATATTTGATTTCGAACTTGCATTGAGAAGCCGGGTATGAAAGTATTCCAACTGCTTGAAGGTAAGGCAGATTCTTCGCTTCCGCAATTTCCTCGGGTGTTGGATCGGTGAGTATAGCAGTCTCATCGAGGACACTCAACGGAATCTTTCTATCCTTGAATTCTCCCTTTCGAAATTGTTGAAAAAACGTTTTCGCTTTGTTCCAATAGTTAGGCATCTTTAATTCACACAAACCCTTTTCGAGGTTTTGATAGGTCTGAATACCTACGAATTCCGGAACCGGAAGTTCATCGAATTTCACCTTCATACAGCTTGCAATCTTCGACTTATATTCCTGCAGCTCCGGTTCTGTGCCAAACATTCGCACATCATCGACAAATGCAATAACGATTAGATATCCAATCACAACGTCGTTTTCATCCACCTTGATCTTGACAAACATAGATGGCTCTGGTTGAGTCTGTGTCAATCCGCAAACTTGAATATGCGCATGATGCATCAACTTTTCAAACTCGGCCCCTGCACTTAGATTGCCATAGATAGATGAATTGCATTTGTAAACTTGTTTCGGGTTAGCCCGATATTGCTTACGATGGTTCCTTGCAAATCTTTTGATACCAGCCATTCCTTCCGTTTCGTTGATCTTTAGAAAAGCTTTCCTTAACTCCGCAATTTCTTCGTACTCCATATTCGAATATCCTTCATGCGTTGGTAGGTAGCAATAGATATCGTACTGTTCTTTCGTTTGTAGATATCCGCAAATAGCATCCCATCCGTGCACTACTTTACCACTGGTCGTAGCTAAAGAGAAGAAAATAGTGGTCCCGGTGGCAGAGATCGTTGTAGAATAGTTGTCTTGAAAATCAATGCCTGGTCGCAATAAATTTCCCATCAAGTATTGCCTGAATTTGTAAGATCCGTTTCTCTTGATCGTATACAATTCACCCAACGGGATAATCTTTGCAGTCGCAGGGACATCTTCAATGTTGACCAATTGGACAGCGTTGTTGTCCTGCCATCCTTCGATCTCTTTCTTCACAGCTTCAACCCACTTGCGCCAATCGGATCGAACTAAGACTTCAAAGAAATCTTTGGGCCAATCGTTAATATCCTTGGGTGCAAAAGCTACTTTATTTCCTTCGATGAGCATAGCCACGATAGTGGCTGAAGTGAACTTCCTTTTCTCAACGGTGAGATCCCTTAACTTGCAATCATGACTAGACCCGTCTTCGATCCATATAATCTTCGCTATTCCTTTCTTGTCGATGGAAGATACAGTCCCGAAACATCTTTCTGGATGATCTTTTGAATAAGATCCTGGAAATGAATCGAAAAGTTCAGCTGGAACAGAGATAAGGTCTCCAACTTTTGCTATAGCTTTGTGTTTCCCTTTTGCTTTGCTCCGATTGCGCTGTGCTTTAGCGGAGCTCCAATCCTGATGTTCCTTGAGTCCGGAAAATTCTTTGCGCATTTTTCCTGACTCATATTTATCTTTAGCAAGGTGTTCCACTTTGTCCGGAACCATAATAGCCTCTTTTTCATCAAAAATAGCCCCACGGCTTGGTTCCGTTGATATATCATTTTTATCAGCATCGAAAAAATTGCTAGCAATTTTTCTTGTCTTTGATATACCTTTTTCTTGGAGATTTGATGTCTCCGGAGTCATAATAGTCTCTCCTTCCTCGAAAATAGCCTCTCGATCTCCATCGAACGAAACACCCTTTTTGACCCTTCTTTTGTTCATGATGTTCGATGTAGATATGCCTGCGTCATCTCTACTCTTCTTTCCTTTTCGAAGAGACATTCTTTGAACCCCTTTTGTAGTTTCTTTAATCGACTTAATTAAAGCCTCCTTGAGCGTGAGACCATTCCGTGCATTCTCTTCCAGTCGTCCAGCTAGCTCACTAATCGGTGTCGACAAAACGTCATCGAAGTATAGACCTTCGCGAAACGTCTCCACATTTCCAAAACGTGCGGACTCTTCGATGTCAGATCCATCCTTAAAATTCCTTCCAGGCAACTTAAGGTTGTGATCACGAAGTGATTTGATTGATTGTACAGTTTGCCCATTGAAAACTTTCGATGTATTAGTAGTTTCATCAACCGCGACCTCAACTGACGTCAAATCATTTGCTTCGAATTCGGATTCAATTGAATTGGCAACCATACGCTCATTCAAAGGTCCGATATAGGCCGATTCATATACCCGAGCTTTCTGACGAGATACGCTGATCACTTTTCCATCGCTTTTCCTAAGAACAAGCATTGCCGGCCATTGGTAACCCAAGAAATATCCTTCTTCATTGATAGGACCCCTTTTGTGAATAGGCCCATCAATAGGTGCGAACACCAATGGGGCTCCAAAAACTTTAAGTCCCAATTGTGTCCAATCAATTTGCCTTCCCGTCCTGAGATAATAAGAACTCTGATTCTTTCTAGTTGATTGTGGTAGGAAATCTGCCACCAACACTGCATTTCTATCAGAAAGAGCCCAGAACTTTTTACCGAGATGCGGTGCCCCAAGCAACATAGCCGTTGACATTCGCCTTATCATCTTGACGCGTGTCTCTGCAAACGCTAATTCCTGTGGTGTTCCCGCCGATATAGGTATCAATTGAACTTGAAACAAGGCAAGGACTTCTTCAACATCTTTGGAAAGATTTACAGAGTGAGTATCCATGAATATCACTCGACAAGTCCAAAATTCCGCTTGAACCCTTACCAAAAATTGGTGTAGGGCAATTGGGAATTGATGATGACTAGCATATAGTCTTATGTCCGTTGAACCCGTTGATAAACAAGTAAATAGATATGCTCCCGAAGCTCCTTCTTCCGATAAAGCTCCCATTGAATTTTGACCTCCATAGCCATCAGCTTGAACGCTCCACCAAGGCGGATTTATCAATTTTTCATCAGGATCATTCCTCTTGTATGCTCCTCTCTTGTGTTTGGCTAAATCCGATCCAATGTTGTCTTCGTTCAAAACTTTTAGCTTAGGAAAATTACCAAACTCACTTTTCGATGCCATTGTTGTGAAAATCCTTGTATCAATGTATCCAAGGCGTCTGCAGTATAGTCGAGCCCGCTCATCCTCGCTCAATTTTGATTCGTTCATTAACATAGATTTAACCGTAATGTTAATTTCCGGAACCCCGATGTTCAATATGACCTCTTGCTGTGCAAACTTTCGATTCTTTTCACCCGATTCTGAATATGAATCTTTCAGGAAACCAGTTAGATTCACCAATGGTGACATGAGCCCTTCAGATATTTTCTTGACTATTGACTTGAAATCTTCTGAAGGTTCAATGTCATTTGCAAAACCGGAAGTCTCAACATACAGTACATCCCCAGTTGTTGATGTAGGGATCGTCAAGCCAGATCTAACACATTCAATGTAGTCAGGTTCATTGTAGCATCCTGCAACATATCGTATCCCTTGACGTTTCATTTTTAGGGCCGACACCAGTCTAAAAATAGATCCTCCCGAAGGGACATCAGCCAAAATCGCTTTTGAACTGACCAATCCCATTGGCTGCCCATTAATTTCAAAACGAAAAACCAACGGACCTCGGCCTAGACATGAGGGTGCACCAACACTAGGACCCTGTATTTGAACTGATCTTTGTGCTTCTTCTGATTCGTCCAGGTATACAAAATCTTTACGGTGAACGGATATGCCCTCACCGGATCCGGTATCGAAAGCAAATGATGATTCATCAACCAATACGGTGCTCAAGCATGACATATCAACGATCTGAACAGAATCACATTCACGAGGGATCGTTCGAACCGCCAGAAACTGGTTAACGATTTTATCAATGTCGCTTGACTTCTGAACTTGCTTCTGAATTCCGACTTTGAACGAATTGATGCTTGATTTTTGTTGCTTATTTAACCCCGATAAGTTAGATCCGTTATTATGATCATGTACGAACTTGCATTTCGCCCCGAACTTGCACTTCCCCGTATCTTGGTAGAACTTGCATATTTGCCTTGTTGGTTTTGATTTGCCGTTGTCATTGCTTGATTTCGGGTTAAATCGAGCTTTCTTTGGTGCACTGTCATGGACGGTCCCTGGCTCTGCTTTGCACATTGGATCCGTTGACCTATGCCCCAATTGACCACATGCCCAACATCTTGGCTCCACTTCGGGACGACCTTTGCCTTTATCATCTCGACTTTTAGACCTTTGTCTCTTGTTCCGAGAATCCCCTTTAGACCGCTCATCACGTCCTTTCGGCTTTAATCCAAAAGCCGGAGCTAGCATGACCTTAACGGTCCCATCGATGATCTTGTTTACCATCGATGGTAGAGACCTTCCATTATCTCCACCTTTATCTTGACTTGAGTGAAACTTCCTTTCTTTATAATGACTGATGAGTTTTGTTTTCAGCCTTTCAAAAGTAGGAAGCCAAGAGTCTTGATAGTTTCGATGCTCCCAATCATCGATGTCGACTTCGTCCGTTTCATTGTCGTTTCCATTTCCATTTCCCGCCCCTTCAATCCGACGTTTGACCATTCGTTCAACTTTCATCTCTTGAAGTAGTTCTTTGATCGTCTTAGCATATTCAGTTTGCTGTAAATGCTTAATAATCATTTTGACTAGAGTTTTCTCTTTAGCATACTCGTACTCGCCCCTGTTTTGCACTGGGCACATACGTGTTAGCTCAATAGACTCCGATTTAAGGCTTTGTAGTTTAGCCTCAATGTCAATTCCTTTTGGGAAAGGTTTTCCTCCTGATTTGTCAGGCATTCCAGCATCAAAATGCAATTCACGTTGCCGCACATCCTCACTTGCCCCTCCATAATGCTTGACAAGGTGCTTTCTTAACTGAGAATAGTTCTCAGCAGCAAGCTCTTCGATGGTGAGCAAGGCTTGTCCTCGACAGCGCATTGACACCACATCGATCATTCGACTCCATTCCTTTTGCCTCCATTTAGTATGCCACGCGACCTCCCAAAATCCCGAATTCTGAGGTTTGAATATAGCATACTTTTGCGGTGAATGAGTTGCAATGGCCTCTAGCACGGCTTGGCAATGCTCCTTAAACTCTGCTCTATCGATTGCCCCCTGTCCTTCAATGATAGGCAATTCGTTTCTCCAAAGCTGATTTCCAATTTCCGATCCGAACTTCATTCGGAAATAGCGAGCAATCGATTTCTCAAATTCAATCCACGTGACTTTCCCAGTCTTTCCATGAAAAAGAATCGTTTCTTTCTCCATGTCTTTGAAATCTTCATCCACTGTTTTAGGCATGTTTGAATAGGCTCACACACACAACCAAGCAGACAGTAGCTGACTGTGAAAGATTAGAAAGAGAGAGCCCAATGAACACAGAGGTCTTGTCACCCCTTGTTCGACAGCTCTCTCTTTCAAGAGCTTTCTAGGGCAGACAACCCCAAAGACAGAGCGCACAGAAGCGCGCACAGTGCAAAAAGACCAAGACAGGACAGAACACGTGAGAGAGATCTCGTAGATGGCAGCAGTGAAAACTACTTGGGTGGTGAGCCTCTTGCTTTGTTCGTTGACCTTGTTTGGGTCCCCTCGATTTCTTCAACACTCGGGAACGTCGACAAGTCTAACGAAAACCATTTCGACAATCTTCATTTTTAATATTTAACCAATAATAATTTTGATTTCATATTAATTGCCCAATTACATCACGTTGTAACATTGAATCTTTATTTCTTCAATATTCTGTCAACGTATGATAGTTGATTGTCAAAATGATCGTACAATATATTTAATTCAAATATTTTAATGTCAAATAATATATGACCTTGTCATTATGGTAAACACATATTATTTCTAACATAATATTATTTAGAGTTCTTCTAACTTCTAAATTTATTTGAATTTGACTTTTATGTCAATTAATATATTGTCCTCATTTATGACCAATCTATCTACTATGTCATATATGTTAACTATACTCAACTTATATATAATGCAAATTATATATCTTGTCATTTAACTTTTCGTTGCTATAGTATATATGACTCTATAATAGCCTAGATTGTCATTTATTGTTCATATTATTTCTATACAAATAATATGAGTACCAGATCTTATGTTGATTGACTTAATTATATATAGTGCGTATACGATTTCCACTATAATAAAGATATTCTTCTTCTGAAGAACATTTTTCAGTCCACCAATAGTAAATTATGTATCTTGTATAGTCTATTAGATATGAATCTGTGTCATATTACTAATTTCATTATACATACATAATCTAGTCAAGGACCTAATCAATTCAAGATCTTTTTAACCCAATCTTGGTTTCAATATATATAGTCTATTTCTTGTCAAATATGGAACTAGCTTCGATACGTCTATCGACTGGCACGTGGCCTCATGTGATTCGAGTGCCCTCTTGTCACACTATCTATTCATATACTGACAGAAATTCCTTATATACATTAAGTGAACTTTATTTGTCATATGATTGGATATCACTCAATATTACTCAGATATGAGTATCCTTATTTATGACGTTACCGTAATTCATGATAATATTATATATTATAATATATATACTATCAGAGCTTATACGGTATTACATGAGCATAGATTATATTCTTTAATAACGAGCTACTATTCGGTGAGTAATCAAAGTCTATTAACTTATAATATTTATAAGAGCTTTGTATCATGTCCGGTTAGCTAATTATTTTTATCGTTGGTGCATTATACGTATGTATACTTAAGTATTACTACATATATATATTTAGGTAATCTTGACCTAGTATATAAATATACTAATATATATATTTTTATAACTACTAGTATTAATATGCACTACCAAGTAACTATGCCCAATATATAAAATATACTAATCCATATAATAGTATATTCACCATGTACTGTGACCATGTACATACTCGATCCAATATAATCTATCTTCAGCTCATAACGTTCACACTCCCCCGATACTAATAACTGAGTCATATGACTGAGTGTATCATCATAGGGGTTTTCATGTTCATATACATACCCACTCGTAAGTCATTGTATATATACAATCATGGACTGCTCCGCTAGCTTGTAGCTTAGTATTTGATATAAGTCTGATATCTCATATCAACCTTCACATATCTTGCTACATGTTTGATATAAGTCTTAACTTCTCATATCAACCCATAGTGATAATATTTAATATGAGTCTGGTATCTCATATCAACCTTCACTTATATGTTATGCTATTTGTATAGTCGTTAACACGTCTGTTAGAAACTATCGTGATACGGCTTTAGCATAAGATATTTCTTTATTATTGATAACTATTCTATCAATCTTCGTATAGTTCATTATCAATCAAATTATGGATACGTCTGAACCCACATAGTCCAGATACTTCACATATAATTTTTCTTCAACCGCGACTTCTGGATCAAAGAGTTGCCATTAATCACCATGTCATCCTTTTGCTGCTGATGAATTTATCACGCTTACTGCTGACATAGCTTAAGATCCCAAGTTTCTATCGTCAGAAGACTCGTGTACAACCTTGGGCTTCTTCGGTGGTGGCGGATCTTGCTCCTCATCATCCTCACTAACATCGACGACTTCGACATTCCGAGAAGTACGCTTATCCTTTGAGTTGGTAGCTTCTTGTTTACCCCACCCATGATCTTGAGCCGTTTCAGGTTGAGATTGGGGTTGAATTCCCCAAGGGTTGTAGGTAGATATACCATTCTTCTGTGCGACACTCCCCCACTTGGAATCTGGGCGTTGTAAGAAAGCCGTTAGTCGTGTGTGACGATGCGACAGGTGCTCAGCTTCTTGATCATTTGCGCAGTTATTCCAAATCCTTGTTAGAGGTAAGAAGTTGCCGTAGGGTCCACGTTTCCATAACGGTATTTGTTCCCAGAAGACTATATCACGTAGCTTCACATCATCATCCTTTGGGATGACGTCATCTTGAAACCCACATGGAACTTGCTTGTATTGCGATGTAACGGAATTCATGATGAACCAATTTCTTTGTTGAGTTCGTAGTTCATCTACATCCCGCCAATTCGGAGGTCCTTCAGGAAGATCGTCAATTGGACTTAATGCATCGAGATTATCTCGATCCATATATCGATGATAACGATTGACGAAGTAGCATTTCCACCTACACCATCGAAGAAAGGATGCTTTCGGTGTGGGAGACTTCGTGAAGTAATCCCACTCAACGTTGTCGCGATAAGCTTTATCCAGATGCTGATGAAAATGCGGTTCAATTTGACGTATGTATCGTTCCATCACAATCATGATCTGACGTGAGCGTAGGTGCGGATCGGTGCTGAGAAATGGCGGTAGGTATTTGATAATCAGATTTGGATCTGATAATAGACATGGCGTGGCTTTGTGCTTCTCTGCTTCCGTGTGAAGTACAGTCCATGCCCACTCAACCGTGACTTGATACTCCTTTTGCACCGGGTCTACATGTCGCATGTATTGCTCATAGAGATGAAACGGATGAGGACGTGTTGGATTTGCCAAGTAAAGCAGCACATACATATTGAGCAACTCAACATTAATGTCGTAAATCCGTGGGTCTGGCAAATTGTCAATTTCCTCAATATACTCAATAGTGCCAGATTCGTATAGCATCAATGGCAATTTCATCGAGTATGCATTGTCAGGATCATACTCATAGTGCTGGTTGAGCTGAATGAGAGGGTGTGGCTTATATCTGACGTCGTCATTTTGATATTCACCACTTTGATCATATGCAGCATCTTCATTCCAGTTGCCTTCTTGACTCGTGTCATCCTTTAGATGCAACACGACCTGTGTAGTATTGTCATGATTGACATCACTTGATCCTTCTTCTGGCATTGAGTTCTCATTTACCGTATCATCGTCATCACCATCTTCTTCTTCCTCTTCCTCATCATCAGCATCATCTTCATCCCATTTCACATATTGAAAATCCATAATCATCGACTGAACACGTTCGAGCTTACTCCCCCGTTTGTGATCCGGTTTATCTTCATCAGATATTTGGTACACATAGTCTGGTAGATCGAGATCCGGATATTTCGCTTTAACTAACGCATACCCATTCATGGTATCACGAAATCGCGGGAACTTAGGTAATGTTAAAGCCTTGGTTCCAATATCTGCAAGCATGTTGTCCGTATCAGCATATTCCGTGCTAACCTGATGATCTTCAATCCGATTTCTGGTAGTCAGAACTTCAAGATCCATCGCTCGAGATGATTTTCCAAGCGATCCCCTATTGTTTGCAATCTGGATCGTGCTCTTATTATCCTGGTATATGACGGTAGGGTATTCCTGATGCATCCCTAACTCCGTCATCAGATTTCTCACTCCCAGAACATCCGTTGTACATTGAAACAGAGATGTTGATTCTGCTGCTGTAGTTGACGGAGCTGATTTGGTTTGCTTCTTCGACACGAATGACGTTGCAGCACCATTCATCATCACTGTGTGACTTCCCTGAGATCTTGGCACCCGGTGATTAGCATCAGCATACCCATAGATTACATTCACTCCATGGGGATCCAATCCGGATGAATATATCAATCCCATTTCACAAGTCGTGAGAGCATATTCAAAAATCTTCAAGACTATGTCGAAATGTTTCTTCGACCAACCGGTTCGTCTGGATCCAACCAACGAGACAGCATACTTGATTTCAAACTTGCATTGGGATGCTGGATATGAAAGTATTCCCACAGCTTGAAGATAGGGCAAATTCTTCGCCTCTTCAATTTCCTCGGATGTAGGGTTGGTGAGAATAGCCGTTTCATCGAGGACGCTGAGTGGTATCTTTCTATTCTTGAACTCGCCGTTCCGAAATTGCTGAAAAAATGTTTTCGCTTTGTTCCAATAGTTTGGCATTTTCAATTCGCATAAACCCTTTTCGAGGTTTTGATAGGTCTGGATTCCGACAAATTCAGGAACTGGTAGTTCATCGAATTTAACTTTCATGCAACTTGCAATCTTTGACTTGTATTCCTGAAGTTCCGGGTCGGTGCCAAACATTCTGACATCATCAACAAATGCAATCACGATCAAATATCCAATCACAATGTCATTCTCATCCACTTTGATCTTCACAAACATCGAAGGCTCAGGTTGAGTCTGAGTCATGCCACATACTTGGATATGTGCATGATGCATTAATTTTTCAAACTCTGCACCTGCACTTAGATTTCCATAGATCGATGAATTGCACTTGTAGACTTGCTTCGGATTTGCCCTGTATTGCTTTCGATGATTCCTTGCAAACCTTTTTATGCCCGCCATTCCTTCAGTCTCTAGAATCTTGAGAAATGCTTTCCTTAACTCTGCAATTTCTTCATATTCCAACTTGGAATATCCCTCATGCGATGGCAAATAGCAATAGATATCATACTGCTCCTTGGTTTGCAGGTATCCGCATACAGCATCCCATCCATGAACCATTTTACCACTCGTTGCAGCCAGTGAGAAGAAAATCGTGGTTCCGGTTGCAGAGATCGTAGTCGAATAGTTGTCTTGGAAATCAATACCTGGTCTCAACAAATTTCCCATTAGGTATTGCCTAAACTTGTAGGTTCCATTTCTCTTGATGGTATAAAGCTCCCCCAATGGGATTATCTTCGCAGTAGCAGGGACATCTTCAATGTTGACCAATTCAACAGCGCGGTTGTCATCCCATCCTTCGATCTCTTTCTTGACCGCTTCAACCCATTTGCGCCAATCAGATCGAACCAAGACCTCAAAGAAGTCTTTGGGCCAATCATTTATATCCTTTGGTGCGAATGCCACTTTGTCTCCTTCTATGAGCATGGCCACAATTGATCCTGACGTGAATTTCCGTTTCTCCACGATTAGGTCCCTTAGTTTGCAATCATCACTTGATCCATCCTCGACCCATATGACTTTCGCTACACCCTTCTTGTCGATCGAGGAGACAGTTCCGAAACATCTTTCCGGATGATCTTTCGAATAAGATCCTGGTGTTGAATCGAAGAGTTCAGCTGGAACCGATATGAGGTCTCCGACTTTTGCAATAGCCTTGTGCTTTCCTATTGCTTTGTTCCGTTTCTGTTTCGCTTTTGCAGTGGTCCAATCCTGATTATACTTTGGTCCGGAAAATTTCTTGCGCATTTTTCCTGACTCATATTGACCTTTAGGAAGGTGCTTCACTTTGTCTTGACCAATAATAGTCTCAGCATCATCAAAAATAGTCTCAGGACTTGGTTCCATTGATACATTGGGTTTATCACCTTCGGAAAATTCGTTTGCAATTTTTCTCATCTTCGATCCATCTTTTTCTTTGACTTTTGATGTTGCAAGACCCATAATAGCCTTTCCTTCATTGAAAATAGCCTCTGGTTCTGCTTCAAACGTAACCTCTTTTTGACCCCTTTTCTGGCTCATGATGTTTGAAGTAGATATGCTCGCACCATCTCTACTCTTCTTCCCTTTTCGAAGTGACATACGTTGAATCCCTTTTGTAGTTTCTTTAATCGACTTGATTAAAGCCTCTTTGAGCGTCATTCCATTCCTAGCATTCTCTTCCAATCTTCCAGCAAGCTCAGTCATCGGTGTTGACAGAACATCGTCGAAATAGAGTCCTTCACGAAAGGTTTCAACATTACCGTAGCGTGCTGATTCTTCAATGTCAGTTCCATCTTTATAGTTCCGACCTGGCAATTTAAGATTGTGATCCCGCAATGCCTTAATAGATTGCACGGTCTCACCCTCAAAAACTGCAGCTTCATTTGAAACTTCCGTTGCTGGGTCGTTCTCTGATGTCAGATCATTCGCATTGAACTCCGACTCTATTGCGTTTGCGATCATACGCTGATTCAGAGGTCCAGTATATGCTGATTCATACACTCGAACTTTTTGCCTTGAGACACTGATTACCTTTCCATCGCTTTTCCTTAGAACAAGCATTGCAGGCCATTGATACCCTAGGAAATAACCTTCTTCATTGATGGGTGCCCTCTTGTGGATGGGCCCATCAATCGGTGCAAACACCAATGGGGCTCCAAAAACTTTCAGCCCAAGTTGGGTCCAATCAATCTGCCTTCCCGTCCTCAGATAATACGAACTCACATTTTTCCTTGTCGATTGAGGTAGGAAATCAGCAACCAATACAGCATGTCTATCGGATATGGCCCAGAATTTCTTGCCTAAATGAGGTGCTCCAATTAACATTGCAGTAGACATCCTCCTGATCATCTTGACTCGAGTTTCAGCAAACGCTAATTCCTGAGGTGTCCCAGCTGAAATCGGAACCAGTTGAACCTGAAACAAGGCAAGTACTTCTTCCACGTCTTTAGATAGATTCACAGAATGTGTATCCATATAAATAACACGACATGTCCAAAACTCCGCTTGAACCCTCACCAAAAATTGATGTAATGCAATCGGGAACTGATAATGACTCGCATATAGTCTGATATCCGTTGAACCCGTTGAGAGGCAGGTAAATAGATATGCCCCTGACGCGCCTTCTTCAGATACTGCACCCATTGAGTTCTGACCTCCATATCCATCAGCTTGAACGCTCCACCAAGGTGGATTAACCAATTTCTCATCTGGATCATTCCTTTTGTATGCTCCTCTTTTGTGCTTTGCCAAATCAGAACCAATGTTGTCTTCATTCAAAACTTTGAGTTTTGGAAAATTCCCAAACTCACTTTTTGATGCCATTGTTGCGAATATTCTTGTATCGATGTACCCAAGTCTTCTGCAGTATAGTCTTGCACGCTCATCATCGCTTAGCTTAGTTTCGTTCATAAGCATTGCTTTGACCACACCGTCATTTTTAATGACTTCAACATTCAAGATTACTTCATGTTGAGCATATTTTCGATTCTTCTCACCAGATTCAACATATGAATCTTTCAGGTACGGCGATAAATCGACCAATGGTGACTCGAGTCCATTCGATATCTTGAACACTAGGTCCTTAAATTCCTCCGAAGGGACAATATCTTCTGCAAATCCGGTTGTTTGCACGAAAAGCACATCACCGGTTGAAGAAGTAGGGATCGCTAGCCCGGACCTTACACATTCGATGCGATCTGGTTCATTGTACATACCTGCTACATACCGAACCCCCTGACGCTTCATTTTTATTGCCGACACCAATCTAAAAATAGAACCTCCCGAAGGGACATTGGCTAAAATCGCCTTTGAACTGACCAATCCCATTGGTTTTCCATCAAGTTCGAACCGGAATACTAACGGACCTCGGCCAATGCACAAGGGTGCACCGACACTTGGTCCTTGTATTAGAACCGAATTTTTAGCTTCTTCCGATTCGTCGAGGTATACAAAATCCTTTCGGTGAACGGATATGCCTTCTCCGGATCCGGTATCGAAAGCAAATGAGGACTCGTCAACCAATACAGTACTCAAGCAAGTGACATCAACATTTGAGAACGAGTCGCATTCTCGTGGAATCGTCCGAACCACCAGAAACTGGTTCACAATCGTGTCGATGTCATTTGACTTCTGAAACTGCTTCTGAATTCCGATTTTAAACGATTTAATGCTTGACTTCTGTTGTTGACTTAGACCCTTTAGATTCGATCCGTTGTTCTGATCGTGAACGAAACGGCACTTTGCCCCAAACTTGCACTTCCCTGTATCCTGATAGAACTTGCAGATTGGCTTTGAAGTTCTATTTTTGCCGTTGTCTTTATTTGATTTTGGGTCGAATCGAGCCCTCTTTGGCGCACTTTCATGAATGGTACCCGGTTCCGCCTTGCATATGGAATCCGTTGACCTATGCCCAATCAGGCCACATGCCCAACATTTGGGTTCTGGATCGACTCCACCTTTGCCTTTACCATCACGACTCTTCGACCTTTCTCTTTTTCCCTTACCATTATCCTTTGACTTCTCATTTCGCCCCTTCGGCTTGAGTCCAAATGCCGGAGCAAGCATGACCTTCACTGTCCCGTCGATGATCTTATTCACCATAGAGGGCAGAGATCTTGAATTATCTCCTCCTCTTTCTTGATTAGACTGAAACTTTCGCTCTTTGTAATGACTAATGAGCTTTGTTTTGAGTCTTTCAAAAGATGGAAGCCAAGAATCCTTATAATTCCTGTGTTCCCAATCATCGATGTCCACTTCATCCGGGTCATTTGCATTACCCCCTCCTTCGATCCTGCGCTTGACCATTCTTTCTACTTTCATTTCCTGAAGTAGTTCTTTTATGGTCTTAGCATATTCAGTTTGCTGCAAATGCTTAATAATCATTTTGACCAGAGTTTTCTCCTTTGCATACTCGTACTCGCCCCTATTCTCCAACGGGCACATACGCGTTAACTCAACGGACTCCGATTTGAGGCTTTGAAGTTTAGCCTCAATGTCAATTCCTTTTGGAAACGGTTTTCCTCCAGGCTTATCAGGCATTCCAGCATCGAAGTGCAATTCCCTTTGCCTT
>SXGS01335679.1_pt1 | contig 15153 bp, 10 predicted proteins | sample 3174681 | NCBI WGS metagenome assembly SXGS01 (sample SAMN11356861, study PRJNA531348) | freshwater metagenome | isolation source: freshwater sample F1-80 | place: China: Fuxian Lake, Yuxi | collected 2017-12-25 | reverse complement strand
GTTCGAATCCTCTCGCCCCGACCATTTTCACCAGGACATCTCGCCGATGAATACAAAACAAGCATCATCTCAATTACAAAAGCCTCTTATTTTAGTCTGCAACGATGATGGCATTCGCTCTGAAGGTATTGCTGCCCTCGCACATGCTTTTCAATCCGTCGGTGACGTATGGGTCGTCGCACCTGATCGAGAAAACAGCGCCACAAGTCATTCATTGTCCATTCATCGTCCGCTTCGTGTCGAGCGTTTTGATGAGCAATGGCTTATGGTCGATGGTACACCCATTGATTGTGTGTATCTTGCCATCCATCACCTGTTGCCACGCAAACCAGATCTGGTGGTGAGCGGTGTTAATCACGGACCCAATCTTGGAAGTGATGTTATTTACTCAGGCACTGTCGCAGCGGCCATGGAAGGCCATCTTTGTGGTTGCCATAGCATTGCCGTATCGCTCGTGATCACCGAAGATCATCGTTTGCGTAAAGCGCGTCATCATTTCGAAACCGCCGCTTGCGTGGCCGCTGAATTGGGCGCCCATGTGCTTGCTTCACCCCCAGAAAAACCGGTTTTGCTCAATGTGAATTGTCCCGATGTACCGCGTGACGAAGTGCGTGGTATTCGTGCTGTTGCCTTAGGGCGTGTGGGTTGGCAACATGCGGTGCTTGAACGTGTAGATCCCCGTGGACGGGGTTATTACTGGATCGCAGGCGATCGCAATGATGCTCCCGTGGATCCCCATGGTGATGTGGCGGCAGTGGCTGAAGGCTTCGCCAGCGTAACACCTTTAACAACAGATCTTACGCAGTTCAGTGGACTCGATCTTGCGACGGGGTTGATCTCCGGGGCAAACTACCGCAGCGTGGTGTAGTTCCTATCAAGGGGAGACTGATGTCCGGTGACGCGTACTGTGTAAACACAAATCCAAGTCTTTCACTGTCAAAGCGTCTTGAAGCATTTGCTTACTCGCCTTGGGGCTTTGCGATGATGCTTGTTGTATCATTCATCGAAGCCTCGTTCTTTTTGATACCGCCGGAAGTCTTGTTGATCCCGCTTGTACTTTTTCGACCAAGCCGCGCGTATACCTACGCCATTGGTTGTACTTTGGCGTCGGTGTCGGGTGCATTGCTTGGATACGCCATCGGCGCATGGGCCTGGGACGCGGTTGCACCGTGGTTTTTTGAGTCGGTTCCAGGATTTTCTCCTGCACGTTACGAACAAGTGAGGGGCCTTTTTGCCGAATACGGTCCATTAATTGTCTTCGTGGCAGCGTTTTCGCCCATTCCTTATAAAGTATTTACGGTGGTTGGTGGTGCGGCCAGCATGGCGTTGCCCCCATTTATTATTGCATCCTTGATTGGTCGCGGTACCCGTTATTTGCTCATTGCATGGTTGCTTAAGCGCTATGACGACAGGATCCGTGAATTTTTAGGTCCCCGTTTTGCATGGTTTGCTTTGGCCATCTCCGCAGCGCTCGTTGGGGTTGTTTTGTGCATGCGCTGATCAAAATCGTATTTGGGCTGGGATGTCTTACGGCGTGTACGACAGGTCCCAGCAAACCTTTGGGTGCGCAGGGAAGCTGGGTTCGGTCGGGGTATGATTCCCATGCACTGATGCTCGAAACCAAGAAAGCGCAGACGGATGGGGGACGTTTGGCCAAGGCAGCGCCTGAGCCATCCGTAGTGAAAAAACAAACGGACGACCCCCCGCAGGACTCCAAATCGAAAGGCACAGCCCCTTCGCGATTGATGTGGCCGGTGGACGGTTCGGTGATCCAGCGCTACGGGGCAGGCGAAGGAGGGCATGATGGTATCGATATTGAAGCGGAACGTGGGACACGCGTTCGCGCAGCCGCCGATGGTGAAGTGCTTTTTACCAATCGCCATGGTGATTACGGTAATTTGGTGCTGGTGCGACATGCGGGGGGTTTGGTGACCGTCTATGCCCACCTCGAAACGAGCCTGGTGCGCAAAGGCCAAAAAATCAAGCGGGGAGAGGCCTTGGCGCGGGTTGGAAGTACAGGGGCAACACGTCAACCTAAGCTTCATTTTGAGGTGCGACAAGGTGTGTCCAGTGTCAATCCTATGCAATTTCTCCCTCCATAAATGATTCTTATGTCTTGTTATTGTTCATGCTTGACCTCCCATGTAAGCATCCCATAGGGTGTCCGCAGTTCGGATCGGGGTTTTTACAACGGAGATGGTTTGATGAATCGTTGGGTACAATGGGGTTTTGTACTGGTAATGGGGGGATCCCTGGTCGCCTGTGAAGGTGGTACTGGGGGATCAGAGTGCAGAACAAAGAGCGACTGTCCGAGAGGCCAAACCTGCCTTCTTGATGGTGGTTGTGTGCCTTCAGCCGAATGTACCCCTGAGTCATGCACTGCAGGGACCTTTTGCAGCCAAGATCTGAAATGCGTGAGTGTTGAATCGGCGTGCAATGACAGTGTTGATCCGTGCGAGTGCCATATCGCCAACGGCGCAGGTGAGTTTGTAGCCGATGATGTCGATTCGGTGATCACCCTGACACCTGGCGCGCAGCATATGGCGGTTGTGTCTCTGGGCTTTATGGGTGGGACCACTATTCCATCCAATACATACTCATATGGGATTTCTGGTACAGCAAACACTTTTTCGATCGATGAAGCGGGAATGCTGACGGCAGGCGCTGCTGCGGGCGAAGCAACGCTGACCGCCACTGCTGCTTCAGGGGTTACATGCACCGCCAAATTGGTGAATTTGGGTGCCTCGGGTGTTGCAACCGGCATTCGTGTTCGTGTATTTAATGATCGCACAGGCTTGCCTGTAGCCGGTGCCCGTATTGTGATCGACACCAACAACGATGGTCTTGATGATGGCTTTAGCACCAATGGTGGCGCCAGTGCCTATGGCACAACGAATGCATCCGGTGTTGCAACCACAACCCAAACAATCACTGGAACCTACGCGCTGACTGTATTTCACAGCGCCCACCACTATGTCTCATTGGTAGGACTCAGCACCAACGACAAAGAAGTGAGCGTGCCGCTTGCCTCTGTGATTGCGCCTGTGGATTCTCGCAAGGTTGCTGGCTTTTCAGGGGTTGAAGATTTCATCGCATACCGTCGCAATGTATTGAACGCCCCAAAAGACACACCTTTTATTGAAATCGCTTTGGTTGCAGGAAGTTTTCCCCTGCGTAGCATTGTCAATTTTGATCTGAGCATGTTGACGGGCGATAAGCTGGCCGAAGGCGATTGCGCGATTCTTGATGTGCCCACCGCCAACAAACCCTGTTTGCCTCTTCCTTCGACAGTCTTTGCCCGTGCGGCGGGTGGATTTTTGCGAAAGAAAGATGCCAGCACGACGAGTCCCAGAGCAGAAGATGTGCGTGGCGGTCATGTGGACGTGACGGCAAGGCCAGGACGTCGCTATGCATGGATGTTTGGTGGGGCTGTCTATTCTGACTTGCTGTTCAGAGTGCTTGCCGACTACAAAACAGTGCTTCCGAAAGCTTTTAACGGGACAGCTGAAACATTCGATGTCACCAAACTCAATTTCAACCAACTGGCGACTGACATCCATGGCCTGATCCCTGCGCTGGGTATTGGCAGCACGGGCAATCTCAATTTACCAGAACGTCCCGTTGCAGACTGGAATGCGCGCAAAGGTGATGCTTATTTTGATAATGCTGGAACACCTGTTCGTAGACCGAGCCAAGACTTTCATCTTCTTGATACCGTGCTTGATGGCGCGGCGAGTGGTGAGGATGCAACGTATACCCGTCCGTCTTTGACGGCCTTGGATGGTTTACAGACTTTTACCACGGTAAAGATGCCTTCGCTTCCTATGGACACAGCCTCGAATCAAGCCTTTGAAGGCATGGTGCTTTTGACGGGCATAGATTCCAAAGGCTATGGATTTGTGCCTATGGGCTTGGGACTGGGCCTCGATTGCCTCAATCCATTGGGATGTGGTGATTCGGCCAATCGTGCCAGCGCAGCCCATTTTGACGGCCACGTCACTGGCGCTACGGTTTGCAGAACCCCCCACGGTGCCTTGGATGGGAATAATCGCCCAAGTCTCTGTCCTGTGGGTGCGCCGTTTCCAGGATCTCTACGTACAGATGAAATCGGCATGTTTAGATCGATTCCACGCGATGCGTTGGCCAGTGATGAGTGGGTGACCGTTGCAGTTGCTCTCCCGATCACCTCGTTGCTGAAAGATGGTTTGAGCAATTTGCGTGCCCGTGCTGCGGTGTTACGTGGCGATGCGGCGAAAATGCCTGGACAAGGCACGAAAGATCTTTCTGGTCTTGTGTTTGCGCCGTTGCCGATGCCGGACACAACGGTGACATCACGTGTTTACGAAATCAAAAAAGTAACCGATTTGGATGCGCACTGGATCATGGCGACAACCATTGATGCTGAAAACAGCATGAACACAGTTGTTACTTGGAACATTTACGCAAGCCCAAGTGCGAATACATCATTCAAGGTGCCTGCTGTTCCTGCTGCCATGCGCGATCCATTTACTGCGCCTAGCGTAAAAACTGGGAAATATGAGGCGGGTGAGCTGAACCTTACGCACTTAGGATTTAACTTGATCCCCGATAAGACACTTCAGGGTATCGTGAGCAGTGGCAATGGTCAGTTTGCTGATTTACTTCGTTATGCCGATGGATTTTCGGGTGGCGCAAGCAAAGTGACAGACGGCACTAGCCCTATCCGCTAAGCTCCTGGTATGAAATCCCTTCAGAAGGGTTCGGGTGGCATTTGGCATGGTTGCGAAATTAGACCCATGTCATGAAGGAACGTCGGTCACCACCGCAAGGGGACTGGCGGACGGATCATCCCCTGATTTTCAAGACGACCCCTGCCTTGTTGTCTACGTGGGCGATGGCCTCGGACAACGCTTTGTTCTTCGCGACTTTGAATTGCTTATCGGTCGTTCACGCGATTGCGGTATCTCTTTGCTCCAAGACAACGTTTCAAGGCGTCACTGCAAATTGATCACGTATCAAATGGTTTCTAGGGTCTATGATCTTGGATCAACCAACGGAACCTTCGTGAATGAAATGCGTGTGAATGAACACTCGCTTGTTCACGGTGACCGCATTCGGGTTGGATCCACGGTCTTTAAGTTTTTGCGTGGTGGCAGTATAGAACGTACTTTTAGCGATGAAATTCATCGCATGACCCGCACCGATCCTCTGACCGAGGTGGCCAATCGAAGATGTTTTTTTGAGGCCCTCGCCAGGGAGGTGCTGCGTGCCCGGCGCTATGGCCGTCCTGTCTCGCTTGTTATTTTTGATGTCGACCATTTTAAAAATATCAATGATCGCTATGGCCATCCCGTAGGGGATCTTGTGCTTCGTAAACTCGCACAAGCGGTGCAAGCCAATCTGCGCGGTGATGACTTGTTTTGTCGGTATGGCGGCGAAGAATTTGCTGTGATCATTCCTGAAATAGGTCATGCGGCTGCAGCAGGTGTGGCCGAAAAAATACGGCAGCTTGTGGCGGATCTTGAATTCGTAGGGCTTGATGGCGACATGCGCTTGCATGTGAGTTTGGGCGTTGCGACCGTGGGTGGAAACGATACCGCTGAGGATCCTGAAACGCTTTTGGCCCTTGCAGACAGCCGCCTTTACGACGCCAAACGGGGTGGGCGCAATTGTGTGGTGTCTTAAATGATCCGGCTTCTTTCGTCCGATGTGGTGGACCAAATTGCGGCTGGAGAAGTGCTGGAGCGTCCTGCTTCGGCCGTTAAAGAGTTGATGGAAAATGCCGTCGATGCGGGTGCTAAGCACGTAGATGTCTTTTTAGAAGGCGGAGGCCTTACCAGCATCACCGTGGTTGACGATGGTGTGGGCATGTCGCCCGATGATGTTGATTTGTGCGTGCAACGCCATGCCACAAGCAAACTTCGCTGCCTTGATGATTTACTTCGTATTAACACCCATGGATTTCGTGGTGAAGCGTTGTCTTCCATGGCGCAAGTTGCTCGGCTTACGATTACCAGCAGACGCGTCGAAGATCCCGCAGCAACGCGCTTGTGCATGCGTGGCGGTGAAGTGATCGAACGGGCCTTGGTGGGCGCACCCGTGGGCACATGCATGCGGGTGGATGAATTGTATTTTAACACACCCGCTCGGCGTAAATTTATGGCTTCGCCTGCCACCGAACAGGCGCGTTGTTTGGATGCTGCCATGCGCGTTTTACTCTCAGCCTCAAGCGCAGGTGGCAGTATCAATGCGGGCGCAAGGCGGTTATTGCATGTGCCATGGGACATAACAGCCGATGCGCGGGTGCGTTTGCTGTTGGGTGCACGCGTCAAAGATCTGCATGGTTTTGATGCGCAAAACGATGGCGTGCGTGTGCATGGCTTTTTAAGTCCTCCCGAAGTGGATCGTGGCGATAGCAAAGGGATTTGGTGGTTTGTGAACGGACGCAGTGTACGTGATCGTACATTGCAACGTGCCCTTGCCGATGCCTATGTGGGTCACATGGGCCCAGGACGCTATCCTGTGGCCGTGATCTTTGTGGAACTGTCTGGGGAAGCGGTGGACGTGAACGTGCATCCACAAAAATCAGAAGTTCGCTTTCGCGATCCTAAATCTATTTATCGTGCGGTGAGTGCGGCCATTGCCCAAGCATTGCTTGATTCGCCCAAACTGCTTGCAGGGGCGGGTGGGGGTGTTGTGCAGGCTTTGGCGCGGTTTGAGCATACTGTAGGGGCGCAGCTCGCTGCGCCCGCAGGCAGGGCTTGCCCTGCCCCTACGGAACGGATCTCTGAACAACCACCCCTCCAACCAACCTTGCCACGGATCATATCCCAACCCTCCGAACCACCCATTCGTGTTTTAGGCGATGCAGTGGACGGTGTGTTTGTGTGCCGCCAGGGTGACACCTACTGGATGATCCATGGCGAACTTCTGGCATCACGTATGCTGCATACGTCACTGCAAGCGGCAGCGACGCGTGGAAAAATCCCGCGCAGGCGTTTGCTGGTTCCGTTGATGCTCACGTTGGATGCTGCTGCGGCTGAGATGATCCACGCGCTGGTTGGATGGGGTGTTGTTCTGACCCAAGCGGGATCACAATATGCCCTGACTGAACTTGCTGAAGGGGCCGATCCTGTCAATTGGGCGGCGGTTGTGCATGAATTATGCGCTTTGGCACAAACCCAAGACGGAACCCATGGCTTTGTGGTGAGCGATGCGGTGATCGATGTTTTTGCAAAAGCGCAACGTCCTATTCGCACAGCCGATGCGTTGCTTGATGTTGTAGGGCGCCATGGTGAGCGTATTGCGAAGGCGTGTGAGTTGGGGGCGGCCAAAGTTATAGTTTTTTAAACATCTCACGATTGGGCTGATAGCCGATACGTGCATAAAAGCGTACGGCCTTGGGGGCTGCATGCAAAATGCAATGTTTAAGCCCTTGTTCGCGAAACCAATCCTCACACAGGCGCATCAAATAGCCGCCAATACCTCGGTCACGATAGGCCTTGCGTACAAACATTTGATCGACATAGCCGCAACGGTTGTCCTCGCGCAGACGAAAAATAGGATCTTGGGTAAGAATATCACCCCGCGAGAGGCCAATAGGTTCTTCACCTAAAAGTGCGAGAACAATATGGATTGTTGTTGATTTAAGCGCGGTTCGAATGTCTGTTTCAAACAATTTTTTTACATCGGCATTGTCTTCGTCGGGCGAGAGTTCGTCGACGAGTTCACATAGCATGTCGACCACAGCGCGGTGATCTTTGGCGTTGTCAACGGCTGGCCGATAACTCAATTCGCGATTGTCAGACATAAACCCAATGATAAGGCATCAAAACAAAGTTGTCACGGGTTTGGGCTAAAACGAAAGCTTTAGCATCTCCACAGGAGCGATCGTTTGGAGGTCGTGTTTGATCTTTTTGGCATCTCCCACGACCACGATGGTCCAAGCATCCTTCGGCAACAATTCTGGAATGCGTTGTGTAAAATCCATGGGGTGATGCAATGCGTTTAAATCCTGCTGCCATGCATCATGGGCTTTGCCCAAGCGTTGTTGCGTCCACCATGTGTTGGCCCAGGCGCTTTGCAATTCATGATGCGCTGCAAAATTCCCTTGGATGGATGCAATGCTTGTATCAACCTCGTTTTGGGTGGGCGGCTCTGTTTGGATGCGCTGTGTTTCATCAAGAAGCGTGCGCATGGTTTCTGCGGTGGCCGATGTTTTGGAATAGGTGCTCAGTGTGGTTCTTGCGGTGTTGAGATAGGCGGTATTGCTTGCGTGGGCACCATAGGTAAGGCCCTTTTCAATACGGATTTTACGATTGATCCTGCTTGTAAAAGACCCGCCGAGGACTTCGGTCAACAAACGCAGGGACATCCATCGCGTATCGCTGGGGGGCACCGACACTTGACCCATGCGGATTTGACTTTGCACAGCACCTGGCTGATCCACCAACACAATGCGCAGTCCAGGTTTTCCGGGCAGCGGGGCTGCTGCCATGGAAGGCAAAGGTTGCGTTGCTGGGATCCATGCTGCAAAGGCTTTTTCAGCCACCGACCATACTTCTTCGGGCGCCACTGCGCCGACCACGTACAACGTGGCGTGTTGAGGTTGTGCAACCTGTTTCCACCAGGATCGCAGCAGATCCGGCGTGAGCTTGTTCAATGCGCGTGACCCGCCGGTGCTTAATTGTCCGTAAGGGTGGTCTGCGCCAAACAATGTTTGCGCCAGTGCCACATCGGCCAAGGCCCCACCGCTGCGCTGCATGATGCTGAGTTCGGCTTTGGTTGTCTTTTTGTATATTTTGAGTTCATCTGCGGGAAACGTGGGTTGATGGATCACTTCGCCCATGAGCGATAATCCATCGGTCCATTGGTGGGAAAGCCCATCAAGCGTGATCGCGGTATTGTCGTTCAAGGCCGAAGCATCCAAGGCGAGCCCTTTTTCGGCCAAGATTTGAGCAATAAATTGGCTGCTATGTTGCGATGTGCCTCGGGTGAGCAGGGTTGTCGCAGCCGCAGCGACGCCGGGTGTGGGCTCGCTTGAGCGTCCACGGGGCAGCATGAGGCGTGCAGTGACCCAAGGAATTTTCGCATCGGGGATCACCACAACCCGGAGGCCATTGGACAACGTTTTTTCATGGGTGTTGGGCGCGTTGAAGAACCAAGGCTTGGTGTCTATGGGCGGTGCTTTGGGGTAATGGGCCGGCCGTATGGCATGGGCTTTGGGGCCTTGGGGGTTGGGCTTGCTTTCCGCAGCGGCGATGAAGGTACTGTCGCCTTCTCGGGCAGGGGTTTTGCCCAACAAAAAGTTCCAACGTGCTTTCCATGTGGGCTCGACCGACACACTCAGGTGTCGTTCAGGCACAAAATAGGTTTGCGCGATTTTTTTCAGATCCTGCGCAGTGAGTGCCATGACCTTTTGCAAACGTGTGTTGAGAACGTTCGGATCATCAAGCAGCAAGGCACCGTTGCCGATGTGTTCGGCGGTGGTCTTCACTTTGCGCAAGGATGCAACATGGTCCTGCACGTAGGTATTTTTCGCGCGCAAAAGTTCGGCGTCGGTGATGGGTGTTGTTTTGAGTGTGTCAGCATAGGCTTGAAGAAGCTTTAAAACACGCTTGCTGCTGCGCAAGGGCATAACGCCTGCGCCCCATCCCATGAGACCGCCACTTTCCATGGTCATGTGGATGGCTTTGGCGACGGGTGCAATTTTTTTCGTTTTGACAAGATCTTGATGCAATCGTCCTGCATCACCGCCATCCAAAACAAGGGCCAATACATCCAACGCCAATTCATCGGGGTGGCCGAAGGGAACGGTGCGATAGCCTACGCCCACAATATTGAGGGGACCGTGTTCTTCTTTTATTTTCAATGTTTTGGGACCGATTTCAGATTTTGCAGGCGCAATGGCCACATGGGGTGGTCCTGAGGGGATCCAGCCGAACAACGCTTCCACGTCGCGAAGGGCTTGCGTGTGAGGAACAGGTCCGACAATCACGATAATGGCGTTGTTGGGTACGTAGTGCTGTTCCCAAAAACGTTGCAGTTCTTCTATTTTTGCGGCGCGCAACTGAGGGATGTTGCCAATGGGCAGCCATCGGTAAGGATGATCGGGGAAAAGGGACGGCGCGAGTTGTTCGATGACGGTCCCGTAGGGCTTATTTAATGAACTGATGCGACGTTCCTCTTCCACCACCTTGCGCTCGGTGTGAAAACCTTGGGGATCAATGTTTAATTTGGCCATGCGCTCTGCTTCAAGCCACAGGGCCAACCTGAGCTGATTGGCGGGCACTTGATTTTCGTAAACGGTTTTGTCGAAGGACGTAAATGCATTGCATTGTCCGCCTACGCTTTTGATTTTCTCAAAATGTCCCGTGGGGCCCAACTGATCGGTGCCGCGAAACATCATGTGCTCAAACATGTGCGCAAAGCCTTGGCGCGTGGGATCTTCGTTTTGGGATCCGACGTGGTACCATACCTGCACAGCGGCAAGGGGCGTGGACTGATCCTCCACGATCACCACGCGCAGTCCGTTGGGTAGCGTATGGGTTTGCATATTGGAAACGGATAATCCCATAAACAGTGACAGTAGGGCGAATTGCATATGAAAATATAATGAAGAGGCAACTGACAATACAAGTGTAGGCGTTATCAGGGCTATCGCATCTACATCACTGATGTTGCGCGGGGGGATTGATTTGTCACGCTGTGCCTCTCTCTGCCTCGCCATCCGTGTGCAGGTTCCTCCCGCCTTCCACAAAAGCCACGTGACGCGCATGATGTTTGGGATTTGATTGTATTTTTTGAACGCGTCACAACGCTTTTGTGGAAATGCGGTCCGGTCCGTTTACACGGCACGGCGAGGCCGGGTTCGGTAGACAATGACGAGGACTCACAGTCCCATATTGTGTGATGATTCGCTCCTGTTAAGTATCTGCCCACCTTGCATCTGAAAACGTTTGCATCGCCATTGCAGTGTAAACGGACCGGACCGCATTTCCACAAAAGCGTTGTGACGCGTTAAACACATTCAATCAGTAACAAATAACCATGCGCGTCACGTGGCTTTTGTGGAAGGCGGGAGGAACCTGCACACGCAATGGCGAAAGAACGCTACGCGAGTCAATTTTCGTTATGAATGTGGCTAAAATGACTTCCCGATTTGAAAATAACCCGCTGGCAAAACGCCTTTTCGGAATAGGCCCAAATCCTCGTTGCTGGGGCTGTTGTTGCTAATAAATACAAATTGCAAACCACCCGCAAGGGCCAAAGTTATGCCGTTGCGCAATTCCCATTGAAAGCCCAGCAAGCTTTCTGGACCACCCGCAACAATGTCTATGCCATCTGTGTGTATGTAAAATACTTTGCCACCGGGCTGAAGAAAAAAACCTTTCCACGCTTTGTTGATAAAAATGGGCAATCCCAAACTGCCACCAACGCCCCAACCGTCGCCAAAGTAATTTTTGTAGATATTGTACTCGGTGCGTATCGCTAAATTGCGATGTACCGCTGCACCAAAGGAAATAGAAAACAAACCGATCACGTATCCGAGGGTATTGGTGCCCACATTGTAGCGGTAGTATTCGTCGGGATGGCGTGTGGGAACGGGCTTCATGGGCGAAGCCGGTTGATACGACGGAGGAGGGTATTGCGCTGGTGCCTGTGGCATCACGGGCTGCGTTTGCACCACAGGTGCTTGTTGCAGCACGGGTTGCGCTGGCACGGGCACCAACATCATTTGTACCGGCACACCGTTTTGAATGACCGTGATCATTTGAGGCTGTTGATCAGCGGGCGATGGTGCCGCGGCTGTTTGGGCGGTCATCAAACCGGCAAGGAGGGTTGTCAATGCGAACATAAAATCATCTCCAATAAATTTTGATGGTGCTTATGACTTCCAATATTTAGGTACTATGCCGACTGCACCGTGGACGTTAGTTTCCGATAACAATCAAGGGCCGATGGATCGGCCAGTGATTCGGTATTGGCGGGCTCAAGTCCTGTGAGCAGTTGCAAGACCGCGATTTCCACTTTTTTTCCGCTTAAGGTGTATGGAATTTTTGTTACCGGCAAAATAATTTTAGGAACATGACGCGGTGTGGCCGATGCACGGATGGTGTTTTGGATTTTGATCCGCAATGCATCATCCCATATTACCCCAGGAAGAAGTTTCACAAAGAGCACGATGCGAATATCACCCTCAAAGGGTTGACCCACCGCGAGGCTGTCTTCCACTTCATCGAGACCCTCCACAATTCGGTAAATTTCTGCGGTACCGATGCGTACGCCACCCGGGTTGAGTGTTGCATCGGAGCGTCCAAAAATAACAACACCGCCAGCTTCTCCCTCGCTCCCTGAAAGGGCAATATAGTCTCCGTGGAACCAGGTTTCTTCAAGATTAGAAAAATAAGATTTTTTGTACTTGATGCTCGCCATGTCGTTCCAAAAAAAGACGGGCATAGAAACGAACGGGCTACGACACACGAGTTCGCCCCGCTCGCCTATGACCGGTTGATGATGTTGATTGAAGGCCGCGACATCCATACCGAGACCCAATGCCTGAATTTCTCCGGCACGCACAGGACGTGTCGGATTTCCCAAGCAGAAGCAGGATACAATATCGGTGCCCCCACTGATAGAACTTAGCAAAACATCGGATTTTACATGGTCATAAACCCAACGAAAATGACCGGGTAAAAGGGGCGAACCCGTCGATAAGATCACGCGCAAACGATCAAGTGGATAGTGTTCACGCGGGTTCACATGATCCATGCAGCTCTGAATAAATTTGGGGCTTGTGCCAAAATGCGTGATCTGTTCGTCGTTTGCGAGCTTCCACAAGCGATGTATGTCGGGATAACCGGGTGATCCGTCAAATAGCGTCACGGTCACACCAGGAACCATCAACGCGCTTACCAGCCAATTCCACATCATCCAGCCGCACGTGGTGAAGTAGGTGATGTTGTCTCCCGATTTAAGATCACAATGCAGTTTGTGTTCTTTGGCGTGTTGCAACAGTGTGCCACCTTGGCCATGCACGATGCATTTGGGAACACCGGTGGTGCCTGAACTGTAAAGCACGTAAAGTGGATGGTTGAATGGAAATTGGGGCCACGTCGGTGCAAGGGCATCGCCTTCAATGTATTCTGAAAAATTTGTAGGTTCGTCTCCCAACAACGCGATCGTGATCACATGTTCGATACTTGGAACCGCGCGCGCAATCTCTTCATTTTTGGCAATACAATCAAAGCGTTTGTCGCCATAGAGATAACCATCCACACAAAACATAATGCGTGGTGTGATTTGTCCAAAACGGTCCACAATGCCTGTGACGCCAAAATCGGGTGAACACGATGACCACATGGCGCCGAGACTTGTTGCTGCAAGCATCGCAATGATAGCTTCGGGAATATTGGGAAGAAGTCCCACAATGCGGTCACCCGATGTAATACCCAAGGCAATGAGTTTGGCTTGCATGTTGGCCACAGCGCGTGTGAGCTCTGCGTGCGTCCATGTTTGTCGTCCGCGTGCATCGCTTATTCCCACCAAACGAATGGCATCTTGGGAAGATCCGTTGTTCAACAGATTGTCTGCAAAATTAAGCGATAGATTTGGGAAAAAACGCGCATCAGGCATATGCGCACTTGTGCGCACGGGGGTTTGATCGCCGCTCACACGCAATTGCATTTTTTCAAGCAGCAAAGGCCAAAAAAGATCCGGTTCTTGCACGCTGAAACGATGCAGTGCTTCATAGGTAGGAAGTGCACGTCCTGCGCATTGTTCGGCTGCTTTGCGGAATGCTTCCATGTTGCTTGCGGCAATGCGTTCAGGCGATGGGGCCCAAAGTATTTCGCCGGGTATTATCGTCTCTGTATTCACATTAGGCTCCGAGATTTTCCACAATGATGGCGGTGGCTTCTCCACCGCCGATGCAAATCGCAGCGCATCCATACTTTTCACGTCGTGCGCGTAACGCATGCAAGAGTGTCACCACAATGCGTGCGCCCGATGCGCCGATGGGATGTCCCATGGCGACGGCTCCCCCGCGTACGTTGACCCGTTCGGGATCCAAATTCAAATCGTGCATGGCGGCCATGGTTACCACGGCAAAGGCTTCGTTGATTTCCCAAAGTCCGATGTCTTCAATGCGCAATTGGGCTTTGGCGAGCGCTTTGCGAATGGCTTCAATGGGCGCGGTGGTGAACCATTGGGGTTCTTGGGCGTGACTTGCGGTTGCCACAATGCGTGCCAAAGGCTTACCCGTTTTTGCGATGGTTTCGTTGGACAACACCAAGGCTGCGGCACCATCATTTATTTTTGAGGCATTGGCCGCGGTGACTGTGCCTTGGGGATCAAACGCAGGTCTCAGCGTTGTTATTTTTTCAAGAGGCGCGGCAAAGGGCTCTTCATCGGTTGTGACGCGAACTGTTTCTTTGCGTCCTGCCACATCGACAGCGGCGATCTCATCGGCACTTTGGCCTGATTGCGCACGGCGATAGGACACAAGGGCGTAGGCATCTTGGGCTTCGCGGGTGAAAAGATATTTTTTGGCGCAGAGCTCGGCGCAGCTGCCCATGTGTTGGTTGTGATAGGGATCCCAAAGGCCATCGTTGATGATGGCATCGATCATTTGGGCGTGGCCGAGCCTGGCCCCTGTGCGCGCACTCGGCAGTAGATAGGGGACATTGGACATGGATTCCATGCCGCCTGCGACCACCGCCTGCCATTCATTGGCCACGATGCCGTTGTGGGCGTCCATGATGGCCCGCATGCCAGATCCGCATACTTTTCCTAGGGTGATGGCGCCGACATCGCGCGTGAGGCCCGCATGGTGTGCGGCTTGCCGTGCAGGGGCTTGTCCAATGCCCGCGATGAGAACATTCCCCATAATAACGTGATTTGGCTCCTGTTTAAGCGAAGCGCGTGCAATGGCTTCTTTGATGGCAATACCGCCCAGCATGGGGGCACTGACGGTTGCGAGGCTTCCTTGAAATTTGCCGATGGGGGTACGCGCAGCACTTAGAATATAAATGGATGTCATGGATGGGTGTGGTAGCAAATCATGACGATGGGGCCAATGGTGTATTTTTTCTCGAAGAGTGTGCGATAAAGCCTTGATTCATCTCCATATTTTTTCTAGTGTGCGGCCGCACGTGGGTCGTTAGCTCAGTTGGT
>SXGS01532048.1_pt1 | contig 15154 bp, 12 predicted proteins | sample 3174681 | NCBI WGS metagenome assembly SXGS01 (sample SAMN11356861, study PRJNA531348) | freshwater metagenome | isolation source: freshwater sample F1-80 | place: China: Fuxian Lake, Yuxi | collected 2017-12-25 | reverse complement strand
GACCATGACCATGACCATGACCATGACTGCGGGCAAAATCACCAGCACGACCAGACTCATGACGCCAAGGGATCGCAGGGGCACGATACGGACCAAGGCCACGAGCATGGGCATGACTGCGAACACGAACACGGTGGGGTCCACGACGCCTTACATCACGCTGAAGAAATTGCTGAGGTCTTGTTTGCCACCAAGGAAGTCACCGTCCGCCATGGGAGCGAGCTATTCCCTGGCAAAAAGCTCTACAAGGTGGTCTTGGGCGATGAAACTACGATGCTGAAGGTTCGCATCGCGAAGTCCGGACATTACGCTCTCTTCACGCAGCACAGTCCTGAGGAATTCCGGATGCGAGTTTTGCGTGCGGGTAAGGAAATCCAACCGAATCATGAGCACTCCCATGGGGGTCACGTTCACGACCATGAACACGATGTCACCGTTTCCAGTGTCGGCATTGAAGAGAAGCAGGCGTGTGATGCGAAACGATTGAATGCCTGGCTAAGCGAGCTGCTTCAGACCAAAGGTCAGGATATCTTCCGGATGAAAGGCATTCTGAATATCAAAGGGCAACCAGCCCGTTTCGTCTTCCAAGGCGTACACATGTTATTCGAAGGCAAACCCGACCGTCCTTGGAAATCTGAGGACGAGCGAAAGAACCAATTGGTTTTCATTGGTCGCAACTTGGATCGGGACGCGTTGAACGCCGGATTTCGTCGCTGTCTGGCCTAGCACGAATTGAGGGACGGTTTCTAATCCATGAGTACAGCGCCCATTCGCCCCGCGGACTGGTTGCATCCAGTCCAAGATCCCATCGCTGCGGTGACGTGGTCTAGCGACCACCTGCAGGTGGCCTACATGACCACTGAAGGTGTCGGCGGCATTCTCAATGCCGCCACAGGCTCAAGCCAAACCGGCCTCAAGGGCCATGCCGGAGGCGCGTTCCAGATTGCGTGGCATCCCACGGAACCCTGTATCGCCAGCAGCGGCCAGGATGGAGGAGTCCGCTTTTGGGATCCCGCCACTGGCCAGGAAACCGCAAACATCGAGGGTGGCGCCGCTTGGGTAGACCACTTGAAATGGTCACCTAACGGTGCCTGGCTGGCTGCTGGCGCAGGGCGGCGCCTGAGCCTCTATCACCAGGAACGAAAAATTGTCGTCCACACACTTTCGGATCATCGAAGCACGCTGACCGCCTTGGAATGGCGCCGCGATAATCGAGCCATTGCGGTCTCGTGCTACGGCACGGTCCAGTTGTATCTGCCGGAATCCGCCAAGGTGGCGGAAACACTTCCCTGGAAGACAAGTCTGATTTCTCTGGCGATTTCGCCCGACAACCGTTGGGTGGTAGCCGGGACTCAGGAAAAAAGCATTCAGATCTGGGAATTGCCCTATCGCCCTGGCGAGGAACTCGCGATGTCCGGATACGAAGCCAAAGTGCGAGAACTATCCTGGCACCCCAGCGGGCGTTATCTGGCGACGGGTGGAGGGCGGCAAATCATGGTGTGGGACTGCGGCAAGGACGGCCCTGCGGGAACCAGTCCCACGATTCTCGATGCCCATTCCGAACCGGTGAGCGTCCTTAAGTACCAGACACACGGGCATTTGCTCGCCAGTGGGAGCCAGGATGGTCGAATACTCTTCTGGAACGTCCGTAAGTCCAGCAATCCGCTTAAAGAAGTGGCCATCGAATCACCGATCACGGCTCTAGAATGGTCGCGCGATGACAAACGGGTGTTCTTTGGCTGCCGGAATGGAACATTGGGCATGATCCAGGCGCCTTCAAATTGAACCTGGAACGCGTCCCGCGGGGATCCAACATCTGAGCTCAGTGCCCTGATGGGGAACTCGCTGCCAAGGCATCCGCACCGCGACGGTATTGGAAGGGATAGCTTCTCACGACATCGAGTATGAGTTCCGTGGCCCGAGCGTCGCCACGTACCAATGAGTCTGAAATGTGCTTCACCATCGGCATATCATAGAATTCCAGACCACGCCCCAAAGCATACGCCAACATCTTCTCCGTCATGTGACGCAAAAAGAGCGCCTTTCGGGCCATGAGGGCTCGCTTGAGATCCACTGGTCCATCCACCGTCTCACCACTCGCCAGCGTTCCTTTTGAATCAATCAGTTCCCCTCCAATATCCCGCCTCCATCGGCCAGTAGCGTCGAAGTTTTCTAAGGCAAACCCCAAGGGATCCATCCGTTGGTGACACCCGACGCACGAAGGGTTCTTACGGTGCTCTTCTAACCGCTGGCGGAAACTCAATCCATCGCGCGGTTTGTCGTCCTGAGAGAGAGTCTTCACCAACGGCGGCGGGGGCGGCGGGGGCGTACCGAGCACTTCTTCAAGCAGCCACTTTCCGCGCAAGACGGGACTGGACCGTCGCGGGTAGGAGGTTTGAACCAAAACAGCGCCCATGCCCACCAACCCACCGCGTCCCTGTTGTCGCGCTTCTATCGGCAGAATGACGCGGGAGAGAGTAACTCCTTTGGGCGGATTCGTTAGCCCATAATGTTTTGCCAACTCTGAGTTCACAAAGGCGTAATCCGCGTCGATCAACTCCGTCAGCGGTCGATCTGACTGGACCAAATAATTGAAGAATGCCACCGGCTCTGCCGCGATCGCATCCCGCAAGCTTTCAGTGTATTCAGGATGTTTTTGGCGGTCCGGCTGGGGGCCGGATGTGAGATTTCGAACTCCAAACCACTGTCCCGCGAAACTTTCCGCCAAGGCCGAGGCTTTGGGATCGCGGAGCATGCGCCGAACCTCCTGCTCCAGCACTTCCGGCTTTCCCAATTGCCCTTGTTCCGCCACTCGAAACAAGGCTTCATCCGGCATTGAAGACCACAGAAAATAACTAAGTCGGACTGCGAGTTCATGGTCCGAGATGCGAGCCAGGGCCTTGCCCGGTGGATCAATCTCGACGCGGAAGAGGAAGTGCGGCGAGACCAGGATGGCCTTGTAGGCGGTCTTCAAGGCGGATTCATAAGGCACTCCGGAAGACCGAGTCCGGTCATAAAGTGCCAACAATCGCTGGACCTCTGGTTCCTGGACCGGTCGACGAAATGCCAGCCGTGCGAACCACCGCAGATTGTCTCGCGCCGACAACCGTTGGCTCGAATACCAGACCGGACGCGTCCTGTAGAGCCGCTCGGGTGCTGCCTGACTAATGGCTTCGGCGGCAGTCGCCAAATAGCGCTCCAGCAGCAACGGTGGTAGAAACAAGGTCTCGGCATTATTTTCAAAACCACCGCCTCCACCACCGTCGGACGGGAACCGATCCGCTGGGCGGTTGGTCACGCCCAACAAATCGCGCAGTGTGTTGTTATACTCGATTCGCCCCAACCGATGCACCGGTTTGCTTCCTGAATCGAGTGGCACCAAGTCGGCAGGAGGATTCTCCAGAGCCCCCTCGATCCAACGGGTTATCACTTCAACTTCTTCCGCGCTCGGCGACGGCTCTTCATCGGGCGGCATGCTCCGGTCATTCAACTGGGTCAAGACTTTCTCCCAAAGCTTCGGGTCCCGATACACCGACTTGGCCTCGTTGAAATGAGCCAGATCCACCCCGCCCTTCTTGCGCTTTTCACCATGGCATCGGAAGCAATGCGTCTCGAGCAAGGGATAAACACGCTCCTGAAACGCGTCCCCAAGTCCCGTCACCACACTCAATCCACTCATCAATGCCCAAACCCACCATCGAGCCGACGATTGCTCGGAATCGACGCGCATCCCAGCCACGGTGGTTGGCGTTTTCGGGCGATGCTGGCGTCCCAACACGGTCAATCGAAGGCTACCTATTAGCCACCGGTCCCGCCATGTCCTGTTCAAACCCATACCTCACGCAGTCTCGACCATCGACGATGGGGAGTAAAGAACGAGTCTGATCGCGATCAAGTCGCCCGACAATTGGACCCGGATCCGGCTTGTCTCCTGTGTCGGTTCCAGTGTATGACGCAAGAGAAACCATGATTCCGAAATTCCATTATGCCGGCCCAATTCGGCGCAATGGACAAATCCTTGTGCTCGTGTTGGCACTCGTGTGGGCTCTGCCCAACTGCGTCACGTCGGTCGCAAAAGACTCTTCGGATACCGGGAAGCGTCCTACCGCTGGCGTCGACCCAAAATCCGCCGCTTCGAACGGAGTGCACTGGGCGTTTCAGCCCGTGCGTCGGCCGTCAGTTCCCAGCGTACAGAATTTGAACTGGCCGAAAACCCCCATCGATTCGTTCATCCTGGCTAATCTCGAGGCCAACGGACTGCAACCGTCTGGACCGGCCTCGAAAGAAACCCTACTACGGCGTCTGACTCTCGCCGTCACGGGATTGCATCCGAGCCAGTCCGAAGTGGCGGCATTCCTGGCCGACACGTCCCCCCGTGCCTTGGAGCAAGTGGTCGATCGGTTGTTGTCATCGCCCAGATACGGCGAGCGTTGGGGGCGCGTCTGGCTGGATCTCGCGCGCTACGCGGACACAAAAGGCTATGTGTTCTACTATGAAGAGAGCCAGTTCGTGCAGCCGCACCGGTATCGGGACTGGGTCATCCAAGCGCTGAACCAGGATTTGCCCTATGACAGGTTTCTGGCGCTGCAAATAGCTGCCGACTCACTCAAGCCTTCTTCTACTTCGCCACAGGCGCCAGGCACGGTTGCCCGAGCCAGCACCGCGGATCCAAGGCGTGGCAGTGGTCACCCAGACTTGGCGGCCATGGGATTTCTTACCTTGGGTCGGCGCTTCCTCGGCAATCCACAAGACATTGTCGATGATCAACTGGACACATTGATTCGCGCGACCCAGGCACTGACGATCGGTTGCGCACGGTGTCACGATCACAAATTTGATCCCGTGACCATGGCGGATTATTACGGCCTTTATGGTGTCATGCAAAGTTCCCAGGAACGTCTCGCGCCCCTGGGGGACCGACCTGGTCCGGATACTTGGATGACTTATTCTGAAGCACGTCAGCATTTTGAATTTGACCGGGAACTGGACTCCCGTGTGCAAAAGTTGGAAACCGCATTCCGAGTCGCCTGCGACCAAGTGGTGGATCGACTGCGCGGACGCATCACGGAGTACCTGGTTGCCGCGACGGACAAAGATCGTCTGCCCACTGTGTCGGCCAATGTCCGCCCGGCCCCCACCGACATCAACCCATATAACGTACGACAGTGGGATCAATACTTGAAGCGTCGTGCCGATCCTCAGGATCCGGTTTTTGGCCCGTGGACTCGGTTTTCCAAATTGCCAGGAGATGATTTTAATCGCTCGTCCGATGCCTTGACCGCTCAGATCCAAAGCGAGGCCACCAATCAACCGCCGTCGGACACAACCCGCCGACTGAATCCCCGAGTCGCCGGCTTGTTTACCAACGCGCCTTCGTCGATGAAGGAAGTGGCTGAGCGTTACGGGAGTCTGTTGGAATCCATTCACCAGCATTGGCGTGCAGACGTCGAACATGCGGTCACGAATAAGACGGCGCCACCGGTGAAATGGGCCGACCCCGACAAGGAGGAGCTTCGTCTGATCTTGTACGGGCCAGATGCACCCGTGCTGGTTCCGTCCGGTTCGATCGTGGAATTGGATGTCCATTTATACTTCGACGATCCAAACCGAGTGGCTCTCTCAAAAATGCAAATGGAGGTCGAGCAATGGATCCAAAACGCACCAGGAGCACCCGCATTTGCCGTCGCACTCGAAGATCGCGCCCAACCCGTTAACGCACGGATTCTGCGGCGTGGCGATCCTTCCAAGCCTGAAGCCGAAGTGCCTCGCGCATTTCTTAGCCGACTCCGAGCATCGGCGACCTCGTCCTTCACCCACGGCAGTGGCCGATTGGAATTGGCAGCGGCCATCATCGACCCAAAGAACCCACTGACCGCTCGCGTTCTGGTGAATCGGATATGGGCTCACCATTTCGGTGTCGGGTTGGTTTCCACCCCCAGCGATTTCGGCACACGGTCACAACCTCCAAGTCATCCGGAACTTCTCGATTGGCTCGCAGACGAGTTTGTGAAGGAGGCATGGTCCATGAAGTCAATCCATCGGTTGATTTTATTGTCCGCAGTCTTTCAGCAATCCGCCGACCCATCAGCATCTGCATCAAAGGTCCTTTCATCGGCCTCTGGAGCAGCTCCAGCACCGGCATCCATGCGTGATCCGGAGAATCGATGGCTGCATCGATTCCCTCGAAGACGCCTCGATTTTGAAGCACTGCGCGATTCCATACTTCAGGCAACCGGTGAGCTGAATCTTGAGGTCGGAGGAAAATCCTTCGATATGGAAGGTCAAGCCTCGGTGCCGCGCCGGACGATCTATGGTCGGGTAGATCGCAAGTTCCTTCCAGCCGTGCTGCGCACCTTCGACTTTGCTAATCCGGATCTGCACGCACCCCAACGGCATATCACAGTCGTGCCACAACAGGCGTTGTTTCTGCTGAACAGCCCGTGGGCGGTAGACCGGGCACGGTCGTTGGCCCGGCGCGCGCAGACTGAGGCACCTTCCAAGGATGATAGCGCGTTTATCGACGTGCTTTACCGATGCATTCACCAACGCACACCCACGGCGAAAGAATCCGAACTCGGCCTGCAATTTTTGCGAGAATCCACGCTGCATCCCCCATCCGATATCCCGCTAGCCCTCAACTCTCAGGAACAGCTGGCCCAGGTGCTACTGTTTTCAAACGACATGGCGCACTTGGAATGAACGATCTCCAACAACACTCGACTTCTATCCCGGCATTCGTCACGCGCCGGGAAGCATTGAAACGATGCGGAATGGGCTTGGGATCGCTGGCGTTCGCTGGCTTGGCGAGCTCGGGAATCCTTTCCCAACAAGTTCAAGCCAACACGGCGCTCGCCGCCAATCCGCTCATCCCCCGCGCCCCTCATTTCCCGGGCAAGGCCAAGCGAATCATCCATTTTTTCCTGAACGGCGGTCCTTCCCAGGTGGATACATTCGACCGCAAACCGCTCTTGGAAACTTGGGCCGGAAAACCACTACCCACCGGAAATCCCGCTACAGAAAACGTCACTACCGGTGCATTCCCATCCCCATTCCGTTTCCGTCGTCACGGCCAATGCGGACTGGAAGTGAGTGAGTTGTTTGAGAAGACCGCAGCGCATGCCGATGACTTGGCGGTGATTCGGTCCATGACCGCGGACCTGCCCAACCACGAACCCTCGCTGATGCTCATGAATTGCGGCGATGCCATCCAGGCTCGTCCGAGTCTCGGCTCGTGGATCACCTATGGCCTCGGAGCCGAAAACCAGAATCTGCCGGCCTTCATCGCCATGTGCCCTCGCGGACTGCCCGTAAAGGAAAACGAGAACTGGCAATCTGGATTCCTGCCCGCGGTGTTTCAAGGCACCTACATCGATCCACAACACACCCAGATCGATAAACTCATCGCGCATATCCGGAACCAACATACCAGCCGGACGCAGCAACGACGGCAACTCGACCTGCTCCAGAACCTGGAACGAGAATATCGATCACGTCGGGATCGAGATACGGGACTTGAAGCCCGACTGGAGTCGTTCGAACTCGCCTTTCGAATGCAACTGGAGGCGGCAGAAGCCTTCGAGACGCAGAATGAGCCGGCTCATATCCAGGCGCTGTACGGCGAGGGCGTTCATGCCCGACAGACTCTCATCGCCCGCCGACTCCTCGAACGTGGCGTTCGCTATGTCCAACTCTGGCATGGTGCCGGGCAACCCTGGGATAGCCACGGCAATCTCGAAGCCGATCACCGGAAGTACGCTCGTGAAATCGATCAACCCATCTCGGCGTTGCTGACAGACCTGAAGCAGCGCGGGATGTTTGAAGACACCCTGGTCATCTGGGGTGGCGAATTTGGACGGACTCCTACCACCCAGGGATCCAACGGCCGCGACCACAATGCCTATGGGTTCACCATGTGGCTCGCAGGGGCTGGCGTGCAGGGGGGAACGATATTCGGAGCCACCGATGAATTCGGATTCCGTGCCGTTCAAAACAAAGTGCATGTCCATGACCTCCACGCCACCATCTTGCACCTGCTTGGCTTTGATCATGAGCGGCTGACCTATCGCTATGCTGGCCGCGACTTTCGTCTTACCGATGTGTACGGCGAGGTCATCAAAGGGGTGCTTGCCGCCTGACATTGACGGGCAGGCCATCACGCCAGATCCACCTGGATGTTGCACCCTGTGCCGTCACTCGGACCCTGGCGATCCTGATTCGCCAGAAATCATCGCACGGTGAACCGGGGAGACTGACTCAGAAATCGAATCGGGTTCTGGTAAATCACCCGGTCGATGGCTTCATGGGTCCAACCTCGGCGGCGCATTTCCAGGGCTGTACGCGGGATCGCCAACGGCACGCTCTCGCCCCAATCACACGCCGAATTCATCCAAAGGCGATCACTTCCGTAGAGATCCAAGATGTCCACCGCTCTCGCAGGGGTGCACTTGCTGACAGGGTAGAGCGTCATACCCGCCCAGTGGCCCCGCTCGAGTACCAGTCGAGCTGTGTGCTCTTCAATGTGATCAATGAGAACCCGCTCCGGGCGAATCCTTGAATCCGATCGAATCACATCCAAAATCAGCCGAGTGCCCTTCAGTTTGTCTTCGAGATGCGGCGTGTGAACCAGTATCAGTTGGTCGTGCCGCGCGGCGAGAGCCACGTGCATCTCCAACACCTTCATCTCATTGCGGGAATTCTTGTTCAACCCGATTTCTCCAATGCCCAAGACCGTGGGTTTGGAGAGAAACTCTGGAATGATGGAGATCACATCCTCCGCCAGTTTCACGTCCTCGGATTCCTTGGGGTTAATGCAGAGCCAGCAATAGTGTGGGAGCCCGTACTTGGCAGCTCGTGCCGGTTCGTACTCTGTGAGTTGACGAAAATAATCGCGGAAGCCATGGACCGACAAACGGTCAAACCCAGCCCAAAAAGCGGGTTCACAGACCGCGGCACAACCAGCGGTCACCATGTCCTGATAGTCATCCGTCGTCCGGCTGACCATGTGCCCATGTGGCTCAATGTAGCGCATGCAATGCGCAAAGCTTAATCCTGCCGTCAGTGGCATTCAAGAAGACCTCAGCAAATCCTGCTTGCGTCCACCGAAGGGGTCGGGGCGAGAGTGTGCCGGATGTCCGTTCTCAACCTATTCGCGAGACGCGTGATCCTAGCCACTTGGGCGGGATCGGTCGCCGCTGTGTCGCTGCCAGCCCAAGTGACCTATCAGGACATTCATGAACCCCCACACCGTTATCGAGACCGCACGCCGACCGATTCATTGACTCGAATGAAGAACGATTTGGAGACTGGCGCCATTCCCCTCGACCGCAGCAGCGAGCTGGCTTTCCTGAACAGCCTGCTCAAAGCGCTGGACATCCCCGCTTCGTCCCAGATGCTCGTCTACTCCACGACAAGCCTCCAACTCAGCCTGATCAGCCCCTCAAATCCACGGGCTCTCTATTTTAATGAGGAACTCTATCTAGGTTACATTCCCGGCGGAAAAATCGAGATCATCTCGATCGACCCCGACTTGGGTGGGATTTTCTACATCTTCGATATTCCTAAGGCAGATCGTCCTCTAAAGATCGAGCGATCCGCGCGCTGCATGAATTGCCATTCCGGCTCCGAGACCGGTTATGTGCCGGGCTTGGTCATCAAATCGGTCGTTCCAGGCCCAACCGGAGGCAGCCTCAACGCTTATCGCGTCGACCAGCATGGTCATTCCATCCCCTACGCAGATCGCTTCGGTGGCTGGCATGTCACGGGGAAGCATGGGATCACGCAGCACTGGGGAAATCTGATCGGGGACTCCAACGCGGGCATCCTCACCCTCCACACCAACCCGCCCGGCAAAAGCTTTCGTTTCGAACGATTCCTGAATACCACAAGCGATGTCCTTGCCCAGATATTGCATGAGCACCAGGCCGGGTTCATCAACCGCATGGTGGAGGCGACCTACCGTGCTCGCACAATCGTTCATCTCAATCCTAGAACCTTGGGGCCAGAACCCACGGCGGAACTGGAAGATCAGGCACGGAAACTAACCCGTTATCTGTTGTTTGCCGACGAAGCACCGATGCCACTGGGCGGCATCGAAGGGGACGCAACTTTTCGAACTGAGTTTCGCCGAAATCGTCGTCTTTCGGCCGACGGAATCTCACTCAAGGATTTCGAGCTAAGCACCCGGCTTTTCAAGCATCGTTTAAGCTACATGATCTACAGCCCGTTAATCCAAGACGCGCCAGCGATTCTAAAAGACGCGCTCGGGAGACACCTCATCCGCGCTCTCCAAGAGACGCCGGCCCACGGCGAATTCCAGTATTTGCCCGCTGCCGAAAAGGCGGCGATACGCCGAATCCTTAAGGCCACGTCAAAGGAGTTCGCGAACGCCTGGTGAGCCCGGGAAAAAACGAACGGTGTTGAACATTCCTTGTTACAAAGTGGCATAAAGAGCGCTTAGCCCGACTTAGCGGATTCGCGGCTAGTAGAATCGGAAGTCATTGATTTGCAATGGAAGGATTCAAAAGGTCTGCACTACACCGCGCCTGTCGCCTGACTTGAAGTGATGCGTGGTGAGGGCTGTTTGGGTAGGCCCAATCGCAAACGCGGGCAGCAGCAATTGCACTTCGGCTTCGGGTTCAGTCCATCGCGAAAACACGATCTTTCTGCCATCGGATGTCGGTATGTATTTTAAGGGACAGTCCTTTTATTAAATTTAGCTTGCTTGATTTCGAGGGATTCGCAACACTCTGGGCATGCGACAGGCGCGATTGTTAATCTCCGAGGACTCTCCTCTCGGGCATTATCACTGCATTTCACGCGTGGTGGATCGGCGGTTCATTTTCAATACCGCCGAAAAGGAACATTTCGCCCGCTTATTGCGTGAAGTGGAGGCTTTCTGCGAGGTCAAGGTCCTCACCTATTGCCTCATGTCCAATCACTTCCACCTTCTCGTCGAAGTGCCCAAACCACCCGAGGTTTTGCCGAATGCCGAAGCGATTCTGGCGAAATTGGAACGGTTGTCCGGTCATCAGAACGTCGGTGCGGTCCGCCAGCGCTTTGAGATGTATCGCGCCGCGAAGGACACCCAGGCCGAGGCCGAGTACTTGGCCACCTTTCACGAACGGCTGTGGGATTTGAGTGCGTTCATGAAACTGCTCAAGCAACGTTTCACTCAGTGGTACAACGGGCGTACTGGACGGAAGGGCACCCTATGGGAAGAGCGCTTCAAGAGCGTGCTGGTGGAAGGAATTGGTCAGGGGTTGAGTGCCATGGCCGCGTACATCGACCTGAATCCGGTCCGGGCGGGATTGGTGACCGACCCGAAGGACTATCGTTGGAGCGGTTACGGCGAAGCGATGGCGGGCAAGAAGCGGGCGCGCCTGGGATTACAGCGTGTTGTGCAAGCGCTATTGCGAGGGGAAGAAGAGACGTTGAGCCGTTCGTTGGAAATCTACCGGATGCACGTGTACCGAGAAGGAACGGAAGAGCGGGAAGCGGGGGGAATCGATGGGAAAACGGAGCGGGGCGCCTTGAAACGGGAAGAGGTGCTGACGGTGATCGACGCCAAGGGTCGGTTGCCGCTCTCTGAGTATGTGAAGTGTCGAGTGCGGTATTTTTGCGACGGCGCGGTATTCGGAAGTCGCGAATTTGTGGAGGGCGTGTTCCAGGCCAACCGAAAGCGATATGGGACTGCTCGGAGGAGCGGGGCTAGGAGGATGCGCGGTGTGGAAGAAAAGTTGTATTCACTCCGAGACTTAAAGGTGGGTGTGTTTGGTTAGCGGACGACCCCTTAGACTGACTCGCCCCGCTCAAAGCCCGCTCCCACCTTCCCTTAAAGCGTCCCGTAACCCACTAATAGTCAAACTGATCCAAAATAAGACCGGGTGCCAAGACGAAACGTCCACGGCACCCGGTCAAAATCCAAGTGGTCAGTAAACTGACCCTTATTTTAGCTGGCTTTTTCGAGCTTCTCGCCGGCTTTTTTCCAACCGGTGAGCCCGGCCGACATGTGCTTGATGTTCTTGTAGCCCAACTTGGCGGCCGCATTGGCAGCTGCTTGGTAGGCATTGCACTTAGGTCCACCGCAGTAGGCGACCACGAGGGTATTCTTATCCTTGGGCAGGACGCTCGCGAGTTTGTCCTTAACGGCATCAAAATCTACCGCGCCGGGGACATGGCCAGTCTTGAACGAGTCAGAGCCGTTGACATCAATGATGACGGCCTTCTTGGATTCAGCCAGCGCTTTGACTTCACTGACACTGATGTCAGAAAATTCGCCAGCATAGGAAACGAGGGCAACCATGGTGCCCACTAATAGAGAGAGGAGTTTCTTCATGATTAAGTTTGATTGGTTCGTGAGTGGACAATCTCAGGATGATCGCATCGGCGCGATAACCGAGAAATTCAAGCGGCCTTCCGTCGCTGCTTAGTTCTTAAGACAGCAGCGCCTGATTTGTGTTCAGTCAAGACCAAACCCAGCCGAATTGCCAGAGGGAATTTGGTAGGGCGAGAGAGACGTGGCGCCAGTCATCCGGACGAGGCAGCTGACCGAAACGCGACTAGAGAGGTTTTCGGTCCCCTTGGACCCAGCTAGGGCCGAAGGCGTTTCTGAAAAATGATCACGTGTTGGCGGGGCAGAAGCTTAAGTGTTTCGGTCCAATCCACTGGGTGCAGGGCCATTTCCTTCTTCAACTGCGCCTCGGTCATTTTGTGGAGTGGCTTGATAGGCACCCACTTGTCTTCCCCGCGATATTCGACGAAAACGACACGGCCGCCGGGTCGGAGTGAGGCCACGATGCCTTGCAGCATTTCATAGGGATGATCGAACTCATGGTAAACATCGACCATGATAGCGAGATCGATTGAATTGGCGGGCAAGCCAGCATTAGTGGTGGATCCGAGGACCGGAATGAAATTAGTCACACCGCGTGACGTCATGTTGGTGCGGAGAATGCCGATCATTTCCGGCTGGATATCCGTGGCATAGACTTGCCCCGTGGGGGCGACTTTTCGGGCGATGCGCCAAGAAAAGTAGCCGCTGCCAGCACCGATGTCGGCGACGGCCTGACCCGGCTTGAATTGGAGGGCCTCGATCAGCTTGGCGGGCTGCTCCTCCTCTTCACGTTCCGGCCGCTCCAGCCACATGGCACCATGGTGAGTCATATAGTGGGCGATTTCACGGCCGAGGAACCATTTGCCAATGCCATCAAAGGATCCGGCCCTCAATTCGTACACCGGACCATTCGTCGAGGGTGGCGTTGTCGGGGCGGTTTGAGCGTTGAGCGCTCCGAGCGTCATCCAAACGAGGATAAACCATCCGTATCCCCAGAATTTCCAGCTCTCACCGCGCTGTCGGTTGGTAGTCATTGAGGTCAATCGCTAATACCCGAATGGGCAACACAGGCTTGAACAAAGTGTCGAAACAAGCGTGCATGCTCGGGATGCTGAAGGTAGAGGCGTTCGGGGTGAAATTGAATGCTGCCAAACCAAGGAAGCATGTCGCGGTGGTCCGGACGAAATTCGGCGGCTTCGATCACCCCATCCGGGCCATGGGCAACGGCACGAAGCGGCTCGGCCAATCGATGAATCGCTTGGTGGTGCGTACTATTGACCCCGAGAGTCTTTCGCTGCCAGACATGGGCCAACTGTGAGTCCGGTTCAATACGGACGTCGTGCACGACTTCGTACTTCCGATCCATCTGACTGTGCTTGAACGCGCCGGGACGTTGAGTGGATATATCCAGGTAGAGCGTGCCTCCCAGAGCGATGTTCACCAACTGATGACCCCGGCAAATCGCCAGAAGCGGCTTACCGCAGGCGAAAGCCTCGCGAATCAATTCTAACTCCATGATATCGCGAGCAGGCTCGGCACATCGACATTTCTCGACCAGATCCGCAGGTGCATCCGGCCAATAAATTTGGGAAGCGATGTCATCACCGCCGGTAAGCATGACTCCATCGGCTTGTCGGACGGCATCGGCGAGGACTCGGGGTTCGGTGCAAAGCGGCAGGGACAATGGCAACCCGCCGGAATCCAGGATCGCTTGTAGGTATCGGCTGCCAACACTGATGGCATGGTCCTGCATTTCAGCTCCTGAGGATTGGGTATCGGGCGAGACGAAAATGAGCGGTCGACGTGGCATGCGTATTAGAAGTGCCCCGGGGTTTGGTCAATTGATGAACCGATGATCGGGAAAACGTTCGAGAATGGTGCTCCGAATGCGCTGAGCCTCGCGGGGAGGGTGCAAACCTCGCCCGGAACGGCGTTCGACGCAATCCAGGAGCTCCAGCCAGTCTTCCAGCGGCGGTTCCGCCAGCGGCTCCCACTGAACCTCTTTGCCCTTACGACGCGGACGTTCGAAAAAGTGCCATTCGCCCCCGACCCGCTGAGCGAAGACATGGCGCTTCAATCCGTCCTCACCGGGTGTGGTCCATCCGACTTCTGCTTTGGCTCCCATACAATTCGTTCAATTAAGTCGCTGTTTCAGGCAGGTCCACCGAGGCAATGGCCATCGCGGCAATCCCTTCCTCGCGGCCAATAAATCCCAACCGTTCGTTGGTGGTGGCTTTGACACCGACTTGGCGGACTGTGACGCCCAAGGCTTGGGCAATTCGCTCCTTCATTTGCTGAAGATGAGGCGCGATTTTGGGTCGTTCGGCGATCAGACTCATATCCACATTCACAATCCGGCCACCCCGAGCTTGAACCTGGGCCGCCGCTTCACGCAGAAACACGCTGCTCGCAGCGCCCTTCCAGCGCGGATCGGTATTGGGAAAATAATGTCCGATATCCGGTTCCCCCAAAGCACCTAGGAGGGCGTCGGTCAGGGCGTGCAAGAGTGCATCGGCATCGCTGTGCCCCGCCAAGCCGAGGGTGTGAGGGATCTCAACACCGCCAAGGATGAGTTTTCGACCGGCGATCAGCGGGTGCACATCGTAGCCAATTCCAACATGAATCACCGCGACAGGGTAGGCGTTTCTGGCGGATTGTCGAAGCCGGAAACAGAACGGTCGTGAGCAGGGCAGTTTCAAGATTTCGACTTTAAGGAGGCAGGTGAAACAAAAGGCGGTATAAAACTGGACAAAAGGCGCTGACTTTATTTAACTGCCGGCATGTCCGAGCCTATTACGCTACCCGAGCACGAGCAACAAACGG
>SXGS01605572.1_pt1 | contig 15156 bp, 7 predicted proteins | sample 3174681 | NCBI WGS metagenome assembly SXGS01 (sample SAMN11356861, study PRJNA531348) | freshwater metagenome | isolation source: freshwater sample F1-80 | place: China: Fuxian Lake, Yuxi | collected 2017-12-25 | reverse complement strand
GTCGGTTCAGGACCCCCTCTGAACCACTCTTTGATCGCATATTACCGCCTGTCGCTCAACCAAAAACAGTGTCTCAACAGGAGACCTTTCACAATGGGTAAATCAGGGCGCATCTTTTTTTTGAAGCCGGGAATTACTGATGTTTTCTTCCGGTTAAGATAGATATGGTAGTAGAGAAGTGATTTTCTCTTCACCTTACGCCCACCTTCCATCCCGCCTGTCCCCGTTCCGGGAGAGTTCAGTATGTTCACCTTTTTGGGTCAAGGTCGCCGGTTTTGTGATTTGGGCACTCGCCGGGATTTTCTCCGCCTTGGAGCCTTGGGGGTTGGTGCCAGCTCTTTGGGATTGTCCGACCTGTTAAAGGCCCGGGCGGTCGGCTCTAATGCCAAAAACGCTTCCAAAGCCAAGTCTGCGATTTTTGTCTACCTTCCGGGTGGCCCCTCGCACATCGACATGTGGGACCCCAAGCCAGATGCCCCGGCAGAAATCCGTGGGGAGTTCAAAGGTGCCGAAACCAATATTCCCGGCATTCGCATCAATGAATTGTTCACTCGCCAAGCTGCCATGTTCCAACATTTCGCCGCCGTCCGTGGCGTGGTAAGCGTCAACGAACATTCCGACTCGCTGGTCATGACCGGGTATTCGGACATCGAAAACCGCATCATGAACCACCCCAGCTTTGGATCGGTCCTATCCAAGCTGCGTGGCATGAGTGATGATGGGATCCCCCCGTTTGTGAGCCTTAGGGGGGCCAGCAAAGGAACCGAACCTGGTTACCTGGGCGTATCGCATCGCCCATTCACCCCGGAAGGCCCCGGTGTCGCTAATCTTCGACCCACCCCAGCCAATGCGGGAGAACGGTTGACCAAGCGCCGTGACCTCCTTAATCAGTTTGATGACTTTCGCAAGGAATCCGACACGACCGGTACGGCCAACGGCATTGATCAATTTACCAGCCGTGCCTTTGAAATCGTCTCTTCGGGAACGGTACGCAAAGCCCTTGACCTTAACAAGGAAGGCGCCAAGGTTCGGGAAAGTTACCGCGGCGTGGAAAACTTCCTCACGGCCAGGCGATTGATCGAGGCGGGTGTCGGCTGCCTCACCCTCTCTTATGGAGGGTGGGACACCCATGTCAACAACTTTGTTCAACTCAAGCGCCAGCTTCCCATTCTTGATCGTGCCATTGGCAACCTGGTGAGCGATCTCAAGGAGCGAGGCTTGCTGGACGAGGTTGCAATCGTGGTTTGGGGTGAATTTGGCCGAACGCCCAAGATCAACGGCACCGCCGGGCGCGATCACTGGCCAACCGCCATGAACGCCTTGTTGGCGGGGGGTGGGCTTCGCACCGGCCAAGTGGTGGGGGGCACCAATTCCAATGCCGAGAAACCCCGGGAACGGGGTTACCCGGTGCAGCGGGTCCTTTCGACTGTCTACCACGCCTTGGGAATTGATCCGGGCATGACCTTCCTTGATACCTTTGGCCGGCCGCAACACATCCTTACGGATCGCGAGCCCATCACCGAACTTTTGGGCTAATTCTCTCGACTTGGGCCGCCGGGCGAATCCCTGCTCCCGGCCCGGGGGACTCTTACCATGTTGCATGTGCTTTGCCTGATTGCGGTTTCCGGGCCCGTTTCTTTAGCCGCCCCTGTACCCCCCAATGGATTGGTGGTCGATCCCCCCTCGGTAGTATTATCGGGTTCGGACGCTTCCACCCAAGTCGTCCTAACCGGCAGAAATCCCTCAGGCCTGGTGGTGGACCTGATTCCTGGGGCAAAGTTTCAAATCGACAATCCGGCTCTGGCCAGGATCACAACCAAAGGCCGGATAACCCCCTTGGCCAATGGCAAGACTATCCTCCGGGTGGAAACCACTGCAGGTACGGCCCAGGTGCCGATTTCCATCGATGACATGGAAGATTCCAAACCGATCCATTTTGCCAACGAGATTGTGCCTGTTCTTACCAAATTCGGGTGCAACGCCGGCGGTTGCCATGGCAAGATCAGTGGGCAAAACGGATTTCGGCTCTCTCTTTTGGGGTTTGATCCCGAGTTTGACTACATGACCATTGTTCGCGAAGGGCGAGGTCGCCGTATCAGCCCGTCCACCCCCGAAAAGAGCCCACTTTTGCTGAAAGTCACCGGCTCCATTGGCCACGGGGGCGGAAAAAAAATAGATCCCGAATCGGATGAATACAAACTGCTCAAACGGTGGATTGTCTCAGGCAGCGCCTGGGGTTCCAAAGAGGATGCTACCCTGACCTCCATCGAGGTGAGGCCAGGGGAGCAGGTTCTGGCACGAAAATCCCGCCAGCAAATCCGGGTAGTGGGCAAATACTCGGATCATTCGGTCCGGGATATAACCCGGCGGGTCCAGTATGAATCCAATCAAACGGAGATCGCCACCGTGGATGCGGACGGTTTGGTACGCACCCACTCCCAAACCGGGGAAGCGGGAATCATGGCCCGGTTCCAGGGACAGGTGGTCGTGTTCCGTGGATCCGTACCCATGGAAAACGCACCACCAAAATATGCCTTCCAACCGAACAACTTCATCGACAACGAGCTTCAAAAGCAATGGGTCAAAATGAACATTGCCCCGTCGCCAAAGGCTACGGACGAGGAATGGCTCAGGCGGGTACACCTTGACCTTACCGGAACCTTGCCCACCCCTCTGGAACTGGCTACTTTTCTTTCGGATCGATCCAAAAACAGGGATGGGTCGGTGGTGGACAGGCTTCTGGCAACCGGGGAACATGCTGCTTTTTTTGCCCAAAAATGGTCCGATATTCTCCGGGTAAAACGAGGCAACCAGATGGAAAGGGCCCGGGGCACTTTCCTTTTTTATGACTGGATCAAGGAATCCATCGCCACCGACAAACCCTATGACCAATTCATCCGGGAAATCGTCACCGCCCACGGGGAGGAATCCCATTGTCCCCCGGTTGTTTGGTACAAAGACCTTTTGAGTCCGGACCAATTTGTGGACAATATGTCCCAGGTGTTTCTGGGCAGTCGCCTCCAATGTGCCCAATGCCATCATCACCCCTTTGAAAAATGGAGCCAGGACGACTATTGGGGAATGGCGGCCTTCTTTGGTCGGGTAGCCCGCAAGCCCTCGCCTATTCCGGGACAAAATATCCAAAACAACAATCAGATCCGCCAAATTGTTTATTTAAGGTCCAATGGAACCGTCACCAACAAACGCACCAACCGTCCTGCCTCCCCCACCCCCCTTGATTCAGCTTCGGTGGAACTCGACCCGGAACAGGATCCGAGGCATCAACTTGTCGATTGGATGGTTGCTCCCCAGAACCCGTTTGTCGCCAAAGCCGTGGTCAATCGCTATTGGTCTTACTTTTTCACCAAAGGCATTGTCGATCCCATTGACGATTTCCGCGTGACCAACCCAGCCAGCAATCCGGAGCTATTGAACGCCTTGGCAAGGGACCTTGTTGCCAACAAGTGGAGCCTCAAAAGGACGATCAAACAGATGGTTAAAAGCCAGGCCTATCGTCTTGCAAGCGACCCAACAAGGGACAATGAGGACGATAAGCAATCGTTTGCCAGGCACTATCCCAAACGGATGACGGCGGAAGTAATGCTGGACGCCGTGTGCCAGGTCACAGGCAGCCCGGCAACCTTTAACGGGCTTCCCACCGATAGTCACGCTCCCCGCCGGGCCATTATGCTTCCTGATGAATCGTATCAGTCGTATTTCCTGGATGTGTTTGGTCGTCCCCAAAGGCAAAGTGCCTGTGAATGCGAACGAATCGGTGATGCAAACCTTGCCCAAGTGTTGCATATGCTCAACTCGGATGAGGTGCAAACGCGCCTTGGGCGAGTGGGTTCCCGTGCGGACCTTTTAGCCAAAGACCCACGACCGGCGGAGCAAAAAGTTCGCGAGTTGTTCCTTTGGACCCTCGGGCACGAACCCGGTGCGAAAAAACTGGAAGCGGCCCTGGCCCACATCAAAGAGAATGAAAAAGCACCCAAAGTGGCTTATGAAAACATTTTATGGGCCTTGATCAACACCAAGGAATTCGCCTTCATTCGATGATTCGGCTCAAGGACTGGCCCCATTAAAGCGGTTATCAAGCCGGGTGAAAAACCGGCCATTGCCAAGGAATTGTGCACTTATTGGTTTTGGCAATGGAGTTTCAGGATTCGAAATATTTCTTTAAAGGATTCCGGATTGCGGTGCAGGTGGGTGTGAATTCCCCTTACAATTTTCTCACTTTGATCCGTGGGATTTCTTGCACTGGCAAGGTTGACAATGCCGTCCGTTTCCCCGCCCAATCCCAACCAGCCCCCCTCACCCATGATGGAATGGGTGGTAACCCAGGGAGCCATCCTGGCCCGACTCATTGCCAAAAGCATCGGTTGTCCCGGTTCGAGTTGATCGAGCATGTTTGCAGAACAATCGCGCAGCCTTGGCCGGAAAATGTTGCTGTTTCTTTCCAGAAAATCCCGGTGGGCGGCGGAAGTCGGCGTTTCATGGGTGATGATCCGTTCCCCTGAACGGGCCAAAAATCCACAGGCATAGGAGGTTCCCCGATGGGGTGTGCCAATGTAGATCACCCGTTTTATGTTTGGAACCGGGTGAAAATAGACCTCACGGGCCGTGGCTTCGATTTCGGATGGTTCTCCCCGCAAACCCTGGAATGGTGCTCTGGCGATCGCATCCCAAACGAGGCCATCCGATTCGATGATTTGTGCCTTGGCGAGGAGCCCACCCAAACTGTGTCCAAGAACCACCATGCGGTCCAAAGCACAATCGGTCTGCTCCGGATCAAGGCTAATCCGAAGTTGGGCAAGCATTTGGTGCATGGCGGCGGTTGATTCGAGGAACCGGCCATCGGTGGGATAACGGAAAGTCCATATTTGGTAGCGAGCGTAGATTTCGGGATCGTTTTGCAATTCGTTGATCATGTCGGTCCAGGTCATAGGCTCGGAGAAAAGCCCATGAATGAGGACAATAGGGATCTTTCCTTGTTTATAAGGGGCGAGCATGGCAAGAGAGGGAGGCAGGCCGGGTTCGGTGGGGATCAGGTAACTCCGGATTCCACTCCGGGGAATTTCATCAAAGGCAATAGCCCAAGGGGCACTGGTATCCCGGGAAAGCTTTAGCGACTTTCCACCCAAGACCAAATGGTCCACGGAATGAGGGTCAACGAGATCGATTTGAAAGGCTCCTGTGGGCCCTGGCCTGAGTAATGCGGTCAGGGGAACATAGGATTGCGGACGAAAATGGGGACTACCACGATTCTCATTGACACCCACCAGGGATACCCCCATCCCTTGGACAGCCCAATATGTCATGAGCGTATTTTGGTCAGCCTGTTTCGGAAAAGTGAACCGGTCAAGCTGATCGACCCTCCACCCTTCCCCCATGGAGTGGATGGCAAGGGTTGTCCCGTTTTCCATTGTAAGGCCTTGGCCCGGGATCAAATGACCTGTTCTGGAGGCGGTTTCAATCATTCCTTTTAGGCAATCGCTGTAGATTCGTTGGGCCAATCCGATGGAATCGCCCGAAGTATGGGTGGAATCCAAATATTTCCAGGCAAGGGTTGCCCCCCGGTAATATTCAAGAATTGGCGTATCGGTAAAAGACCGCCCAAACCGCCTTTTGGTCGTTTGATTGGCCCGGGCCAAATGCACCTCGGCCCATGCCAGTAATTCGGACGATTGCGGCGTATCATGAATCGACTGGGGTGGGTCGATGGACCGGGCCAATCTCCGTTCCTGCATGGCTCCCATGCACCCGGCAAGAAGGAACAGGCTTCCCCAAACGGAAAGGTACCCCGCCCACCAAAACCCATTTCCCTTGGCGGGAAACAAAAAAACCACCATGAATCATCCACCAGGCGCAAGCGGGCCAAAGGGTCAAAACCGCAAGATGTGTCCCAAAAGCCTAGCTCAAAAAAATAGCCAAGGTATTCTTTCGTGGATAAAAGTCTATTCAACCCAGGTGGGATGGGATGGTTTGGCAGGGTTGTGCGGATCGTTGGGAGCCCATAATAATGGAATTGGAAAAATGAGTTCAAGAAACCGTATAGCCGATTCCCAATTCCCAAAAGGGAGGACCCGATATCCTGATTCGGTCAACCTCCCCAAAATGAAGGGGATGGGACTCAGGGTTTCTCCCATTTGAACTTTGGCCCGGTCGCCGGATCAAACCCCGCCAAATGACTCTTGTCTTTAGCAAGACGCCTGGAGGGGGGAGCGTAGCGCCAGGGTTTGTCCCCGAAAACTTCCTTTAGCATGTTCGATAATCCCACATCGGCTTTCTGCAACTCTGCACGGGTGACCACGAGGTTTCGATTATCATTGCAATCAAACCAGGCTTGGACACCCTCCGCCCAATATTCTTTATGATTGGTGGCAGCGTAGGTGCCCTTCCATTTGCCCTCGGCCATGGCGGTATCAAACACCTTTTTGAGCCGATTATCAAAGGAGGGGTCAACCTTTGCCATGCCAATTTCATGAACCGTGTGGCCGAACTCATGAATCAGGATGTTTTCGCCCCGGTAAGGGTCGCCGGGAAACTCCAGCAGGTTTTCTTCCCCACAACTGGTTGCAGGCCGGAACAAGGTCGCTCCCAAACCCCTTGCACGCCGATTCCAATAGGAAGCTGGGGTCAAATCGGCGTGTTCCGGAGTATCCAGGGTCCGCTCATCATAGGCCATCACCACAACCCGGATTTTTTTTTGGGCAATGGCCTGAACAATATCATCCCGCCCCTCCATCATTCGGGACAGAATCCACTGCGCCTCGAGGAGGGCCTCGTCTCTGGTTTTTTCCGATCCTAGGATGGGAAGGTCCCCAAGCATTAACACCTTTTGATGCGAAGGCGAAAGATTGAACCTGGCAACCAAAGGGGCAGAAGGCGGTTTTACCGGTTGGCTATCCCCAACTACATGGGTCAACAAAAGCCCCAAACAAAGCACTACCATGGGAAAACAACCCTCAGGGTTTGGTTCACAAAAGGCCAAAAAGTGGCGAAATGGACCGGAGAGGGACCAATTCCAACCATTTTATTGGCCCCTCAGACAATTCCATGGCACGATTCATTGGGATCCCTCCCCCCATAAGGTTGGAAAGTATGCTTTCCCCAGGAACCAATCAATGGGCTAATTCCACCTTGATGGATCCGGAAAGACGCGCATCGCCCCGTGCCGCCATCGATTGGCAATAGGTTGAAAGCAAGGGAGCAACCCTCCGTTTTTGGCTTTTGCCATTGACCACAAACTCGACTGGCCTGGACACATCAACCTGGGTGGGATCCAGGTAAAGAGTCACTTTGGGATCGTTCCTTGTGATCAGGGTAACCATGTTGCCGTTTATCTTTGCCTCGACGACCATGCCCCTGGCAGGGTTGTCCACATGGATCCAAAAATGATCTTTCAGGAATCCATCGGTCAAATCCCAAGTGAGCGACGAAGGTTTGGGATTCCGGATGTTTGGATACATATCCCTGATTTTGTCACGGTCCGGCAATCCGCCGTGACCAAAGCCCGCTTTGTATTCGAACAACACGGGATAAAATCCGGGATTGCCTTTTTTAAGCTCTTCGATCTCGGTGTTGAATCGTTCACACCGCTCCCGGCGGCCATACGCCGTATCTTTTTCGCCAATCATGAATGAAAAAGGAGTATTTCGCAAGCTCCTTGGCGAAATGGTGCCATCCGTTTTGGCCGATGCCGAAGCGTGTATTGCGGCAAAGCGGTCTGGTATTTTTGGTCCCAGGAAAAAAGCGCCATAACCCCCGTGGGAATAACCCATAAGGTGGACCCGATCGGGGTCGATATCATGAAACAGGGTGAATTGTTCGATCAGGTTGATGACCAACGGGCAAACATAGTCATCATAAAAACCGTTCCAGACATTATTAGGGGCGCGCAGGGCAACATATTGGTATCCCTCCACCGACGGTTGATCCTTGTAGTAGATCTGCATATGCCGCCATTGACTGTCATTGACCTCCTGGGGTGCCCCGCCCCCGCCGTGCATGGCAATAAACAGGGGCCAACCATTCCTTGGCCGTTTACCCACTGTTTTTACGGTATAGGGAGACAAATGCTTTTCGTGGCGAACCTGTTTTTTCTCCATGTCGTTTTTGAGTTCCAAAGCCTTGGTCGTTTGGGCCAGAGATTCCCAAAGAAGAGCTCGAATGGTTTCGGAATGGGAAATGAGGAGCTTATCCAGATCCGGATGATCCTTTGACATTCCGTTAAAATGGCCCATCGCCGCCTTGCGAATGGTCTCCTTTTGCGAGTCGGATAACGGGTTATATTCATGGGTTGCCAAATCCACGAGCCATTCCGCCTGATCCTTTATACCAACTTCCACCGGTTTCCCAGCAACCAGGCCAACCAAATAATTGTTTCCCTGTTTCACTTCAAAGGTCAGAAAATCATTGGTATCAGCGGATTCATCTTTGGACTTTCCGGTGTGCAACTGTTTTTGGGTGATGGAATCGAGAACCGTTACACCCAGGGCTACCCGTTTATGAGTGACACTATCCCTTACCCGAATCATTAGCCTTGTGGTTTTTGCCTTGGGTTGTCCCAAAGCGTTGTAGCGTTCGGTTACATTCTCCCCTGGAATCGTGTCGGCCCCTTTGCGCCAAACTAGGGGAAAATTGGTCCCGGTTCGCTTGTAGCTTGAAGCATATATGGAATGTTCAGCAACATCCTTTTGGGCAAGGATGGCATCACCAATAAACCAGGCCCGATCCAAACCATTGGCATCATGTTCACAGGCACCGGTGAAATGCCATTGGCCATCCCAGATCTCCACCCAGGTGTGATTTCCCCGCTTGTTCACCCACATCGGAATTCCAACTACACGGGCGGGAATGCCAACGCTCCGGCAGGCGTCCACCAACAGGATCGATAGCCCCGTGCAGGAAGCAAGCCCCGTGGCCATGCTTTCCTTGGGCCCTTGGTCCGCCCGGTTGCGCTTGGTGGAATACTTGACATTGACTTTCCTGAAAAGTTGGGCATTGATCGCTTGGGCGGCCTCGGTAATGGTTTTGGCATCCTTGACCATGGGGGTACAAAGGTCCATCAATTCCTTACGCCAATCATCCCGTGATTCACTTACCGAGGCGTAGGGAAGGACCTCATTGAGGAAGAGATTTTCAGGAAGGGATTTGGCCCAAGGGAACTTTTCCCTGGCCTGATAGGCAAGGGCCACATTATTCAAAAGGTAAGTTGCTTTAAGCGTTTTGAGATCCGTTTCAGGCATATGGGTCACCAGAAACGCCATACCCGGGCGGGCTTTCATGTCGACTTTACCAAGTGCCTGTTCCCATTCGGCCCGATTGGCCCCGGCTAATTCAAGACTTTTGGCAACCTCCGGTGTCCACCAAACCTCGGCACCAGCACCTAATTGGGTTTGAACACCAATCAGACATACGCAACTAAAAATGCGAAGGAACATAAAAAAGGCTTTCCCTACTAGGAATGTTTTATTCAAAAAACCTGGGGCCAACATTTCGGTTTGGCCCCAGGTTTCACACATTGGCAAAGGATCAATCCGGGAGTTTTGGCAACCGCTCCAGAAGCCAATCCCCTTGGGCATTCTCTTCCCCCACCAAAGGTGTAGGCGGAGAGTTCGGATCATTTTCTACCCGGACGATAGTTGTGTACTCTTTGCCATCGACCGAAAGTACCACCCTATAGGTACCGGCGGTCAAGGCCCGGCCCGGGGCAAATCCTCCACCGCCAGCACCTCCCCCCGTACGCCCACCAGACCTGGCACCCGAATCGGTTTGTGCCGGCCTTGAACCAGGATTTGAAAGGGCGGGCGGAGCAACCCCGGGGGTGGGACGGGTAGTTCCTGGAAGATTTGTTGCGGGAGGAGTAACGGCAGGATTGGGTACCGGGGGCTGGTTGGCCTGAACCCCGGGAAGGGTGGGAGGAAGTCCACCCGGTCGGCCGCTCCCATCAGGCCGCATTCCCGTTGGTCTCATTCCTGGACCCCGACCTTGTCCCCCTTGGGTGCTTTGCATCGTATCCAGGGAAACCACATGGAGCCCGGCTTCGGCGGGAACACGGCCTGTCCGAATGGTGTTGCCTTCAATATCGATCAGGGCAAGTTCAATTTTCTCCGCCTTTTTAGGTAGGGAATAGGTGATATTCACACCCGTTGGGGGGTTTGTGGACACGAATCGGCGATTGGTGGCCCCGTGACGCGGCTGGGGTTGCCATCGAATTGTCGTGGATGGTTTGTAAAGTTTGGGCTGGTCCTTGAGTGAATCCGGCCCAAGTTGTCTAAGTGTTCCCACATCCAGGGCCCAAAGGCTCCGGCCGTGGGTAGCAATCACGATTTCATTAAGGATCGGATGTTGGGCGATTTCGTGAACCGCCACTTTGGGAAGGTTGGTATTGAGGGAAAACCAATTGGCCCCTCGGTCCAAAGTCGCCGCAAACCCAAACTCGGTTCCACAGTAAATCAGATTCTGGTTTTTGGTGTCTTCGCGAATGCTTCGCACCCAACCGGTTAGGGCGGGAGATTGAATCCGTTTGAAAGTGGACCCAAAATCTTCGGTTACAAAGACATAACTCTGATCATCGTTGCTTCGATGAGCATCAAGAGTAACATAGGCCCGACCCTCTGCAAAACGGGAGGCATCAATCATGGAGACCCATTTCGGTTGGTCAAGACCCAGATTTTTGGTGACATTGGTCCAATCGCGGCCGCCGTTTTTGGTTATCCACAAGGCACCATCATCGGTACCTGCCCAAAAAATGTCAGGGTTCTTTGGGGATTCGCACATGGCACTCATGCTCCCCCGTTTGGTTACGGTAAGTTCCGGGGAAATAGCCCTAAGGTCGTCCCCCCGATTGTAGGACCGCATGACAAATTGGGATCCAGCATAGAACATTTTTGAATTGTGCGTGGAGAGGAAATAGGGGGTGTTCCAGTTAAACCGGAACGAATCCTTTTGGCCTTTGGGTTTCACCGGTCGAATGGGGGTAATGCCACCTGTTTTCAGATTGCGTCTCGCCATGCCACCGTTTTGGCTTGTGTAGTAAATAATTTCCGGGTCAAAAGGATCAAAGCGGCAAGTGTAGCCATCCCCGCCGCCTATGGAAATGACATCTTCATTGATGGATCCACCTGTCATGGAGATACCGGGGGTTGCCCAGGAACCATTGTCCTGAAGGCCACCAGCTACCCTGTAAGGCAGGGCAGGGGAAATATCCACATGGTAGAATTGGCCAATGGCCACATGGTTGAGATGATCCCAATTGGCCCCCGCATCATATGTTTGATAAATGCCACCATCACCTCCGGTGACCATGTGTCGCCCGTTGGATTTGGAGATCCAAAGGGCATGTCCGTCGGCATGAACACTGCGGCCAAATGTATCATTGAAGGTGGCTCCGCCATCTTTCGAGGCGTGTTGACTAACACCCATCACATAAACATTGTTTTCATCTGATGGATCCACCCGGATACAGGAAAAATACATGGGCCTTGGGTTCAGGCTGTTGACCCGTATCCAGTTTTCGCCCCCATCCTCCGAGCGGTAAACGCCTCCAAACTCGGAACCATCACCCCCCTGCCAATCCTGGATATTGTGGTTTTGCCCACCCAGCTGAAAGGCATTGAGCCGATTTTTATTGGGGGCGTTGGGCCGGGTAGCAAGGGTCATGACAACCTCGATCCGTTTTTCGCCCCGGCTGATGGACAGTTTTATTTTGTCCTCCGGTTTTTTGGGACGAAGAAGCTCGGTAAACTCGCTATACCCGCCAATTTTCTTGCCATCCACCGCGCTGATTAGGTCACCTACTTCAAGGTCCGCTTTTTCTGCGGGACCATTATCGGTGACTTGGGTGATTTTTGCCCCACCCTCCGCATCCTGGCCAAAAATCCCGGCATAAGCATCCGTGGGTATTGGCCTGCCCCCCCCCGCTCCACCGGGTCCCCCGGGTGGGCCAAATCCAGCTCCACCAGGACCTCTTCCCCCGGCCTGCCCTGGAGTCGCACCGGGCCGGCCCGCCAAAACGACTTCAACGGTTTTCTCTTCGTTACCCCGGCGAAGCTTTACAGAGACCTTTTCGCCCATTTTTTTTGCGCGAATCGCCTCCACAACATCTCCATATTTGGTGACCGCCTTTTCTGCCTTGGCATCACTTCCCACGCCTACAATCAGATCGCCCTTTTGAATTCCTGCTTTGGCGGCCGGGCTGTCCTTAACCACCTGAATGATCTCCACCTTGCCTGGCAAGTCCCTGCCGTTTGCCCCTATCCAGACAGGAATGGAAGCAAGGCCTTTGCCAATGTTTTCGGTGTCGATGATCGAATAAAGGATATTGGGGTTCTTTTCATACCAGGCAAGGCCGATGCGACCCATCTGGCCTCTGGGCAAGCCCGAAGTGAATTTTTTCCAGGATAGGCCTCCATCCGTGGTTTTATGGATCCCGCTTTTGGACCCCCATTTGGGGATCGGGTCATAGCCATCATAGCCTTCGGGAATTTTGACCTCGCCTGGCCAACTATCAAAGCCATCCCGTTGGCGGTCCCAGGTGGCAATGATTAGCGTTTCCGGATCGGTTGGGTGCATAATCATGTCGATGACACCCGTTTTATCGTCGATAAAATGGATCCGGTTCCATGTTTTTCCTCCATCCATTGTTTTGAAAGCGCCACGGTCCCCACCCGGACCATAAAGCCTGCCCAAGGCACCAACATAGACTATGTCAGGATTGGCGGGATGAATGAGGACTTTGCCGATCTGGAAAGAGGACTTTAATCCCATATTCTTCCAACTCTTGCCCCCGTCGATGGATTTGTACACTCCGTCCCCCATACTTACGGAGTTTCTTGGATTGGCCTCGCCTGTGCCTACCCAAACAATGTTTGGATTGCTTGGGGCCACACAGACATCACCGATGGAGATAGTGGATTCGCGGTCGAACTGATATTCAAAGGTGTTGCCATTGTTACTTGTTTTGAGCAATCCGCCCGAAGCCGTCGCCACCCACCAGAGGGTGGGATCCTTGGGATGTACAGAAATGGCGGTAATGCGGCCGCCCATGTTGGCGGGGCCAAGTTCCCGCCACTTTAGGGCCTTGGTCCAGTCCGAAGGCACCACCATGGAAGCGGAATCCTTGGTCTCTCCCTTGGCTTGGGTTGCGGCAGGCTGAATCTGACCGGGGGCTTGGCCCGCATTCCCTTTGCGCCGCCCCTGTTGGGCAGATGCTTCCCGGGAAGGTTGGACCGCCAAAGCGAAAACGCCCAAAAGGAGAGCGGCGCCCCATTTGGAATAGGAGTTTGAGATCATCAGATTATGCTCCCGGGTGCGGGATCGTCCCTGAAATGCACCGGCCTTGATTGGAAACGATTGGGAAGGGATATTTCACTAAAAAGATGTTCTTCCCGCAAGGGGATAGCTCCCCAAACAAAATGCTTTTCCCCCGATTTTTCCATTTTAGGCCAAGGAACCGCCCAAACCTTGCCCAAATCCTTACAACAAAAAGCTCAACGGTTGTCCGGGAATTTGAAAGCCCATTCCTGCCGCCTGTTCGATTTGAACTCCCAATGCTGACAAAACCGTCGCCCCAAGATCCCCCGGGGTGCAGGCCTGATCCCGAGGGTGGCCCCCCGTTGCATCGCTTGATCCCAAAACAAAACCGGGTTTGATCCCGCCCCCCGCTATAAACGCTCCATAGCAATGTTCCCAGTGGTCCCGCCCGGCCTTGTCATTGATCTTTGGGCTTCTGCCAAACTCACCCATCGCAACCACCACCGTGGATTCCAAAAGGCCTGTCCGGCCAAGGTCATCAAGCAAGGCCGCCATCCCCTGGTCAAAATTGGGGGCAAGGCGGTCCTGGAGGATCTGGAAATTGCGATAATGGAGGTCCCAACCTCCATCTCCCGCATCTTCCTCCGCCTCGACATGGTCGGACCAATTGACCTGGACAAACGGTACCCCAGCTTGAACCAGTCGCCTCGCCAAAAGGCACGATTGGCCAAAACGGGTCAACCCATATTCCCGCCGCAAGGGTTCCGGTTCACTTGCCAGATCAAACGCCTTGCGTGAATCAGGTGAGGTCAAAAGGGCGAGGGCTCGCGACCGGTGGGCATCAAGCCCTGGAGCGATCCGGTCCGCCGCCCGATTGATTCCGTCCAATTTTTGCCGGAGGCCATCCCGGTTGGCAAGCCTGCCATGGATCATGGTTCCCTCCACGGCCAGGGTGGGTATCTCCACACTATTGCCACCCCTGTATTCCAGACGAAAAGGATCGTGATTGGGGCCAAGATGGGCCGCAGACTCCCCGGCGATGACTTTTTTTCCTTGTTGCAATCTGCCCCCCACCACCAAATATCCAGGTAGGGCAGAAGCTTTGGCCGCTTTGGAAACCAGGCTTCCCAAAGCCGGGCGCGAGGTTCCATTGTTCACGGCCCCTCCCAACCCCAACGCCCCGGTGATGGATCCGGTAAGGCCAATGGTCCCCGCCACGCCATGGTCATTGTGAAAGCTATGCAGGCTACGAATGAGGGCGAATTTGTCGTTTCTTTCTGCTAACCTGGGCAATAGCTCCGTGAAGCGAACCCCTGGGATTCTGGTGGCGATTGGGTCAAAGGGGCCCCGGAACTGGGTAGGTGCGGACGGTTTGGGATCAAAAAGGTCCGTATGGGCCGGCCCTCCCCAAAGCCAGACAAGAATCACCGATTGGGCTGCACTGCCTGTTGGGGGGTTGGTCCGGTCCGACCTGGCAGCCATAAGGTGCGAAAACGAAACCAGATCAAGGCCCATGGCGGCACCGGCCACCAAGGCTGCCCTCCGATGAACTTTCGGTCCAAAACAGGGAAAGGGTGGTATTTGCCTAACCATGAGACGCCCCGATGCAAGGTTGATGCTATTTTAGCCCAAGTTACGCAGTTGGAGTGATTTTTTACGATTTTTTGGTCTTTTTTGGGACCCTGATTGATGTTTTTCCCGGGAATTTGGAGTATGTCGAGTTCAAAACGGCATGTAGTCCCGACCAAGTTACTTGATATGGCCTACCGCAAAAGTTCTGCAACACAACACCGGAAATATAAACCCAGGAGAAGGTTCCGATCATCGCTCATGTTTTCCAGTTTCTTTTCGGTTAGATCATAGAGTTCTTGTTTGTTTGTCGCCCTGTGCGCTTTG
>SXGS01130775.1_pt1 | contig 15158 bp, 9 predicted proteins | sample 3174681 | NCBI WGS metagenome assembly SXGS01 (sample SAMN11356861, study PRJNA531348) | freshwater metagenome | isolation source: freshwater sample F1-80 | place: China: Fuxian Lake, Yuxi | collected 2017-12-25 | reverse complement strand
TTAGAGGACGGCGGTCGAGGAAACGGAATCAGGAGGAGGCGAGAAAAGATAGAGTCAATCCAATCGTAAAGGTCACGCGAGGATCACGCAGCGCCGACGAAGAGCCGACGCCGAAGGCTTTTTCGTGCATAATTCAGGTATAACAATTCGCCGGACACACTCCGGTAATGCGTGCGCATCGAAAGGCAGGGGACCCGGCGATGCCCTCGACAGGCCTGGAGGTCTATTCCACGTTGCTGTTTCGATTCTTTCACAGCTTTTCGCGGCAGGAACCAGATCTAGGTAGCGCTGATCGAAAACGTAACGACCGCCGTATAAGTACCGGTTTCGTATAGAGGGTCGTTTGGCAGCGTCCACGCCAGGGAATTGCCGGCATTTCCTGCCTTGGCCGACTTCGCGTTCGCACCGAAACTGGCTACGGAAACGGCTGAAGTACTTGCGGCCGGAGTGCCTGCGCACGCGGTGCCTGGGGCAACGACCGTGCAAGCGAACGTCATCGTATCGCCCGGCAGCGGCGCGGCGACCGACGGGCCGCCCGCGGCGAAGTCCGAAGTAACCTGAGCGGTGATCGACCCCGTTCCGCCGACCTTCGTGGTGCGGATCTTGTAGGAAAACGCCGTGCTGCCCGTGAAGTCGGCGAATGCGCCAGCGCCCGCCGTCAGCGTCGTGGTCGCGGTGGTGACGGAAATTGCCGCTTCGGCGCCGACGGTTACGCTCAAGGTCGTGGTGCCGGTCGCCGCAAACTGAGAAAACGCCGCCGGTGTAAACGCCGCCAGCATCGCGCTGCCCATTACAAGCCTTTTCAAGTTGTTCATCATAATTTAATCCCCTGTTCAATCTATGTAGTGCTGATGGTAAAGAGTATGCTTGCCGTGTAAGTTCCCGTCGAATACTGCGGATCGTTTTCCAGTATGAAATTTATCTGCATCGAATTTGGATCGGCATTAAAACAGGATGGACCCGTGCATACGCCGCTCCCAATGGACAAGATGGTCGTGTTTGTGACCACTTTCATGGTTTGGGCGCCAGCGCAGGCTGTGCCGAGCGAGGCCGAAGCGCAAGTGAAAGTAAGCTTTCCGGTGCTGATGGTGGGCCCGCCGACAGGAGTGAAATCAGCAGTGGCATTCACCGTTATCGTTCCCGATCCAACGGACGTTGTCCGCGCCCGGTATTGCATCGTCATGCTCCCGAGATACGAGACGAACGTGCTGCCCGAAGTCGTAAGCGAGAGGCCGGCCGGAACAGAGAGTTTTCCGTTGGGCTGAAAGGTTCCAGATAGCGTGTGCGAAGCCGTACGCGTGCCGCCGTAACAGACGGTGCTGAATATACCTAAAAGAACCGCTAATTTTCGCCTAGTTCGCATGTCGCCGCTTTCAAGCACTGCCTATTGAAATAGTATCCTGAAAGCTATGAAAAGACAAGTACTTAAGGTACCCCGGTACTTCGCGTGGGGATAGAATGAGACTCTTAGAACCTAGGATCTAGGCCCGCAATAGTACCACAGAGCGATACGTTTAGACCCATTTCAGAAAACATCGCCGCCTTCGAAGCCAAAGCCAGCAGCGCGGACTCGCCGTCCGGCGCATAGGCAACCTGAATGTGATTTGACTTATGCCTGGCCATCATCTGGTCCCGGCTCACGCCAGGCGTGACAGCGTGCATGATTGGCCACTGCGGGGTGGTGATGCGCCAGCGGCGCTCGGTTTCCTCAGCGGGCAGGCCGACGGCGTTCGCCAATCCCAAGTCGGCCTTAAGTACCCCGTTGTCGATAAAAACGCGGCTCCAAACGATGCTTCCAGGCTTGCTGATTCCCTTAAGAGTGCCGCCGCCGAGGCGGAAGTACATCGGCGGCTGACGTTCGCTGACCGCGCCCTTGAAACCACCGATGAAATGTTGGGGCGGGGCCGCTCCGGAAATCTCAAACACCCAGACAAATTCCTCTTTCCCGTCTACAACACAGGCTTCGCCGAAGCGAATGTCGTGAAGCGTAGTTTCGGGATCGAGCCCGAGGTGAGTCCAGATGCGGTTGGTCACGAGCGCGTCAAGCCCCGCGCACTCGTCCACTTCGTTAAAGTGCGGTAAAGCTTCGTTTTCGTAAAGAACCGGCCCACCGCCGGATGGGCGCACGGGCGGGCGATCCACGTTGTTCAGCAGCCCTTCAGCCAAATCGGACGCCGGCGCCAAGTCTTTCAACCCCTGCTGGTACTGTATTCCTATGGTGTCGCAGCCGAACTCAGCCGCGATCCTGACAGCGGCGATGTACATGCGGCACTGGTCGAGAACCTGCTCGGGTACCAGACTCGACTCGGGATCGTTACCGAAAGCGAAGCGCAGGCCCTTCTGGTCGAGCCAGTCCCGGATTTCCTGCGCTTCGGCGTCAGAAACCTGCGTCATCCCCGAGTAGAGGGCCGACTGGCTCAGACGCTCCTTGAAGACGCCGGTCGGGTGGAGCAACTCGTCGGGGATGATGGCGTTGTACATTCCCATGCAACCCTCGTCGAAGACGCCCATAATCGCCTTGTTCCGGCGAAGCTCGACAGCCAACTGCCCGCCAATTTCCCAGGCCCTGTCCGGCAAAAGAAAGGACGATAGCGGACGGACGTGGCTTGTGTCATGCACCAGACGCTCGCCCGAGAGCCACCGCTTGAGGCCATCGCGAAAAAAGGCATCGCTGAAGCCGGCGCTCCAGAGAGAACTGTACGGGATGCCCGCCTTGGTCATCGATCCGTTCAGGTTAAGCAGGCCTACGAGCCCCGGCCATTCGCCGCTCCAGTTTGCAATGGTAAGGATGGGGCCACGATGCGTATACAGGCCGTGCAGCAGGTGGTGGCTATACTGCCATACAGCCTCCACTACGACGAGGGGTGCGTCCTGCGGGATTCCGCGGAAAACCTCCATGCCGCGCTTTTGACTGTCGATGAATCCGTGTTCCTTCGCCGGGTCATAGGCGTGGGCGCGCGTCACTACGCGGCCGTTACTCATGATGGCGGCGATCACCGCCTGTTCCGCCTTCTGCTGCGCAGGCCAGCACTTCCGGTTTGCGGCGAGACGGAGATCGCCGTTAGCGGCGAGGTAAACGGATTCGTCCATGCCCACATTCTGCCACTCTGAGCGCAGTTTCGTCCAACGGGTTTCAGCCAGCACGGACGGAAAGCGAGTAGAATGATCCTCTGGAGGGCGGCAATCCCATGTGGATCAGGAAGGCACAGCGCGATATCCAAAAGGGCGTCGATTCCCCGATGCCCACCCAGTTGGTCTCGAACGAAGAGTTCATTCCCCGCAGGCAGAGCAAGGAGCAGAAACACGTCGAATTCCTGATCGGCGAGATCTCGGCGCGTAACTCGACCCGCCTGGGCATGGACCGGCGGGCGTTCATGGCCAGTCCCATGGGACTGGCGACGTGCTTCCTCGCATCCAACAGAGTCTTCGGCGCCAACTTCGACGTGGATGAAGCCGAGACGACGGAAGCCGCGGCCTCGGCCGAGAAGTGGCCCAAGGGTGAGTACTTCGTGATGGACGTCCAGGCGCACTTCACGAATGGCTTTGCGCTCAAGTTCCGCGACAACGAGTTCGTGAAGAACATGGGATTCAACCTCAAGGACGACGCTGAGTCCTACGGATTCAGGAACTTCGTCAAAGAGATGTTCTTTGACAGTGAGACCGACATGCTGGTGATCTCGGGCGTGCCCGGCCGCGAGCAACAGAAAGACGCCGCAGGCAAGACGCTTGAAGGTCGCGACCGGAAGGGCGGCGTTCTGCCGAGCTGGCTAATGTCACAGAGCAAGAAGCAGCTCAACGAACTTTCGGGGTCCACGCGCGCCCTTTGCCAGGGGAATCTCGCTCCGAATCACTACTGGAACAAAGCCACGAACTCCATGGATAAGCCGGCCTTGCTTGAGCAGATGGACCGTGAAGTGACGCTGTACGGCATCGACTCCTGGAAGTGGTATTGCCACACGGACCCGGGGCAATCGGGCGGCGGTTTCCAGCTTGACGACGACAACGCGGCGTGGTTTTACGAAGAATCGCGCAAGCGGGGTATGAAGCTGATCAGCGTCCACAAAGGGTACTCGTACCAGTCGCGGACACTTGGCCACCTGGCGAATCCGAAGGATGTGGAGAAGGCGGCGTTGCGCAATCCGGATTTCAGCTTCATCGTCTACCATTCGGCGCTGAAGCACGGCATCAGCGAACCTGAGTTTAAGGACCCGAAGAATTTCGATCCAACGACCGGCGATTTCGAATGGCACAAGGTCTTGATGGACATCAGGAAGCGCAATCCAGGGATGACGAACGTGTATCCGGAAATCGGCAGTTTCTTCGCGCCGCTGGTGCTTGCCAACCCGGTAATGTGCATGCACGGGATGGGAAAGAACATCAAGTATTACGGCGCGGACCACGTCATCTGGGGGACCGACTGCCTGTGGTGGGGATCTCCGCAATGGGCGATCGAGGCCTTCAAACGTTTCCAGATCAGCGACGAACTGTGCGAAAAGTTCGGGTACAAGAAGATCACGAAAGAGGATAAGGCCAAGATTTTCGGGCTGAACGCGGCGAAGTTGTATGGTGTGGACCTGACGAAGCAGCGTAAGGCCTTTCCGGCGGACGTATTCTCGCGGCTGAAGACGGCGTATGTGGATCGCGGGGGGCAGCGGAACAATGCGGCTTACGGGTGGGTGCGGGCGGACGACTAGGGAAAAGCGTTGAGGCAGTGGTCCGGTTTCAGAGATTATTAGCGCGCTCGAAAACGAAGGGCCGGTGCGCTCCAGGGACAAACACCGGTCCAGGGATCTAACTTCCAGTCCCGGTCAGAACGCGTAGCGGATCGACAGGATGCCGCGGCGACTTGATACTGCGCTCACTGGATCGTGCCGAACGCCGCGATGATGATCGCGCCGGTGTTGTAGTTCCGGGTGAACGTCAGGTTCGGATTCGACGGGTTGAACTTCTGGGGGACCAGATTGCAGAACCCGATGCCGGGACGATAGGCGACCACCGGCGGGATGTTGCCGATGATGACCCGCATGAATGGAGCAAAGCCCTTCGGCAACTGGAAGTTGTCGATAAGAGCCGCGGTCCGGCCGTGTTTCCCACATCGGCCGGCCAGGCACCAGAGGCGAGCCAGACCGGGGCCTTCCCGACCGCCGAATCGGGCCGCGGAAAAACACCCGATCGGAGTCCCGTTCGGATAGCCGACCGGGTTGGCCGTGAAACAGCAGCCCGCGGCCATGGCCGAACCGGAGTGGATTTGCGCCGTGCCTATAATGCGCCAACCGTGGTGGCTTGCTTGAGGATGGGGTTGCCCCTGCCCAGAGCCGGAACCTCATCGCCGAAGTTGGCGCTGAAATGCGGGATTCCCGGTTTCAGATCAGAGCGGGTTAGACCGTCGCCCGTCCACTACTGACGGCTGTAGAGCAGCGTCTTCGACTACGTATAGTTAGCCTGAAATCCGAAGTTGCAATCATTTCAAAGACTATCCGACGTATTTTTAATGGTTTACGCTGTGGAAAGCCAACTTCGGCGAAGTTGGCTTTCCAGCCTGCAAGCCGCTGAACAGAATGGGTTTAAGTGTTAAACTTCGGATTTCAGGGTTAGCGCTCCTGCCCAACGCGATGGGTGGCGGCGAGAGTTAAGTAGACCACACGCCTGGGGGAATCCGGCAGCCGTCTCTTAAGCTACTGGCCAACGATGACAACTTGAGTGGTCACGTCGCCAACCTTGATCTCAAAGACGTTCACGCCGGCCTCAGGTCCGAGGCGGACGCTCGCCGCCCACACGCCGGGATAGCGTGAATCGAGCGAATCGATGCGTAACAACTCGCCGTTGCCGGTCGTCGCGACGATTTTCGTGTCCGGTTCCTTCAACGGCACACCCGCCGGATCCGTGACGCGGAAAAGAATGGCGCGGTTGACGACGGCCGCACGGCGGGCGCGGTCGCGTGAATCAAGCACGCTGATGTATTTTGCGGTCGTGGAGGGAACCGCATACCAGTAGGGTACCCGCGCCTCCACGCCGGAAGTGAGACCGGACACACGAAGATAACCTTCGTAAACACCAGAGCCTGAATTAGGCGCCGCAAACCGCACTCTTACTTCGGACGAAGCACCAGCGGCAAGCTGGACCGTCTGGACTGTGACCTGAGGCGGCGGCGTGCCGCCCCGCGGCGCGAAGCTGAGTTGAAAGGTCTCCTGCGTGGCGCCTACGTTAGAGAGCGTCAGGGATCTTGTCACGTCCGCCTCAGGGCCGCTGCCGAAACTCAGCGATACGGGCGCAAGTGCCACTGTGCCTCGCAGGGCAGCGCCAAGATCGAGTCCGCCTGCTCCGCTTTCCTGGACCCGCGCACCGGAAAAAGGAGCCGCGTAATTGACCAGCAGCGAGCGGTACTGCGCGGACGTCAGCCCCTTGCGCGCGCTCTTCAGCACGGCTGCGGCGCCGGCCACCAAAGGCGAAGAAAAACTCGTCCCTTGCGTCAGAGTGTACCCCAGGAGGTCGAACAGGATTCCCTCAGGGTTGTTCGCCTGGGCTGCGGTGTAGAAATTGGTCCCGACGGCGACGAGATCGGGCTTGATTGCGCCCGTGACGGTTGGGCCCACACCTGAAAAGCCCGCCAGCCCCTCCGCGCTCGTAAACAGTGGAGCTATCGTGAACCTCAACGTTGCCGAAGAATTTGAGGCCGACGCGAGCTGCTTCCTGATGTCCAGTCCATCGGAATGGCTCACCATCAAGGCGGGAAGTTTTGCGGCACGGACATCCATGCCGATCGGTTGAGGCCTCGTTGCGTCCGTATAAACCAGTGCAGCCACAGCGCCTCCCGAAGTGACGTTGTTCAACTTCTCTTCGAAGGTGCAGGTACCGCGAAGGATAAACGCGATCCGGCCCTTGAGAGAGTCCGCCGCAAAAGCAGAACAGCCAAGGCCGTCACCATCGATCGTTGAAACGTCGCGCAACGGTGCCGAGATGTCAATGGCGGAGTTCGGGCCCGATCCGGGTATCGCAATTTTCGGCTGTTGTCCCTCGACTATCGCGCTCGCGGCGAAAACGCGATCATTCCTCGATGCACCGACTGTGATTATCGATGGGCCTGTTCCGGGTGTACCAATCGTGTTCGGATGGTTGCCGTCGTTGCCTACGGCAACCACCACGATCACGCCAAGGGCGGAAGCGCGCTCAAGAGCCCGGACCTGAATATCCTCTTCGGGACGCTGAGCCAGAATGGAGCCGAGGCTCAGGTTGATGACGTCCATCCCGTCGGAGACCGCGTCGTCGATGGCCTTGAGGACCATATCCGTCTGAGCGCTGTCGTTAACGCCGGGGCTGCCGAAAACCTTGTAACTCCCCAGGTAAGCCTTCGGAGCGACACCGGTGATGGAGGCGAGAGGGCCAGTATTGAAGACACCGGCAGCCGCCATAGCCGTAGCTGTTCCGTGGCCGAAATGATCGCGGGGAGTCTCGTCGGGGTCCGGAGTGGAAAACATGGAGACGTAGCTCCTGGCGACGATGACCTTCCCGTTGGTGAACTTCACGTCGTCCTCCGCGTTCACCTTCGGGAAACCATCCGGCGGCTTGAGCGATGCATCCTTGAAACCCGGATGCGCAATGTCTATCCCGGAATCAATGATCGCTATCTTAACTCCCTCGCCCGCGTGGTCCACGCCCACCTGCGACCACGCTTCGGGAACCTTGTGCAGCTGCAGCGCCCGGTCAAGCGACATATGGAACAGACGCACGGGGTGCACCTTCCTGACACCTGGAAGCCGTTCCAAAGCCGCGGCATTGGCGTCCGCCACGCGGACAATGAGGGCGTTCGAAAGGCTTTCGAGCGAGCCGACAACTTCGACCTGCTGCGAGGCAGCGGCGTCCCGCACCGCTCTCTGTTCCAGGCGAAGGGCCTGACGTCTGGCGCGCGCGGCCGGACCCTGCATGTCGAAACGCCGGTCCGCCCGTGCCGAGACGCGCTCCGCATGTGCAGCAACAGGATCGCCTGTAAGTTCGACGATGTAGCGTCCAGGGACGGTCTGCGCATCGAGGGGAACAAAGAGCAGAAACGAAACCGCAAATGCCAGGACCAACTGAACCAGTCGCGAGGAATGCGGCATGGGCGCCCGGGGACCGGGCTCAGACGAGAGAGCCGACAGGCCTTGAGTCCTGTTCCACGGACGAGCCGCCGAGCCAGTTTCCCTCACTAGCGGCGTGCCGCTGACGGAGCCTGGCGCGCAAGAAAACGGCGGCAAACCGTTCAAAAAGTCCCGTGCTCCTGTGAAATTTGCCCGCATGCTCAGCTAGCCCTACTCTACCGGAATTGCAACACCCGGCGCCTCAATGCCGTTGGCGGAGACTGCCACGGTCTGAACTCCGGCGGCCGAATCGGGCGGAACGATTACATTTATCTGATAAACGCCGACGCGGCCCGGCGCGAGTCCTGAATAGATCACTTCCGCCCGCTTTCCACCAATCGTCACTACCGGTTGAACCCCAGTGCGAGCCAGTGGTTCCACTGGTCCGGGTTCCCCGCTCGCCGGTTGCTCGCTGACGGGCCCAAGTCCACTCGCAAAAAGCACGACGGTCCGGCCTTTTCTTGCCGGATTCGCCGAACCTACGGTTCCACCAGCCTCATCGAGTGCCCTCGCGAAGCGGCGTCCGCTGCTGTCTTCGGCTTCGAACACGCCCGGCGCATAGTCGGCCAGCGGAACCGAGTAGACCGCGCTAGAAACGTCGCCAGACGTCACCTTCATTCGGACCGAGTTGAGGCCCAGCAATTCCCAGGGAATCTGAACCACGACCTGACTCTCGCTCACGGACTGAATGCGGCCCGGCACACTGATCTTTTCGACCGTATTGTCGAAACTCACACTGGAACCGCCAAGAATCAGGGGAAGCGAAGCCGACGTTGCCGTTCGCGTGGAACTGCTGAGCGCCGCACCGCGAATCGCCATGGTCGAGCCAGGCGCCAAACCCGGCCCAACCTGAAAACTCGCCGCGCTGACGGCGCCATCGGTCGCGATCACGGGCTGCAACCGGGCCGTTCCGTGAAACTCAACAACCTGGCTGCCGATCTCGGCGGTAAACAACTGCTCACCCAATTGCGGCCCAAGATTGACCTTCGCCGCGGCAATGCCGAGAACATCGGTGGTCTCGTCCGCGCTCGAGATAGAACCGCCGCCCCGTCCTGCTCGAAACCTGACCGGTGCGTTCGAAACCGGCACACCGAAACGGTCCACCGCTTTGAGCGCCATCAGCCAATCCTTGTCGTTCACCGCTCCTTTGAATCCGGACCCGCGCAGGGGAAATACATTGGCCACCACACCGTCTCCGATCAGATACAAGTAAGGAACGCGCAGATTCGTGTTACCGGCGCGAATGGCGATAACGCCTTCATAATTACCAGCCGGCGGCCGGCTGCCAGCGAGCCGGACAGTCACGGAGGCGGTTTGTCCAGCCGCGAGACTCATGCTGGATGGCGTCACTGTGAGTTGAGCGTTGTTATCGCGGTCGCGCGGGGTAACGGATAGTTGCACGTCGAGCGGTCCGGTGCCTGTGTTCGCAAGCCGCAAGGAGCGGGAAATCGGAAGACTTCCGGAGGCTGGAACGCCAAACGACAAAACCGCGGGATCGGCCGACAGCACAGCCCGCACGGCGGCTTCGGCGTTCAACTTCCCCGCCCCCACCGAAGTTACGCGCGCGCGCCCCTGCGCACCGGTAATCACGTCAGCCGCCGTATTCACGACAGCCGACTTCAGCTGCGCGGGCGTGAGCCTCGGATTCTTCTGCTTCACTAGCGCCAGAACGCCGGCAACCATGGGAACCGCGAAGCTGGTGCCCTGACCCGACGTGTATCCGCTCGGATCGTACAAGTCGCCGTTGGGATCGAGTGTCTGCGTGGCGGTGTACATGTCCGTTCCGACGGCGACGATTTCGGGCTTGATGCCGGACTCCCCTGTCGATGGACCGAGCGAGGAAAAGAACGCCACCGTGTCGAAGTCCGCGTCGTAGGCCTGCAACGTGGTGTCGAGCGTGACGGTCCGGTCCGGGTTCGAAGACAGAAACTGTTTGAGAGCCGCGCCTGCGTCGCTGCCCGCAAGCACGGCGGGGATACCTGTTTCGAAGTTACCCGTTGGCGTGAATAGAGAATTCGAGCCGTCCGTGCGATAGATCACGACGCCCACGGCGCCGGCTTTTTGCGCAGTGTTGATTTTCACGGCGAAACCGCAGTTTCCGCGGGCGATCAGCGCGATCGCGCCCGAAAGCGAGCCGTTTGCGAGCGGCGCGCACGCCTTACCGTCGTCCTGGAGACCGGCGACGTCACGCAGAGGCGCGGTGAGCGTCCGATTGGGCCGGGGCCCGTCGCCGAACAGGATACGCATGTTCCGCAATTCCGCGGGAACTCCCTCGCCCTGCACCTTAAGCCCGGCGAAAAAGATGTGGGAATTCGTCGATGCGCCGACGGTGATCGGGGAAGGCGCGGTTCCGGGCGTATGAATAGAGTTGAGTGTCGGAAATTCATTTCCCGCATCGCCGTCGTTACCCGCCGACACGACAACCGTGAGACCGAGCCTGTTGACGGCGTTCTCGAGCGCTTGTGCGCGGACGTCGCAGGCGTTATCGCCAGTCGACTGATTGCGACAGTCATCGAAGCGGTCGAGCGGCCCGTAAACCGCGGGGCTGCCGACGGACAGCGTTATGATGTCCATTCCATCGTTTACCGCGTCTTCGATCGCCTGAACCAGAACACCGGCCGTGGTCGAATCGTTGATTCCGGTGGAGCCGAACACTTTGTAATTACCTAGCCATGCCTTGGGAGCGATCCCCACAATGGTCGCTGAAGGCCCGGTGTTGCGGACTCCGGCAGCGATCATGGCAACGGCGGTTCCGTGGCCGGAACGGTCGCGCGGGGTCACGTCGTCCGGCCGCGAATCCTCGGGCTGCACATCGGCGAATGGCAATTGGGCGACATAACTGCGCGCCACAATGATCTTCCGGTTGGTGTAAGGCAGGTCGCGCGGGCGGCCTTTTGGAAAACCAGCGGGCATGGTGAGGGAATCGTCCTGAAACGCCGGATGGGTATTTTCGATACCGGTATCAACGATTCCGATCTTCACGCCCGCACCCGCGTTCGCTTCGCCTCCGGCGGCGCTCCAGGCCGCGGAGGCTTTCACGAGATCGCCTGCCCTGTCGAGGTGGCGTCTAACCGGAGGTTGATACACGACACGTGCGACACCCGGGAGGGAACGAAGCTCGCGCGCGGTCCCGGGCGTGGCGCGGACGAACACCGCGTTGACGAGTGTCTGTGCAGCCGCGGTCACGGGGACGTGGCGCATGGCGAGTTCGTCCCTGATGAGCCGCTGCGCATCCTGGATCTTCGCCATTCGGTCAAGCGATGCCCGCGTCTGGAGGTCCTTGCGTGAAACCGCCGTTTCGGCAAGAGGCGGATCGGAAAGGACAATCGCGTACTCCTCGGGAAGCCGCGCCGCCATCCCAGACACTGCGAGCAGGATCGGCGGCAGCCAAGGGGTCCTCATGTGCATCTAGACGAAGGATAGCGCAACAGCGTTTCGTGAAGCGTCGCGTCAGCGGGATTCCAGGAGTTTAAGGTCCCGCGTTTCGCGCCCGCCCCGCTCCAACTTGACGGACACTCCGAACGTTTCAACCTTCGAAAGAAAGTCCGCTTCACGGTAGGCGGCGCTATCGAGCGACTCCCACGCGAACAGCGAATAGCTTCCGGGCGCAACGCCGCGGATGTCGTAACGGCCCGCGGAATCGGTAACCGCGGTCCGATACAGCGAAGGCCTTTGCCGCTGCTTTCCGCCGGGCACAAGCACGGCGTGGGTTCCGGGTGCGGCCACCTGTTTCTCATCGAAAATGGTTCCTGAAACCCGCGCGCCGGCGGGCGAAAACGTAAGCTCGACCGGTCCGGGCAACGGACCCCTGCGCAGGTCGAGCCCCGTTTCGACCAGATCGGCCCCGCCCGCGCGTGCACCGGCCAGATAGACGTCATCGGGCAGGTTCGTGGCCATGACGTCGTATTCGCCGGCCTCGACTTCCTTAAAAATAACTGAACCGTCTTGCTGCGCTTTACCCTGAGCAGTTCGCGGTACCTGGCCCGCTCGCGATTCAAGTCTGAAAGCAGCGTTCGCGACCTCCGCAAGGCGAAGCGGCTCTTCAGGCCGCAGGCTGGCCGAGACCTCCGCGGCGGGAATCATCGTCAGGTTCAAACCCTCAATGTCGGTCGCGCCGGCATCCACGCGCGCGCGGGCATAAAATTGCTTGCCGCCGGCGTTTGTCCCGGCGATCAGATCGTAGGTCCCGGGCACGACGTCGCGGATTTCGAACCGCCCCTCACCGTCGACCATGGCGCGAGGCGTACCCCCGAGATGATCGAGGAAACCGCCGGGCGGCGAAAGAAGGACGTGGGCGCCGCGCCCCGCCATAGAGAGCTTCCCCCGCACTCGAACGGTGTGAGCCGAGAGCAGAGTGATATCCATGGAACGAACTTCCTGTCCCGCCGTGAGTTCGAGCGGTACTGCGGCCGTGACATCCGCCGCGCGCGGGTAAAAGGTGGGCACGGCGCTTTCTCCGCCCGCCTCGACAGCCTGGCCCCTCATCGGATTCATGTAAGTGGCGTGTAGGTAATAGCGCCCCGGAAGGATTCCGAAGATGCGGTATTCGCCCAGATCGTTCGACAAAGCCCCGCCCGCCTGGAAAAGCTGACGGCGGCCACCCGAGACTCTCGCGCCATACAGGGTCAGGCGCGCATTGGCTACGGGATCGCCGTCGCGATCGAGGACGCGGCCCATGACGACTGGCGTGGCGACCAGCCGGATGGCGAGATCCCGGATGGCACACGCCGGCTCGAGCGTCAAAGTAGATCCCGTTCCTCCGGGATTCGATGCGCCGAACTCGGTCCTTGCGAACCCTGTGCGCCCGGCTGAAAGCCTGTATTTTCCGGGTTCAACGGAGCGAAAAACGAATGCGCCGGACTGATCCGTTGTCGCATCGTAGGACCGTTCGCGCCGGTTTTCGACGCCGCGAAGCCAAACGCCCGCCTTCTTGAGCCGCTCACCGCCCACTGCCGAATACACCGCGCCTTCCACCGTGCAAGGCGCCTGAGGCGAAGCCTGGGCCTGGGCCGAAGTTGGAACCGAAGTTCTTACCGGAGCCTGAAAAAGGAGCGCGAGACCAATGAGGGTCAGCATGCAGTACAATTGGACGGTCCAAACCTTTAGACGGACATTAACATGATACGTTACCTCCCTATCGCTCTACTCACGCTTGCTCTGCAGGCGTTGCCATTGCTCGCGCGCGATCCACTCGCGCGGCGCATCGCCCACAGCGATCCCTCGCAGTACCGAAAGATCGCGGGTGTTCACGCGGGCGCGGGCGAATTGCATTACCTGGGGCTCTTCGACGCATTCACCCTTAACACGAACCTGATTTTCCTTCACCGCGGCGTCATTCCGCCGAAAGGCGGCATCGGACATCACTACCACAACCACATGGAAGAGATGTTCGTCATCTTCGACAACGAAGCCGAGTTCACGGTTGATGGGCGCACGTCGCGTGTGGAGGGTCCCGCAGGCGCGCCGTGCCGCATGGGCCGCTCTCACGCGATTTACAACTCTTCAGACAAGCCGACCGAGTGGATGAATATCGCCGTCGGGTCCGTCAAGGGCAAGTACGACGCGACCGATCTGGGAGATGATCGCGTTGGGGTGCCGCTCGATCCCAAGCCCGTATTTATCACGATGCGGCTGGATCGCAAGCTTCAACGTCCCGTGGCCGGCCTTCATGGAGGACAAGGTACGGTGCAGTACCGCCGCGCACTGCCTCCTGAAGTGTTCTTCTCCAATTGGTCCTATGTGGATCATCTTCTGCTCCCCCCGGGGACCTCGGTCGGCAAACACCGGCACGACGGAGTGGAAGAGTTCTACTACGTGATGAACGGTGAAGGAACGGCTACCGTAAACGGGGAGACCGCGAACATCAGGAAAGGCGATGCCGTACCCATCTTGATGACGGACGTGCACTCGTTTGCCAACACTGGCGGCGGGCCGCTTGAGTTCATGATAGTTGGAGTGGCGCGGGTGAAGTTCGCGCTGGATTCAGTGGACGTGAAGTAGGCGGCCGGATCGCGGCCGAGCGGCGGAACCGGCTCCTTCGCCACCCGGTCGTCTTATCGTTCCTCTGCCGGCTCCTCGATTTCCAATTGCTGCGTCAGCGTGAGATTTCTTCTCCCGTGGATGACATGGTAACCGACGATCATTGTCTTCGTTTTCGACGTAGCCAACGCTTTTTGCGCGCCTGAACGGACGGGATTCTGGGCCTCGACTGCAGGCGGGCCAGCCCACTGGCGAGGCAGTGCTCTAAAATAACCAAGGGCTACGCCCTTGAAATCTCAAGGAGAGGCTGGTATCCGCGAGAGTGCGGTCAGCAGACGTGGCGCAAAAACTCGTGTTTGCCGCGTCGGCACTCCTGCCGACGCTCCGGTGGCGAGAAATCCCGGTTAGGCAACATGGCGGTCGCGTTAGCGTCCGTTCGTACGTGGGTAGCCACAAGAAGTCGGGTTTTCGATTGTGTTCTTCTATAGGCGCGACTCCAACTTAACTTAACGCTTGAACTTGTTGTATCACATCACAAGGGGTTCCACTCAACAAGGATTGGGGCTATCTAGGGGCTATCTGTGTGGATAGATCCATTCTGCATCACTCCACACTAAAGCGACTGCACGAGACTCACTGCATCCGGCAAGGCAGGATGTACTCTTTGGATGGCCAACGATTAGCCTCGTGGTATCTCGCCCAATTCGCCGGTGCGCAGCCGACTCCCTGCCTGCCCTCTGCTTATCAGAAAAAAAGCATCCATTACGGTTGCCACCTCTGCATGGCGGCGAGTCCGCAATCGCCCTTGCGATACTATTCCCCAAGCAAGTATAAACTCCGCGATGGCCAGCACAATTAGTCCAAGAGATTCCGGCTCACCGGGCCACAAGAGATGCGTAAACGGCACAGCGAATCTGAAAGGGGTAACCTGGATTATGCATGGGAACGCGACTCGGCGCACCGGTATGGTGAGCGGTGGCGCGGGTGCCGATTGACTGGGCTGAAGCTGCTCTGATCGTCTCTTTTTAGTAAGTCACGAACATCTCTGTCTCCCCTTTTCCTGGA
>SXGS01653111.1_pt1 | contig 15163 bp, 16 predicted proteins | sample 3174681 | NCBI WGS metagenome assembly SXGS01 (sample SAMN11356861, study PRJNA531348) | freshwater metagenome | isolation source: freshwater sample F1-80 | place: China: Fuxian Lake, Yuxi | collected 2017-12-25 | reverse complement strand
GGGCGGTGTCGGCGATGAAACGCCTGGTCGATCTGGATGCGGTGGTCGAGCAGGAACGCGACCGGCAGCGGTTCTGAAACGATTGCCGGTCCTCGGGGCGATAGACCTCGGACAGGGCCGTTCGGGGCGGGCTGCGCTATCTTCGACCACGAGGAGGATCGCCGAGGTGAAGAAGCTGATGGCCGCTGTGGGCGGTGCGGTGCTGGCCGGATCGGCCGCCGCCGTCCTCGGGATGGGCGCGAGCAGCGCCGATCCGGTGGCCGGTGGCACGCTCAACGTCGTCGGTGAGCCCTACGCCAAGGCGGTGGCCATCCTGCGTGCCCAGGGCGTCGCGGCCTCCTTCGGCGGATCGGTCGGCAGCGACATCGCCCAGAGCCAGTGCCTGGTGAGCAGTCAGAAGATCGTCAACTCCGGCAAGATGCAGTTGATGCTGGACTGCACCGAGGAGGCGCAACCGGAAGCACCCGTGGCCACCTCGGTGGCCAACACCCCGGGCGCCCCCGCCGCCGACGGTAGCCGCCCGACGCCCGGAGCCCAGGGCGTGGTGACGGTCACCCCGACGCGCGTGGGCTGAGCCCGCCCCGTTGCCCGACCGTTTAGAATCCGGGTAGCGCGAATCGGGAGGTGTGCCATGTTGCGTCCCCGCCGTTTCCCCGACGAAGTCGATCCGGGGCCAGTTCAGATTCAGGCCCGCAAGGTGAACTTCGACGTCTCGGCGTCACCGCTGCACTGGATTCCGGGCCATCCCGTCGCCTCCCATATGGTGAGCCTGCTCAATGTCGTGCTGCCGGCCGCTGAACGCTGGTTCGTCGCCACCTACACCGAGGCGCTCCCGTTGGTCGGCGATGAGCGACTCGCCGAGGACATGCGCGGCTTCATCGGCCAGGAGGCCGTCCACGCCGATACCCATGAGCGGGCCCTGCACGAGTTCATGGAACGTCAGGGGGTCGACCCGAGGCCCATCCTCGAGCAGGTCGAGTACATCGTCGGCAAGGTGCTGGCGCCCAGCACGTCCAGCGACCCACGGCGACGGCATCACCAGCTGTGCGAGCGGCTGTGGTTGATCGCCGGATTGGAGCACTACACCGCGGTGCTTGGTGACTTCGCCCTCAACTGCTCCTGGGACGACTTCGGCGCGGACCCGACCATGGTCGACCTGTTCCGTTGGCACGGCAGCGAAGAGGTCGAACACCGCTGTGTGGCGCATGACGTCGCCACCTACTTCAATGACAGCTATCTGGCCCGGATCCGCGCCATGGCGTTGGCGATGGCGCTGATGTATTCCTTCTTCGAACGCGCCACCTATTACCTGTGTCGCACTGACCCGCAGGCCCGGATGAGCTGGTGGCGCATGGAGCGCCTGCGGATGCGTGATGCCCAGTTGCGGTTGCTGCCGAAGTTCAGCACCCTGTTCGGCCGGACGACGGCGACCTATTTCCGCCGCGACTACTCGCCGCTGGAGGTCGGTTCCACCGCGCAGGCGGTCGCATACCTGGCCACCTCTCCGGCCGCGCGCGCCGCGCACGCCTAGATGGTGCTGCATCGGCTGCGCGCGGCCCCCATTCCGCTGCTCGGTGTGGCCGACGCCGCGATCACCGGAATGTGGGCGCTCACCGGGCTGAGGCGCAAGGCTCCCCCGCCGGTTCGCGACCACACCGTCTTCCTGCAGGTGCGCGAGCGGACCCTGGTCGCCCGCGACGAGAACGTCGTGGCACTCACCCTGGCCGCCGCGGACGGATCCCGTTTGCCACCCTGGCACCCCGGCGCCCATCTCGACATCCACCTGCCCAGCGGACGGGTTCGGCAGTATTCGCTGTGCGGCGACCCCGGCCGATCCGACGCCTACCGGATCGCGGTACGCCGGATTCCCGGCGGCGGCGGGGGTTCGGTGGAGGTGCACGACGCACTGCCGGTCGGGTCCGTCGTGAGCACCAGTGGTCCTCGTAACGCTTTTCCGTTCAGCGTTCCCGGCTACGGATCCCCCGCCCGCCGGATTCGCTTCATCGCCGGGGGTATCGGCATCACCCCGATCCTGCCGATGCTGGAGTTGGCCCGGCGGCTCGGGGTGGACTGGTCGATGGTCTACCTCGGCCGGAGTGCGGACTCCATCCCCTTCGTCGATGAGGTCCGCCGATTCGGACAGCGGATCGAGATTCGCACCGACGATGTTCACGGTGTTCCCGGCGCGGACGATCTGCTCGGCGAATGTCCCTCCAGTACAACGGTTTACGCCTGTGGGCCACCTGACATGCTGGCCGTGATCCAGCAGCGGCTGATCGGGCGCGACGATGTCGAGCTGCATGTCGAGCGGTTCGCGGCAGCGCCGGTGGCCGATGGCGCACCGTTCACCGTCACGGTGGGTGCTGCCCGGGTGAACGTCGCGGCCGACGAGACTCTGCTCAGTGCGTTGCGAGCCGCCGGCATCAACCCCCCGTACTCCTGTCAGCAGGGTTTCTGCGGCACCTGCCGCACCCGGGTGCGCAGCGGCGTTGTGCAGCATCGGGATACGTTGCTGACCGATGTCGAGCGTGACAGCGGTCTGATGCTGACCTGCGTGTCACGGGCGCCCGCCGGCGGCCACTTGGAGCTGGATTTGTAGGCCCGCGTGCCGCGGGGTCAGCCGGCGTCCCAGGCGCTGGCCACCTGGGTGGCCACGTCGATGATCTTGGCCTGTTGGGAAGCGGGACTGTCGATCTCCTCGGCGACGTAGGCGGCCACGAAGCGGCGGATCTCGGTGTCGACACCTCCGATGAGCCGGACGATCTCACCCCGCAGCGACTTCGACGTCACATGCACCGAAATGTCGGACGGCCGCGGCTTGGCCACATCGATCACGATCAGCAGTGGCTCGGCGGCACGTGCCGTGGCGCGCAGGGCGATGTCGCCGTCGACGATGAACCGCTGTTTGTCCAGGCGAAGGTCCACGATCAGCTCGATCACCAAGGGAATGCGTACCGCGAAGGTGATCGTGTCGCCCAGACTGCGCCGAACGTGCGGTTGCTGGATCTTGACCCTGGCGGTGACCTTGGCCAGCCCGCCCGGCCCCTGGGCCATAGGCCCCATCTCGACGTCCCCCCCGGCGATCTCGGCGAAGGCCGCCGCAACACGCTCCTCGGTGACCGCCTCCTCGAAGAACCGGCGACCGAATTCCTCATAGGTGACGAAGCTGTGCGTGTGCATAAGGCTTCACTTTCCCACGCCGACGGCCGATCCCGGAACGCGGTTCGGTAACAAATCGCACGCGCCGGATCTACAACTCGAGCATCACCGTGACGGGGCCGTCGTTAATCGATTCGACCTGCATATGGGCGCCGAAGACCCCGGTCGCGACCTGGGCGCCCATCTCCGCCAGTGCCGCCACCACGGCGTCGACCACCGGTTGCGCCGAGGAGGCCGGTGCGGCGCCGTTCCACGAGGGCCTGCGGCCCTTGGCCGTATCGGCGTACAGGGTGAACTGGCTGACCACGAGGATGGGGGCACCGATATCGGCGGCTGCCTTCCCGTCGTCCAGAATGCGCAGCCGCCAGAGCTTTTCGGCCATCCGTCGGGCGGTCTCGGGCGTATCGTCATGCCTCACCCCGACCAGGACGAGCAACCCCTGGCTCCGGGGTGTGATGGATGCGACCGCCACCCCCTCCACCGATACGGTGGCTGCCGTCACCCGCTGCACCAGTGCCCGCATCGGATCAGCCGCCCGAGACCACGGTCGGGCACGTGAGGTGTTTCCGCATGCGGCCATCCTGCCCGACGGTGCCTCGGACCTCCCGCCGGCGGGCCACCGTCGCGGTGTGACCGGGAACACCCCGGCAAAAGCCCGGCGACCGTTCGGCAGAGGTTGCCGATTGCCCGGCACGACGTCACGACCGGGACACGGCAGCGTTAAAGTCACTGTTAGAAGGGCACTTTGCTGTCTCGGTAGAATCTCACCCCTCGTAATCGGTTGTGGCAAAACAGCTTTTTGCATCCTATGCAGGGTTAACACACTGAAAAGTGAGTCCCGACACAGACTTTGGGATGCCAACGATGCCGTTGTTAGCGTGGTTGTCATGTTTGCTCTCGCGGCATTGATGTCGCTTATTTCGCAAGTGTCGGGCACGCCGTACATCTCCGGTGGTGACTCGCCCGCCGGGACGGATTGCTCCGGGCTGGCATCCTGGGTGGCCAACGTGGCCTCCGGCCGACCGGCTTTCGGCAGCAGGTTCAACACCGGCAATATCGAGCCGGCGTTGCTGGCGCGCGGATTCCACTACGGGACCGCACCCAATTCGGTCGTCATCGGCTGGAACGGCGGTCATGCCGCCGTCACCCTTCCCGACGGGACCCCGGTCTCCAGCGGCGAAAGCGGCGCCGGGGTGAAGGTCGGTGGCGGGGGCGCCTACCAGCCCCAGTTCACCAACCACATGTACCTCCCGGTCGAGGCTGCGGAGATGAACACCGAGCCCGTCGCCGACGCCGCGCCGCAGAATCCGCCGCTGGAACCTGCTCCGCCGGTGATCCCGGCCGCCCCGGTGGCACCCTTCGAGCCGGAGGTCCCGCTGGACCCGGAGGCTGCAGTCGGCGAGGACACCGCGGCCCGCGACGAGGCCCCCGCCGGTGAGGGTCCTCCTCCGCCGCCGGCTCCGGCCGCCACCGTGGACCCGGCCGCCCCGGTGGATCCGGCGGCCCCCGTCGACCCGGCGGCCCCCGTCGACCCGGCCATCCCCGTGGACCCGGCCGGCGAGCCGCTGGCGCCCGTCGCGGAGCCGGGCCTCGAGGTGACCGAGTCGCAGCGAATCTAAGGCGCCCGCGGGCGCCGGCAGAGCCCTCCGGGGCTGTCTGCCCGCGCCCGCGCCGGGTACCCCAGAGCGGCGCGACCCGCCTGCCCCGGCCCGGACGGCAGGGGGTTAGATGGCACCTTGACGCGCAATACCCGCTCGACCTGGCTCGATAAGGAGCAACCATGTCCCATGACGGAGCAGAGTCCGCCGCATCCTTCGAACAGGAAGTGGCCGAGACGCAGCGATACATCGACAGCGCCCGATTCGAGGGAATCACTCGGCTCTACACCGCCCGTCAGGTGGTCGAGCAGCGTGGCACGATCCCGGTGGACTACACGGTCGCTCGGGAGGCCTCTGTCGCGTTCTATGCCCGCCTGCGCGAACTGTTCGGCCAGCGCAAGTCCATCACCACTTTCGGGCCGTACTCCCCCGGCCAGGCGGTGACCATGAAGCGCTGCGGTATCGAAGGCATCTACCTCGGTGGCTGGGCGACCTCGGCGAAGGGCTCCACCACCGAGGACCCGGGCCCTGACCTCGCCAGCTACCCGCTGAGCCAGGTGCCCGACGAGGCCGCCGGATTGGTGCGGGCGCTGTTGACCGCCGATCGCAATCAGCAGTTCCTCCGGTTGCAGATGACCGCCGAACAGCGCGCGGCCAACCCGGCTGTCGACTACCGGCCCTTCATCATCGCCGACGCTGACACCGGACACGGCGGAGACCCGCACGTGCGCAACCTGATTCGGCGATTCGTCGAAGCCGGTGTGACCGGTTACCACATCGAGGACCAGCGGCCGGGAACCAAGAAGTGCGGTCACCAGGGTGGGAAGGTGCTGGTCCCCTCCGACGAGCAGATCAAGCGGCTCAACACCGCACGGTTCCAGCTCGACATCATGGGCGTGCCCGGGATCATTGTCGCGCGGACCGATGCGGAGGCCGCCAATCTGCTGGACGGCCGCTCCGACGAGCGCGATCAGCCGTTCCTGCTCGGAGTGACCAATCTCGAGGTCCCGCCCTACAAGTCCTGCTTCCTGGCCATGATGCGCCGTTTCCACCAGCAGGGCGTCACCGAACTCAACGGGCATCTGCTCTATGCCCTGCCCGATGCCGAGTACGCGGTGGCCGACGCCTGGCTGCAGGCTCACGGTGTCACCAAGGCGATCGACGAGGCGGCTTCGGTGTGGACCAAGGACCGCACCGGGTCCCTGGATGCGCTGTTCGACCGGGTCGAGTCGCAGTTCGTCGACGCCTGGCAGTCCGACGCCGGCCTGGACACCTACGGCAACGCCGTCGCCGAGGTGCTGCGATTCAAGGAGGGCGAGGGCGAGGCGTTGGCGATGAAGCCCGCCGAGTGGATCGAGTTCGCCGCGACCGCGTCGCTCTACGCGGCGAAGGCCAAGGCCGCCGAACTCGGAGTGGACGCCCCGTGGGACTGCGAGCGGGCGAAAACCTCCGAGGGCTACTACCAGGTCCGCGGCGGCATCCCCTACGCCATCGCCAAATCCCTTGCCGCCGCGCCCTTCGCGGACCTGCTGTGGATGGAGACCAAGACCGCCGACCTCGCCGACGCCCGCGAGTTCGCCGAGGCCGTCCACGCCGTCTACCCGGACAAGATGCTGGCCTACAACCTCTCGCCGTCATTCAACTGGGACACCACCGGGATGAGCGATGACGAGATGCGCGCCTTCCCCGTCGAACTCGGGAAGATGGGGTTCGTCTTCAACTTCATGACCTACGGCGGCCACCAGATCGACGGTGTGGCGGCCGAAGAGTTCGCCACCGCGCTGCGACAGGACGGCATGCTGGCCCTGGCGCGGCTTCAGCGCAAGATGCGGCTGGTCGAGTCGCCCTACCGGACGCCGCAGACGTTGGTCGGCGGACCCCGCAGCGACGCCGCGCTGGCCGCATCGTCGGGCCGGACCGCCACCACCAAGGCGATGGGCAAGGGTTCGACCCAGGTTCAGCACCTGGTGCAGACCGAGGTGCCCAAGAAGCTGCTCGAGGACTGGCTGGCCCTGTGGAGCGAGCACTACAAGCTCGGGGAGCGGCTGCGGGTGCAGTTGCGCCCGCGCCGAGCGGGTTCGGATGTGCTGGAGCTGGCGATCTACGGCGACTCCGGCGGCGAGAAGCTTGCCGATGTGGTCTTCGACCCGATCAAGGACCGGCACGGCCGCAGCATCCTGACCGTCCGCGACCAGAACACCTACGCCGCCAAGATGCGCCAGAAGCGCCTGATGACCCTTGTCCACCTGTGGCTCGTGCACCGGTTCAAAGCCGACGCGGTCTACTACGTGACACCCACCGAGGACAACGTCTACCAGACGGAGAAGATGAAGGCGCACGGCATCTTCACCGCCGTGAACAAGGACGTCGGGGAGATCATCGTGGCCGACGTCAACGCGCCTCGGATCGCCGAGTTGCTGTCCCCCGACCGGGCCGCCCTGCAGAAGCTGATCCGCAAGCAGGACTGACCCCCCGACCTCCCGCACCCTCCCTCGCGAGGAGACACAAACGACCCAGACACGCCGCGCGTGCTGGGTCGGTTGTGTCTGTTCGCGGGGTTAGCGGATTACCACGGAACTCGGTTCACGAGGTGCGCCGAGCGCGTCGCGATGTGAAGGCGGGCGTCGTCCGTCCTCGTCGCTAATCCCGTATCGCTGCGCCAGTTCGGCGCCGATGACGGTGCGCCCCGACAGCTCGGGCAGGTCGGGGTCGCGATACAGGGCGTCGATCAGCCGCCCGGTGAACTGCGGGGTCTCGGCGTGCGCGGCGAAGGCCTGCAACGCCTCGGGTTTGCCCGCGAAGGCGCGCCGCATCCGCTCGGTGAGCAGGATGCCCATCCAGACCGACACCGTGCAGACTCCCGTGCCGGCGAAATCGACCGCCATATCGGCCGCCATCTTGTCCACCCCGGCCTTCTGGGCGCCATAGGCCGGGCCGTGCATGTAGCAGACCGATCCCGGCGAGGAGGTGAACGCGATCAGCCCGCGGTCCGCGGCCAGCAGCAGCGGCGCGGCGTACCAGGAGGCGATATAGGACGAGCGCAGACCGACATCGATCACGTTCGCGAGATCGGGCGGCTTGTCCCAGAAGGGGGCCGGGTCGGTCAACCGGTCGCTGATCGACGCGGCGTTGTTGACCAACAGCTCGAGGGCCCCGTTCTCGGCGGCGACTCGGGCGAAGAGGCGTTCCACCGCGGCGTCCTCGCCGTGATCGAGTGGGACGGCGATGCCGTCGCCGCCGGCGGCCGTCACTGCCGCTGCATCGTCGGCTCCGGCGGTGCGGCCGGTCAGGTAGACCCGCCATCCGGCCGCGCCGAGCGCGAGGGCGATGCCTCGGCCCGCGCCCCTGCTGGCCCCCGTGACCACGGCCACCGGCTGTCGCGACGTCATGGGTCAACGGTATCGCCTTCCACCGAAGGCGATCCGGACCCGCAGCGGTGCATCCGTGGACGCCGCGTTCCCAACCGACGACGCCTCTTGACACCGTGGGCTCGAGGCGCCGATGCTCACTGCAAGACGACGAAGAGTGCCCTCATGCGATCGCAGAGAACCATGGTCCCCGCGGTGGCCGTCCTGCTCCTGGCCGTTCCGCTGGCCTCATGCACGATTACGACCTCTTCGGGGACCCGTCCCGATGACGCGAAGTTCCTCGAGGCGCTATCGGGTGACCCCCGCGACAAGTACCCGGATTCGACGCTGCTGCAAGAGGGCCAGAAAGTGTGCGACGCCTTGGCGAAGGGTCAAAGCGAGGACCAGGTCCGGCAGATGATCTCCGCAGACCTCGATGTCGACGCCGGTCAGTTCCTCGGCGCCCTCGACGCGGGCAACATGTGCGCGGACAAGGGCGGTAGCTGAGGCAAACTGCCGAGCGTCAGCAGCGCGACAGCGCATCCGTCATCGCCCGCTTCTCCTTGGCTGACAGCCATAGACCGTAGGCGGTCTTGACCTCGATCTGGCGTGCCACGAAGTCGCAGCGGAAGGCCTCGTTGGGCGGCAACCAGGACGCCGCGTCGCGAAACGCTTTGTCGAAGTTGGCCTTCGGGCTCACCGCGAGCAGGTTGCGCGGATCGTTGGCGAAGTCCAGCCGCCGTTGCGGGTCCCACGCCCGGGCGCCTTTGTACCAGGCGTCGGCGAGAGCGACGACGTGGTCGATCTCGATGGCGTTCGACGTCTCCGGGCCGCGGACGAAGCTGATGGTGGTGGCGGTGTACGGGTCGAGCAGGGTGCCGCTCTGGGCGAAGCAGGTGAATGGCCGCACGACAAGGTTTTTCAGGTCCCGGCGCAGGATGTCGTCGCGGGTGTTGCAGCCGTTGTGGCCGAATTCGACGTTGACGTCATCACTCCATGCCGCGCCGAACTGATAGCGCCGGAAGTCAGACGTGCGGTCCCAGCCGCGTACCTCCAGTGCCTTGAGTTGCTGGCGCGCGAGGTCGTAGCGGGGGGTGGGTCCCCCGCCGGGAGCCGCGCGGGGGGTGGGTCCCCCGCCGGGAGCCGACGAACCCGGCGACGGGCCGCTGCCCGGCCCGGGCTCGGGGGAACGCCAGGTCGGGGACGGACCGGAGATGTGAGTGGAGTTCTCCTGCCAGATCAGGACGCCGGCCACCGCACCGACGACGGTCACCGACAGCACCGCGGCCAGGGCCCGCCGGCGCCAACGAGGTGTGGCGGTCCTGCCCGGTTTGGCCATGAAGACGTTGTAGCACTCCCGTGCGACCGGGCGGCGGATCGACGGGAACCCGAAATCCCTGCGGCGGGGCGCTGACGTTGCTACGTTGCCGTGCAGCACATCGCCGAAAGGACTCGCGTGAAACGTACCCCGTTGCTCGGTGAATGCTCCGCGGAGTTCTTCGGCACCATGCTGCTGATCCTTTTCGGCTGCGGTGTCGTGGCGCAGGTGGTGACCGGTGGGTTTCCCACCACCACCGGCGCCACCGGTGACTACAACTCCATCGCATGGGGTTGGGGTCTGGGCGTCGCGATGGCGGTGTACGTGGCCGGCCGGCTCAGCGGCGCGCACCTCAATCCGGCGGTGACGGTGGCGCTGGCGACGTTCAAAGGCTTTCCGGCCGGCAAGATCCTGCCCTATATCGGCGCTCAGCTGGGTGGCGCATTCGTCGGCGCCTTGCTGGTGCGATTCACCTACGACGACGCGATCAACCGCGTCGACCCCAACAACACCAAGGCCACTCAAGGCATCTTCTCCACCTCACCGGACGTCGGAGTGTCCTTGACGACGGCGTTCGTCGACCAGGTGATCGGCACCGCGATCCTGGTGGCCGTGATCTTCGCGCTGACCAGTGCGGTCAACAACCCGCCGCTGGCCAACACCGGTCCGCTGATCATCGGATTGCTGGTGGTCGGAATCGGCCTGGGCTGGGGCGCCAACGCCGGGTACGCCATCAATCCCGCCCGGGATTTCGCGCCCCGGCTGGCGTCGTGGATCACCGGCTACGACACGGCCTGGGTCTCGGCCAACGGAACCGAGTTGTACTTCTGGGTGCCGATCCTCGCCCCGATCGTGGGCGGGCTGATCGGCGGCGCGCTGTTCGTGTTCTGCATCGAGAAGTTCCTGCCGGCGGCCATCGCCAACCCCGCGGAGATCGGTGTCGTGGAGCCGACACCGCTGCGCTGAGATCCCGGATCCGCAGAGCCTTTCGGGGTCGCTGCCTTTAGGGTTCCCTCGTGAGCCGTATCGACCGATTCTTCGAGATCTCCGCGCGCGGTTCGACCGTCGGCGCCGAGGTCCGGGGCGGGCTGGTCACCTTCATCGCGATGGCTTACATCATCGTGCTGAACCCGATCATCCTGTCCGGCCCGGCGGACGTCGCCGGAAACCAGCTGCAGTTCGCCCAGGTGTCGGCGGTGACCGCGCTGACCGCGGGAGTCATGACGATCCTGTTCGGCGTGATCGCCCGGCTGCCCTTCGCCTTCGCCGCGGGACTGGGTATCAACTCCTTCCTGGCGACCTCGGTCGTGGGCACCCTGACCTGGCCCGAGGCGATGGGTCTGGTGGTGATCAACGGGCTGGTCATCGTCGCGCTGGCAGTCTCGGGACTTCGGCAGAAGGTGTTCGACGCGGTACCCATGGAACTGAAGCTGGCCATCACCGCCGGCATCGGCTTGTTCATCCTGTTCATCGGCCTGGTCGATGCCGGGTTCGTCGGTTCCACCGGACTCGCATCACCGCCGGTGGGCCTGGGCGCCAACGGTGACGGCTCCATCACGACCGTGCCCACCGTCGTCTTCGTCCTCACCCTGCTGCTGACCGGCGTGCTGGTGGCCCGCGGTGTCCGCGGCGGGATCCTGATCGGCCTGGTCGCCGGAACGGTTCTCGCCGTCGCCGTCGAGGCGATCTGGCATCTGGGGTCAGCGGTCGACAACCCCGGCGGCTGGCGGCTGTCGGTGCCGGCGTTGTCGGGTTCGCCCGTCGCGATGCCCGACCTGTCCCTGGTCGGTGCGGTCAGCCTGGACAGCTTCGCCCGGATCGGGACCCTGGCGGCGACCGTGCTGGTGTTCACCCTGGTGTTCACCAACTTCTTCGACGCTCTCGGCACCCTCACCGGGCTGTCCCGCCAAGCGGGACTGGCGAATTCGGACGGCACCTTCCCCCGGCTGCGCGCCGCGCTGATCGTGGAGGGGGCCGGCGCGGTGGCCGGCGGCGCCACCTCGGCGTCGTCGAACACGGTGTTCATCGAATCCGGCGCCGGGATCGAGGAGGGTGCCCGGACCGGCCTGGCGAACCTGGTCACCGGGGCGCTGTTCGTGGCCGCCATGTTCGTCTCCCCGCTGGCGTCCATCGTGCCGACCGAGGTCGCGGCCGCCGCGCTGGTGGTCGTCGGCGCGATGATGTTCGCCCAGTTGCGCCATGTCGACATCACGCAGTTCGCCGTCGCCCTCCCGGTCGTGCTGACGGTCGCGGTGATGCCGATGAGCTATTCGATCGCCAACGGCATCGGGGTCGGATTCCTCAGCTGGGTCGTGCTGAGATCGGCGACCGGCCGGGCCCGCGAGGTCAGTCCGCTGCTCTGGATCGTCGCGGCCGGGTTCCTGCTGTACTTCGCCCGTGACGGCGTCCAGGGACTCCTCGGCGGCTGAGCCCGCCACGCGTTTTGGGTCAACTTCACCGGCAAGGACTCACCAGCGGGCAAGATGACCGCCATGAGCGATGTCACCATCACCACCCTGACCGACGGTCCCCTCGAGGTCTCCGGCGAGGTCGAGATCCTCGACGCCGGTGGCACCCTGGTCAAGCAGACCACTAAGTGCTACCTGTGCCGCTGCGGTCACTCCGCGAAGAAGCCGTTCTGCGACGGTGCGCACAAGCGTGAGGGGTTCAGCGCCCCGTGACGTGCGCCCGCAGCGAAACGCCGCAGGTCCGCGCGGCGCACGGCGGCGATGGCCACTAGACTGGCACCAATGGACCGCGCGGGTCTGCGTCCTCGGGCGTAGTCGTGGCGCGAGAACAAAGGGGATATCTCATGAGCTCTGGTCGTTTCGCGGGCCGCATCGCGGTCGTCGTGGGTGGTACTGCCATCGTGGCTGCGGGCGCGCTGAGCGCGTGCAGTCCCTCGTCCGAGAAGGACGCTCCATCGACGTCGACGACGCCGCCCACCACGAGTGCCCCGTCGGCCTCGCCCACCGAGAAGGCGATCGGGCCTGGTGGGAACAACTTCTTCTCGCCGACGATCAATCCCGCCCCGCCGGGTGCGGTGTGCAAAGAGGTCGTCAACGGGGTGTGCGTAAGCCGGTGACACGCCTCGGGCTCTGGTTGGTGGCCGGGATCGCGTGCTCGGTCGGGTTCGCCCCGACCGCCGCGGCCGACCCCGCACCGGACTGGAGCGGCTGGTACCGAATCACGTTCCACACCGACCGGAAATCCGGCACCAGTGCGGCGGCCGAGCAATCGGAGGAGCCCTATACCGCCTGGTACCGGTTCGCCACCGATTGTTCGTCGGGGAGTTGTTCGGCCTCGGTGCTCGACGGCCCGTCGCCGAAGGACAACGTGTCCGCCGAGACGGACTTCGAGTGGACCGGGTCGCAATGGTCGCGCACGAACAGCTGGCGGTGGGACTGCCTCCTGCCCGACCGCACCCTCACCTTCGACTCGGCGAGTTCGGTGACCACCTACACGCCCCGGCCGGACGGTTCGCTGGCCGGGATGTTCGCCACCAACATCGGCGCGGGCGCTTGTGAGGGCACCGTCTACATCCCCCTCACCGCGGTCCCGTCCGACCCTGTCACGACGACCGCGTGATCAGATCGGCATCCGGAAGCCGTAGAACTCCTGGTCCTCGTTGTACCCGCCCTGGCCCGCCCCGAGGTGTTCGAAGGACTCGACGAATTCGATCGCCTCGATCCACTTCACCTGCTTGAAGCCCAGTTCCACTTCGTTGCGCAGCCGAAGCGGTGCGCCGTGCGACTCGTTGAGCGGCTCCCCGTTCATCGCGTACGCCAGGATCGTCAACTCGTGCTCCATGCTGGCGATCGGATGGCAGTCGTAGTAGCGGCCGCCCACCGGACCGTCGGAAAAGGAATAGAACACAACCCATTTCGCGTTCGGCGCCGGCTCGACCAGCTCGCAGATCGATCGCATCGGCACGCCCGCCCATTTGGCTACGCCCGACCATCCCTGGATGCAGAAGTGCTGGGTGATCTGCTCCTGACGGGGCATGGCGAGAAGTTCCCGGTAGCTCAATTCCACCGGATTGCCGACCAGACCGTCGATACGGAGTCGGTAGTCCTGCCAGCCGCCCGCCTTCAGGTCGGCATACCGCTCGCTGACGGGTCGTTCGCCGTTGGTCCAGAAGTACGGCGAGATATCGGCCTCGGTGTAGGTCGCCGTGGGGTTGGTCCGCTCGCCCAGCCGTTTGACGCCGCCGACGATGAATCGGCCGACTCGCTGGACGGCCCGGGGATATCTGATGGTCAACGGCGAAGCGGCGAACCAGAAGCCGATGACGACGGCCATCCAGACGAGATAAAGCGCCACGCCGGTCCACGATTTCGTGTCGGTGCCCAGCGTCATGTGATTGACGTTGCCGACGAATCCGGTCACGAAGATCATCAGGGTGTGGACGGCGATGAAGACCAACATCCACACCAGGACGCCGAAGTGCAGGGTTCGTGCTACCTGGCGGTTGAGCAGTCCCGCGCCGGTGCCGAATCGACCGGCGATGGCGGGTGCCTGGAGTAACCCGGTCACCAGTGCCACGGGGGCCGCGATGAAGACGGTGATGAAGTAGGCCAGTAACTGCAGGGCGTTGTAGGTGCTGAAGCCGGCGTTCTCGGGAAGGTCCAGGGACAGATACTGCATCGCGGTCGACAGCGCGTTGGGAAACACCTCGAGTGAGGTGGGGATCAGGCGCTTGTACTCGTCGGTGCTGAACAGCAGCACGTAGAACACCACACCGTTGACCAGCCAGAGCAGGTCGAAGGAGAAGTGCCACCACCGCGCCAGGCCGACCGAGTGGCGAAATCCCGGAATTCCCAGATGTTTCGGCAGCGCGACCGAGTCTTCCTTCGCCGTCCATACCGATCCGGGATCGTCGCTGTCTCGCCGGTTTGACGGCACCGGTCCGCGTAGCCGCAGCCACTCGGTGTCGGGTCTGCTGCCGGCGTTGAGGTACAGGCGCGGATGGTCGGCGAGTATCTGAAGCCCTGCCCGGATGATGAACATCATGAACAGCAGGTTCAGGAAGTGCTGCCAGCGCAGCCACCAGGGAAAGCCGCCGGAGACCGGTTGCACGTACTCCGCCGAGGTTCCGGGGTATCTCGCGATGAATTCGCCAAACCACGGGTATCGGGCCATCTCCCGCACCACCGCGATGGACAGCACCAGCGCAGCGATGCCCAGGGGGATCAGCCAGAGGCTGGAGAACCAGCGCCGTCCGATGCGCACCGCGGGAAACTGCGCGCGGTCCGGGGAGATGCCCCCGGCCCACTTCTCCACCACGATGGGTCCGTCGCGGTGTCCCTGGTTGTAGTAGGGCAGCAGCGAGCTTTCCAGTGGATCGGGGTCGCCCGGTTTCATCAGACCGCTCTCCCTTCACGTGCATGGTAAGGCGGCAGGCCGGAGCGTGGGGGTGCCCGACGATTTCCGGCTTGTCCGTCGCCGGCCGGTGCTAGGTTGACGCGAATCGGCCGGGCACCGGTCGTTCGTCGGGCAGGTACGGGAGGCGCTGTGGTCCAGGTGGGTGGGGCCGTGGACTGGGAAACGTTGCGGGAGTGCGCGGTTGCGGCCACCGCGAACTCCTACTCGCCGTACTCGAACTTCCCGGTCGGTGTCGCCGGATTCGTCGACGACGGGCGGGTCGTCTCGGGCGCGAATGTCGAGAATGCCTCGTACGGCATCACGCTGTGCGCCGAGTGCTCCATGGTCTCGTCGCTGTACGCCACCGGCGGCGGCCG
>SXGS01572691.1_pt1 | contig 15166 bp, 16 predicted proteins | sample 3174681 | NCBI WGS metagenome assembly SXGS01 (sample SAMN11356861, study PRJNA531348) | freshwater metagenome | isolation source: freshwater sample F1-80 | place: China: Fuxian Lake, Yuxi | collected 2017-12-25 | reverse complement strand
CGCCCCCACCACAAAGCAGTGGGTCGGGTCGGGTCGGGGTCGGGTTGCTCTGGTCGGTCAGAGGCCGCGGGTGGCCCCGCCGTCGACGAGCACCGACGTCCCGGTGATGAACCGGGCATGGTCGCTGCAGAGGAACGCCACGACCGCCCCGAAGTCGTCGGCGTCACCGAGGTGTCCCGCCGGGATGTCGCCGATCAGGGCCTCACGGTCCGCGGCCCCGAGTGAATGGAGCCGGTCGGTGTCGTGCACGCCCGGCTGGACCGAGTTGACCGTGACCCCGTCGCCCGCGACCTCCGTGGCCAACACCTTCAGGAATCCGGTGACCCCGGTGCGGGCGGTCGTCGACGCCGCGAGCGTCCCGATGGGCTGGCGGGCGCCGATCGAGGTGATGGCGACCACACGCCCCCAGCCGTTCGCCTGCATGGCCGGCATCGCCTGCTGGCACATGGCGATGGTCGAGAGCAGGTTGAGCTCGAGCGCGTCGCGGTAGTCCTGGATCGAGGTCGTCGAGAAGGTTCCCCGCGGCGGCCCTCCGGCGTTGGCGACCACGACGTCGAGCGGTCCACCCAGGGCCTCGGCGGCCTCGTCGACGAACCCGGCGGCCCCCTCGGGTGAGCTCACGTCCGCGATCAGCCCTTCGACGGTGCCGCCCTCGCCGCGGATCCGGTCGACCGCCGTGGCCAGCCGTGCCGGGTCGCGCCCGCAGATCGCCACCGCGACACCCTCCCGGGCCAGTGCTGCAGCGCTGGCGAGCCCGAGTCCCGCCGATGATGCGGCCACGGCCGCCCGTCGTCCTGTGAGGCCCAGATCCACGTCGGCTCCCTCCTCGGAGTCGTGGGGGACGGTACCAGCGCGTCCGCTCACGTCCCCCGTTCCCGACGGCTGTCGAGTCGGATCAGACGGCGCGCGTTTGCATCGAGCACGGCCGAGAGCGCCGGGTCGCCGTGCGCAGGACCGGTGCACTGGTCCCACCCGGCCAGGTTCGTTCCGCCAACCAGACGGTCGCTCCCGACGGTGGCGATCAGCGCTGCGAGCGCCCTGGGTCCGCCGACGTGGGCGTCCCACCACAGGCGACGGAGCCGCTCATGGACCGCTCCCTCGAGCCGCAGCGAATCATCAGCCCAGGGGCGTGTCCGAGCCGCGTGTTCGAGGCGCTCGGCGACCCACGAGGTGGCCCCTCCGCCGTGACTGATGCACAGGTCCAGATGGGGATGGCGGTCGAGCACGCCGCCGAGGACGATCGTCGCGACGGCCAGCGCCTCGTCGTGGGCGAACCCGAGCCAGAGTTCGGCGTCGAACCGGCCGAGCCGTTCGTCGCGGACGGATCCGGTGACGCCGCTCGGCGTCGGGTGGAGAAACACCGGGACGTCGAGGGCCGCTGCGGTCGACCACAGTGCGTCCATCGCCGGGTCGTCGAGGGTCGGGCCGGGGTCGGTGCTGATGGCGGCACCGAGGAGACCCAGGTCGTCCACGGCCCGGACGAGCTCTGCGGCTGCCAGTTGCGGGTCCTGGGTCGGCAGCTGGGCAAGCCCGCCGAGTCGGTCCGGGGCCGCGGCCACGAGTTCGGCCAGGTCGTCGTTGTGGCGTGAGGCGAACCGGGCTGCCCGGTCGGCGTCCAGGTGGGTCAGGTACGTGAGCGGGTTCGGTGACACGACCTGGAAGGTGATCGCCGCCGCGTCCATCGCCCGCAGTCGCAGCCCGACATCGCTGAACGGGGTGTCGCGGTACTGCACGCCGTCGAGGGTGTAGTCACCGACGCGGAACGACGGCGGTTGGCCCTCGGGCCCGCCCTCGTCGACGTGCACCACGTCGTCGCCGAGCGAGTCAAGGGAGTCGAGCAGGACGACGTGTGCGTGGAGGTCGATCATGTCGCTGGTCGGTGCTCGGATCGGTGCTCGGGTCGGTCGAGGACGACCGGGTACTCGGACCAGTACCCGCGCGCCGAGTCGGGGTCGATCACGGGTGGTCGATCCGGATCGGGACGGGCGCCCAGGTCGAGCAGCGATCGCAGCGCCACCGCCACCAGACCCACCAGGTGGTCGGCCCGGTCACGGCCGTCGTCGGGCGGTCCACCCGCAGCCAGGTCCTGACCGATGCATGCGTGGGCTCCGGAACCGAAGCTCAGCCCCCAGCGGGGGACCCCGTCGGGGAGCTCCCGGTCCGGGTCGAAGCGGTCGGCGTCGTCCCCGAAGATCCGGGGGTCGCGATTGGCGGCGACCAGGTCGATCGTGACCTCGTCACCGGTCTCCACCACCTGTCCGTCGGCCAGCTCGACCCGTTCGGTCGCACGCCGGAGCGCGATCGGGCTCGACGGTTGCAGTCGGACGGTCTCGTGGACGCAACGCTGCAGGAAGAGGTCGTCGTGACGGGCCCGCTCCCTGGCGTCCGACCCGTCGGTGGTGCTGACGAGGTGGTCGAAGGTCCGAACGAAGGCGGTGGCCGACGTGTGCGCTCCGGCGAGCAGGTAGAAGCAGGTCTCGCGCAGGACGACGTCGTCGGCGAGGTGCAGGTCGTCGGCGTTGCGGAGGAGGGTCGTGAGGACGTCCATGGGGAGGTCGGACTCGTCGACCCGTCCCGACTCGAGTCCGGCGATGAGCTCGAGGCGCCGCTGCACGGACGGCGCCACGAACTCGGCGTCGAACTCCTCGAGCGCCAGCGCGACCCGGTCGCGGACCACGGACCGGTCGCCCCGATGGTGCGCGAGCGTGGCACCCTCGATGAACTGCATCATGGCCCGGTAGAGCCGGTCGGTCTCCTCGGCGGTGCCTCGTGGTCGATCGACGCCGGCGGTGGTGGCGGCCAGGTTCATCATCACCTGGTGGCTGAGGCCCACCAGTTCCGCCCGGCCGGACTCGGCGTGGGGACCGAGCGTCGAGGCGACGATCGGCGGGAAGAGCACGCGCTCGTAGTGCTCGTGGGTGTCCCTGCGGAACAGCCGGTTCTCCAACCGTCGCCGGTCACGGTGTTCGACACCGTGGAGGTTGACGAGGACGCCCGCCATGACGACCTCGCCGGCGTCGTAGAGCGCCTGGCGCAGGTGACGCTGGCGGAGTGCCTCCCGTGCGGTGTCCCACCGATCCACGATGAGCTGGCGGACCCCGTTCACTGCTCCGCACCTCCGGCCGCCCAACGGAGCGCCTGACCCAGGAGCCGCCCGTGCGACGGGTCGGTGATCGAGGCGAGGTCGTGACCGAGCAGGTCGGTCACGACCCGGCCCTCGCCCACCCCACGGGCCCACACGAGCGGCACCACCGATCCGTCGAGCTCGGTGGTCAGGAGGGGGGTCACGTCGTCGCAGAGGTCGAGGTCGAGGTACACCTCGTCGACGACCTCGAAGGCGCCCACCTCGACGGTGACGGGATGTTCCGGCCCGGTGCGATCGACCCGGACGGGTCCGGGGGGCGGGTGCGAGCTCGTCCCCCAGCTCCAGGCGGCGCCGCAGAGCCCGCGCCATCGGGGATCGGCGTCGAAGCAGATCACCGCCGTGTGCAGGGCGACGAGTCCGCCGCCCCCACGGACCCATCCCTCGACGACGTCGATGTCGTCGGGGTCCGGCATCGTCGAGGGGTCGGCCAGGTGTGCGGCCTCGGGGGCGGTGGCCTGCAGGTACAGGGCGTGGATGGTCACGACGTCACCGGGTCCCGCCTCCTCGGCCGCACGACGGACGGCGTCCGGACCCGTGAGGACGGTGGTGGTCAGCCCCGCCCCGGCGGCCACCCGGCACAGGCCGTCCCCGATGGACGCGGCGGCGTGCCCTCCGGCGCCGCCCGTGACGAGGAACTGGACGTTCACCGGTCCGGTCGGCCCCGGATCGGGTCCGACCCCTCGTCGCCGTCGGCGGTCGTCGTCGATTCGTCCGCAGCGGTCGCGGAGCGGGGGAGTCGGGCCAGTGCGCTCACCCCGACGCCCCCGTCGACGAGCAGCTCGGTGCCCGTCACGTACGAGGACTCGTCGGAGAGCAGGTAGGCCACGACGTCGGCGACCTCCGGACCGGTGCCGAGGCGGCCGAGCGGCACCGCCGAGGCGCGTGCGGCCCGCACCTCGGGATCGCTCAGCACCGCAGCCGACATGCCGGCGTCGATGAGGCCCGGTGCCACGGCGTTGACACGGATGCCGGCGTGGGCCCACTCCAGGGCCATCTGCTCGGTGAGCCGGGCGACCGCCGCCTTGGTGGCCCCGTAGGCGCCGGCGCCCGGTCCCGGGAGCACACCGTTGACCGAGGTGACCGTCACGATCGATCCGGGTCGACCCGCGTCGAGCATCCGGCGGGCCACGCTGCGGGCCGTGAGGAAGGTGCCGGTCAGGTTCACCTCCACGACCTGCCGCCAGTCGTCGAGGTCCACCTCGGCGAGGGGCCCGAAGCGGACGACGCCGGCGTTGCAGACGGCTCCGTCGGGCGCATCCGCTCCGCTGAGGCGGGTGAACTCGTCGAGGGCCGCGTTCAGGGCGGCCTCGTCCGTGACATCCGCAACGAGCGGGAGCCCGCGGACCTCCAGCGCCTCGGCCGTGCGCCGGGCGGCGTCGCCGTCCCGGTCGAGGACACCGACCAGGATCCCGTCCCGGGCCAGTCGGGCGGCGACGTCCGCTCCCAACCCGGTGCCGGCCCCGCTGACCACGACGGAGCGCGGCCGTGTGCCGCTCACTGCTCCACCACGTCGCGGGTGAGCAGTCGCGTCGACCAGAGGCCGACCTGCTCGCCGGGCAGTGGATCCCGTTCGGGCCACGGTCGGTCCAGGTCCACGGGGACGCCGCGTGAGATCACCTGCCGGAGTCGGTCCCGTCGCCCGAGCACGGCGATGTCGGCCGTCGGGTCGCCGTCGACGACGAGCAGGTCGGCGGCGGCGCCGACCGCCACGACGCCGATCGAGTCCATCGGGCGCCGGAGGGCGATGGCGCCGTTGCGGGTGGCACACGAGATCGCCTCGAGCGGATCGAGTCCGAGCACGTCGACGAACAGCTCCACCTCACGGGCGTGCCAGTGGCCGTAGGGGGTGAGCGAGAACCCGCTCTCGGAGCCGCACAGCAGTGGCACCCCGGCATCGTGGGCCCGGCGCAGGACTGCGGCGGTCGCCTCGATCTCGCCCCGGAACAACTCGACCTGCCCCGTCGCTGCGCCCACCAGGGCGCCGTGGTCGGCCAGGTTGGCCAGGAACGTGAACGTCGGCGCGATGGCGGCACCCGACGCCACGACGGCCTCGAGCGCACCGTCGTCGAGGTAGCTCGCGTGCAGGATCAGGTCGACGCCGCACTCGGCGGCGAGGCGCGTGGAGTCGGCGTTCCGGCAGTGCGCCACCACCGGGGTGTCGAGCGCGTGTGCGGTGTCCGTGACCGCGAGCAGTTCGTCCCGGGACCAGACGGTCAGTTCGCCGCTGCGGTTGGGCAGCGAACCGGTCAGGTGGACCTTGATCCAGTCCGCCCCGTACTTCACCTGCTGCCGTGTCGTGCGGACGATCTCATCCCGGTTGCGGACCACCTGGGCGTACCCCACCGCTCCCTCGTCGGGGATGAGTCGGCCGGCGGTTCCGCCGGCGGCGGTGAGCAGCGCGTTCAGTCCGGAGGACATGCGCGGTCCCTCGACCAGGCCGGCCTCGATGCCGTCCCGGAGCGCCGGCCCCAGGTCGGCGATGCAGTCGGCGTCGAGGAACCCGGTGACGCCGGCCCGGAGCAGCTTCGTGACGTTGAACGCGGCGAGCAGCATCGAGGTCCCGGTCGGTCGGTGCCAGAACAACTCGTCGTTGCTCGACGGCTCGCCGAAGGTGACGTGGCAGTGGGCGTCCACGAGGCCCGGCATGACGGTCCGCCCCGCCGCATCGATGGTGCGCGTCCCGGGCGGTGACGCCTCGGCGGCCCCGGCGCCAACGGCGACGATCCGGTCGCCGTCGACGAGCACGTCGGTGGTCGGACTCGGGGGACCGCCGGTCCCGTCCACCACGGTGCCACCGGTGATCAGCAGCGGTTCCTTCGTCCTCCGACCCACCGGGTCACCCCCGTCGCTCCGGACCCTCCGTCGGGTCCCGCTGGCGGGTCCGTCGACGTCCTGAATGCTGTTTACTACGCTCCGGTCTCCGAGGTCGCCTCCGGGCGCCGACCATGCCGGGGGGACGACGAGTGGACGCCACGCTGGAGGACCGGATCCGGGCCGAGCTCGAGTCGAACCGCGAACGGACGGGTCCGCCCGACGGAGCCGTCGAGATCCCGCCCATCCCGGCGGGTCGGTACTGCGACCCGGACTTCGCCACGCTCGAGCGTGATCGGGTCTGGCGGCGGACGTGGCTGTACGCCGCGCACACCTCCCAGTTGCCCGAGCCGGGCGGCTACGTGACCACCGACCGGAGCGGCTCGCCGATCGTGGTCGTCCGAGGGGAGGACGGGGTGGTGCGCGCCTTCTACAACAGCTGTCGGCATCGTGCGGCCCCCGTGGTGCGTGACGAGTGCGGAACGGCCCGGCGGCTCACCTGTCAGTACCACTCGTGGTCCTACGACCTCGGCGGTCGGCTCCGGGCCGTGCCGGATTCCCGCAACTTCGTCGACCTGGACCAGGAGGCGCTCGGCCTGGTGCCGGTGCGTTGCGAGGAGTGGGAGGGGTTCATCTTCGTCAACGAGGACCCCGATGCCGTGCCGCTCCACGAGTACCTGGGTGCCCTCGCCGAGCAGATGGAGGAGGTCGACGGGACGAGGTTGCGGTGGATCGACCGCCAGGTCCATCCGGTCGAGGCCAACTGGAAGGTTGTCGTCGACGCCTTCTTGGAGGTGTACCACATCCGGACCGTCCACCCGGACAACGCAGCGCTCCTCTACGACGACTCGACCGTGACCGTCGCGATGCTGCCGAACGGGCACAGTCGGCTGAGTGTCGCGGTCCGACCGGAACTGCTCGGCGTGATGGACCCGTCGCCGGCTGCGGACAACCCGAGCGTCGGCGAGCTGTGGCGCCAGACCAGCACGTCGTTCGGATGGTTCCCGAACGTCATCGCCCCCCTCGACACGGGCGCGTTCCCGCTGCTGTGCATCTGGCCGGTCGACGAGCACCGCTCGGAGCTCGTGCTCGAGTGGTTCGCCCCGGACTGGGGCGAGGGCGAGATGCCCGAGGAGCACGCGCTCCGGGTCACGTTGTTCCAGACGGTGATGGCCCAGGACACGGCGAACCTGGGGGCGATCCAGCGCTCGGTCGAGTCGCCCGGTGCCCGGCCGTTCCATGTCGGCTGGCACGAACGACTGGTCTTCCACTTCCACCGGGCCGTCGATCTCGCGATCGGGCCCGACCGCGTGCCGGCCGGTCTGTCGGTCTCCGACGAACTCGACCGGTTCGTCGAGGGCGCACCGTGACCGGCACCGCGGAGCAACTCGTCGGCCGGGTGAGGAACGTCGCGAACCAACCCGACCTGTCGGGTGACCGGCGCCCGGTCGCTGACGAACTCGATGTGCCGTCGTGCTCCGTGACGGGGGAGCTCCCGGCGGGCCTGCGAGGTTCGTTCGTCCGCAACGGACCGAACCCGCTGTTCGAACCGATCGGCCGCTACGACCTGCTCGACGGCGACGGGATGCTGCACGACGTCACCTTCGGTCAGGGCGGGGTGTCCTACCGCAACCGGTGGATCCGCTCCCGGGGGCTGGGGGCGGAACTGGCGCTCGGCCGGGCGGTCTACCCGGGGCTCGGTGACGTGACCTCGTTCCCTGATCGGTCGCTCACGGGCGACGCCGGGCCGGTGAAGAACCCCGCCAACACCCACATCATCGAGCACGCCGGGCGACGCCTGGCGCTGTGGGAGGGCGGTCCCCCCACCGAGGTCACGAGCGACCTTCGGACCGTGGGCGAGTTCGACTTCGGTGGCCGACTCCGAGGCCCCATGACGGCGCATCCCCGTCTGGATCCCCGGACCGGCGAGATGCTCATGTTCGGCTACTCGTTGTTCGAGCCGTACCTCCGCTACGACGTCGTCGATGCCGACGGCTCGTTGTCGCACTCGGTCGACCTCGACCTGCCGGTGCCGGTGATGATCCACGACTTCGTGGTCACCGAGTCGCACGCCGTGTTCCTCGAGTCGCCCTACGTCTTCGACCTCGCCAACCTGGGCTCGGGCCCGCTCGTCCGGTGGATGCCGGAGCGGGGGGCGCGGATCGGGGTGCTGCCCCGACGGGGGTCCGCCGACGACGTGCGCTGGTTCGACCTCGAGCCGGGCCACGTCCAGCACTTCTGGTCCGGTTTCGAGGAGGGGGACCGGATCGAGTTCCACGGGTGCCGCTACGACGCGCCGGCGTTCGGGATGGACGACAGCGTGCCGCTCGAGGAACGCGCCGCCCAGGACCACACGGCCCGACCGGCCCGGTTCCGGGTCGACCTGGCCACGGGCCGGGCCGGGTGGGAGCCGATCGACGACCTCGAGGGCGACTTCAACCGCATCAACCCCGCGTTCGACGGCGTACGGGTCCGCTACCTCTACATGTCGGCGTTCACGCTCCCGGAGCGGCACCTGGGCGACTTCGACGCGATCGTCCGCTACGACGATCGGACCGGCGAACGGGCGGTGTGGAGCGCCGGACCGGCGGCTCACGTCGGGGAGTGCGTCTTCGCCGCCGACCCGGCCGGAACCGCCGAGGACGACGGGTGGTTGCTGGTGGTCGTCTCGGACGATCGGACCGACACGTCGGACCTGGTCGTCCTCGACGCCCGGGACGTGGCGGCCGGCCCGGTGGCCCGAGTCCACCTGCCGAGGCGCGTGCCGTTCGGGTTCCACGGCAACTGGTTCCCGGAGGTGGCGGCATGACCGGCTCCGTCCGGCGACGGCCCGGCTCCGGACGGTTGCTGCTGGTCGGGTTGGCACTCGTTCTCGTCGCCGGATGTGCGGCTGGTGACGATCGGCCCGAGGCCGTCGGGGCCGAGGCGACCGCGGCCGCCGACACCACTGGATCGCTCTCCGGCGACGAGCTCGCCGCGGCCGAGCGGATCGCCGGCCGGTACGCCCACTACGACGTGGTCGCCTACGAGGGCAGCGGGATGAAGACGCTGATCATCTCGTACGGGTTCACCGACCTCGACGTCGTCGACGGGCGACTCGTCGAACAGGAGACCTTCTGCTCGGCCGACCACCGGTCGGACCAGCCGATCTCCGTGAGGTTCTCCGATGCGGCGACGCAGGCGATCCGCCCGGTCCCCGTCGACGCCGAGCTGTCGGTCGAGGACGGACGGGCCCGTGTCGTGCGACCGGCGACCCCCACGGGGATCGGGGTCGACCTGGCCGACCCGGTGAACGATCCGCTGCCGACGGACCCGGCGGACCCGAGGGTGCGCGACGACGATGGCGACGGCCGACCGGGGGTGACGGCCACCATCTCGGCCGCCGGCGGGGCGGTGACCGGCGAGCTCTACCTGGCCAGGCGGGAGATCTTCGCCTACGACCTCGCCGAGCAGTCCGACGGCACGCTGACCGGAGTGGTCCGCGACGACTCCGAGCAGCTCGTCGTCGGTGCGTCCAACGAGGTCTTCCGGACCCCGGCCCAGTGGGACCAGCACCCCGACCTGACGCGCAGTCCGATCGTCCTGGTCCGGGTCGGTCGCGACTGGGACTGCGACCGGCTCATGGCTGAGCGACCCACCCTCCTTCCGCCGGTCCCCACGATCGACTGGTGAGGTCCGTCTCGGGCACCCACCACCGACCCCCGCCCGATGCGTTCTCGGTGCACTGGAGGACCTATACGGTCGCTCGTTGCACCGAGAACGTGTGGGCGCCGCCGGCCCCACACCGGACGGCCCCCGCCCGATGCGTTCTCGGTGCACTGGAGGACCAATACGGTCGCTCGTTGCACCGAGAACGTGTGGGCGCCGCCGGCCCCACACCGCCGGGTTGGGGTCGCCCGGGATACTGTCGACGAGCGGGCCTCTAGCTCAACTGGCAGAGCAGCGGACTTTTAATCCGTCGGGTCAGGGTTCGAGTCCCTGGGGGCCCACGGATCCGCCCGCTGGTGCGGGGCGAGCGGACTTTTCATCCGTCGGGTCAGGGTTCGAGTCCCTGGGGGCCCACGGATCCGCCCGCTGGTGCGGGGCGAGCGGACTTTCATCCGTCGGGTCAGGGTTCGAGTCCCTGGGGGCCCACGGATCCGCCCGTCGGGCGGGTCGCCCCGGCCCGGGAGGCTCAAGTCGGTAGGGTGTGGCGGTCGATCGACCAGCGGCGCCGAGCCCCCGACCTCGTTGCGCCGCCCACCCGGGGAGGGTTGTCCGTGTACGACGAACCATCGATCCACGACGTCACCGCCGAGGAGGCGCCCCGCCGACGTCCCCGCTCCCGACGGGCCGCAGCGGTGGCGGCGCTCGCAGCCGCAGCCCTGTTCATCGCCGCCTGCGAGAAGCCCCCGTACCAGATCGTGTTCCCGGTGGCCGGTACGTCGAACTACTCCGACACCTTCGGCGCGCCTCGAGGGTCCAGCACCCACGAGGGCCAGGACATCTTCGGAGCCAAGGGCCAGCCCCTGATCGCCGCTGCCGACGGCACCATCACGTGGATGCGGTGGGGAACCGGGGTCCGGTCGGGGAACCTGCTCCAGCTCACCGACGACACGGGTTGGTACTACTACTACATCCATCTGAACAACGACACGCCCGGCACCGACGACGGGGCCAACCGCTACGACCAGGCGTTCGCCGACGGGATCTCCATCGGCCAACGGGTGAAGGCCGGCGAGGTCATCGGCTACCTGGGCGACTCGGGCGATGCCGAGCTGACCACGCCCCACCTCCACTTCGAGATCCACAAGCCGGGCGGCGCCGTGATCAACCCCTACGGTGCACTGCTCGAGGCCCGACGGTTCGAACGCACGCCGGAGCAGCGGGTGGCGGCGAGCCCGGCGGGCGCGGCCGAGGCCTTCGTCCTGAACCCCGACGGCACGGTCCGCATCACGGGGTGGGCGATCGACGCCGTCCGCAACGATCCCGTCCGGGTGAGCGCCTACATCGGCGGGAACCTCATCGCCACGTCGACCGCCGGGTTCGAGCGGACCGACCTGGCCCCGCGGGGCCGCGGCACCCGACACGGCTACACGTTCGCCTCGGTCGGGGCCCGAGGCGGCGGGCCGGTGCCCAAGGGCGCCGAGATGTGCGTGGTCGCCCACAGCATCGAGGGCGGCGGTTCCGCCCGCATCGGCTGCTCCACGGCTCCCAAGTGACGGCCGGTCGGTGACCACCGACCGCTTCCCCCGGCGCCTGTGACCATCGACCCGAGGACGCCGGTCCTGGTCGGGGTCGGGGTGGCGCAACGTCCGCCCGACGGGTCCGCCGGTGTCAGTCCGTTCGAGTTGATGACCGAGGCCGCGACGGTCGCAGGCCTGGATTCGGGCGCCACCGATCTGCTCGGCCGGCTCGACACGGTGGCGGTCACCGTCGGCAACTGGGAGCACCCCGATCCGGGCCGGGCGCTGGCGGAGCAGCTCGGCGTCCGCGATGTCCGGTCCATCCGCGTCGACGTCGGTGTGCCCCAGCAGACCCCCGTGTCGGTCGCACTCCGACGGATCCGGAGCGGTGCCGCCGACGTCGTGCTCGTCGCCGGCGGCGAGGCCCTCGCCAGCCGCCGGGCGGCCGAGCGCGCCGGGCGGGAGGCGCCCGACGGGGGCTGGTCGACGAGGTCGACCGTCCCCGACGAGCACTGGCGACCCGGGGAGGACGACTCGGGCGAGTTGATGTGCGAGGCCGAGATCGCAGCCGGGTTGTGGGCACCGGTCGAGCAGTACGCGTGCATCGAGGTGGCTCGTGGGGCCGCCGCCGGCTGGGACCGGGAGCAGCACCTCGCCGACATCGGCAGCCTCTGGAGCGCCTTCGCCGCCGTCGCCGGAACCAACCCCGCGGCCGACTTCGCCGGGGCGCGGTCAGCGCTCGACCTGGTGATCCCGTCGGCGGAGAACCGTCCGCTCGCGTGGCCGTACACGAAGTGGCTGGTGTCGCAGTGGACGGTGGACCAGGCGGCGGCGCTGCTGCTCTGTTCGGCGGAGGTCGCCCGATCGCTCGGCGTCCCTCCCGACCGCTGGGTGTTCCCCAGGGTGGCGCTCGAGTCCTCGCACGCCGTGTCGCTCACGCGGCGCTCGGAGCTGCACCGGTGGCCCGCCATGGGTGTGCTCGGGCGGGCCGCCGCCGCCCACCTGGGCACCCCGCTCGACGGGATCGAGCTCGTCGAGTGCTACAGCTGCTTCCCGTCGGCGGTCCGGGTGCAGCAGGCGGAGCTCGGGTTGGATCCCCGATCGGTGCCGACGCTCACCGGCGGCATGACCTTCGCCGGCGGGCCGTTCAACAACGCCACCTACCAGTCGACCGCCGTGATGGTGGGCCGGCTCCGCGCCGAGCCCGACGCACTCGGGCTGCTCACGACCGTCTCGGGGCTCCTCACCAAGCCCGGTCTGGTCGTGTGGTCGGCCACGCCCGGACCGCCCGAGCTCGTCGCCGACCTGGCTGCCGAGGCGGCCGCGGCGACCGGGACAACCGAGTCGGTCGCCGAGTGGGACGGCACCGGCGTGGTGGTGACGGCGACGGCGGTCCACGAGGGGCTCGAGGCCGTCAGGGCGGCGATCGTCGCCGACCTTCCGGACGGCCGCCGCTGGGTGGGGTGGAGCGAGGACCGGTGGACGGTCGAGGCCGTGGTGACGGCGACGGCGGTCGGCCGGACGGTCGGGATCAGCGGCGGCGGCTGCTCCTGTTGACCCGGGTGCGGACCGCAGCAACCCACGGCACCGGGTCAGCACCGGATCAGCGCCGGATCGGCCCCGGATCGGCCCCGGATCGGCCTCAGATGCGCGGGGTCTCGTCGAGCCCGTCGTTGAACCCGCGGTAGATCCGGTAGATCTCGACGCAGCGTTCGCAGACCGGGAGTTGCTTCGGGTCCCGGGACGGCACCCAGACGTGGCCGCAGAGCGCCTCGATCGGTGTCCCGTGGATCCGGGCCTCGAGCACCTTGGCGGCGGCGTCCTCACCCGGCTTGGTCCTGACGATGTGGGCGACCGGACCGTCCTCGCTGGACGTGTCCTCGTCCGTCTCCGGGTCGAGCACGGTGATGCCGCCGGTCGGGAGCGGCTCGGCGGCGGCCCGGGCGACCCGGGGTGGGAAGGTGGCCGGGGCGGAGCGGTGTCTCGAGTGCATCGGACTCATGGTCGCGCGGTGTCGTCGTCGCCCGCACCTCGATCCGTCCCGTGGTGTTCGGCGGGCACGCACCGGATCGCCACCCCGGTCGGTGTGGGCGACCGGCCGATCTCCACGAGTCCCGAGCGGGCGAACGCATCGGCGAGCAGGATCCCGACGACGGCATCGTCCACGGGCTGGCCATCGACCGTGCAGCCGGCCGGGAGGTCGACGGTCCCGCCGGTGGCTGGGTCGAGCGCCGCGATCGACTCGATCACGTCCTCGAGGGCCGGGCCCGTCGGGGGCACCCCGACCGAGGCCGAGCGGGCCAGGCGGTCCCGTTGCCGGGCCCGCGACCGGCGCAGCAGCACCAGGCCGGAGGGGAGCAGGATCACGACCGCGATGGCGAGCGACCGGGCGAGCGTGCCCACGTCGACGTCCGCGAGGATCGGGGTGGCGGTCATGGCGGAGCCGGATCGTACCGGCCGCTACCCTCCGGGACCGTGCCGGGTGACGACGACGTGGAGCTGACCAGCGTGGATCTCGGTGCCGCTGGTTCCGGTGGTGACGGTGCCGCTGGTGCCGGTGGTGACGGTGCCGCTGGTGACGGTGCCGCTGGTGCCGGTGCCGCTGGTGCCGGTGCCGCTGGTGCCGGTGCCGCTGATCCCGTTGCCGCCGATTCGCCGGCCGATCCGGCCGAGCAGGAGCTCCGGTCGCTCGAGTCGTCGTTCGCCGCAGTTGAGGAGGCGATGGAGTCGCTCACGCGGATCTCGGCCGACGGCGGCGACGGCGCCGTGGTCGTCGCCCAGATCGAGGCGGTGGTCAACCCCACTCGGTTCCCGCTGGAGATCGACCCGCCGGCCTGACCCGCCGGCCGGGTGGGAGGCCCGTCGGGAGCGGCCTCAGAGCCCGTCCGGAACCGTCTCGTCGATCAGCAGGTGCACCCGGTCACCGAGCCGCCAACCGCCGTCCTCGTGGACGAACCAACGTCCACCCAGGTTGCCGATCCGTTCCCACGGGGCGCCGAGCGCGGCCTCGGCGGCGAAGATGACACCGGCGTGCGCCACGGCCAGGACGAAGCCGAACGGGTGGTCGGCGTGGATCCGGTCGAAGGCCCCCAGGACCCGGTCCCGGACCGCGTCGTCGTCCTCCCAGCCCTCGGGCCGTCGCCCGTCGGCCAGGGCCCCGGGGTCGCGGTCCTCGATCTCGCTCCGGGTGAGTCCCTGCCAGGCGCCGGCGTGGCGCTCGATCAGCCCGTCGAGCGTGCCGACCGGGCCGATCCCGATCTCCTCGGCGATGATCTCGGCCGTGGTCCGGGCCCGGTCCAACGGGGAGCTCACCACCCCGTCGAGCGCCCCGACCGCGCGGGCGGCCTGACGGGCCTGTTCCCGGCCCCGATCGGTGAGCGGCGGGTCCTCCTGGCCCTGCCAGCGGCCGACCGCGTTCCACTCCGACTCGCCGTGTCGGACCACCAGCAGTTGCGTCACGGGCCGCACGGTACCGGACCGGACCGGTGCCGGCGCCGGGTCCGCTGCCGGGTCCGGCGGACGGGAAGCGGGAGGAGCGGGGGCGCTACCCTCGACCCGTGCCGGTTCTGCGTCTCTTCGCCCGGGCGCGCCAGGAGGCGGGGGTCGGGGAGCTCGTCGTGGACGGTGCGACGGTGGCCGAGGTGCTGGCCGGGGCCCGGGGTCGGCTGGGCCCGGGGTTCGCCGAGGTGCTCGACCACAGTGCGGTCTGGCTGAACGGTGAGCCCGCCGAGCCGACGGCCCCCGTCGGCGACGACGACGAGGTGGCGGTGCTCCCGCCCGTCTCGGGGGGAACGTGAGCACCGCCGAGCTCCCCAAGGTGACCCCGGTCCGCCGTCAGCGCCGCCAACCCGCCGCGGCGGCACCGGCGAAGCGCCGCCGCGTGCCCGGACCGAGCCTGCTCGGACCCACCACGATCGAGGGCCCGCGGGTCCGCCTCGGTGTCCTCTGGTTCCTGGTGGCGGTGGCGGCCGCGACGTCGGGCCGCTGGGCGTCGGCGCTCGTGTGGGGCGCCACCGCCGGTGTCGCGGCGGCGGACCTGGTGCGG
>SXGS01307720.1_pt1 | contig 15171 bp, 12 predicted proteins | sample 3174681 | NCBI WGS metagenome assembly SXGS01 (sample SAMN11356861, study PRJNA531348) | freshwater metagenome | isolation source: freshwater sample F1-80 | place: China: Fuxian Lake, Yuxi | collected 2017-12-25 | reverse complement strand
ACCACTTCCACGTTGCTGCCATCAAGATTCATGCGGCGAATCAGCGCGTATCCCGGCGGCGGCTCGCAAAAATTGCACGGAGCGCCGACGATGATATAGAGCTTGTGGTCCGGGCCGAAGACGAAGTAACGCCAGCCATGCGAGGCATGGTTGGGCAGGTCGTCGTAGATCACTACGGGCTTGGGTGGATTGTCGAGGTTGTCTTCAATGTTGTCGAAGCGCGAAATCTTCGTGCCCTCGGCAACATACAGCGCACCCTTGTGGAAAGCGAGCCCGTTGGGACGATCCATGCCCGACGCGATCACCTTGGTTTCCCGTGTGCCGCCTTTATCAACCACCGCGTAGACCTTGTCGAGCAATCGGTTCGACACAAACACCGTGCCCTTGTCGCCAATGCGCAAGGTGCGCACGTTGCCGATGCTGTGAGCGTATACCTCGACGTTGTAGCCTTTGGGCACGGTGAGTGTCGGCAGCTTGTCCACAGGCATGCCCATCGGTGGCGGCGCCACGTTGGCCAGACGCTTGCCGATCTCGGCACTCGGAATATCGCCGCGCCCCGGCACCAGCGTGGGCGCAGGCTGCATGATGGGAATGGGCTTGGTTACTGCCGGCTTGGGCGCATCTGCCGCGGGCGCGTCAGCAGGCTGCTGCGCATGGGCGTGGGAGAACACAAGAACGCCACCCGCAATCGCGGTGCTTAAAACGGACACTAGGTGATTCATGACACTCCTCCGGTTAATTGCGATAAATTATTTGACAGCGAACACCCACACCACACCGCCCTGCGGTACTACTGAAGAGCGTTTCATCGAAGTGTTCAGGCGCGCGGTCATTTTCTGCGCATCCACACCCCAGCCCGATTGCACGGCGATATATTGCACACCATCCACCATGTAACTCGCCGGCATCGCAGTAACGCCCGAGTTGGTGACGAACTCCCACAAGAGCTTGCCGCTCCTGGCATCGAGCGCTCGGAACTTGCGGTCTTCCGAGCCGCCGGCAAACACCAGCCCGCCAGCGGTGGTGAGCAACGGGCCCCAGTTGATGTCCATGTTCGGATACGGATAGGACCACACCTTCTTGCCGGTATTCATGTCCCACGCCTGCACCTCGCCGATGTACTTCGCACCCTCACGCGGAAACAACCGCGTCTTTGATGCGTCGGTGCCCACATAGCGCTTGCCAGGTTGATATGGGGCGATCTTGGATTCACCCACGAGGTAGCTGCACAGGTTGTCGTGCGCGGGGATGTAGAGCAGATTGGTTTGCGGGTTATACGCTGCGGGTGGCCAATCCTTGCCGCGCCATAGCGACGGGCAGAACGTGGTCGGCGTGCCGACCATCAACCGTTTGTCCATGTCGTACGTCGGCCGGCCAGTCTTGGAGTCAATGGAGGTAAACACGTCCTGATAAACGTATTTTTGTGCATCCAGAAAGCCAATGCCGTCCTGCTTGCGCTCCAGCGTCCAGATGTAGCCGTTGCGTCCCGGATGCACCAGCACGGGAACGGTCTTGCCGTTACGCTTCACGTCAAACAGCAGCGGTGCGGAGACTTCGTCCCAGTCCCAGCTGTCATTCCAGTGATACTGATGATGGCCGCGGATCCTGCCGGTTTCCACATCCAGCGCAATTACCGAAGTGGTGCAGAGATTGTCACCGGGGTGCGCGTCCGAAGGCCACGGGCTCGGGTTGCCGGTGCCGAAATAAGCCAAGCCCAGCTTTGGGTCATAGTTGCCGGTAATCCACACCGAACCTCCGCCGGATTTCCACTCATCGCCTTTGGGCCAGGTATCGCCGCCGGGCTCGTTCGGCGCGGGGATGGTGTGCGTGCGCCACACTTCCTTGCCGGTTTCGGCGTCAACTGCCGCGATAAAACCACGGATGCCGTACTCAGCGCCTGAACTGCCCACCATCACCCGGCCCTTGGCGATCAGCGGCGCCAGTGTGAAGTAATAGTTCGACTTGTTCTCGGCAAGTTTGGTTTCCCATACGACCTTGCCAGTTTTCGCGTCAAGACACACGACGAACGCATCCATCGTTGCGAGATATACTTTGTCCTTGTAGAGCGCAACACCGCGGTTGGTCGGATGCGGGTGATTCACGTCTTCGGCAAACTCGCGCTGATAACGCCAGAGCTGCCTGCCGCTTTTGGCATCCAGCGCCAGCACTTGATTGCGCGGTGTGGAAATGAACATGACACCGTCGTTGACGATGGGCGGCGCCTGATGCCCTTCCAGTTGTCCCGTGGAATAGCTCCACACCGGCACCAGACGCTTGATGTTGGAAGTGTTGATCTGGTTGAGCGGACTATAGCCAATGCCGTCATAGCCGCCGCGAATTTGCAGCCAGTTGTGTGGCTCGGGCTTTATCAGACGCTCGTCAGTAACAGACGAATACTCGCGCACGCCTTGGGCATGCACCGGCGCGCCCATGGTTTGCAGAATCGCCGGCAGCAGCGTCAGCACGGGGAACAACCATTTCCATGATTTCATTGCGATCTCTCTGGGTTGTAAAGCGAGTTACCGTAACTAATTGTTTTAAAACAGTTTTTTTACTGTATCACGCCTGCGCGCCCGATGAATGCGCCGGCGGCAGTGATATAGCCATCAACAACCTTCAACGGTAACGCCGGCAAACGCCGGGGCGCGGGGCCAGCCACTACGCGCGCACCGTCGGCGGCGTCAAACTCGGTGTCGTGACACGGGCATTTGAACAGCGCTTTGCCCGCCTCCCACGACAGGCCATCACAACCCGTATGCGTGCACACGGCGGAATAGGCGACAATACCCTGCGCCGCGCGTGACTTGGTATCGTTTTTGAGTTGCGCTTCATCGAGCCGCACCATCAGCACTTGATTCAGGCGCGAACCGTCACGCACTGTGCCGCTTTTGACATCCTGCGGGTAGACGGTGACCGGCGGGCCGCCAGCTTTGAGATCGTCCAGCTTGACCACAGCGCCCTTTTTGTAGCCCTCGCCCAGCACAAAACGGTCGCCTTCCTGCGGACGCGCTTCCTTCGGATTCCCTTGCCCCTGCGCCGCCGGCGGCAGCACCAAGGCGACACCGCTGGCAGCGGCAGCCTTTAACAGATTGCGGCGTTGCTCCATCCCATCCTCCTCGCAGCGCGCACTTTACCCCAAATCAATGGCGTATGCCTTCTGTATACCAGGGGTCTCGCATGGCGCAGCCGCTCGGGAACAGTCCTCACCAGCAACAGCGGCAGATACCGGCAACAACGCCTTGTGCAGCGTGACACGAACGCCATCACGGCGTATGTTTGCGGCTCCTGCCCACACCCTGTTTGCCATGGCCCATCCGACTCCATTCGCCATCACTGGCTGCCTGCTCGGCACAGCCGCAGGCGATGCGCTGGGTCTTGCGCTTGAAGGGTTGAGCCGGCGGCGTCAGGCGAAAATGTTTCCCGCGCTCGACAGCCACAAGCTGTTACCCGGTGGACGCGGCATGACTTCGGACGACACCGAGCACACCTGTATGCTGGCGCAAAGCCTGATCGTCACGGGACACGGCGATTTGGCCACGCTGGAGAAAAAATTTGCGGCGAATTTCGCGTGGCGGCTGCGTTTCTGGCTGATGGGCTTGCCGGCAGGCATTGGCATGGCTACATTGCGTGCCATCCTCAAGTTGTGGCTGGGGTTTCCGGCAATGAAAAGCGGCGTGTTCTCTGCAGGCAACGGCCCGGCAATGCGTGCCGCGTTGATCGGCGTTTGTTTTGGCGATGATCTGCCACGCATGCGTACCCTGGTGCGCGCCGCGACGCGCATTACGCACACCGATCCCAAGGCTGAATACGGCGCGTTCGCAGTGGCGCTGGCGGCGCACATTGCATCGAGCGCTGTGGATATTTCCCCCGCCGCCTTTGCCGAGGCCCTGCACCAGCACATTCCCGACGACGAATTCAGCACGCTGGTGCGCGCCGCCGCCGGAAGCGTGACGCGCGGCGAAAGTGCGGAAGCTTTCGCCGGCAGCATCCGTTGCGGCGCAGGCGTATCCGGCTACATGTATCACACGCTGCCCTGCGTGCTGCATGTATGGCTTACGCATCAGAATGATTTCCGTGCGGCGGTAACGGCCATGGTGCGGTTGGGGGGCGATTCGGACACTACTGGTGCCATCGTCGGCGCCATTGTCGGTGCGCGCGTGGGCAAGGCCGGCATTCCGGCGGTGTGGCTCGAACATCTTGTCGAATGGCCGCGCTCGGTGGCGTGGAAGGAGCAACTGGGCGTGCGTCTGGCGTCACACTGTGCCGCGCAAACCAACGGCGCAAGCCTGTGGATCAACCCTGCCGCCTTAATCGTCCGTAACGCCGTATTCATGCTGATCGTGCTGGCGCACGGCTTCCGGCGGCTGTTGCCACCGTATTAGCGCCCGGTACGGCCCGGCGTTTACCCGGCACGCAACGCGTCGAACGCCCGGGCCAGTTGTACATCCGCCGCAGCCAATCCGCCTTTGGTCTGGGCCAGCCACGCCGAATCCGCTGCCACACCCGCTCGCGCCTCTGCCAGCATGCGATTCACTTCGCCCGGCTGCGGGCCGCCTGTGCCCTTGCGACCGTAGACCATGTACTCGGCACTGATCGCTTCGCGGAAGGCTGCCTCGTCAAGCGGCAACACCTGTTGCGTTTGCTCGCGATAAATGCGCACCGCTTCAGCATACGGAATTTCGTGAATCTTGAGCTGGTTGCTGCGCCCATAGTCGGTGAGTTTGGATGCAAAATGATGGCCGATACGAAACGGCACATCGGCCTTTTGCATCAATGCATCGGCGATTTCGGTGGTGGTGGAGTAATCCGCACGCACTTCGGCCAGCGCGCGCTCCTTGTTGACGACGATGCCGCTCATCACCTGCGCCAGCAGTTTGAACACCTGCAAGGCGCGTGCACAGGGCACGGGGTCGTACATGCGGTAATCAAACATGCCCGTACGGTTGTTATGTGAAATCAGAAACACCGTTTGCATTTCGCCCAGCAAAATGCTGCTATGTGCCCGCAATTGCTCGAGCGCTGCAGGGTTCCGTTTCTGCGGCATGATGCTCGACACGCCGGTGAGTTCGCCGGTGGCGAGCAAAAACCACGGCATCGGATCGGCATACTGCGTGTGCAAATCCTGCGCGAACTGGCCGATCTGCACAGCGGCTATCGACAACGCACTCGCCAAATCGAGTGCGCTGTCCACCGGCGCCAGATGATTGGCGTCATAGGCGTTTTCCAGCAAACCATCAAAACCCAGTAGTACGGCGAGTCGCTGGCGGTCTATCGGAAAACTCGACGTTGCCAGCGCCGCCGCACCCAGCGGATTCACGTTGATGCGCGCATGGGCCTCGCGCAGCCGCAGTGTCTCACGTGCAAGTGCCGCAGCCAGCGCATGCAGATAATGCGCGAAGGTGGTCGGCTGCGCCTGCACGCCGTGGGTGTAAGCGGGGATGATGGTTTCCGTGTGTTGTTCCGCCAGCGTCAGGGTTTTTTCGCGTGCGAGGTTCAACGCTCCGATTTCCTGCAACAAACCATCACGCAGATTCATGCGCGCCATCGCCGAGGCGAGATCCTGCCGGCTGCGGCCGCTGTGCAAGCGCGAGGCATCCGCGCCCACCACGGCGGTCAAGCGCGGTTCGTAGTCGAGGTAATCCGCCGAGCGGCGCGGCACGCCCGAGGCCTGCATCTGCTCGATGACTGTCTTGATGCCCGCGGCGATGCGCGCTGCCGTCGCGCGCGGCACGATACCCACTTCGGCCAGCATGACGATGCACGCTTTGTTGATTTGATCGAGAAACTCCGGCGAGCGCCCGCCGCTGCGAAAGGCCTCATTGATGTCGAGTGCGCCGTGTGCCGCTGATTCCTCCATGAGGCAATTCCTTAAAGAATATCAATAAAAACAGATGCTTACGATGAAATAAAAAATTACACGGCACGCGCCGCTGCCGGGCTGCGCGACGGCTCATCCAGCCCCACGCCCTCCAGATGGCCAAAAAGCTCTGCGATCTTCTGCACAGCTTCTGGCGGCAACGGCGGCTGCAATATTGCGGCGATGTTCGGCGCAACATGATCCGGATTGCCGGTGCCGAACAACACCACGTCCGTACCCGGTTCGTGCCGTGCGTAACGATACGCAGCTTCGATCACGCTGCGCGCACCGCCTTCGTGACGCTCGTTCAACAAAAACCCCAGGGGCTGTTCTTGATCCGCCAGCCACGCCGGCAGTTTGCCCGCCTCGGCCAACGTACGAATATCGGCCTGCAAACGCCCTGGCGTGCTGAATAGACTGCGCACGGCAAACATCACCGTTGTGCCGATGTTGCGTTCACGCGTTTGGGGGAACACCACGCGGCGTGCGTTCTGGCCAAGCATATGAAACGCGAACATCATCATATCCCAGCAGTCTTCACCACCGGCAAGTGCCTGCCGCAGGGTGTCGTGATGCGGGTCTTTTGGCGGCATTTCAGTGATGCCCAGGAAACGAAATTTGCCCTTCGCTTTTTCGCGCAGCAGGGCAGGCACGATTTCCTGTACTGCATAGCCGTAATCCTGCGGCAACACCGTGTGGAGAAAAAAGATATCCACGCAGCCGGTGCCCAGCGTTTTCAATGACTCGTCGAGACCCGCGATCACCTGCGCCGCCGACAGCCGTGTCTTGCCTTCGACCACTTTGTGCTTGGTGGTAATCACCACGCTGTCGCGCGCCAGTGTTTTCAGGGCCGCACCCACCACCGGTTCGGTGCCGTAACTTCGGGCGGTATCGATCAGATTCACACCAAGATCCACCGCCTGATGAATGATGCCGGCACATTGCGCGACACTGCGCCCGGCGCCAAGCCCCAGGCAACTGCTGCCGCCGCAGCCCATAGCGGCAACGCTAACCTTAAGTCCGGTGCGGCCGAGCGTGGTGTATTGCATGTCCGGCGCCATAGCTTACTTGCCTCGCACTTTGTACCAGGGGTGCGGATTGCCCGGCACTTTCATGCGCAGCGTGTAGACGCCGGTGTGCGCGCAGCACAGCATGGTGCGCATATCGGGCCCGCCGAAAGCGAAATTCACCGCCTGCTCCGGCCATTGGATGACGCCGATTTTCCTGCCATCCGGCGCCATCACCCAAATGCCGCCGGGGCCGGTACAGTACACGCGGCCCAGGCTGTCAACCTTCAAACCATCCGGGATGCCCGGTTCGTCGCCTTCGTTCATGTCGGCAAAAATGCTGCGGCCCACCATGTTGCCCGCCGCATCGAGCTTGATGGCGTGGATGTATTTCGACGATCGCGTGTTGGCGACATACAGCGTGCGTTCGTCAGGCGAAAATGCAAGGCCGTTCGGATACTCGCAATTGACGACGCGGCTCACCGTGCCGTCGGTGGTTACGCGATACACGCCCGCGCCATCCCACAGGTTGCCGGCGGCGTAACGGCCCGGAATTTCGCGCTCCTGGTACGGGCGGCGCTTGTCCGGGTCGGTGAAATAGATGCTGCCGTCGCTGCGGCATATCACGTCGTTCGGGCGAGAAAAGCGCCCGCCCTGAAAATTATCCGCCAGCACGCCCACGGTGCCGTCGGCGCCGGTGCGCGTGACACGGCGCGCGTCGCCTTCGCACACGATCAGATTGCCCTGCAGGTCAAACGTGGTGCCATTGCCGCCCTCGGTGTTGCGCACCAGCTCGGCTTGCCCGCCGATCTTGATGCGTTGCAGCCGGTTCGGCCGCAGATCGACGAAGTACCAGAAATCATCCGGGTGCCACAGTGGGCCTTCGGTGAAGGTGAAGCCGCCGGCAACTTTCACGGCTTCTGTGGATTCGAGTACATCGGGCAGATAATTGGCTGCAGCCATACAGGCCTCCTTGAGTGACAGGTGCTGAGATACGGATGTTAAGCGTTTAGCCGGGCAACAGGCATTGGGTGAACCTGCTCAGAGCTCGACTTTGATATTCGCGTCCTTGATGAGCTTTGCAAATTTCGCCATGTCGGATTTCAGCAACGCGGCGAATTGCTCCGGCGATGAGATCAGCGGCTCCAGCCCCTGCGAGGTAAGCCGCTCCACCACGTCGGGTGCTGCCAGCATGCGCGCCATCTCGCTGGAGATTTTGTCCACGACATCCTTTGGCGTGCCCGCCGGCGCGAACATCCCCGTCCAACCCGATATGTCGAACGCGGGCAAACCCGCCTCGGCAAACACCGGCACCTGCGGCAACGCGGGCACGCGGGTCTTGCCGGTGATGGCGATCGGCCTTAACCGGCCGCTCCGGATATGCGGCATCACGGTAATGGTGACGTGAAACGACAACTGCAATTGCCCGCTGATGAGGTCAATCGTGGCCGGCCCCGCACCTTTGTACGGCACATGCAGCATCTTGATGCCCGCCAGATTACACAGCAGCTCGCCCGCGAGATGATTGGTATTGCCCGTGCCGGACGAGCCATAGGCAAGTTGCCCCGGCTTGGCTTTGGCCAGTGTAATCAACGCCTGCAAAGTGGAAACCGGCAACGCGGGATTCACTACCAGCGTCTGCCGTGAGCGGGCGATGGTGGCGATCGGCGCAAAGTCGCGAATCGGGTCGTACGGGGTGGCAAACAAACTGGAGTTCACCACATGCGGCGTGCCCGCTACCAGTATCGTGTAGCCATCCGGCGCGGCCTTGGCCACGACGTGGGTGCCGATAATGCTGTTGCCGCCGGGGCGATTCTCGACCACCGTGGGCTGGCCCCAGCGTTCCGACAGCTTTTGTGCCGATAGGCGGGTGAGCGGATCGAGGCTGCCGCCCGGCGGGAAGGGCGTGATGAAGTGGATGGCTTTTACGGGATAGGTGGTTTGCGCAGCGGCGATGCTGTTTATGGCGATCATCGCCATGAACAGCAAACCCATTCGAAGCGCGTCGTTCGCACGACTATCACGCGAAAACATGTAAATCGTAAGTATGTGATTTAATTAATATTTTTATTTTCTGGTTTCCCGGAATTACTTCGGCACGCCAAACTCGCGCCGGCACACTTCCGCCAGCGCCGCCACGCCCTGATGAATTTCTTCATGGGTGGGGCTGGCAAAACACAGCCGCATGCGGTTACGGCCATAGGCTTTGTTTACCGACCACTCGGCGCCGGGATTGATCGCGACGCCTGCCGCGAGCGCCGGTTGATAGAGTTTTTGCGTATCGACATTTTCCGGCAGCGTAACCCACAAAAAGATGCCGCCCTGCGCGTCGTCGAATTTCGCCGCGTCGCCAAAATGTTCCTTCACCGATTCCATCAGGGTTTCGAGCTTGGCACGCAAACCCTTGCGCAACGCCGGAACGTGCTTGCTGAAATGCTTGACGCAGAACTCGGCGAGGACCATCTGCTCGAGCGCGCCTGAACCGCCATCGGTCTTCAGCGGCAAAATGCGCGACATCACCGCCCACGGGGCAACGATGAAACCCACCCGCAGCGCAGGCGCAATCGACTTGGAAAACGAGCCGACATGAATCACGTTCTGATTCTGGCTCATCGCGTACAGCGCAGGCGGACGCACACCCGACCAGATCAGATCGGCGTAACAATCGTCCTCGAATATTGGCACGCCATGCGCCGCAGCCAGCCGCAGCATTTCCTCGCGCCGCGCCGCCGGCATGATGGTGCTGGTGGGGTTTTGCACTGTCGGGATGGTGTAAATGAATTTCGCGCGCACGCCCTTCTTCTTCAGGTCGTCCAGCGCGTTCGACAATAAATCCATACGCATGCCGTCTCCGTCGAGCGGAATGCCGATGATGGTGACGCCCAGCCGGTTAAGCCGGTTGATGGTGCCTTGATAACAATCCTGCTCGATGATTACGGTGTCGCCGCGTTCCAGCAGTGTGGCGTTCACGAGGTCGAGCGCCTGCAAGGAACCTGACGTGATCAGAATATCGTCCGCTGTTGCCTTAATGCCGGCATCGGCCTTTAATTTGCCGGAGAGAAATTCACGCAAAGGGCGATAACCCTGCGGCCCGCTGTGCAAACCGTACGTCGACATCGTGCGGCCCTCGCGCTTTAACACCGCTTCGGCGGCGGCAGTCAATTCCTCCAGCGGCAGGCGGTCGGCATCATTATTGCCGCCGGTGAAATCAAACTTGACTCGGCCCGTCCAGCGCACTGCGGCGGGGGGCAAGGTCTTGGGAAAGAATGAGGAGAAATCAAAGGCTGTGGCAGACATGGGGTTCGCGCTCCGATGAAAATAATAAGTATGCGTAAGAGTGTTTACGGCGGCGGCGCAGATCGGCGGGCTGGCGGTTAATATCCCTGCGCCCGATCTACCACGCCCTTGAGCGCTTCACCCGCAAGCAGCCGCCGTGCGTTCTCGGCAAACAAGTCGGCCACTGCCGCCGTGCGATCCGGGTGGCCGCCACCGAGGTGCGGCAGCACGAGTATGCCTTCGGTCTGCCAGAACGGGTGTGTGGCGGGCAGCGGCTCCTCGCGGAACACGTCCAGCACCGCGCCGGCGATGGTCTTGGCCTTCACCGCAGCGATCAGGTCCGCATCCACGATCAGCGCGCCACGCGCGAAGTTCAGCAGCCATGCGTTGGGCTTCATCGCCTTCAAGCGGCTGGCGTTGATGGAGTTCTCGGTTTCGGCTGTCGAGGGCAGCAGCAGCAAAACAAAGTCCGACGCACCCAGCACTTCGTCGGTCGCTTCCTGCGAATACACTTTGGCCACGTGCGGCAGCGGCTCGGGCCGGCGCTTGGTGCCGATCACGCGCATTTCCAGCGCCTCGGCCTTGCGCGCCAATTCCTGCCCGATGGCGCCCAGCCCAAGGATGCCGAGCGTCTTGCCCGCCAAAGCGATCGACTGGCGCCTCGCCCAATGGCTGTTGCGCTGATCGAGCGCGATGGCTGCGTACGGTTTGGTCAGATGAAAAATCGCGCCAAGAATGTTTTCCGGCATCGAAACGCGGTGCGTACCACGCGCGCAGCACAACGGCACATCATGCCGCAAATTGGGACTGGCAAGCCATGCATCCACGCCCGCTGTCATCGCCTGCACATAGCGCAGCTTGGACATCAGCTTCAGGACAGGCGCCGGTCGCGAGCCGGCGAACAACTCCGCGCGCGCCGCCAGATCTTCGGGCACCGTTTGATCCACCTTGAAACTGTGCAAATCGATCTTGTCGGCAAGTCCGGCACGGGCCAGCGCCTGCTCAAACAGTTTGGCTTCGTTCAACCACACAATACCAACGGGCTTGCTCATGAGTTCGTCCTTGCGCTGCTCAGGGTAAGGAGGGATCGTATCAGGGATTGACGTTTACCCCAGGGCCACCGCCGGCAACGGCGACATCGCGTAGCCTGCCTCAATCAGTTCAACAGCGGCGGCGTTGTCGGCCAAATCCGCTATGGGAGGCAGTCCTTCGCGCACGCGCCGCAGCGTGTCGCGCACATATTCCGGGTAGAAAAATACGTTGGTGAGTTTCATCTCGCGGGTGGTGCGCTGCCGGTCGTTGGTGACAATTTCAAGCAGGCTGTTGTCGCGCGCGGTGAAGTAATGTTTTTCGGTGCGTATACTGTAATGCATATCGAACACCGAGTTCGGCGCGGGATAGAGATAACCGGTTTCGACCATGCAGCTGGCGCCGCCGCCCTGCATCAACAAAATGGCGTGATCCTCTATGGTCAGACCGGCAGCGCGGTTGGACATCATCGCGCCGGTAACTTTCAACTCCGCATTGTTCAGCAGCACGCGGCACAGATCAACAAAATGGATGCCGAGATTGAGTAACGGCCCGCCGCCCGAAATCGCGCGGTCGATCACCCATTCGACGTTCTGCTTGTAATAACGATCCACCATGCCGCCAACAAATTTGAACGACAGATATTGAATCTGTTCGCCGGCCGCAATCTCACGGATGGCCGCGATGATCGGGCAATAGCGCACCACCAGCGGCACGGCTACGAATACCTTGGCGGCAGCGGCACGGCGTGCAATGTCGTGCGCCTCGGCCGCCGTGCGCGCGCAGGGCTTCTCGATGGAAAACGGGATGCGGCTGTCGATCAGGAACCGCGCTTCATCCGCCATCTCGTTGTGGCGGCCGAGCACGAAGGCGAAATCCGGTTTCAGCTTCGCGCACATCTCGCGGTAATCGGTAAACACCGGGCATTTCGCCTTGGTGGCCAAAGGCGCAGCGCGCATGGCGTCGGGATCGCTGACGCCGACGATGGTGGCCTCCTCCATCTCCAGCACCGGCTCGGAATAGAAAGGAGTGTGCCAGTGGGAGACGCCGATCAGGACGATGCGCATGATTTTGCCTTCCCCAAGTCAGCGTACGAAACCAATCATCAAACCTCGCCAAAATGTATCCGCCGGTAAGGCGCCGAAGGAATCTTGTCATCCACATGCAAGTCCCACAACTCGGCAGATGCTTGCGCGTCGTACGCGGCAAACAACGCCTTGAGCCGTCCCAACGTGTTGACTTTCTCGCCACGCAAGCCAAAGCCGCGCGCAATCGCCGCGATGTCGCCGCGCCCGTGCACGGACTCTTGCGGGTTATAGCCCTGCGCGCGAAATTTGTGCACCTCGGCGCCGTAGCCGCCGTCGTTAACCGCGCAGATCAGCATTCGGATACCCTGACGGCGCAGGGTTTCGAGTTCCTGGATGTGCATCATCAGGCTGCCGTCGCCTTCGATCAGCATCACTTTGCCGTCGTTGCGCGCGGCGGCTACCCCTATGGCCACCGCGAGCGCCGAACCAATCGCACCGAAGTCATTGATCACATGGATATTTTCGGCTTTTCGCCCATAAAAATGCGTGACTGTGATGCCAGCAAAGTGTGCGCCGCCGCACACCACTGTCCAGTCCTTGGGGATCGCCGCATCGAGTTCGAGCATCGCCGGACGTGGATCCACCACCTCAGCCTGCACCAGAAATTCCTTGCTGTCGGGCCGCGCAGCCGTCGCCGCGATTTGATTCACCAGCATGGGTGTGCGCGCGCCGCTTGACGATACGTTACCCGCTGTCAGCTTTGCCAGCACCGCATCGGCGGTGGCCTTGGCATCCGCGCGTATGTGCATGTCGGCCACGCGCAAACCCTGATACAGACCGCGCGGATTAAGATCGATCTGCACCGTCCTGGCATTCGGATAAAGATATCCGGCTTCGGTAGTGTAGTGGCCCAGCCCCGCGCCCACGCCAATCAGCAGATCACACTCGGCGAACTGCTCGCGCGCCAAGGGACTCGCATACGCGCCCGCCACACCAATGCCGTAACGATGGTGATCGAACAAGCCTTTCGCAAACAGCGAGGTCGCCAGCAACGCGCCACAGCGGTCGGCCAGCGCTTCCAGCGAGGGTGCCGCGCCCGAACGGATACAACCACGCCCGGCAAGAATAATCGGGCGCTTGGCCTCGGCGATCATGGCCGCGAGTTTATCCACCAGCACCGGATCAGGTGCCGGGCGCTGTTGCGTGGGCATCAGTTCGGTCGAAGGCGAATACTCCGCGCCCCACGGAAACGGCTGCTTCTGCAAATCAAGCGGCACGCCCAGCACCACGGGGCAGCGCTCCTGCCGCGCCGTGTAAAACGCCTCGCGCACGGTATCGAGCATGCGATCGACGCTTTTCACCGGCAGATAACGCGCGCCGGTGGCGGTGGCAAGCGGCCCCAGCTCCAACTGCTGCACGTACCACGCGGCGGAAGTCGGCGAATCGCCCGCAAACACCAGCAGCGGACTGCTGCCGCGCGCGGCAGTGGTCAGCGCGGTCATGATCTGTGTGAAACCCGGCCCGCAGGTGACGGTGGCGACACCGAGCTTGCCGGTTTGGCGCGCGTAACCATCCGCCATTGCCACCGCGCAGTGCTCGTGGCGTGCATGCACAAGGCGCACGCCATACTTTTGCGCCATGATCGTGCCCCAATACATATTGGCATCGCCCAGCAGCGCGAACAACGTATCCACGCCCTCCGCGACAAATGCTTGTGACAGGACTTCATAACCGGTTGGATCGCTCATGGGTGCTCCTTATGAAAAATTGAATTCAATTTGATAACATCTCCACCGTCGTTCCCGCGAAGGCGGGAACCTGTAACACAAGTGCCATCGCAACCGCCGCATGGATTCCCGCCGGCGCGGGGATGGCAGTTAAAGTTTGGCTGCTTGTATCGCTCTAATACCGCAATGCAGTAGTCAATACGAATTTCTTGAATAGCCGCAACTTACTTCTTCAATAAATCCTTGGCGCCATCAATCAGAGCCCGCCCCAAGATCTTCGCACCTGACGCCGCCTCGGCCTGTTGCGGCACCCCTTCGACACCCGCGCGCCGTTGCTCGATCACGCGCCCGATGTTCGTAGCGAACTCACCCAGTAGCGCCTTGGCCACATGCACGCCGCCCGCCGAAGCGAACATTTCCAGCGGCCCGGCAACCTCGAAACCACCCGCTAGCGTGACATCGGTTGTTTCCGCACCCGCCGCACCGTGAATAGCCGTCACATCGAACCGCGCACGCGCACGCGAGGCACCACGCTGGTCGATGCCACGCGCTTCGATCAGACAGCGTTTCACCGGATGATCATAGGTAAGTTTCGCCTCCCCACGAAACACCGCGACCGTCGGCCCAAACTTGAAGGTAACCTTGCCACGATGCGCGCCCTCGGGCGTCAACTCGGTCAACTCCGCACCCGGGATGCATGCCGCCACCACTGCCGGATCGGATATCAGCGGCCACACCTCATCGGGCGGCGCCGGCACTGAAATGCTTTCTTTGAGTTCGATCACGATATTTGCCTGTTCACTTGATTGCCCTGTTTATCACAGCGGCTGTCTGACGGGAATTATATCGGGAAGCTGCAACGTCCACGCGTTCCCGCGCCCGCCCGGCCTGCCGCCAAGCAAAGCCCTGTAAAATCCGCGCCACGCAACAAGGCGGCACACCGGAGAATTCAGCATGTCCACCCCGCATGATCCCACCACGCACGATGGCGCCACCGTCATTGCCGATTATCTGATCCGCGAGAAAGTCCCTTACGTGTTCGGCCTGTGCGGCCATGGCAACATCGGTTTTCTCGACGCGCTACATGCGCGGCAGGATGAAATCAAAACCGTTTCAGTGCATCACGAAAGCGTCGCGGGTTTCATGGCCGACGTGTATTACCGCGTGTCGGGCCAACCCACCGCGACGATTACGTCATGTGGTCCTGGCTCGGCGAACATGCCGATCAGTCTGGCGAATGCGTTTTT
>SXGS01283061.1_pt1 | contig 15171 bp, 11 predicted proteins | sample 3174681 | NCBI WGS metagenome assembly SXGS01 (sample SAMN11356861, study PRJNA531348) | freshwater metagenome | isolation source: freshwater sample F1-80 | place: China: Fuxian Lake, Yuxi | collected 2017-12-25 | reverse complement strand
GTATCGCGACACAGATGTTCCTAATCATCAAACAGTCGTCATGGTCGCTTACGGCACTGCCAAAGATCTCTTCGCCCTCGAAACTTTGTTCAACGCTGCCGAACTTCTCGCTGTGCGCACGATGCCCTATGGCGATCGCTGTTTTCGAACATCATGGTGGCTCGGCTTTTGCTCGGGTATAGCCCGCAAACTCGAAACCGAATACCGAGTGATCGTCAAAGAGTCACCTGGCGTCGGTTTGGTGCTCGTCGAACGTGCCGAACGAGCTCGGGCGAAAATGTATGGCGATGTTCCCAGCCTGCGACACCGGGCATCTAGCTATGTCAACGACGAGGACGCCTACGGTTCAGGAAAGCGCGCGGGTTCACGGTTTTCAACCGGTCGCAACGGCGTGAATGGCCAACATCAAATCGGGTCAGGTCGGCGTGACCACTAGCGAAACCCAACGCACATATGCAGCCGAAGATGCGTTTGAACTCGACATGCCAACTCGAACATTGTCACTTGATGAAGCTAACGACTGGCTGGCGATGATCGCCGAAGCCGAAGGTGTCGATTCGCCACTTATCTTCAAGTCAACAATGTCAAGAAACTACGATGCACTCGCGTTACCTGCCGATTGGTGCATCGCCGTACGCAAGCCGAAGGTGACCCAGTTGCTCCTACTTCACGAATTGGCGCATCTTCTTTGTGTCAACAAGAATCACGGCAACGAGTTTCGCACCGAGCTAGTAAGACTCGTTCGTCGTTACATCTCTATAATTCACGCTACCGCCCTTTATAAAATTTATGCTGTCAACAAACTAACTATTGCTCCGTTCTCGGCGATTTCTTAAGGCAGAACATATTGAGACTCTGTTCTGCCAACAGATTTTCGACACTGCTAAAAACAAAACAGAGGCGCCGCCCAACTTGATGCCGATAGTCAGGGACCCCCTCGAGCACAAACAGCGGGCGACAGTCGACCGCAAGTGCAGCTACACCGAGGAGGTATGGCACACTTAGGTTATGGAAGCAAACGGCTGCAAAATTGAACCATTTGCTCAACTCGCTGGTGCGGTTTTGATTGATGAAGATCTAACTTGCGCAGACTTCACTCGGGCGAACCTGTCAGAAACTGACTTGTCTGGCGCACACCTGAGTGGTAATTATTCTTTTGCTAATTTTTGTGAAGCAGATTTAACTGACGCGCACTTGGCCTACGTAGATTTGCGTGACGTTAACCTGTCTGGCGCAAACCTGACTCAAGCAAACCTGACTGGCGCAACAATGCCCGATGGAACAATCCACTCTTGATTCCTAATCTCGATCAAGCTTTTTCCCGATTTTTGCATAAACAGTCCTTTCGGCGCAGACACTGTCTGGTTCGCCGGTGAAGTAGATCCCGCCGGGTTCAAGACAAATCTTGCTAAATCGTATTTACTTGACCACTATATTTAAGAACGGAGGATGAGCCATGACTGATTGCAAAGCGATAGGACAAAATATCACTGAGCTTCGTAAAAAAGGAAAGCTCGACGAGGCTCTGAGTCTCGGTTATGCATCAATGGGAGATTGTGGAACGAGCTGGTCAGTGCGGGGTGCGCTTGCTTGGGTGGTAAGAGATGCAAAGGTAAAAAATTTCAATTCCCAGACGGGAGAACCACAAGATCTAATCGCCGCCGTGAGCGAAATCAAGACACTCAGCGATTTTGGTCTATACGGTGATATCTCTGTTTTTGTGATGGCCAGTTTTGATGCTGCAAATCATTTAGTTGAAGTCGAGCAATTTGATTCTGCTCTCTCTATTCTCGAGGGACTTGATCGTAATCAACTGAGCAAGCAGCCGAATAATTTCGAGGGAAAAAATTTCCCAAGTCAAATCCAGCGATGGTACTCAGGAATGGCAAAAGTACTTGAAAAGCTCGAGAAGTGGGAAGCGACTGCTGCTATTTGCGACGAAGCATTAAAGAGTGGGCTCTTTCCATCAGAAGCTGATGCCGTATGGTTTCACTACCGCATGGCGATAGCAAAGCTTGAATCCGATCCTGCATCAGCCCTTGTTGAAATAGATATTGTTGCGAAAATTAAACAAGAGTGGTGGGTTATCGGTCAACGTGGGCGCTGTCTACGAGCTCTAGGACGAGAACAAGAGGCTCTCGAAGCGTTCAAAACTGCGCTGGGTGGAATCAAGTCGAACAGTATCGCTTTTGGTATCAAGCTGCTGGAAGAAATGTTTGAACTAGTGACTGACTCTGACCTTAAAATTCTCATCGTGCAGACATTACGGAAGATTCGAATCGACTCTGGCTGGCCAATTAAAGAGAAGTATGAAGAGATGGCGGGGGAAGTTGGAGCTGGTAGTCCTTCAGACTTTTCTGTTGAGGATGCGTTGACAAAACTTGCCGATCGCACTACTTTTCAAAATATTCGCAATGCCAAGCCACGCGGCCAACAAGAACGTGTAGTGCTGATCAACGGCGTTACGGGAACAGTCATGCGACTCATTGGCGCTCCCCCCACAGCTGGATTTGTGAAGGTTGATCAACATGGCGATGTGTTTTTGTCAAAGAAAGAGAACCCAGAACTGGCCTGGCCCCCAGCCATTGGTGCGAAAATCACGGGAAATCTTATTAAGGGCTATGACAAAAAGAAAGATCGCGAGAGCGTAAATATCGCTGACTCGCATCTTGTCGAATAAATAGCAATCATTACTCCGGCCGATATCTGCGCTCCAGGCAACGATCCGAAACGGGGCAACGATCACAGAGGTACCACATTTGATTTTGCGTGTCACCGAACAGATCATCGGCCTCAAGCCCATCTAAATTGGGCTTCGGCACGATCGAGTTTTGCTCACTGAAAAGCCTCTTTCCAACTTTCGCCCTTACCTGTCCAGGTTTCATTGCTGATCGATATGCGTCGGACAATCGATCTTGACGGTCGTGTGCACCCTCTAACGTGAGTAGCCACTCTGCGTAAGCCGACCGGTCATCTGGCCGTCGATTGATGCTGCTTCTTGCAGCAGTACGTTCGCGTTCGGCGTCTGTCATCCATGACCACAGTCGGTCGAGAATTCTCTTCCATTCATTCTCCCAACCTGTAACTCGCCCTTTGCGCACTTCGCTCTGAGGTAAGCCAAGAAGATTGCCGTACAGAATGCCCAATTGCCACATCGGTCGGTAGGCCGCTGAAGGTTTCAGCAGCCAATGCAAGGCTGTGCGTCGTGGACAAATCTCTGCGGAAGCAAGTGCCATCGACGCTGGATGACCGTCCGTACTCTTAATCTGGTCAAAGTAGTCATTCACTTCACCTTCAGTCGGCATCTTGTCCGTGACTATCGAGATTTTGGTCTTGGGAGTTCCCGAACGAGATGTCTTCAGACCCTCATTCACCACCACTCCACCTGCAAAAGCTCGGACGACCGGTCGCGCTTTTTCGACTTCTAGTAGCAACGCAAGAAGTGGGGATGGATTGAGCTTCTCTCCAGCAGCTTCGGACAGCCACGAGAGCATCACTTCTCCATCAGATCCGTCTAGGGCAAGCCACAAAAGATAAAGGTCGCCAAGTCCGCCCGATCGATCGAGCTCATCAACAATTCGGATTCGCCAAGCAAGTGCCTCGTCGCCATTAGCAACCGCAATCTCATCTCGTCGGAAAGGCCAGCTAAAGAGTTTTGGTTTATACGGAAACACAGTGTCAGAAAGATTTGCGAGATGGACCTTGGGCTTCCGAGCAAAGCCGCAAGCCTCCAACCCTCTGAGGGGCGCCGACTGCGAATAGACAAGTCCAGCCTCAATTTTTGATCCTTCGATTTCGGTTTGACCATAATCAAGTTGCCTTCCAAGAATCATTGGAAGAATCTCACTAATTCGCGAAATCTGGACGCGAATATTTGGCGCAGTTGGCAGTCGGTTGAGAACACCCATAACTCTTTCCCATTCAGCGTCACCATACAATTCGGGCGCAACCGCACTTGTGCGAACTAGATTCACAAGTTCGTCGATTCGCTCTCGAGTTTCTACGTCAGCAGCCTGCGTTAAATCTTTAATCGCATTCACAATATTGCGAATTGACTCACTAAGCACTCTCCACTCTGATTTCGAGAGATCTAGCCACGGTGCGCGACGCAGATGATTTTTTGCAGCATTGACTAGATAATCCGAATCCGACTTCCTTAAGTCGCGTAACGGAAATCTCTCATCCGAATTGTGCTTAATAATTCCAGCGAATCCATGGGACTGTGGCAAATAGAACGCCTCAAGATCAGTCAGTCGAGATGCCCAATCGTCTAGCGATCTGCAGCCGGAGAAAAAAACCTCGCAAAGGGATAAAACCTCAGTAAGCGGCCGGTCAGAAATGTCCCCCGCCGAAGAATTGAGATAACCACCTTCCACAAGGTGAGACATAGTCTCGTAGTCAAGGCCCGACACCACACCATCTGCCGTAACCCGAACGCACTCCTGTAACCCAAGGAGGAAACGACCTATAGGAAGATGCAACAGCTTTCGGTCATCTCGCTCACCAGAAATTCGTCCAAGACGGCCAATTCTACGATTCAAGTCACTCGCTGCCGCCGCAAAAACTTGGCGTTGAACTCTCCCCTCAGATCCTTTGTCGGTATCGGACTGCCGCACATGGCGGGCAAGATCTGTAACAGACCGAAACGGAAAAATATTCAGATTCGCCGGCAAAGTTGGCCGCACTCCGGCTAAGACCGCCGAAAAAAATTCTGCCCGTGGATCAACTTGCCGCTCCGAGAGTGTGGTCGTTGCCAATGAGATCAAGTGTTGGCTTTCAAAGAAGAACCGTCGCCAGATTTCAAATTGAGGCCCAACTCCGTCATCGTGCACAATAAAAACCTGCTCGATACCCATTCGCGATATCAGGTCAAAAATCGCCCACTGAAGTGGCGAATAGAAATAAAGGCCGTGATAGGCGATCTTTATTTTCTCTTCAGCTTCGAAACCAAAAGCCTTGCGCAGCAGGTCTTCAAGATTCTTTCTTGCCCGCTGCGAGTCTCTTACCTTACTTGGATCATCATGATCAATAAACAGATAGTCGAGTAACACATGTGAATCTGGAATCCGTTCTGCAACTTTACACCAAACGTTTTTTGCAATTCCACCCTCTAGCGACCTCGGATTAAGATTTTCCGGCCGAAGACCAACTTCAATCAGTTGACGAATAGCCTTGGCGATCGCACCGCCTGAATCGAACACACTTCGAAGTTCTGACGAACCCTCCGACATTTGCTGAAGTGATTCATGAATTACCTCTCGAATCATGATGTTCAGGTCCAACTTGCGGCTGTTTAACTCGTCATACCACTCCATCAAGGTGTTTAACCACCCTGGGAAAGGGAAGGCCCAAACCTTTTTTGGATTTGGGTGTGGCTCCTCTGGTCGACCAGGGAACCTCTCGGGGGACAGCGAATGGCCACGCACTAACGAGAACTCCAATGCATCAATAATTGCTCCAAGCGGAAGAGCGCGTCTAATCCCTACAGTTTGCAATTCAAAAGTCAGTTCCTGCGTCACTGAAAAGTGCGCAACTGATTCGAAGTCCCACCCAATATCTTTCGAGAATACGCCTAACAGCGTTTTATGATCGACTGAATCACATGTAACGTACCGAATTGGCGCTATGCCTGACTTTGCGGTCATGAGACTAAGTCCGCCCAACAGTCCGGACTCGACAGTGCACCACCACTGGGATAGATAATCGTCAATTGCTTTTTTGCCCGAGTCATTGCAACGTAGAGAAGTCGTGTTTCCTCTTTGACTGTTTCAGAGCGATCCAAAGCCTCAAATTTTGCATCAATGTTTTTATCAAGCAAATGCCCGGCCCTTCCGCGACCGTGCCACCACCGCCAACCAACTCGCCTTTTGCCCGACGACGAGACCAGGGTGACACTCGTTCGCTTTTCAGCAGTGAATTTCATGTCACAAAATGGGATCACGACCGCATCAAACTCACGACCCTTTGCTTTGTGGACTGTAATTGCAAGTACATCTGGAGCGCTTTCAGAATCAGGCTCTTCCTCGTCTCGGTCAGTATTTGCTTTGTGGTTCAGCCAATTCAAAGCCTCCAATAAGGACACAGATCCATCTCCAAATGCGTCGTCGAGTAACACCATCGCATGATCAAGGTTTCGTTCGTATGCGGTAGGGTTCGAATCACCTAACGCAGCCAACCAAACATGAGGCTCAAACACTAGGTCAAGCTCAGAAAGCATCTCGAGCATCGGAAGTGTTTGAACAAGCTTGGACAACGATTTCACCCGCCGCTCGAACTTCGCTATGTCGGTGCGATTCATCTGCTTACCCGTACTCGATGCAAGTCGCATGCCCCATGATTGAATTTCGCCAGATGCAAGTGGCTCGATCCAGATCTCATCGACCGTGTCGGCGTCAATATATCTTCTCAATCCTCGCCCATCATCAAGAGCGTGCTCTTCGAAATAGTGGTAAATCGCAATGCCCCAGACAGTCTCGAGAAGTTCCAAAAGATTTGCTAAATCTGAAGGACTTGTCAAAGCACGAAGCAGCACCCGAAGCTCTGCGACAGCTCGAGTTCGGTAAAAATCACCACCCTTTGAAATTTCGCAATTGATTTTAAACCTGGGTTGATTTAGAAATTCCTTAACCTGAACAGCTTGTCGATTTGTTCTACACAAGACAGCAATCTTCGATTCACCGCCAACCCTGCTTGACCACGACTCATTCATCCATGAACTGATTTCGTCCGCCATAAGTTGAAGAGCCGTATCGCGCCTACTGCTAAAACCACTATTGAATCCAACTTTTTTGAGCTCAGTGCCCGAGCGAGCAAGTTCGTGAGAAGGCTCCAGCCTGGACCCAGACGGAAGCTCGAGATGACCGCTAGCTGACCACGAATCAAAAACATTTTGCATCGAATTAAGCAAATTTCCGTCAGTGCGAAAGTTTCTCACCAACTGATACTCCCTCATCGATGTTCCCAATTTGTTGCGAAGCAGCTCGAAAGCATCGCCGGCAGCACCACGAAAACGGTAAATCGCTTGCTTTGCGTCGCCAACCACGAAGAGTCTTGTACCACGCTGCCGAAGATTTAGTGCGAGATCTATCTGTTGTTCATCTGTGTCTTGGAACTCGTCGATGAACAGATATTTTGGCACAGTCAGTTCATCGCTGCTCCCACTACGCGGGCGCACCAAGTCGGCCGCAATTGAGAGAAGCTGGTCGGTTGGAACAAGCTTGCGCTCGCGACAGATAACTCGATACTTACTTGCTATCTCATCGATAATTTCTGGCAATTTGGCACCGAAACTCTTAGCCCAGTTATGTTGACAGAGATTAGGGGCCCAGTCCAACGCTGCAACCTGCGAGGATCCGGGTCGCAGCTGAAGAACATTCGTGCCATTGCGAACAAGTGACTCCCAAACATCGTTTACAAAATTGTGAGCCTCGTGGATCTCAGGAAACTCCTCTCGCTCTTCTACCGACAAACTAAAGAACGAATTGTTAACCGCCCCACGCACCAGCTCATTAAACCTTTCGTAGTCGGTGCCGACAGTGAAGTCTGCGGCGACACCCTCTCTAGGGCCAAGCACTTGGATTAGTTTCTTGGCAAAAGCATGGATTGTAGAAATATTTGTAGACCCCAGTTGCGAGAGCCAAGCGAGCACTGGCATAGCACATCTTGCGCAAAGACGCCGACGCAAGACAAGCGACCGCGTAATTCGCTGACGCATTTCACGTGCGGCCTCCCGCGTGAACGTAATGAGCACAATTTCATCGAGACGTAAATCATAAGGAGGATTCTTTTCAACGGTTGGGGAAGGCTCCATTACCGAAGAGGTACAAAGTAAGTAAATGATTCGTTCCGACAACGTTTCAGTTTTCCCCGAGCCAGCCGATGCAGAAACCACAACTGGATGATCAAAGTGAGCTGAGTCTGCATGCGCATGAACGATCGCATACTGCCGTGTGTTGATGTTGCCGGCAGCCTCAGCATCTTTCCAGAGTTTGTCGAATTCAGACCGAACTCCATTTTGCGTCGGTACCCCATCGATTTGAAGTGCGCCAATCAACTTACGATCGACCGCCTTCACTACTGACACCTCAAGTAGTGAACTTCCGATCAAAGCGTCACAACGCGCACGCTCGTGAGAATAGTGATTCTTCCATCCCAGATCGTCAGTAATGATAAATACACGTAAGCCGAAATCTGTCAACGCCAAAACTTTTCCGAGAGCGACAGATGGTTCGACGGAACAGTGGGCGTACAAAACTGAATACCGCGGGAATGATTCAAGACCGATTTCTCTTCGAAGTTGCTCGAGTTCGATTTGCGCATCAAGATCACCGGGTTCACCCAGTCGAACCAACGCAGTCTTCGGCTCGGAGCTGCTCATTTTGTCGATATCGCCGATGAATCGAACAGCATCGTCGAGTTCTGGTCGAGAACTTGTCGACATCTCGAGCATGACGTGCACTGGCCAGAGCACCGCATCAATAACTTCAGGTTCACCCAACTTGTTGGGGATTTGGAACTGTCGGGTTCGTGCAGCTTGTTGCAGATCTCGAACTTCAGCTCGAAGCCAACGGCCAGACACATAATTACCCTCGTACACGATGACTTGAACAGTGCATGTCGGAGCCCCCGCGTTTGCGAGAGCGAGATAGTCGGCAAAGACTTCTTGCGCAACCCAAAAATAGCTCGTGCCTTCCGCTTCATCCCGCCAAGCCGCCGCTCTTTGCTTGACCTCCCAATAGACCTCATCGCCAGATTCCAAAGTGACCTTGAAGTCAGGACTTCGCACTTGTCGAACGCCTACCGTTACGCGAGGTGCCCCATCTCGTTTTACCGCTCGATCAGCTGGCCGCACGGGTGGGGTCGGTCGATCATTCGCCCAATGAACTGTGTTCGCCCCATGGCGACTCTCCAACCAGAGCCCTACGGCAATCTCACATCTAAACCAGAGATCTCGATCATCAATGTCAAACTTTGTCATTGATTTCAGTCCTGTATCTCTTCATCTTCGGAAGGGCCGTCAGCCAACGCCCATCGCCGCTGTCCCAACTCTGACACCAGGCATTCGCTTTCTTCATTAGTCAACACTTTGGTAAGGAACACTCGCCCAAATCTGCGATCCTCGACAATAGCGAAGTGATTATCTCGGCATTCGGTCTCCCAACTTCGGTCGACTTCGAGCCGTTTCTTCATTAGATCCAGAATTCTATTGCCTGCTTGCAGGTGCAAGCTGCGAACTTCAGATATGGCTGTGTAGTCAGATTCTTGAAACGGTATTGAAAGGGCAAGACACAGCGTTCGGTAGCGATCAAGTGATTTTGGGCCGATGTAATAAGAGCTCTTGTGTACACGCAAATAGTATTCGGGAATCTGAATTCCAGCTTCACGAAGACGTTGTGCCGATGCAGGATCACTCGCAGCAGTAGCAAGCGCCTTCTTGAAGCGATCGCTGACGTCTCGCCACTTTGAATAATTCCTTTGCGCCAAACTTTCAGCGATCTTCCTAACTTCGTCCCGTTGCGGATCGTACCCCTCATTTCCCGAATCGTCGGTGGGAAAGTCTTCCCGGAGTACAAGAATGCTGCCTAATGGAACATGAGCAGGGTCATTCACGGTTTCGAAGAAAACTCCATAGTCGTCAGGAACCAGGATTCGAGCGTTCGGTGGTAGCGACTTAGCAAATGCCACAACCCACTCACCAGCATCTTCTTCAACTTCAGTTCCAGCCGCAAGTTTCCGCAAAGGTCCTTCGATTGTTATGAGTCGACATGAAACATCAGCTAACGCAGATCGACGGACCTTTCTCACAGATCGAACTTCCGCAGAGCCCCAGTATGTGACCGACCCCGAATTTCGAGTAACAATCGTTGGGGCTTTTATTTCTGGGCGAACGACATAATCATTTAAGTCAAACTTCTGCCCTGCTGACCATGTGATGACAACAAGTTTGCTCGCCGCAGGCGCATAGTAAATCCATGAAATTTCTTTGGCAACATCTTCCTTCGACTCAAACGTGTGATGGGGCCTCTGCTGGGTACTAAGCAATATCCCCACATCCCAAAAGCCGACGGTCCTCAACTCCCGTAGGTCAACTAAGTCATAATCAGCGTCCCTCACTTTCAAATAATTTTGCAAGACCTTTGGGTGCTTAGTTGACGACACGACCACAAGTCGATCGGCATCAATCAAATTCAATAAGTCATGCTTCGCCATGAGGCCTCGAAGATCACTGACTGGGTGATCCACTTTCAACAAGACATTTATAGATTCGACCAATGCAGCCCACAACTCGGCTGGTTGGGCATGCGAGGCTGTTATGACATCGACTATGTCGCGAAGTCCAAGCACTGCATCGTATGGTGCTATCGGAGTCTTGCGAAGTTCATACAAGGCAGTCTTAGTCCTAGAAACAATTGCGGTATGCCTATCGAGAGATCCGCTTTTACGCAGAGCTTTTATGAGGCGCTTAAGAGCTGCATCAAAATCCTCTAAAGCTGTCCATTTGACTTCGATTGTGTGAACCTCAAGCGACTCAGCTGCCCGAAAGCGTTCAATTGCGGTGTCGAAGTCGCGTGCCATTTATACATCTCCAAAGTCTGTGTCATCGTCTTCAGTAGTCGAATCGATTGTGTTGTCGGGATCGTCTGGCGGAAGAACGAGAGATAGTTCTGCCCGTAGCCCAAAACTCCTTGGCATGTCTTTGGCGGACGCAAGATTTATCGATGAATTGTGGACTGTATTCTTCGACGCCTCAATGTCGGCGCTTGGGACTCGCCGATTTATGATTACGATTGTCGGCGCACCCGAAAATGCAGACATCTTTCTTCGGTAAAACGCCCTCCACGATGTGTAGATCACGAGCCGCGGTCTGAAGCTTCTCATCCACGCCAAATCTCGTGCGGCGTCAATTGTCAAAAAGCTATAGGGATGGTGAAGAACACGTTCCCGATTTGAAGCCCCCGGCTTTGAGTATTCCAAAATCGGAAGAACTCGCAGATCAATCCAGTGAGGTGCAAGCTCGAGCATCGCCTTCCGCTGCTTGTCGACATATTCAAGGCTCTCACCTACGATGACAACAGGAGAGAGACAATGTGATGCCCACCAACTCTCTGTTGACTTGGCAGTGCCTTTGGGCAAAGTCCGGAATTTTCGTCGGATATTCTCCCAATCTCGACCAACAAAGACTTTTTTAGCTCGGTCATCTGGGACACCATTCGGAAGGCGCAGCACCGGGTGGTCAGTTAAGCGTAAATATCCATCACTTTGGTACATGAGTTGAGGGCTTCCTTGGAAGTCCTCCCGCATCAGCGTCACATCTAGGTCACGAATCTGACTTTTCCCGTCGAAAGCAACAGCCCTAAAAGTTTCACCCAACTTCGCACAAGGGTCTGCAATTTTTGAGGGAGCCAAAAAAGCTCCAGCCATCATTAACGGTGCAACATACTGACCGGTCGGCACCGACAGGAAAACATTCAAACATTTCTGACCCGGCTCAACATTTGGAAAAGACGCAAGTTCCTTTCCCAATGTCATAGCTGACAACGCCCACTGCGGAATTGGCGACTTCTCAAAATCGTTCGACATCATTAGCTAGCGGTCGCTGTCGGGATTTGGAAATAGTCGGAAGAGGGTCTCTTTAATCTGATCTGAGAGCTGCTCATCACCCTCCAAAAAATTGACGCTAGTTCGTTTTGTGCTGATTCCAGAATTCTTGTAGTACACAAGTAAGTCGCACCGCTGTCCGCTAAGTCCGTTGGCACTTAACCTCGCCCTAAACTCTTCGATCTGCTTCCATGTGACGGTAATTCCAACTCCCCTAAGTTCTTCGGCAAGTCGTTCAAAATCCCTCAACGCACTTTGTGGCATCCCATCAAATGTCTTCTGAGGATGAAGGGAGAGAAAATAATCCTCAATCCTCGCTTTTAAATCGGTCGCCTCCGCGACTGGCGCCCAATCTTTTAAAGAAAAGACACCGCTTTTTTTTCGATAAATAGAGCACGTGATGTTGGATCGTTCTGGATCGTTGATTTGAAGAGTGACCGCAAAGTGATACTGCGTAAGCCCGACGATACTGGGAATGTAGTCGGGTGCTTCATCACCAACAATTTCACAGAATTTTAATTGCCAATCATCATCGGTCATTTTCAATCAAGCCCCATCCCCTTGCGAGACTTTCCAAATGTCCCCACCACAAATGCCCCTGTTGTTCTAATAACGTTAGTCGCAAGATATGCTCTCCCGCACAGCTCAATTCTTAAAGCAAAACCTATAGGCTCCGTATCGTGCCGAGACCATTAGCTGCTAAGAAAAAAGTTGAAGCTTTATTGACGGCTGCGTGCATCGAAGGAAATAGTCGCCTCGGCCGTCATCGCGTTGCATATTCTGACGACTCAAAGAAAAACGAAAGATTTATCGTTGAGGTTTTGAAGTCTGTTGCCCCATCAGTGGGTTTCGAGGCCGACTCTATTAAACACTTAGGCGGAAAATCATTTCCAGATGTATTGATCGAAGGCACTCGAATCGGCATCGAACTTAAAGGCAGCCTTAAGGGCGGCGCAATCACGGGTAACAGCATTTACTCCGGTTCGATGGTTGAAGACCTCGAGAAGGTATACATGCTCTTCTGGATAAACGACCGGACGCCAAAACTGGGCTTCCGAGATTACTTTGATTGCGTATTCGATGCCAAAGTCACCCACTCTCCTCGTTTCGCTCTCCGAATTGATCTACCAGCGGGCGAGTCAATGTTCGGCACTGGTTCGCAACAATTGGGCTTTGAGGCATCGGACTGGCTGAGTGGGGATGCAAAGTATGTTGAACGAATCGTTGTCGAGATTCGCCGTCGCGCTCTGGAGCGAGACGAAATCCCCTGGTGGGTTGTCGCCGACGCCGAGGGCATGAGCGCCATCGAGATTGATAGCAACGGAGGACTCGGTGGTATCCGATCGCTGAGAGGCATTGGGCGTGAGGCCAGTTTCTCTTTACAAAAGACGCTTTTCTTGGGTTTCCCTGAAGTGCTTTCAGGTGGTTCTGCTGCACATTCAATCGCTATCGGTTGGGCTATCTCTCAGAAGTCGGTGATTGTAAATCGTGACGTGTTTAGTGCCGGCGGTAAGCGAACGGTCTCCCTCTCTCATCTAAGAATCAAACCGAAGCTGCCCGGCGTGGTGAGCAATTGCGCAGACAAGCTCGCCTGTGATGCCAAGGTATCGCTTCAGGATTTGTCAAGCATTGGGGGCACTCTATTTACCAGTCCAAGTCAAGTTGTGCGTCGATTCGAATCGGCTCTTCGAAAGGGTGAGATGCTCGACCACCTATTCGAGCATCTCACTGCCAGCGAAAAGTTAAAGGTTAAGCGAAAAACTTTCGTCAAAGAAATGACCGACTACTTGGTTGAACAAATCGACCCAAGCACTTTGGTCTAGCGTTTGAACACGTCGTCCCAAACCGCATCAAGACGAGCCGCAAGACGGTATGCAAGAAGCGGCGGAACAGCATTTCCGATTAAACGATAAGCATCCGACGCAGAAACTGAACCGGGTCGTACAAATTCATAATTATCGGGGAAAGTTTGTATACGGGCACATTCGCGAACAGAAAGTCGACGTTCAGGCAACCCCATCTTTATTTCCTCTGATTGGCCACCATGAGATTTTGAAAGACGCCTATATTCGATATTTCCATGATGTTCGGCGCGAATTGTTGGGCCAGGTCGATCAAGTGAAACCTCACTCTGACCTTGAAGTCTTCGACCCATATATTTAGCTTGAGAAAAAGAACGATGTGACAAATCTGTACTCTCTCCCGGCTCTGAAAGGCCAGCAAACGCTTTGCCACATGTTGCAATCGGACGCAAACCAACGGCATCTCCATGTGTTTTCTCCGGATAGAGGTCGAGATCATTCGGTAGTTGACCAGTTTTATCAAAGTATCGAATTACATCTTTACGAACCGCGTCACGGCGCAGTCCGATAAATATCACTCGCTCGCGAGTCTGGGGTACACCAAAATCAATCGCTTTCAAGACTCTTGCGGGTAGCACAAGATAAGGGCTCTTTCGAATACTCGCAAAATCCTGTTCTATAACCTCTTTGGCATCACCAAGCGATACAAGGCCCTTAACATTTTCTGCATAAAAAATCTTTGGTCTGGTGTGCCTGACTATTTCACGCATCCAGAAATAAAGCATCCCACGATTTTCTGCGGCTGGTTCTTCAATATCTGCGTCAATCAGCGACTGGTTTCCGCGATGGCTCTTGTTTGACTTGAAACCGAGACGTTTGCCTGCGACACTGAAATCATTGCAAGGAAAACCACCAGTTACGACATCAAGTCCTTGCAAATGTGATGGCACATTCTTTGAAAATCGCTTTGCTATCTCGACAACACTTTCGAGGTGATAAACATCATCGACTTTCTTTCGACTTGAAAAGAATTGCGTCCAAGCCGCCTGAGCCTTTGGATAAACATCGCAGGCAAAAAGATTGTCAAATTTAAGTCGTGGCAGGTCTACCATGCGTGATCGGCCAGTAAATTCATCAGCTTCAATCTCTGACAGGCTTGCTCGCAGCACGGAAAATTCGCCCTCGAACCCGAGATCCATACCCCCGCAACCTGAAAACAGTGAGGCAACTGAGCGTGTGGTCACAGAATCAGCTCGGCATCGCTTGTGTTAATCATGTCCACGGAAGATTAGTGGCAGGGTGTCAATAGTTATGACATCGCTATGTGTTGTTAAGTTCTGCGTCATATGCGATTTGAGAAGCAAATTATGGTCACAATTGGGCTAACCTTTCAATTCATGTCCTTAAGCAGTCTGAGTGAATTTCGATTATGGCTAGCGGCGCAAAACCGATGGAGTACGAAAGCCCAAAACGATCTCGTCTCGCGACTTAAGCGAGCCGACAAAATTCTTGCGGTAGATGCTGCAACATCTTCAGGTGAATACTTAAAGTCCTTAAAAAACTCCGTTGAAATAGCCGACATACCCCGTTCGTCTCGCACGGGGATGTACGCTGCGGCAAGTCTGTACTTCGAGTGGAAAACATCTCGCTAAGTTCCCGCAAAAAACTACTATTTTTTCAATCAACCGCTTCCTAGCACCTATTTAGAACCAACAAAACTAATCGGCTTGAGCAGTCTTATCGGAATCAAGGATTGTTGCTTTGCGGATGT
>SXGS01159561.1_pt1 | contig 15173 bp, 9 predicted proteins | sample 3174681 | NCBI WGS metagenome assembly SXGS01 (sample SAMN11356861, study PRJNA531348) | freshwater metagenome | isolation source: freshwater sample F1-80 | place: China: Fuxian Lake, Yuxi | collected 2017-12-25 | reverse complement strand
GACCAGATCGAGGCGATGACCATGGCGACCCATGTCGGTGTACTCAAGGAGGGTCAACTCGTGCAGTTAGGATCGCCGCGCGAGATCTATGAAACGCCGGTCAGCATCTATGCAGCAACCCGGCTTGGTCAGCCGCGCATCAACGTGCTCCCCGCAAGCCTCTTCCCCGGCGCACCGGCCAGAGCCCATTCCATTGGGCTGCGGCCCGAGCATATTCACCAAGGGGAAGGCCAGGAAGCTCAGGTCACCCGGGTCGAACAACTCGGCGACCAGACGCGCCTTCATCTCATGCTCGGGGAACACCCGATCATCACAGTCACCGATGCCCATACCGCCCTGAAGGGCGGCGACATCATCAAAATCCAGCCGCACGAGCCGCTTTACTTCGATGCGGCCGGAATGCGTCTCGTCTAAGGGAGGGTCTCATGCCACAATTCCTCAACAGCAGGGAAAATGCCGTCACCGAAGCGATCGACGGCGTGATCATGGCCTCGGCCGGAGCCTTGAGCCGCCTGGATGGCTTTCCGCATATCCGCGTCGTGGTGCGGTCCGACTGGGACAAGTCGAAGGTGGCGATCGTGTCGGGCGGCGGATCCGGCCATGAGCCGGCCCATGCAGGCTTTGTCGGACGCGGCATGCTGACGGCAGCTGTATGTGGTGATGTCTTCGCCTCGCCGAGCGTCGATGCCATCCTGGCTGCAATCCTTGCGGTGACCGGACCTGCCGGTTGCCTGCTGATCGTCAAGAATTATACTGGTGACCGGCTGAACTTCGGCTTGGCGGCCGAACGAGCCCGCGCCTTCGGGCTCAATGTCGGCATGGTGATCGTAGACGATGACATTGCGCTTCCCGACCTTCCGCAGTCACGCGGGGTTGCGGGCACGCTCTTCGTTCACAAGATCGCCGGCGCAATGGCCGAAAACGGCGCAAGCCTCGATGCCGTCATCGACACTGCACGTCGCGTGATCGCCAATATTCGCTCGATCGGGATTTCGCTCGACACCTGCACCGTACCAGGCTCGCCCAAGGAGGCACGAATTCCCGAAGGCCGCGCCGAACTCGGCCTTGGCATCCATGGTGAGGCGGGCGTGGAGCAGATCGAGTATGACGGCGTGCGTGGCGCGGTGGCAGCAATGGTGGACCGCCTTGCCGTGGGCATGGAAGACAAGCCGCATGTCGTGCTGATCAATAATCTTGGCGGCACCTCCGTGCTCGAAATGGCAGTGGTCCTCAACGAACTTGTCCAGTCGGCGATCGGCGAACGGATTTCGCATATCGTTGGTCCTGCCCCATTGATGACCTCGCTCGACATGCAGGGCTTCTCGATCTCGGTGATGCCGGCGGAAAAAGCCGACCTCGACCTGATTGCCAAGCCAGTCGATCTTGCAGCATGGCCAGGCGTAACGGCCATCCGGCCAGTCAACCTCATCGCCCTGCCCGACGGATTGACCCCGATCGCGCCACTTGCCTCGCAGCATTTGCCGACCCGTCAATTTCTCACCGAGTGCTGCAAGCTTCTGATCGAGGCTGAAAAGGACCTCAATGCACTTGATGCAAAATCCGGTGACGGCGATACCGGCTCGACCCTTGCAAGCGCCGCACGGGCCCTGATCGAGGCTCTGGACCGCCTGCCGCTTGCTGACCATACCCAATTGCTGCGTGCCATGGGTCAGGAGCTCAGCCAGACCATGGGCGGTTCGTCCGGAGTGCTGCTCGCCATCTTCTTTGCTGCGGCAGGCGATGGAGCCTCAAGTGGGCTCGGCATGCGCGACGCGTTGAAGGCCGGGCTTGCCCGCATGCAGGAAATCGGCGGCGCGGCGCTCGGCGACCGAACCATGATCGACGCACTCTCGCCTGCGCTTGATGCCTATGACAAGGGTTTCGCGGCAGCAGCAAGTGCTGCACGCGCAGGCGCCAACCTCACCGCCACCTACGTCAAGGCCCGAGCCGGGCGGGCCGCGTATATCAATGCTCAGCAGCTCGAAGGACACATCGATCCCGGTGCAGAGGCTGTCGCGCGTCTCTTCGAATTCCTGGCGCGACGCCATGGCAGCTCTCAAGGCAAGGCAGCTGAGTGATGCACTGAATCAAGGACGGGTGCGGTGGATGCCGTGCATCCGCACCGTCTCTGACGCGCCAATTCAAAACTGTCTTCGGACCGGGACTTCAGGCTCGAACGCGCAGGCCAACTGAGAAATCGCGGGACCCTGAATGTCAAAGCGACGTGACGATCGATCAAGGTCTCAACGTTGCCAATAAACGTGGTCTTCTAGGCGCGCAAAACGTGTGTCCCGATCGGGAAGTTCGGCTACCGGCCGTAGAACACATAGCCTCAGAGTTCAGGCAAGCAACAGACCGGTACCGGCTGCAGCCATAGCCTCGCCAATGTCTGCTGGAGGCGGTACATCGGTCGCAAGCTCAGCGATCGCCTCGAAGCCACAGACGCGGACCAGACCCTCGCGACCGAATTTGCTCTGGTCCGTCACAACCAGCGTCCGTCGTCCGCGCGTGATAACAGTTCGGGCAAATTCCGCCTCATCCAGATCGTAATCCATCATCCCCGTTGCATTGACGGCACCTGTCGAGATGATCGCGTGGGTTACGGAAAATCGACTGATGAAATCGATAGCCGTACTTCCGAACGCCGCCCCGTTGTCGCTGCGCAACTCCCCGCCTGCCATGTAAACTTTGTTGTCATTCAACGTGGCAAGCGTGCGCGCGATGTCGGAAGAGTTTGTCACGACGGTCAGACGCCGATGACCCAGGAGTTCCCGCGCCAGGAAGCTCGTTGTCGTGCCTGTGTCCATCATGATCGAGTCCCCGTCACGTATGGTCGCTGCAACCGAGGCCGCTATGGCCCGCTTGGCCTCGCTGTTTTCACGCATCCGGCGTTCGAACGGCGCTTCGCCGACCATGGAGGTCAGGCTCACTGCGCCATGCATCCTGATCAGACTGCCGCCGTTTGCCAACGGTTTAAGGTCCCGTCGGATGGTCTCCAGCGATACACCGAGTTTTCGCGCAAGGGCCGAAAGCGCCACGGTTCCCTCGCGATCCAGAACACGCAAGATCTCTCGCTGCCGTGTTGAAGGGGGCATGACCATCTCCATCCTGCTCGTCACCGCATCGTTAGCTCGCGGCATCACCAGCTTCAAGTAGACACCACATAATCGGTCACAAAATCACAAAATGCCACAGATTCGGATTGACAAGCTCTCTCGCTTGACCCGAGACTGCGGACATACACGCGGTCGTCATCAGATACGAAAAGTACGGGGAACGGCGACCGGGTGCCTTGCCAGATTTAAGCAATCTCAACGGGCCCTACTGGGAGAACTCGAATGCTTCACCATGACCGCATGCCGAGAACTATCGCAGCCGCATTGCTGATGACTACCGCCTTCTTCGTCGCACCAACATCAGCCCAGGAATCCACCGATCCGATCAAACTGACATTACACGACTGGACAGGCCAGTTGATCACCACCCAGATCATGGGTGAAGTATTGAAAAAGGCCGGCTATTCGGTCGAATTCGTGCAGGCCGATTATCTCGCACAGTTCGCCGGCCTCGAATCTGGTGATCTGCATGTCGCCATGGAAATCTGGGAGACGACCGGCCGTGAGGCCATGGATGCCGCCACGGCCACAGGCAAGGTCGAAAACCTCGGCGAAACGGGAATGCAGGCCAAGGAAGAGTGGTGGTTTCCCGAATACATGAAGGAGAAATGCCCGGGCCTGCCGAACTGGGAAGCTCTGAAGACTGAGGCCTGTGCCGAAGCCTTCTCGACGGCGGAAACAGCACCGAAGGGCCGCTATCTCGGCGGTCCGGTCACCTGGGGCGGTTTTGATGACGAACGTGTCGAAGCGCTCGACCTGCCCTTCGAGGTGGTGCATGCCGGAACGGATGCTGCCCTCTTCGCGGAGCTTGAAAGCGCCTATCAGCGCCAGGCACCGATCCTCCTCTGGATCTACGCGCCGCATTGGGCCCCGGCCAAATACAAGGGCGAATGGGTCGAGTTCCCGCAATACACCAAGGAATGCTACACCGACGCCGCCTGGGGCTCCAACCCGGACATGGCCTATGATTGCGGCAAGCCCTTCGGTCCGATCTGGAAGGTCGCCTGGTCTGGTTTGAAGGACAAGTGGCCCGGCGCCCATGAGGCTATCAAGGCCTTCAACGTCGGCAACGACGAAATGGGCGCGATGATCACCAAGGTCGATCTCGAAGGCAAGAAGGTCGAGGAAGTCGTCGCCGAATGGGTCGGCGCCAACGAGGCCAAATGGTCGGAATGGATCAAGAAATAGCCGGACTGGCTTCGGTCGCCCGCGCACTCCCTCGGCGCGGGTGACCGATCTTTCGAGCGGCCCCTGCGGGCCTTCCGTCCTGCGATCCAGCGGAACTGCCATGTCGACTGAAGCCAAACTCGTCTGCCGCAATGTCTGGAAGATATTCGGTGCGGGCGCCCGCGATGCCGTGTCCTCCAACGGTGGCAAGCCTGACGCCGAGACGCTCTCAAGCGCCGGCCTCATCGGCGCCGTCCGGGACGTCAATCTCGAGGTGCGAACCGGCGAAATTTTCGTCATCATGGGGCTTTCAGGGTCTGGCAAATCAACGCTGGTGCGCTGCCTCTCACGGCTGATCGAGCCGACATCCGGCGAAATACTCTTCAACGGCGAAAACCTGCTCGCGGCCAGCGAAGCGCGGATGATCGAGATCCGGCGCCATCAGATGGGCATGGTCTTCCAGCATTTTGCGCTACTGCCGCATCTGACGGTGCTCGACAATGTCGCCTTCCCCCTGGAAGTTCAGGGCATAGACCGGCCGACGCGGGAGGGTCGCGCCAGACGCATGGTCGAACTGGTCGGTCTCGCCGGCAAGGAGACCGCCTTCCCGCGCCAACTCTCCGGTGGCCAGCAGCAACGCGTCGGCATTGCCCGCTCGCTCGCGGTCGAACCGGAACTCTGGTTCCTGGACGAACCCTTTTCGGCGCTCGATCCGCTGATCCGACGCGAAATGCAGGACGAATTCCTGCGCCTGCAATCGGTGCTGAAGAAGACCATTGTCTTCATCACCCACGACTTCGACGAAGCGATCCGGCTCGCCGACCGCATCGCGATCAGGAAGGATGGCGAGATCGTCCAGGCCGGCACGCCCGAAGAACTGGTTCTGGCGCCCGCCACCGATTACGTCGCCGAATTCACCCGCAACGTTGCCCGCTCCAAGGTCGTCAAGGTCGCCTCGCTGATGACGGCTGCAACCGGGGCCCTGCCCACGGTCACCACCTCGCCATCGGCTTCTATCTCGGAAGCCGCCCCCCTGTTCGCCGCAGCAGGTGACACGCTCGGCGTCGTCGATGCAGATGGGCGGACGGTTGGCCTCCTGCGACGCAGCGATGTCGTCGACGTCATGATGCAGGGCTGAGCCGATGAGCGCGCTATCCGCCCCGCCATTCCACGCCGACGAGACCGGAAGCGCGCCGTCTGGCAAACGCCTGGTGGATATCGCCCTGGCGCTCGCTGCTTTCGCTATGCTCATTGCCTGGTGGCTCGGTCCGTCGATCGGAAAATGGGCCTTCGACTATCCACGCGCCTGGCAAATCCCCGCGGCTCGACACATCAGCACCTGGATGAAATGGCTGGTCAACGAAGCGAGCTTCGGCCTCTTCTCCTTCACTGATCTCACGCGCTTCATCGCAGACCTCATCGACATTCCCTACACGTTTGCGCTCAGCCTGCTCTCGACCGGCTTCCTCTCGGGCCAGGGATCCGCCGCAGTCCAGATCGTGCCGCCGATATCCTACCTGGGTGTCATCGTGCTCGTCGGTCTGATGGGATACTATGCCGGCGGCGCCAAGTTGGCGGCACTGGTCGTCACCTGCTTCGGATTCCTCGCCGCATTCGGCCAGTGGTCGAGCGCCATGGTGACGCTCTCCTCGATCCTGGTCGCTGTTCCGATCGGTGTCATTCTCGGCTTGCTACTCGGGCTCGCCGGCTACCGCTTTCCGTGGGTAGAACGGGCGATCTCGCCACTTCTCGACTTGATGCAGACCATCCCGATCTTCGCCTATCTCGTGCCGATCCTTTTCCTTTTCGGTTTCGGGCCGACGGCAGCCATCGTCGGGACCATTATCTACGCCATGCCGCCCATGGTGCGCATCACCCTTCTGGGCTTGAGAGCCGTACCGTCGGAAATCCGCGATCTTGGCTACATGGTCGGCTGCTCGCGCCGCCAGATGACCTGGAAGGTGATGGTGCCCTCGGCCACCGATGCCCTGATGGTCGGCGTCAACCAGGTCATCATGCTCTCGCTCAACATGGTGATCATCGCCTCGATGATCGGCGCCGGCGGCCTCGGCTTCGATGTGCTGGCCGCCCTGCGCCGCCTCGACATTGGCGCCGGCTTCGAGGCGGGTTTCGCGATCGTCGCACTCGCCGTCGCCCTCGACCGCTTGAGCCAGGCCTTCGCGCGAAAGGCCGGCCTTCCGTCCGCCCTGGCGACCGGCGACCAGAACCTGCTACAGCGCCACCCCTATCTGACTGCAGGCCTTGCCGTGCTCGTCTTCAGCATCGTCGCAAGCCTGATCTCGCCCGCTTTCGCCACTCTGCCCGACAGCTTCACCCTATCGACCGGCACCTTCTGGAACGAGGTGGTGAAATGGATCAACATCAACTTCTTCGACGCGCTCGAGGCGATCCGCACCACCCTCCTCATCCACCTTCTGGTACCGATCAAGCGCTTCCTGGCCGAGTTGCCCTGGCCGGGTGTCGTCGCCGTGCTGGCTATCGCCGGCTACCGCCTCGGTGGGCTGCGGCTCGCTATCCTGGCCGCCACGCTCTCCTTCCTGATCGCCGCGACTGGCCAATGGGAAAAGGCGATGGTGACGGTCTATCTCTGCGGCATCGCGGTGATTATCGCCTGCCTGATCGGTATTCCAATCGGCATTCTCGCCGCAGAGCGTGAGCGGCTCTGGCGCTGGCTGCAGGTGGTGATCGACACGCTGCAGACGCTACCTTCCTTCGTTTATCTGATGCCGGCCGTGATGCTCTTCCGGGTCGGCGACTTCACAGCTCTGATCGCCATCGTTGCCTATGCCGTGGCACCAGCGATCCGCTACACGGCACTCGGGATCCAGCGCGTCGATCCGAAGGTCGTCGAAGCCGGACGCGCCATGGGGTGCACGCCCTTTCAGATCCTCACCAAGATCAAGTTGAAGCTCGCTCTGCCCGAACTCATGCTCGGCCTGAACCAGACGATCATGTTCGCCCTCTCCATGCTCGTGATTACGGCCCTGGTCGGCACCCGCGATCTAGGCCAGGAGGTCTATATCGCTTTAACCAAGGCAGATACCGGCCGCGGCATTGTCGCAGGCCTCGCCGTTGCCTTCATCGCCATCATCGCCGATCGGTTGATCTCTGCCGGCGCTGCTCGTCTGAGGGAGCGGATGGCATGACCGACATCGCCCCGAACCCAATACTCGAAGATCGCATCGCGGCCTTGCCCTGCTGGAATGGAGCGCTGGACATCTCCGTGCTCAAGGGTGGGCTCAGCAATGAAAGCTTCCTGGTAGCCGATGCCTCTGGCCGCCATGTCGTGCGTTTCGGGACCGACTATCCCTTCCATCAGGTTTCCAGGACCCGCGAACTCATGACGGCCCGCGCTGCCCACGAGGCCGGCTTCGCTCCGAAGGTGGAATATGCAGAAGCGGGCGTCATGGTGTCTGCCTTCCTCGACGCGAAGACGTTTTCGGCAAACGACGTCGCGGCCGAACGCGAACGCGTCGCCCTTCTGCTTAGGCGCTTTCACAAGGAGATGCCGCGCCACGTCTCCGGCGCCGGTTTCATGTTCTGGCCCTTCCACGTGGTGCGCGACTACGCCCGCACGCTCGAGCTCGGTGGCAGCCGGATGATCCCCCAACTCGCTCGCTACCTCGTTCTGGCCGAGGAACTGGAAGCAGTGCAGGCTCCTCTACCCGTTGTTTTCGCCCACAACGACCTCCTCCCGTCGAACATCCTCGACGACGGCGAAAGGCTCTGGCTGATCGACTTCGAATATGCCGGCTTCTCGACCGCGATGTTCGATCTTGCCGGCGCGACCTCCAATGCCGGGCTGACGCCGGATCAATCGGAGGAGTTTCTCGTCGCTTATTTCGGCGACGCCCCCTCACCCGAGATCCGCCGCTCTCTGGCCGCCATGCAATGCGCCTCGCTGCTGCGCGAGGCGATGTGGAGCATGACCTCCGAACTCTACCTCGATGCGCCGGGGGCCGACTATGTCGGCTACACGGCCGAAAACCTCACGCGCCTCCAAGAAGCGCTGGACCACTACAACTCAGTCTATGGGAACCATGCGTCATGACCCTGCCCTCCCACGCCCAGATCGTCGTCATTGGCGGTGGCATCATCGGCTGCTCCACCGCCTATCATCTCGCCAGGGATCACAAGGCAGACGTTCTGCTCCTCGAACAGGGCGCCCTCACATCGGGTTCGACCTGGCATGCGGCCGGTCTCGTCGGCCAGCTGCGTTCGTCCGCCTCGATCACCCGCGTGCTGAAATACTCGGTCGAGCTCTACAAGGGACTGGAAGCCGAAACCGGGCTCGCAACGGGCTGGAAGATGACGGGCTGCCTGCGGCTTGCCACCAATCAGGACCGCTGGACCGAATTCAAGCGCCTCGCCACCACCGCCGGCAGCTTCGGAATGGAGATGCATCTCGTTTCCCCCGAAGAGGTGAAGAAGATGTGGCCGCTGATGAATGTCGATGACCTCGTCGGTGCGAGCTGGCTGCCGACAGACGGCCAGGCGAGCCCCTCCGACATCACCCAGTCACTGGCCAAAGGCGCCCGCATGCATGGCGCGAAGATCATTGAAAACGTGCGGGTCACCGGCTTCGAGATGAAGGACGGCCGGATCACGGCGGTGAAAACCAGCGAAGGTGACATTGCCTGCGAAAAGGTCGTCAACTGCGCCGGGCAGTGGGCACGCCAGGTCGGCGCGATGGCGGGCATCAACGTGCCGCTGCAGGCCGTCAAGCACCAGTATATCATCACCGAAAAGATCGAGGGCCTGTCGACCGACGCACCGACGATCCGCGACCCTGACAGGCGGACCTACTACAAGGAGGAAGTCGGCGGCCTTGTCATGGGCGGCTATGAGCCCAACCCGCAGCCCTGGCTCACCGGCGACCTGCCTGATGATTGGGCCTTCCGCCTGTTCGACGACGATTTCGACCATTTCGAACAGCACATGATCCAGGCGATCGAGCGCGTGCCAGCTCTCGAGACGGTCGGCGTCAAGCAGATGATCAATGGTCCGGAAAGCTTCACGCCCGACGGCAACTTCATTCTGGGTGCGGCCCCCGAATGCAAGAACATGTTCGTCGGCGCCGGGTTCAACGCCTTCGGCATAGCCTCGGGTGGCGGCGCGGGCTGGGTTCTCGCGCAATGGGTAATCGACGGCGAAGCGCCGCTCGATCTCTGGGTCGTCGATATCAGGCGTTTCGCCGGCATCCATCGCGACCGCCAATGGGTCTGCGACCGCACGCTGGAAGCCTATGGCAAACACTACACGATCGCCTTCCCGCACGAGGAATACGAGAGCGGTCGCCCGCGCCTCGTCTCTCCACTCTACGACCGCCTGAAGGCATCAGGCGCCGTCTTCGGCTCGAAACTCGGCTGGGAGCGCCCCAACTGGTTCGCACCAGCGGGCACGGAACCGAAGGATGTTTACTCCATGGGCCGGCAGAACTGGTTTGAGCCCGTTGGCGACGAGCATCGCCATATGCGCGAGGCAGTCGGGGTCTTTGACCAGTCGTCCTTTGCCAAATACGAGCTTTCAGGCCCTGACGCCCTCAAGGCGCTCGACTGGATCTGCGCCAACGACGTCAACAAGCCCGTGGGCCGCCTGACCTACACACAGCTCCTCAACACCCGGGGTGGCATCGAGGCGGACTTGACCGTCGCGCGCTTCGCCGAGGACAAATTCTATATCGTCACCGGCACGGGCTTCCGGACCCACGACTTCGGCTGGATATCAGATCATATTCCTGCCGGTCTGGACTGCACACTCTCCGACATTACCGAAGATTGGGGCACGCTGTCACTGATGGGACCAAGAGCCCGCGACGTGCTCGCCGGCGTCACCGCCGCAGATGTGTCGAATGCGGCTTTCCCCTTCGGCCATGTCCGCGAGATCGGGATTGCCGGCACCACCGTTCGCGCGCTCCGTGTCACCTATGTCGGCGAACTCGGCTGGGAGCTGCACATACCGATCACAGCCCTCGGAGAAGTCTATGACGCCCTGATGGCAGCGGGCAAAACCCATGACATCCGCCCCATCGGCTACCGCGCGCTGGAATCCCTGCGTCTGGAAAAAGGCTACCGCGCCTGGAGTTCCGACATCACGCCGAATGACACCCCCTTCGAGGCGGATCTCGGCTGGGCGGTAAAACTCCGCAAGAACACCGATTTCCTCGGTCGCCGAGCGCTGGAAAGCCTGGCCGGCCAGCCGCTCAAGAAGCGGTTGATGGGTTTCACCGTCGACGACCCCTCGATCGTACTCGCCGGACGCGAGACGATCCTCAGAAACGGCGAGCCGGTCGGCTACCTGACCAGCGGCGGCTATGGCTACACGCTCGGTAAGAACATCGGCTACGGCTATGTCCGCAACGCCGAAGGCATAAGCGATGACTATCTGAAGAGCGGAAGTTACGAGCTCGTGGTCGCAGCGGAAAAGACGCCGGCCACGCTTCACTTCGGGCCGATGTTCGACCCGGCCATGGACAAGATCAAGGCCTGAGGTTTCGATATGTCATTTCGCGCAGACCGTCACGTCCATATCCTGATCATCGGCGGCGGCGCCATCGGCACCTCGGTCGCCTACCACCTCGCCCGCGACGGCGCGAAGGATGTCCTCCTGGTTGAAAAGGCCATGCTCACCCACGGCTGCACCTGGCATGCGGCGGGCCTCGTCGGTCAGCTTCGGGGAAAACGCAATCTCACCCGGCTGATGCAGAATTCCGTCGCGGTCTTTGACCGGTTGGAGGAAGAAACGGGCCAGCACATTGCCTGGAAGAAGGTGGGCTCGCTCAGGCTGGCCGGAAGTCCTGAGCGGTGGAGCGAAATCCGCCGTTCGATGACCCAGGCGAAAAGCTTCGGCGTCGAATGCTACTCCCTCTCTGCTGATGATGCGGCGAGCCGTTTCCCTTACATCGTCAAGGAGGGCATCGAAGGGGCAGCCTTCATCCCCGGCGACGGCTATATCGATCCAAATTCCCTGACCATGGCCTATGCCAAGGGCGCGCGGATGAACGGCGTGAAGATCGAGGAAGGGGTAACGGTCGAGGAGATTGTCATCGAGAACCGCCGGGCCGTCGGCGTGGTGACGAATGGCGGGACGATTTCCTGCGATATTCTCGTCAATTGCGCCGGCCTCTGGGCGAAACGCGTCGGCGAGATGGCCGGTGTGCCGCTCGCGGCAGGTGTCGTGGAGCACCAGTATTTCCTCACAGAGAAGAAGCTCACCCTGCCGCCGGACCTCACCACGCTGCGCGATCCCGACAACAATTTCTATCTGAAGCCGGACACCGGCTCCTTCGCCATCGGCGGCTGGGAAGACGGCACCAAGGGGTGCTGGCGTGGCAAGCCACCAGTCGATTTCGGCCGCGAACTCTTCGAGCCGAACTGGGACCGGCTGGAGCTCTTTGCCCTGCCGACCGCGACCCGCATTCCCGCCCTCAACGAGATCGGCATTCAGACCGTGATCAACGGCCCCATCCCCGTCTCCTTCGACGGCGAGCCGATCATGGGGCTGGCTCCGGGCCTCGACAATTTCTACGTCGCCTGCGGTTTCACCGCCGGCATAGCGGCTTCCGGGGGCGCCGGCCTCGCACTATCCAACCTCATCCTGCACGGCGATGCCGGCATGGACCTTTGGCCTTTCGACGTCCGTCGCTTTGGTACTGTCCATGCCCAGGGACGTTATCTCGAACAACGCGCCATCGAGGCTTACGGCGCCTATTACAAGGTCCATTGGCCGGGCGAAGAAGCGCAGGCGATGCGCGGCCTGCGCCGCTCGCCCCTGCACGACACCCTGGCGAAGAACGGCGCCGTCTTCGGTTCCAAGTTCGGCTGGGAGCGCCCCAACTGGTTTGCGGCAGGCTCCGATACGAGGGACATCCCCTCCTTCGAGGGCAAGCCGAACTGGTTCGACACCGTCGGCGGCGAGGTCAAGGCGATCCGCGAACGCGTGGCGCTCATCGATCAGTCCTCCTTCTCCAAGTTCGAGATCAGCGGGCCCGGTGCTTGGGCTGCCATGCAGCGGATCGCGGCCAATGATCTGTCCGGCCCGCCGGGCAAGGCCGTGTACACCCAGCTCTGCAACGAGCGCGGCGGCATCGAGGCTGATGTGACGATCGTTCATCTCGCCGACGACCTCCTCTACCTGATCACCGGATCCGGCTTCGGCGTCCGAGACGGTAACTGGGTTTCCCGCCACCTGCCTTCTGGCGTCTCCCTGCGCGACGTGACAAATCGCTTCGCTACCCTCAACATCTGCGGACCACGGGCGCGTGACGTCCTGCAAAGCACCTCGGACGACGACCTCTCCAATGATGCACTGCCGTTCCTCGCCGCAAGACGCATCGACATCGGCTCAGCCACCGCGCTTGCGGTCCGCATCGGTTATGTCGGCGAACTCGGCTATGAACTCTATATCGACCAGGAATACGCCTCCCATGTCTACGACACCCTGAAAACGGCCGGACAGCCCTTCGGCATTGCCGATGCCGGATACCGGGCCATCGATGCGGCCCGCATGGAAAAGGGCTATCTCTACTGGTCCGGCGACATCACGCCCGACTACAATCCGTATGAGGCCGGTCTCGGCTTCTGCGTCGCTCTCGACAAGGGCGACTTCATCGGCCGGGAGGCCCTGGTGACGATCAAGGCGGACGGCGTGAAGCGCAAGCTCGTCTCCTACACCGTTGACGGCTTCGCCCCCTTCCACGGCGGCGAGGCGGTTCTGCTGGACGGCAAGGTCGTGGGCTCCACGGCCAGCACCGGCTATGGCTACACGCTCGGCAAGACGATCGCCTTCGGCTACCTGCCGGCAGAAATCGCCACAGGAGAGCAGTTCCAGATCGAGGCCTTCGGCAGGACCTATGAAGCGCTCCGGGGCGCCCGCACCCTCTATGATGCGAAAATGGAGAGGCTGAAGGCATGAGCGAGGAGGCCGAGATCGCGCTCGCCCGCGAAACAGTGAAGATGATCCCCCTGCTGGCCGGTCACGACGGCCCCATCGAACGCCTGGGCGGCCTCACCAATCTGGTCTTCCGCGTCGGCCATGCCTGCCTGCGCATCCCGGGCAAGGGCACCGAAGAATACATCGATCGCGCCAACGAGATGATGGCGACCGAGGCCGTCGCCTATGCCGGTGTCGGCCCGGACATTCTCTTTGCGGATGCCACCAGCGGCATCTTCGTCTCCCGTTTCCTGGATGGGGCCGCGACCATGTCACCGGAGCGGTTTCGGTCACGAGCCGGCGCCCCTGCCCGGGCCGGCAAGGCCTTTCGCAAACTGCATGACAGCGGTGCCGTCTTCCCTGCACGCTTCGAACTCTTCGCGATGATCGACAGCTACCTCGGCATCCTCGCCACGAAGCATGTCGCCCTGCCGGAGGGATATCATGACGTCCTAAGCGAGGCGGAGGCCGTGCGGGCGGCGCTATCGGCCCATCCGCTGCCGAATGTCGCCTGCCACTGCGATCCGCTTTGCGAAAACTTCCTCGACAGTGGCGAGCGAATGTGGATCGTCGACTGGGAATATTCCGGCATGAACGACCCCATGTGGGATCTCGGCGATCTCTGCGTCGAAGGCGGTTTCGGACCGGAGCAGGAGGAAGAAATGATCCTTGCTTATTTCGGCGGTGAGCCCACTGCCGCCGAGCGTGGGCGCATCATCATTTACAAGGCAATGTGCGACCTTCTGTGGACACTCTGGGGCTTGATACAGCTCGCGAACGACAATCCTGCAGACGACTTCCGCAGTTACGCCGATGGGCGCTTCGCCCGTTGCAGATCGCTGATGGGGACAAGCCTCTTCGCCGAAGCCATAAAGGCGGTTGCAACGTTCAAGTCGGCCGACACATGACAGCCCAAAAGGTCCTTTTGCCCAACGGTTATCGACAGACTATCCGATACTGAACCATCACAAAACGCGGGAGACGCGGGCATCCGACGGCAACTTGATCAGCGCGTCCTGACGTGGAGAAGGCTCCAGCCCTTTCACTGGTAGAGCGATAGACCTGTCTGCAGTCTTGTTTCGGGGAAGACTTACGGCCCCTCGGCAATCATGTCAGCCTGTGCGATCGGCGTTCGTCGACTATGAAAAATTTCGGCCCGTCGCTCGAATGTTTTCCTGCCTTTCTTTAGACCCATCAAGACGGGGGCGATGCTGCCGAAAGCCTCATCTTCCAAAGTGGCATCAAGAACGATCAGATCTGCGAAATGGCCCGGCGCGATGCCGTAGGCGTCGATACGCATCAGGCGCGCGGCATCGCCCGTGATCATATCGAGGCATTGGGAGAAACCTTCGGGTCCTATGTGCATGAGGTTTGCGTAGAGATTGGCCATGCGAAGCAAGGAACAATCCCCGTAAGGCGTGAACGGGTTCATCACGTTGTTCGTCGCAATCGACGTCGTAAGACCTCGATCCGCCAACAGGTGCACAGGTGCCACGCCGCGTACGGCACGAAACCCCTTGTCGCGCCCGTTCAGATAGAGATCTGTCGAAGGCAGGGCGGTCACCGCAACGCCGGCGGCCAATAGCTGGGTGACATGCCGCTCGAAGAGCGCCTCCTCCATTGCAGCCAGCTTGGTGACGTGTCCGATCGCCACCCGCCGCTGCCAGCCACGGGCTTCCGTCAAGCGACAGATGTCATCCATGTGGGTCCAGCTTGGATCAAGATCGAAATCGAGGTGGAAGTCGAGATCGACATCATGGCTCTCTGCCATGTCAAACAGACGCTCCATATGCGCAGCAGGGTCGCTGTCCGTATAGGGACATCCGCCGAGGAGATCCGCGCCACTGTCCAGCGCTCTCTCAAGCAGCGCCTCGGTACCGGGATCATTAAACAGGCCCTCTTGCGGAAAGACGCAGATAGAAAGGTCGATCGCGAAGG
>SXGS01722753.1_pt1 | contig 15176 bp, 10 predicted proteins | sample 3174681 | NCBI WGS metagenome assembly SXGS01 (sample SAMN11356861, study PRJNA531348) | freshwater metagenome | isolation source: freshwater sample F1-80 | place: China: Fuxian Lake, Yuxi | collected 2017-12-25 | reverse complement strand
GCGATCGCGACTCGCTGCCGCTGGCCGCCGGACACCTCGGTCGGCTTGTGGTGCACCCGATCCGCCAGGCCAACCTGCGCGAGCGCGTCCAGCGCCACCTGCTTGCGCTCGGCCGCGCCGAGGCCGGCGTAGATGAGCGGCAGCTCGACGTTGTGCAACGCGTCCGAGCGCGGAAGGAGGTTGAACGTCTGGAAGACGAAACCAATCTCGCGATTGCGCGCGTCGGCCAGCGCGTTGTCATCCATCTGGCTGACATCAACGCCGTTGAGGTGGTATTGCCCTGAGCTTGGCGTGTCGAGGCAGCCCAGAAGATTCATCAACGTGGACTTGCCGGAGCCGGACGGGCCCATGATGGCGACATATTCGCCGCGCTCGATGTTCAGCGACACCTCGCGCAACGCATGGATGGTCTCGCCGCCCATCTGGTAGCGGCGCGAAATGGCGTTGAGGGCAATGAGTGGCATCGGGGATGCGCCGGACGAGGCGCGGGTTACGGCTTCTTCTCCGTCTTGTCCGCCTCGCCGCGCTTGATCTTCTTGCCGTCCTCCAACTCGCGGCTGATGGCCTTGTAGCCGCCGGAAACGATCTCCTCGCCTTCCTTCAGGCCCTCGGTGATCTCGGAGTAATTCTCGTCGCTGATGCCGCGCTTCACCGGGACGCTGCGAACGGTCTCCGGCTCCGCGATGAACACAACCTCGATCGGCTTCGGACCTTCACCGGGCTTGCGGTCGCCAGCGGGCGCATTCGTGAGCGACGCCGAGGTCTTTGCGTTCGCGCTATTCGTGGCGTCCTTCGGCAGCCGCGTGGTCACACTTTGGATCGGTACCGTCAGAACGTTGGTGCGCGAGCGCGTCTCGACCTCGGCCGTCACGGACATGCCCGGCCGGAACGTCTCCTTCTCCTTGATGCGAATCTTCACCTCGAACCGCGTGGCTTCCTGGCTTTGCCCGCCGCCCATGCCGCCTCCGCCACCCGAACCGGAGGCGCCGAGACTGCGCGAGGAGTTCGCGATCTCCGTCACTTCACCGATGAACTTGCGATCGCGGAACGCCTCGACTTCAAGGCGGGTTTTCTGCCCGACAGCGATCAACACCACATCCACCTCACCAATGTCCACGCGCGCCTCCATCTCGTTCAGGTCAGCGATGACCATCACCTCGGTGCCCGTCATCATTGCGGTGCCGACCACGCGTTCGCCGAGCTGCGAGTTCAACTTGCTGACCGTGCCAGTGAGCGGCGAGTAAATGATCGTCTTCGCCAATTCCTCCTCGGCCCGCTGCAACGCCGCCTTGGCAACGTTCACCTGGTGTGACGAGGCCTCATACGACGCCCGCGCAACTTCGCTCGCGGTTTTCATTTCGAGATAGACCGACTCCGAGATCAGCTTGCTGTCGAGCAACGACTTGTTCCGCTGCGCCTCGATCTCCGCCTTGCGCAAGTTGGCGGCGGAAAGCTCCTTGTTGGCGGACGACGCCTGAAAGCTCGCCTCGGCGGAACGTTTGCTCGCGGCGTAGAAGTCCGGCTTGATGCGCAGCAACAGGTCGCCCTTCTTCACCGACTGACCCTCCTTCACCGGCAGCTCTATGATCTCGCCGCTGACCTCGGGGCTGATTTTCACCTGCAGCACTGGATGCACGCGCCCGTTGGCCATCACCACTTCGGTGAGACTCCGGCGCTGCACTTTCTCCGTCTGGATGGTGACGATCTCCTCCTTCTTCCGAAACTTGAACCACCAGACCGCGCCGCCAACAGCCGCGAGCACAACGACGACGAAAACCCAGGAACGGAGACGTGATTTCGATTTGCCCATGGACATGAGTGATTTCCACTGAACACCGCAGAAGGCGGATCAGTTGCAAAGTTTCTTCGACCGCGCTGGCGCAGAGTAGTTTCGCACGAACCCAAGTGACAAGCGGATTACCCGGATCGCCACCACCGAATCACGGCTCTGCGAACAACGGCCCGAGCAGCCGCCGTCCAAGCGGCTGCGCAGGCTGGGCCGCTTCGAGTCGCTCAAACAACGCCCGGGCCCGGGCACGATCGGTCTTCGCTAACAGTTGAATCACCGTCACGCAACGCGCGTATCCGGGAGTGAACTGAAGGCTGCGTCGCGCGCTCTCAACGTACAGGTCCAGCGCCGCGTCCAGCCGGCCCGCCCCTTCCTCGACCAGGCCCTTCAGATACAAATCCCGCGCCGCGATGAACTCCCGCACCTCACCGGCGAACGGCACACCCGCCGTTACCAGCCCGGCCGACTCCAACGCTCGGTCATCGACTCGGAATCGCTCCAACAAAGCCAGCAGCAGACCGTGCGTCGTCGTATCCCGACGCACGGCGAACCGCGGCGCGGCAAACAAGACCGTCGGGAAGTCGTCCGTGCTGACTGTGATCCTCGGCGACGCACCTTCAACCGAAGCCCCCTCGTGCGCCCACAGCCGAAGCTGCTCCCGATCCGCAAGGAAGCACCCGGCGACATTGATGACGCGATCCAGCCCGACGCCGCGCAACCGCGCGCGCAGCCCCGCATCGCCGACTCGTTGCTCAAAGGCATCCGTCGCGAACGCCAGCCGATCTGCCGAACCCACCAGCGCCAGCGCCGGAATATCGACGTTGAAATGCAGCAGAAAAGCCCGTGTGTCGGAGAACGTCTCGATAAACGTCCGGACGATCGCGCGCAGCACGGACTCGTCGAGTTGATGCAACGGCAGCCACTGGCAGAACAAGCCGCTGGGCGCGAGCCGTTGCCGCACCGCATCGAAGTGTTCACTCGTGTAGAGGAAGCCCGCCCCGTCGTGCGCCGGATGAAACAGGTCGGCCACAATGACGTCGTAGCGATTTGTCGTTGTCCGCACGAACCGTCGCGCGTCCGCCACACTCACCGACACCCCGGGCTTGGGCAACGGCCCCTCGTTCTCCGGCTCGAAGTGGCGCATAAAGCGCGCAACCTCCGGCACCAACTCAACGCCATCCACAGAGAGACCCGGGTGCGTCCCCGCCGCACCCAGCGTGATGCCGGTGCCCGGCCCGAGAAATAACGCGCGCTTAGGAGCGGGATGCAGCAGCAGCGGCAGATGCGCCTGCCGACGTTCCGCCATCGCCGCGCTCGTGCCGCCCATCTGAAGCCGGTTGTTCACCCGCAAGCTGCGATGACCGTCGGACGTCTTCACCACCGCCACCGAAGCCATCGCGCCGTCGAGCGCGGCGACGACTTCGGAATCGTCCGGACGATCGATGATTCGCAACTCCACCGGCACCGCGATGCCAAGTGCGAGCAACCCCGCGGCGCAACTCCATCTCCTGTCGCACCAGCGGAAAGCCCCGGTCGTCAACGCAAGCGCCAGATAACCGAGTGGTAACGCCAGCAGCAGCCACTTCAATCCGGCAACCGGAAATGCAATGACGACGAGCGGCCCCGCGAGCGCGCAGCCCAGCGTGTTGATGGCACCAGCGCGACCGATGCCACCGGCGAGGCTCTTCGCTCCTTGAACCAGATGGCTGAACGTCGCGCCCATCAATATCGCCGGCAGCGCAAGCGTGGCAGCGGACAACAGCATCTCCGCGCCGACGGTTCCGGCGAGGCTGTCGCCGAGAGCGCCCCGCGCCGCATGATAGAGGCCCTGCGAGAACGGCAGCGAAATCAGGCTCACTGACACGGCGGCACTCACGCCGACGAGCAAATTGCCCAACGCACGACCGAACTCCGCGCCGCTGCCGAACCGTTGATACAACGCCGCGCCCAACGCCGTCGCTCCAAGATAGACCGCCAACACCGATGCGTATGAGTAGATCGTGTTCTCGATCACTTGCGACAGCACACGCACCACGCCGAACTGAAAGGTGATTCCAAGAAGTCCGGTGAGAAGCAGCGTTGCCGTGAGCCCGGTGCCATAGCCGCCGACGTGAGGAGGCGGACACACCACAGACCGGCGAGCCTCCGCCTTCTCTCCCAAGCGACTGCGACTCGCAATCCATCCAGCCCAGGCTGCGCACACGAGATTCGTGGCGGCACACACCAACAGGCTTCCGCGAAAGCCGAGGCCCGGCATCAGCACAAACACCGCGCCCATCGTTCCCGCCATCGCGCCCAGCGTGTTCGCCGCGTAGAGCGCGCCCACGCCGCGACCGGTGCGCATCGTGTCCGACAACCACCGCTCCATCGCCGGCAACGTCGCACCCATCGCCAGCGTGCCCGGCAGCAGCGCGCAGAACGGCAGGACGAAGACGACGAGCCATTGCCGAAGCGGTGCTGGAGTCGGCCCGGCGAGTTTCAGCGCGGCTTCGTTGACGGACGGAATCAACACCAACGACACGCACGCAAAGATTCCGATGGCGAGTTCAAGCAGCGCGTAGCCGCGGGCGGGACTCGACTGCGTGCGCAGCCACGGTTCGAGCTTCCAGGAGCCCAGCGCCAGGCCGCCGAGGAACGCGCTGGTCACGGCGAGCATCGCCGGCGTTTCGTGGCCCAGGCCCGCCGTGAACATCCGTGTCCAGACCATCTGCGCCGCCAGCCCGGCCGCGCCGGACAGGAAGAAGAGCGGCAGCAAACGAGCGGGACCGATGCGCGCGGGCGTCGTCATTCGTCGCCCCGGTACACGCACCGCGACTGGCAGGTCTCCGCCACCACCACCTCGCACAGCAGCGGCAGGCGCGGCTTCAGGCGTTTCCAGATCCACGCCGCGAGTACTTCGCTCGTCGGGTTCTCCAGTCCCGGAATCTCGTTGAGGTAATGGTGATCGAGTTTCTCCCAGAGCGGCTTGAAGGCCGCCGAGAGATCAGCGTAGTCCATCACCCAGCCGAGTCGCGGATCGCACGGCCCGGCCACCGCGATCTCCACCTTGAAGCTGTGCCCATGCAGCCGCCGGCACTTGTGCGCCTTGGGCAACAGCGGCAGCAGGTGCGCCGCCTCAAATTGAAATGATTTCCGGAGTTCCATGTTCATAAGAATTATTGCTCCCAGTCGATCCATTCCACCCAGTCACCGAGTGCCGGCCGGCCGTCGTGCCGCCACGCCAGCGGCGGACGTTGCATCTGGCCGAGCGGACACACACGGGTCGCACCCCATCGCGCCAGCGTGAGGGCGATTTCCTGTGCGCGATCATCCTGTGCAGCGAGGCCCACAGTCGAGACATGATCGCGCACCGTGTCCGCGTGCTGCAAGGCATCCTCGATCCCTCCGACGGCCTTCACGTGAACGAACCGATGGAGGCACGAAAGCTGGAAACGCGCGTCCGCCTCGAACACGACGGTCCACGCCGTCGAGCCGTCGCTGCACCAGAGCCGCGTCTCATCCGAGGCGGCGGCCCGCAGACGGAACACGTCCCGGCGCGATGCGATGCCTGCGGCAATCTCGACGCCCACCTCGCCGCGCGGTTCGTCCGCCTCGGCACGTGCCAACTCGGTGGCAAGCAGTTCGGCAAAACCATCGGGCGACACCGCGCCGCCGGATTCCACGAAGAAGAGGTGCGGGGACAGACAGCCGAGTTGATTCCACGCGATGACATCTTCGACCGCGCGGCCAATGACCTTCTTCACACCGTAGCCCGCGAGCACCTCGCGCGTGATGTAGCCGAAACTGACGCGATGGCCGTACCCCACGAGTCGCTTCGCGCGCGGAAGGCGCACGCGAACGTCCGCGAGCATTTCGTCGGAACCGGTCGCAGTGACGCAATCCGCCGCCACGAACAACGGAGCTTCCAAGGCGATGTCGCCACCGGGCCACTCGGCGATCTCCAGGCAGGCGGCAGCCTTCGAGTCCGCCTCATAGAGCGAGTGCGCGAAGATTCGCGGGAGGAAGCTGGAGCCACGGGCGCACTTCACGAACTGGGCGGAGCGCAGCAACAGCCCGAAGACGATGCTCTGAATCGCGGGCACGGGTATGTTCCCCGAAGTGACGTGCGCGAGCAGCAGCGGCGCTCGGACGAGCGCGGCGCGTTGCTGCTTCACCTCTGCGGGAGTGGCGCAAAGTTCGTCGAGCCGGTGCGCGTGTCCGAATTCCTGCACGAGCAGCGCATGGAGATTGTCCGGAGTGAGTTCGCTGAAGAAGGCGTCGAGCCCCCGCGCGAGCGTGGCGCGGGGAAAACCCGTCGCCGCCGGGCCGTGTTCCAGCGCGAAGCGGCGGAAGGGAAAGTCCGGCTGCAGCCAGTTCTCGGCGAGGCCGCCGATTAGGCGAACCATCTGCGCCGTTGTGCGGCGGGCGAGGTATTGCTCGCGGTTGCGTTTCAGGGTGTCGCAGGCGTCGGAAATGGTCTGCGCGGTGAGCGTCGCTTCCGGCGGAAGATCGGCGAGGAAGTAGTTCGGGAGGATCATCGTGCGACTTTCTCAGCGAGCGTCTCCGGGCGTTCGCGGCGTTGCACCGCTTGGAGCAACGGCAGTCCAACCAGCGAAAGCATCAACAGGATCGCGAGCCCGGCATACGTGCCAATAAAACTCTCCGCCTGCGCCGCCCGCGCGCCGAAGCCTTCGACGATGTGGCCGATGACCCAGTGCGACAGACTGCCGAGCAGTCCACCGATGGTGATCCAGAGCCCGAAGGCGCGGCCGCGCACGGAGTCATGGACCGCCAGCATCACGCCGGCTTCGACGATCGGATAGCTGGCCATGATGAAGAAGCCGTAGGTCATCAGCACGAGAAAGAACAGGTGCTGATTCCCGCCCGGCAGGTGCGGAAAGAGGACGATCATCAGAGCGGCGATGAGATGGACGAAGCACACCCAGCGTTTCCGCCCGCGATCGCTCAAGTGTCCGAAGAGCGGGTTGCTGATCACCGTCGCGAGAAAGATGCCGCTGAGAGCGACGCCCGTTTCCTGCACGGAGAAGCCGTGGGCCTTTTGCAGGAACAAGGAACCGAGACTCCCCATGCTGCTGCCGGCGAAGTCGCGCAGGCAGAACGCGAGGGCCGCAGCGCAGAAGAACAGGGCTGCGGACGGGGTTCCAAAAAGTTTTTCGTCACCGACCGGTGATGGCCGTTTGTTCACGGCGATCGTTGGCGTGTCTTCCGCCAGCCAGAAGAAGAGCGCGGCGCAGACCACGCCCAGGATGCCAAGCTCCAGCACGGGCGCGCGCCAGTCGCCGGATTGCGCCGCGCGCCAGCCGGTGTAGATCGGGCCGACAAAAAACCCCGCGCCAGCACCGATGCCGATCAGCCCGAGGGCTTTGCCGGTGTTCGTCGGGTATAGGCGCGCAATGAGCGCCGTGGCGGCCGGGTGGAAGAAACTTCCACCAACTCCCGCGACCACGACCGCAGCTAGGGCTAGCGCGTAGGTCGGTGCGAGAGCGAGGCCGATGAAGCCGAGGCCGTTGATCGCCAGCCCCAGCCCGAGCAGCTTCTTGCGGCTGAAACGATCCGCAAGCACGCCCTGTGGATAGCTGGGGAGGAAGTACGAGAGCATCATCAAGGTGACGAGGAACGTCGCTTCGCCCACGTGGTCGCGCTGGAAGCTCTTCTGAATCGGCAAATACAGCGGCATCAAGGCCACCTGGTATATGTGCGTGAACGCGTGCAGCACGGACACGAGCGTGAGCGTGCGGGCCTTGTGCGCCGGGGTGATGGAGGATTCGTGTGGCATCATGGCCGGCGGTTCAACCGCGGAGCGACATCAGGGAACAGCCACGCGCCTCGGCCTCAGTGGCGCGCCCGATGAGTTCAAAGCCATCCCCGCGACGCACGGCGAGGTCGTCCGTCTGCACGGCGGCAACGGACCAGAGGTTGGCGAGATCATGGATGCGAACGCGGCCCGTCCGGCCGTCGGCCACTTCGCGCCCGTCTTCCGGCGAGACGATGATCGCCCGCGCCCACGGCGGGAACCGAAACGCGCGGGGAGCGGACGCGTCGCAATCACGCAACCAAGGGCCGACGTCATATGCCTGCGAACTCAGCTCGCTCATGCCGTATTCGCAAACGATCTGGTCCGCCGTGATGCTGAAGGCCAGGCGGATGGCGCGGTGTAGTTCGGATTTTGACATCACCCGAGAGCGTCCCTTGTAGCCGCCGGTCTCCAGCACGCGCGACCCGCGCGGAAGATTGAAGGTCAAACCACGTGCCGCGAGGTCGTCGAGGAGGTGGACATGGTTGAACGCCGTCCCGACCAGCAGGACCGGTGCTTCCGCAGCAATGACCTCACGGAGCGCACTGATCACCGCGTCGGCATCGAGCGACCAACTTCGGTCGGACGCCACTTGCCCGCAGAACGTGGCGCGTTCGAATCCCGCCTCCCGGCCCAAGGTGTCGAACATGTGAACCAGCGACGAAGTCGGCACATCGCCGGAAACCGGCGTCAGCGAAACGAGGCGCGGTTGACCGACGGCAGTGCGGACACAATGCCGGAACCACGCGTGCAACGAGTCTTCATATAGCGCCAAGGACGCGGCGTGGTGGAAGTGACGGCCGGGCCGTTGCTCCGTAGTCCCGCTGGAGTGGAACACCCGGAACCGCTCCCCAGCAGGCAGGCACGTCATCTCGAAGTCCTTGAACGCCGTCGCAGGAACTGCGGGCACCTTCGACCAGTGGTTCACAGTGCCGGGCTGAACGCCCAATGCATCGCACCAACGTCGATACGCCGGGTTGTGCTGCCATTGGAGGGAGAATGTTTCGAGGGCGAGTTGGTTGAACGCGGCGTCCTGCTGCGAGCCGGGAGCCGTTGTTCCACCGCCCAGGGACGCGATGACGCACCGAAGCCTTTCGGCCTGTGTGGCAAAGATGGACTGCGTACTCATGCGGTTTTGATCAGTGATATCTCCGGCTGGTTTTCCGCCACAGCCAGAGACGCAGTTTGATACCGTCCCAGCGACCCAATCGCAAGCCGGGAACTTGCGAGGACCAAAAACAGAGGCGCATCTTGCCCCCCTGACTACTCCCTCGCGCCGCGTAGTGGTTGAAAAATCTCGCGACACCTTCACCGTCCCGCCATCGTTCGCCCGTGCATCTGGCCCGGCTGAGACTTCGCGACTTCCGCAATTACGCGCGGATGGATGTGGATTTCCAACCCGGCTTCCACCTGCTTCTCGGCGACAACGCCCAAGGGAAGACGAACGTCCTGGAGGCGATCTATCTCATGGCGACGCTGCGCTCGTTTCGCGGCGTCGGCGGCGCGCAGATGATCCGCCACTCCCAGCCCGGCTACTTCGTGGGCGGAACGGTCGTCGGGCAGGCGCAGCGCGAGGTGAAAATGTATTGGTCGATGCGCGAGCGGAAGCTGACGCTCGACACGCAGCCGGTGCGCAAGCTGACGGATTATCTCGGGACGTTGCGCGTGGTCGTATTCTGCACGGAGGATTTGCAACTGGTGAAGGGCACGGCGCGCGGGCGGCGTCGGTTCATGGACCTGCTGCTTTCGCAGACGCACGCCGGCTATCTGCCGCTGCTCCAGCGCTACGCGCGGGCATTGCGATCGCGCAATGCGCTGCTCAAGCAACGCGTGATCGACGAAGCGTCGCTCGACAGTTTCTCGCACGAATTGATCGCGGTGGGCTCCCAACTGACGGAGCTGCGCCATCAACTGGCCCCGCGCGTCTCGCCTCTCGCGCGTCTGGCCTACCGTCGCATTTCAAACGACGCCGAGGAACTGCGGCTCGAATACCAGCCCAGCGTGAAGAAGGACTTTGCGGTGGAACTGGCGCAATCGCGCGCCCGCGAGCGGACGTATCGCTCGACGCTGGTCGGGCCGCATCGCGACGATCTCGAACTGTTGTTGAACGGCCAGCCGGCGGCGGCATTCGGCAGCGAAGGCCAGAAGCGCACACTGGCCATCGCGTTGAAGATGGCGCAGGCGGAATACCTCACGGGCATTCACGGCTCGCCGCCGATTTTGCTCATCGACGACGTAATGGGCGAACTCGACGCCCGGCGCCGCAGCGGCCTGCTGCCGTTGCTGGAGCGCGCGCATCAGGCAAGCGGACAGGTGTTCATGACCTGCACGGAGGAAAACTGGCCGCGCGAACTCGGCCGCGAATTACAACGCTGGGTGGTCGCAGCGGGAACGCTCGCACGCGAATGAACGCTTTTGAGATAATGAAAACGAAACTGTTTCAGGCTTTGCGTGATGGCGCAGCGGCCGTCGCGCTCCTGCTGTTGACGGGCGTGGCAGGTGCCGCCGAGGCAGGAGCCGTCCAACCGCTGCAACAGGCGCACGCGCACAACGACTACGAACACGCCCGACCTTTGCTGGACGCGCTGGCCCGCGGATTTTGCAGTGTCGAGGCGGACATCTGGCTCGTGAATGGCGAACTGCTCGTGGCGCACGACCTGCGGGACGCGAAGCCCGGCCGGACCTTGCAATCGTTGTATCTAGACCCACTGGCAGAACGCGTGCGGCGCAACGGCGGCAGGGTGTTCGCCGGCGGCCCGGAGTTCACGTTGCTGGTGGATGTGAAGTCGAATGCCACAAATACATACGCTGCGTTGCGGCCTGTGCTCGCACGTTACGAACGGATGCTGACGCAGTTCGCCGCGCGCGGGATCGAGACCAACGCCGTGACCATCGTGATCTCCGGCAATCGCGCTCGCGCCGTGATGGAAACTGAAGTGACCCGGCTGGCAGCCTACGACGGGCGACTCGCGGACCTCGACGCACCGTCGGTGTCGCCGGGATTGATCCCTCTTGTAAGCGACAATTGGACGCTGCACTTCAAGTGGCGCGGCCGGCCAGAGGACGGCGCGTTTCCAGCAGAAGAACGGTCCAAGCTCCGCATGACCGTGGCGAAGGCCCATCAACAGGGCCGGCGCATCCGGCTCTGGGCGACACCGGATCAACCGGCGATGTGGCGGGAACTGCGCGATGCGGGAGTGGACTTGATCAACACGGACAAGCTGGAGGGATTGAGCGGGTTTCTCCGCGACGCACAGCGCGGCAGATAAGCCGGAACGATGCTGTAGGAACCGAACGAATTTCACACGAAGCCACGAAGAACGCGAAGGCGGAGCAAGGTTTCGCAGGCGTGGCGACCGACCATTTGGTGAGCGCAATCAACGCGCTCGATTTCTCCTTCTTCTTCGCTTCCGTCGCTTCTTCGCGCGACTCCGCCTTCAGCTCTCGTAGCCGCGCGGGTGCGCGCGGTGCCATTCCCATGCAGTGGAGACGATCTGTTCCAGCTTGGGAAAGCGCGGCTGCCAGCCGAGTTCGCGCCGGGCCTTGTCGGCTGCGGCAACGAGCCGGGGCGGATCGCCGGGACGCCGTGGTTTCTCAATGGCGGGAATCTTTTTGCCGGAGACCTTCTCGCACATCTGGATCACCTCGCGCACCGAGTAGCCGTCGCCGTTGCCGAGGTTGTAGAACCCCTGCCGGCCTGGCTCCATGGCGAGCAGGTGCGCCTGCGCCAGGTCAACGATGTGAATGTAATCGCGCACGCAGGTGCCATCCGGCGTCGGATAGTCCGTGCCGTAAATCTCGCACTGCGTGGACTGCCCGAGGGCGACCTTGAGGACGTTCGGGATGAGGTGCGTCTCGATGCGATGATGTTCGCCGAAGCGTCCGCTCGCGCCGGCGGCGTTGAAGTAGCGGAAGGCGACGAACTCCAGGCCGTGCAGTTTCTGATACCATTCGAGGATGCGCTCGAACATGCGCTTGGATTCGCCGTAGGGATTGATCGGCTTCTGCGGCGTGTCCTCGGTCATGGGCATCTGATCGGGGAAGCCGTAGGTCGCGCAGGTGGAGCTGAAGACAAACTTGCGCACACCCGCAGCCACTGCGGCATCGAGCAGTTTGACGCCATTGCCGACGTTGTTGCCGAAGTACTTTCCCGGGTTCTGCATCGATTCACCGACGAGCGCGTAGGCCGCGAAGTGAACCACCACTTCGGCCCGGGCTTCGCGCATCGTTTCGAGCAGGCGGACGCCGTCGCACAGGTCGGCGTGGACGAACTTCGCGCGCGGGTCCACAGCGGCGCGATGGCCTTCCACAAGGCTGTCGTACACGGTGACGTTGTGGCCGGCGTCGAGCGCTTGCTCGACGTAGATGGACCCGATGTAGCCGGCACCGCCGGTGACGAAGACGTTCATGGCCGTGCGCGAGAAGGTTTGGTTACTTCTTCAACTGGGGCGGACGCGGAACGTAGAGCTTCACGCCCATGTTCTCGTTGTCGATGCTGCCCGTCGCGACGGTGAAGTGGAAGTAACGGGAGATTTTGTCGAAGGACGGCAACAGTCCGAAGTCCACCCAGTCCTTGAGCTTCTCGGCATTCTCGCCGAGCCCCATCTGTTCCGAGAACGGCGAGGCCCCGAGGAGATTCGCCAGCGTGCCGGACTCCTTCTTCAACGTCTCGATCGAGATGCGCATGCTTTCGAGCTGGTTCTCATAGCCGAACATGCCGGTGCTCATGCCGCCAATTTTCTGAGCGGCGGCGCTGAGTCCCGGAGTGTCGCGCAAGGCCTTCGGCGCGCTGTCGCCATTGCGCAGGAATTCTTCGAGCATCGCAACGTCCGTGGACATGGCGACGTACCCGCCGCTGGCCGCGTAGTGCAGGGCACGTTCGACGGGACGACCACCGCCGGGAGCGGGAGCCGGCGGGAGGCCGAGCGCATAGACGGTGCGGCCGAGGAACTCGCGTTCCTTGACCTTGGGCTGCGGCATCACCGCGCTGAGAGCCTTGATGGCGGAGGCCGCCTGCTCGGCACGCGGCGATCCGATGAGGATCAACGAAGGCGGATCGTTCAGCCCGGCGAGCGTCTGTTGGCGCGGCGCTTTCTGGTAGGAAATGACGTCGTCGCCGAGGTTCGCGATGAGGTTCTTGCGCAGGTCGAAGTTCGGGTCTTTGTCCTTGCCGGCGTTCTCGACCATCATCTTGATGAACGTCGCCGCCTGGGGAACGGCCTCCGTGACGGCCGCTTCGAGCGTAGCCCAGGCTTTCGGCAGATCGATCCGGACGCGGCTGAACTTGAGGGCATCCGCCGGAACAAACGGAGGCGGGTTCGCATCGCGTGTCTCGAAGGCCAGGAGTTTGAAGAGTCCTTTGCGTTGGCCTTCAGGCACGTTGAGATTGAAATGCACTGTGTAGCCGTCGCCCGTGTCGCGGACGCTGAAGGCGGCGGATTGCAGGCCCATGATACCGAGCGCGCCGAGCAGCTTGTCGGGCTTCATGCCCATGGCACCCCCGCCCTGCCCGCCCTCGTCGTCTTTGGCCTTCGCCTTCAAGGCAGCATCGATGATCGCCTTCGTGTTCATCCACCCGTAGCTCTGCGCATCGCGGAACATCGGGCCGAAGCTCTTGCTGAAAGTCGCCTGCTCCAAGAGCGCGCCCGTGCCGCTGCCGGCCTGGCTGGCGAGAATTTTTTCCACCTCGCGCGATGCAGTGCCGACGACGAGGAGCGAATCCGACTGACCGACAAAGATCTCGGTGGGCTTGTCCGCCGCGTCACCGGGCTTTGGCGGTTCCAGCGCGGCATCGGCGGCCTTCGACTTCGGGAAGACCTTGCCAAGCCCCTGCTTCAATTCCTCGTCCTTAACGATGAGCACCGTGAACTCGACGTTGCGAATCTTCTCTGTGCGGAGCTGGTTGCCACCTTCGACCCACTTGGCCTTGAGCGTCGCGAGGTTCGTCTTGAGGCTGCCGCTCTGCTCGCGCGCATCCATGAGCACGAGCACTCCGGGCTCCTTCGGCGCGGCCGTGTCCCAGGCATTGGCCAGCAGCGCGATGGTAAACTGCCCCTGAGCCAGCCCGGTGTAGTCGGCAAACTTGATCCCCAGACTTTTCTCCAGTGGCGCAATAACGTCCGCGCGGAGCTTGTTCATGAACTTGTCCGTGAAAGGCTTCACCGCGGCGTCCGAGAGCAGCAGGCTCAACGGCGATTCCTTGCGCGCGGCGCCGGCCTTCGCGTTGTCCGGGATGGTGAACATCGCGACAGTGTCGGCAGGGAGCAACTTCTCCGGTGGCGGCACCGGCGCAGCGTGGCCGGCCGCAGCGAAGGCGAGCAGGAGAGCGAACAGTTGGATCGGGCGTTTCATAAGTTTGGTTGCATCGATGTCTCGGGCCTCACAGTGGCCTTTCGACCATTCGGACGCGGCAAGGTTCAGCAGGTTGCCCAACAGGAGGCAAGCTGCGATTGGTGAACACATCGGCTGCCGGAAAGTTTCCGTGAGCTTCGAGAAATCAGCGGGCACCCGCAGCTTTCGTCGGAACCGTGCGGCTCGGAGGCGGAAGGTAGCGGTAAGGATTGCTCGGATTCTCCGTGTCGTAGGCGTAGGCGTCGCGATGCTTCAGGAAGTAACGAACGTTCTCAACCGGAATAGCAAAGCCGAGCCCTTCGCCGAAGAGCAGCTTCATGTTCGTCACGCCGACCACTTCGCCCTTGAGATTGAAGAGCGGCCCACCGCTGTTGCCGGGGTTAATCTGCGTCGTGGTCTGGATGTAAAGCTCGCCCTGCACCTGCCGCGTTTTCGTGCTGACGATCCCCTCGGTGACCGTCCGCTCCAACCCGAGCGGACTGCCGATGGCGAACACCCGTTCGCCCACCGCCAGCGCATCCGGATCGGCCATCGGCACCCAGGAAAACTTCGGCATCTCGGCGTCCTCGACCTTCAACAGCGCGAGATCCTGGAACTTGTTCATGGCGATGATTCGGACCTGCTTGTACGCCTTGCGCTCCAACTGCCCCTTCGTCTGGTGATACACCTCAATGCTGATTTGCGTCTCGCCCTCGATAACATGGAAGTTCGTGATCAGATAGCCCTCCTCGTTGAGAAAAAATCCAGAGCCAAGCCCGCCCGGCGTGCGAACCTGCACGACCGCTTCGCCCAACTGCGCAACGAGATCACGCACCGATTTCTCCTGTACCACGCCCTTGGACTGGCGGAAGAGTTCGGTGCCCGCCTCGCCTTTCGTCGCGGCACCAGCGACCGGAGAAGTCGCGACTGTCGCAACCTTGCCCGACTTCGCCTTGGGCTCCTTTGCAGCCGGTTCGTCGGCCTTGATGATCTTCGCGATTCGATCCTTGGGAACTGACAACACCGTGTAGCCAACATCGACGTACACCGAGTCCTTCTTCTCGGCGAGAATCCTGCCGGTGATGGAAGACTGATCCTTGAGTTGCAACACCTCGGCGGAGGCGCTGGAAAATCCCGCGAGCAGCAGGATGACGACGGCGAAGCGTTCAATCATGCGCGGACGATAGCGGGCGTCCACGCGACTGACAAGCGGCGCTCGCAAGTCACGGCACTGCCGGCCAGCGCACGCGGTAGAAGCGTTGC
>SXGS01627271.1_pt1 | contig 15180 bp, 9 predicted proteins | sample 3174681 | NCBI WGS metagenome assembly SXGS01 (sample SAMN11356861, study PRJNA531348) | freshwater metagenome | isolation source: freshwater sample F1-80 | place: China: Fuxian Lake, Yuxi | collected 2017-12-25 | reverse complement strand
GGGCCGTACTTCGTCTGGCGTTCGACCGATCGGGGCCGGACCTGGGACCGGACCCGCCGCACCGAGCCGAAGAACTTCAAGAGCGTCTATGGCTTCTTCGGCGGAGAGACGTGGCTCTGGGCGGCGCGTTCCGGCAAAATCTGGGCCCTCACGCGCGTAGACAGCAACGAACTGCCCATTCAGGGCCGGCCGATCCGTGCCGGGAACGATCAGGCGGACCACTTCATCCTCTTCTCCTCAACCGATGAGGGACGTACGTTTGACCGCATCCAGGACTTCGGGGACTACGGCGAGATGTATATGTCGCTCCTCCGTCTCCGGGACCGGCGGCTGCTGCTCACGTTCACGGTGCGGGACCTCAAGCCGCCTCTCGGAGTTCGCGCCGTTCCGGGCACGGAGACCGATGACGGGTTCGTGTTCGACTTTGCGCGTGACCGGATACTGCTGGACACGCGAACTCCCATCGGCAAGCCGCAGGGGGGCGGGTTCGGTCCGACGGTCCAACTCAAGGACGGCACACTGGTCACCTCGTACTCCTACCGGGGGGAGGACAACAAGACTCACCTGGAGGTGGTGCGCTGGAAGTTGCCGGCGCAGGCCGGGCGGTGATGGCGCCGCCTCACCGCCGTCCTGTCCGAGGGTCCAGGCTCCTCCCCGGGAACGCCGGCGTTTTGCCGGCATAACGGCCCGGGAACTTCCAATCCCGCAACCCCGGAACCACAGAAAAGGCTTCTTCGTCCTTCCTCTTTCGCGTGCGCCGTTGGTTCGGCGGCCCCGGTCCGAGTGGGCCAGCCCATGCGGGTCGGGTCACTTCGGTCTGCGGATGGGGAAGGAAGTTGCGCCGCGAACGCCCAACACCCCAGAGGGAAAACTCGATGCTGAAAAAGGGACTGTGCCAGGGAAATCTGCGCCGCGATCTGGAGCCTCGCGAGGCGTTCGCTCGAGCTGCGCAGGCCGGTTTCGACGGGGTGGAACTGCGCATCACCGCTGACGGGAAGGTAGCTCTGCCGCCGCCCTACGACGAGCCGGATCGAGCGGCTGAACTGCTTCGCTCCGTCGGATTGGAGGCGACCACTACAGGCGGCCCCGGTTTCGTGGACCTGTTTCATCTGGAGCCCGACGAGTCGCTCCCGCAGATTGTGGCGCGCATGGAAGCGGGTTTGCCCGCGGTGCGAGCGTTGGGCGCCGACGCGACGCTTCAGATCCCGGGCTATGTCCAATTGATGTGGGACCCGAAGTGCCCGGTCATTCCCTACGATGTAGCCTGGGAGCGGAGCCTGACGATCTACCGCGCGATTGCTCCCATCGCTGAGAAGCATGGCGTGACACTGTGCGTGGAGAACGTCTGGAACCGCTTCTTGCTCAGCCCGCGTGAATTCGCCGAATTCGTGGATGCCGTGGGGAGCCCCCGGGTGCAGGCCTACTTCGACGTGGGCAACGTGGTGGTAAACAGCTTCCCGGAGCAATGGCTCCGCATCCTGGGCAGCCGAGTCCACCGGATCCATCTGAAAGACTTCCAGTGTTCCATCGGCAACTTGCAGGGCTTCGTGATGCTGCTCGAAGGGGATGTAAACTGGCGGGAGGTGATGGCGGCGGTCCGCGAGATCGGCTATGACGGCTATCTGACTGCCGAGTACGGACCCTATCGCCACGCGCCGGACGTGCTCCTGAACCACCTGTCCGCCAGTATGGACGCAATCGTGGCACTGGCGGGCGCCTGAACCCAGGGCATCGGCGCCAGGAGAAGGAAGAGCAAGGATGGCCCTACGCGCGCTGGTACTGGGATCAGGATACGCCGGTCAGGGACACACCCAGGCCCTGCGAGATGCCGGGGTCGAGGTGGTGGGGATGGCCAGTCGCACCGACTCGGTGGTGCGGCACGTCGCCGAAGCGCTCGAGATCCCGCGGGCCGGCTCCGACTGGCGGGGACTCCTGGCCGAATTGCGCCCGGACCTCGTTGCGGTAGGGACCCCGGCCGGGACGCATCTGGAGATGATCTCCGCAGCGTTGGATGCGCGGTGCCACGTACTGGCGGACAAACCACTCACGACTTGCGCCCCGCACGCCCGGCGGTTGTATGCGCACTCCATTGGGGTGGGGGTGAAAACCGCTTACGCCGCCTCATTCCGCTATCAGCCACAGGCTTTACTCGCACGCCAACTCGTAGCCAATGGCGCTGTTGGCCGTGTCCTGGAAGTCGAGTGTGCTTCCCACTACAACTGGTCCCGCCTGCTCCCATTCGGCTGGCCGCATCGGCTGGATCAGGGAGGCGGCCGGTTGAATAACAACTTCACGCATAAGCTGGCGATTGTGCTCCACATCGTGGGGGGAGAGATCCTCTCCGCCACCGGGGAGGCGCGCAATGATCTGCAGCGGGCGCCGATGGGCCCGCGCATCCACGATTTTCGCGAATTCACGCAGAGTCCCATTTCCCCCGAGGTCGCGGCGCGGGGAGAGTGGGGCGATGTAGACTCCGACTGGTCCTACACAGCCCTCCTCCGGATCGGACAACGGGCACAGCCGGACGCCTCCGTGAGCGCATTGTTCCGCCACAACTGTCTCACGCACTCCCGCATCCGTGATCACATCTGTGTGTACGGGTCGGAGGGGGTGCTCCACATTGAGGGAGCCTACGCCACCGGCGCCGTCCTGTTGGGACGCGGGGGGCGGGATTGGGAGGAAATCCCCATTCCCGCCTCCATCACCGATGCGCTGCCGGCCCTGTCCGATGCCACCCAGCGCAACTGGAACCAGCTCGCGCGGGAATTTGCGGCCGACATTCGGGGGCTGGGAACTCCGGGATACCTCACCTTCCGCGACGGCTGGGTTTTCCAGGAAGTGATTGATGCCATCCGCGCGGGGCGCGGATGGCAGGTGATCCCGCACCAACTGTAGTCCCGGGCTGCGAGTGTTGCTCCGGACCGGACCGGACCGGATGCACGGGCTATCGTACGCGAACTGCGCGCAACAGTATTCCTGCGCTCTGGGCGACCGGGGCGGCGCTGCGCAGGCGGAAGTAGCTGGCGCCGAAGGACTCGAGGGTGGATGCCGTACGGCGTAACGGGTCCGGGAGGGCACGTCCGTTCACCCGCACACGGCACCGATTCGTCCCCAGGTCCCATTCCAGAGTCACCTGATTCCAGTCCCGCGACGCCGCGAGACTGGAATCGTGCGGCAGGGCGAACGTGAACAGTGAACGGGCCTCACCCGCCGGGTCGGTTGGATCGAGAAAGTGATCGACCAGGCTGACGGTTCCCCCTGCGGACCCGGGTTCGAGCCGATACTCGGTAGTGAGTCGGCCCCGCCGGAGGGCGGGGAAGTTCCACACGGCGCCGTCGGCGTCCCGGTTCGGCTCCCGGCGGAGGCGCAGGGCTCGCGGCGCGCCGGCGTCCGGTACATCCACGATCTGGGGCCCCTGGGTCCGTGCGCGCCAGAAGCGAACCGCCGGGCCGTAAGGTCGAAACACGGACCACTGTTCGAGATCTCCGGAGAACCGTTCTTCCTGCTCACGTTCCAGCAGCCAATTCGGATCCACCCGGATGGCGGCCCGGCGTCCTTCTCCCTGGCCCGAAACCAGCAGCACCATCCCGTCGGGGAGGTCCATTGCCCAGGGATAGGCAGTGCCCCGGTCTCCGAACGCAGGCGGGTCCTGATTGCGGAACGGATCACGATACACCTCACGGAAGCCGCGCCAGGTGCGTCCTGCATCGGTCGAGATCGCCGCGTGCAGCACATCACGCCCTCCATACACTCCTTGCCCTGACGTACGCGGGGGCATCGCGCAGTTGTTCCAGAAGAGCAGGAGGCGCCCATCGCGCAGGCGGAGGGGAAATGCGGGAGATGTGGAACTGTGAAAGCGAGTGGGCCGGGCTACCGTCCAGTCGGCGCCGTTGCGGGAAGTGGACTCGTACAGGAATCCCGTCTGTGTGCGCAGCAGCATCCAGAGGGAGCCGTCTTCCCGCTCCAGCACCGTCGGCTCGATGGCCCCATAGTTGTTCCCGTTGAAACCCTCGTAGCACGGAGCCGTCAGTTCGGCTGCGGACAGACGCCAGTTCTTGCCGCCATCGTCCGAAAAGACAGCGGTGGTGACATTGGATCCGGTGGGAGGGGCGGAGGGGCGGCCGCCGATCCAGCGGGCGAAGGGAAGGAGCAACCGCCCACTGCGCAATTGGAGCACCTGCTGGAAGGCGCCCACGTACCCCTCAAAGATCCGCTGCGGCTCGGTCCAGGCGCGACCGCCTCCGGTACTGCGCAGATGCCAGAGGTCAATGAAGCGATCCACCGCCGGCCGGGTGCCCTCACCTCGCGGCCTGGCGAAGAACCCATGCAGTTCTCCGTCGCGATCACGCAGCGCGTGCAGGCGGGCGCCGACCGCAGCCGCTACTGTCCCCACCGTCCGCGAGGCACTCCAGGTACGTCCGAAATCCTGCGACACCTCGCGCATCACCCGCGCTCCGATGCCGGACGGCTGCAAGTGGTACCGCTCCAGACTTCCGTCCGCGCCCACCAGCCAGCCGCCGCCGCCCGCGCTGGCGGAGAGCCGTTCCGGAGGAGAGGGCCTTGCCGGTTTTTGGAGTACGGTTCCCCCGGCGCCACTCCCCACCCCCTGCACCAGCGCCGGACTGTGCGTCCCGGCAGCATCCGAGAGCGCACCGGCCTCGGACACGACCGTCAGCGCCGGGAGCGCACACACCAGCAGACTGCCCCCAAGCAATATCCGGGTCCGGAGGCTGGATTTCGGGGCGCCAGGTGCACCCGTGCCCCGGGATCGTCCCGCCACCGGAGGCAGTGCGGACCTGAGGGATGACCGGCTCTCCCGGCCACACAGTGCTTTTCGCCGCGAGTTCGACTCAGGGAGATCGGGGCGCCGCGGCGCCAAGCCCTCGTGTTCTGCCTGTCCGCGCAGGCCTGGCACGAGAGACACCCCACGGAACAAGACGAAAACGGCCCATCGGCAGACAGGCGTTCTGCCCAGCGATGCGTCGCATGCCCCGCGAACGCCGGCATCGTGCCGGCCCGGTCTGCGGCGTTGTCTCCGCCGGCTCCTTCGTTTTCCCTCGTCGTATTCACCCTTCGTATCGCTCCCTCGTGGGTTGAAGCTGCGGCCTGTCTCCGTCTCTCCCCGTTCGCGCATCGGCGTACGCCTCCGTTCGCTCTTCATTTCTTTCGGCATCGTTCCCCCCGGCGGGGACACCGGCCTCGAAACTCGCAACGTTTCTGCACCGGCTCTGCGGCGCCCGAAAGTAACCACAGCGGCCCTCAAGTCGTTGCATACTTGGTTAAGTCTCGGATCGCGCGTCCGCATCGTCGCCGAGCCGGCCCTCCTCTGGGAACGCCGGAGTCCCGCCGGCGCCACCGTCCGGACCGCACGGCCGGATCGGGCCGACAGGGAAGCACGGGCGGGTTCGGAACCGGCGCCGCCCGAGGAAGAGTGAGTACAGAGAAGTGAGAAACGACTAAGCGCCGCGCGCTCTCCTCACTCCTCTCGACTCTTTCCTCCCCTGGGGCCGCGCGCTCTCCTCACTCCTCTCGACTCTTTCCTCCCCTGGGAAGCCCGCACCATTGAAACCCGAAACTCGTCGCCCGGAACTTCAGCTATTGCTGTGGAACGCACCATTGGTGTTTCTCGCTGCGTGGGGCATCGCGGCGGCTCACCCGACCCCGACCGAAGCGTTCCGTGCGGCGCTGCTCGCGCTCGGGTCCCTCTGGCTCGGGTGCCTGGCGCTGCACGGGTTTCTGCGCCTCATTCGCTTCGATGGAGACCCGCTTCTTCTTCCGCTTCTGTCCCTCCTTTTCCTCATCGCAGGTGCATACCACCTGGAGCCGGACCGCCTGAGCGCCGGTACATTCGCACCGGGTAGCTACGGCAAGTCCGCGGTGGTGGGTCTCGGGGTGCTGGCCGGGGTGACTGCACTCGGACGCTACTTCCACCACATCAACTTCTGGCTCGAAGAGAAGATCTGGTGGCGCTGGGTCGGCGCGCGTCCTTATTACGCGTCGCTTCCGTTCCACGTGTCGCTGGTCGTGTTCATGATCGTATTGGGCGGCTTGCTGGCAATGGGGGGCATCCGCACCGAAGGCGGCTCGCTCATTCAGGTCCCATTGCCCGGTGGCCTGAGCTTCACGCCCAGCGAGCTGATCCGCTTGTCCGTGGCCTTCTTCCTCGCCGACTTTCTGGGGAGGAATAGCCGGGTGCTCCGGAACCTCCGCACCCCGATCGGCCGCGTCTGGCCTCTGAATCGGATCTTCTTGGAGCCGCGGGTCGAACTCACCGTAGTCCTGGTCACGGTGGGTCTGTACCTGGTTTTCTTTTATGCCTTCAAAGACTTTGGGCCTGCCGCCGTCATCATCGCGCTCACCCTCCTCTCGCTCTACGCCGCCACCGGGCGTATGCTCACCTCAATGCTGCTCGGACTCGGGATTTCCCTCGCCATTGCCATCCCGACCTGGAAGCATCTTGCGTTCCACACCTTCGCGAACCGCGTGGCGATGTGGATCAGCCCTTTTGATACCCACTTTCGCAACGGCGACCACCTCGCACGCATTCTCTGGGCGATGGCCTCCGGGGGCTGGTTCGGGATGGGAGTCGGGACGGAAGGCCTCACGAGCCGCCTCCCGCTGGCCCAGAACGATGCCGCATTTGCAGGCATCGTGGCGACGATGGGTCTCTGGACCGGGTTGGCGGTCCTGGCGATCTTCGCCGCCTTCGCGTGGCGAGGCATGTCCGCTGCCCGGCAGGCGCCCACGGACAGGATGCGGCTGCTCGCTTTCTGCCTCACGGCCCTGCTGTCGCTCCAGGCCATCTGGATCTGTGGCGCGATGGTCCGGGTGTTTCCCTTCACCGGGATCAACCTCCCGTTTGTGAGCACGGGCATGACCAGCATGATCGCGTCCGCCCTGGCGCTCGGCACGATCTGGAACCTGTCCCGCACGGGCAGCGCCCGTCGTGACGCCACAGAGGCGTCCGACGCCGTGCTGCGCACCGTCGCACGCCTGAGCGGAGTACTGCCCGCACTCTTTGTGCCTCCAGCCATCGGGGTGATCCTGTACGCCTGTCCGTGGCTGCTCGGCGACCGAACCCTCCAGCAGACCGCTGCCGCCGTAGGCCGGGACCGCCAGCGGACGGAGTTCTCCAATCCGTTCCTCGAGCGCTTTCGGCGCGGATTTCCACGCGGGCGCATCCTGTCGTCCGACAATCGCCTGCTCGCCGTCTCGCACCCCACGCCGGAGGACTTTCGCGCGATCCGGGAACTCGCCCCGAACCTCGCCGACCTGGCGGAAGAGCAGGAACGGCGCGGCGATCCCGATTCCGAACGACGCTACTATCCGGGCCGTGCGAGCACCGCTCATCTCGTGGGGTGGACCAGTTCCGGGCGGTTTGCGCTGCAAGAAGGGAGCGTCGAACGCGATGCCGACGGCTTCCTACGGGGGTACGATCCGCGCAAGCTCTCTGAATACTACCGGAACCGCCACAATCCGCTCACGCCCAGGCCGGTGGCGCAGGACCTCCAATTGACGGTGCGGATGGACCTCCAGCGGTATGCCGAGACCCAACTTCGCGCGGCGATGCGGCGCGCACAGGGGGCCGGCGGGGCGCTCGTAACGTATGATGTCGAATCGGGCGAGGTGCTCGCGGCAGTGACCCTGCCCTCGGTGGACCCGAACGGCATGACGGCCGAACGCCTGCGCACCTACCAGACCGAAAACCCGCGTACGCAGGTATTGACCAACAAGGCGCTGTCCCGCCGGGCCCTCTACTTCCCCGGTTCCACCTTCAAGATCGTCACCGCCGCGGCGGCCATTGAGGACGAAATCGGCGGGGGGGTGATCTGCCGCAATGGCCGCAATGCTACGCCCATCACGTGGCGACACCAGGGCCGAAGCTGGCGCCGGGACGCCGGTAAGATCGCCGACTACGGCAAAGGCGGCCACGGCGCGCTCCGCCTCGAGACCGACCTGGAACAATCCTTCACGACCTCCTGCAACGTTTTCTTCGCCCGGATGGCGGCGGAACTCGGACCCGAGCGGTTCCACGCTGCACTCGAGCGTGCGGAACTCGCGGAGATTCCGGATGTGCAGGATCTGGCGGAATACCTGCCCTACGGAGGGTTCGGCCAGGTGCGAGTACGAGCCTCACCCCTGGAGATGGCGAGACTCGCCGGAGCGGCAGGCGCCGCGCGCCCGGACCAGGCGGAGCCTCCGTCCGCACGCCCGCACGGGGTGCGGGCGCTCATTCGGCGCGAGGGCAATCGTCCTTCTCCCGTGGCGCCGGTGGGAGTCATCGGCGCCGCAGATCCCCGGCCCTACCGCCCCTTCTCGCCTGAGGCGGCGCAAACACTGCGGGCACTGATGATTCAGGTCGTGCAGGATTCGTCCGGCACTGCCTTCGGCGCATTCCACAAGGCAGGCGCCTATACTCTGCCCGGCATCACCGTGGGAGGGAAGACGGGGACGGCAGAGTTTGAGCGGCCGGCCCGGCCCGGCGAGCGAAAGGAGGTGGGGCGGCACGCCTGGTTCGTGGGCTTCGCGCGAAGCGACCACGAGGCCCAACCGCGCACGATCGCCTTCGCTGTGCTGTTGGAAGACGTGCGCCGCGGGAGTACGGGGGGCAATAGCTGCGCGCCCGTGGCCCGCGATGTGATCGCACGGATTCTTCCGATCGAAGGTCAGCCTCCGCCGCCCGGGTTCGAGGAACTCGAACGCCTGTATCCGCAATTGCTGCGCCCAGCCCGTCGCCCGTTGGACGCTCTCCGGGAGTGGTTGCGCCGCTGGCGCCGCTGACGGTACAATTCAGGGCAGAGAGCACGAAACACAGAGCGGAGAGCGGGAAGTAAGAACCGGAACATGGACCCCAGAAAACTGCTGGGAGAACTTGTCCACGGCGAGAAGAGTCGCGCCGTGCTGGAGCGGTTGGCCAGCGCGCGGCGAGACCAGCCGTTTCGCCATCTGGGGCGGCGTTTGGTCCAGGCGATGATCCGCGCGACCGCCGCAAACCCGGTGGCCGGCAAGCGGAGCGCTCCAGGGAAATACCTGGTGCTGCGCGTCGTCGCCACCGAGCCGGATCGGGAGCTCTGGGAAACCCAGTTCGCCGAAGGACGGTCGGCACTGGAGAAGGAGATGGTCCGCGAGGCCGAAGTGCGGGAGATTGAGCTGCGCAGCCCGGCGCACGTCGAGTGTCACGTGCTCTCGGAAGCGGCCGTCGCCCGGGGTGAGGTGGAGCGTCTGGTCTACGCACTCTTCGAGACAGACGATGCGCCGGGAATCGCCGCCCGCCTGCACCACGACGGCGAGGTCATCCTGCCGCGCCGCACCCGGACACTCCGCATCGAAACGGAACCCGCCGGAGCCCAGGTCTATGTGGACCATCGGCCGGTCGGAGTGACTCCGTGTGCCGTCGAAGATCTGTCGGACGGCGAGCACACCTTCACGTTTCACCGGCCCGGGTCGCAGGCACGCGAGGAAGTGCATCGGATCGAGGCCAGCCCCCCAGGGGAACGCCTCCTGTACCGGGTGGCGTTGGAGCCCGAGCCGACGATGGGAGTGCTGCAGATTCGCACCTTCCCGTCGCGGGCCCGCATCACAATCGGCGACGAACAACGCCTCAGCCCGGTCACCTGGCGGCTTCCGTGCGGCGGCGTGCAGGTACTGGTCGAGCTCGACGATTTCGCGCCCCAGGTCCTTGATCTCGACCTCCCGGACAGCACTGAGACGCGGCCCTACGCAGTACAGATCCGGTTGGATTATATCGGCCCGTTTCGCGACCAGGTGGCGGGTCGCATCGCTGTCTACCGGATTCGCGACGGGGCCCCCCGCCGCACCGCCGACCCGGAAGATCGGAACTCGATCGGCCGGTTCTTCGCCGACACGGACCCGATACTCGAGCCGGAGGACGGCGAGCCCGGCCAACACCTGGAGTTCCTCGGCGAGCGGGAACTACGGCGCGGCGTCCTGTTGATTGGGCGCGAGGACCCGAGAGGAGGGCTGCGGCCCGACATTCGCCTGATTGATGCGGAGAACAGCGTCTCCCGCGGGTGCCATGCGTGGATTCACGTCTACGCCGATGCCGGCACCGGCGCGGAGTTCAATGCGTTTCTGATCGGAAACAACAGCCCGGCCGGCATCCGCGTAGACGGGAGCCTGGTGACGGAAACTCGCAAGCTATCGGAAGAATCGGAAGTGGAAATCGGCAACTTCCGGCTGCGACTCCTTAAGGCGATGCCGGAGGCGCGGGTGGAGTTTGACTTTTGACCGTGGCGCCCGCGGCCGTGCCCAGTTCCCTCCGCGCCGCCGCATCATGCGGATTCGCCGTAATGCGGGCGCGCAGCGTATGGATGCGGCGTGTTTCGGCTGTGATCTGCTCGAACTCCCGGATCAACATCCGGGCCTGGGATACACGGCCCGTCCGGCGCGCGGCAAGCGCCAGCGTGTAGATCACGGAGGCGTCTGCCGGCGCGGCCTTCAGCGCCCGGGTGAGGTAGGGGATGGCGAACTCCGGCGATCCGTGCTGGACCAGGTGCTTCCCGTACTCCGCCAGGGCAACCGGTGGCGGTGAGCCGGGCAGTTCGTCGGTGATCGCGTTGCGAAAGGCGGTGTCCGCGTCCGCCACACTGGACACGGAGCGGGCCATCCAGCCCATTGCCCGCCCCAGCATAGCCCAGGCAGCCCGATTTTTCGGCGCCAGATCAGTGGCGTGCAGGGCAGCACTGACCGCAGCAGGAGCATCGCCGAGACTCAGATGCGCCTCGGCCTGGCTCATCCTGTAGCGTACTTCTCGCGGCCGGAGCCGCGTGGCCCGCTCCGCCGCCTCGATCCACTGCTTCGGCATGCCCAGCGCCCCACGACATCGTCCGGTCAGGTCCCAGGCTTCCGCGTCATCTGGCCGGCGTCGCAGGCATTGCTCCAGTATGAGAAGCGCCTCCGCAGTGTGGCCGCGCGCCATCTCCACCTGCGCCAGACCATGGTAGAGTCCGGGGTCGGCATCACCCAACTCCCGAGCGCGGCCCAGGCAGGACGCCGCTTCCTCAACTCGCCCTGCCGCCACCGCCGCCAACCCGGCGGCGCGATGCAGCCGGGCATCCCCCTCCCGGGAACGCCGGCGTCCCGCCGGCAGCGCCGCCTCCCCCTGCCGGGAACCCCGGCGCCCCATCGGCAGTGTCGCTTCCCCGAGGATGCCTTCACGCGCCTGCTGCCACGCCGCCTCCGCCTGGCCTCCATGCAGCAGCGCCAATGTGAGGAAGTAGCGCACGCGCGTGTCACCGGGCCGCCGCGCCGCGAGCGCCTGTAACTGCGCCACCGGTTGCCGGCCGATCCACCAATCCTGGACCGGCCCAGAGAGGATCATGCCTGCGCCTGCCATTACGAGGAGCAGCACGCCGGCCGCACATCGGCGCACCAGGGGTCTCGAATGCCGGAATGCGGAAATCACACCATCACTCTACTGTTCTCGCACGCGCGTCCAGGTGTTGAGCGCAGGCGCGGGGATCACGACTTCTTTTCCGCCGGACCAGCGCACAGTGACACTCTCCACAGCACCGACACGCCCGACGCCGATCAGCAGGCGAGAGTCGTGGGCCGCCATGTAGCTGCCGGCCGTCTGCACTTCCGCCACCCGGACGTGATCCGGCGTCCGCACCATCACCCGCGCGCCGATGGCCATCCGGTTGGCGCGCGTCCCCTCGAGATGCAGGCCAATCCAGTTGCCCCGAGGACCCACGTTGCGAAACAGCAGTGGGGGCCCACTCAGCGTGGTCACCACAAAATCCATCCCGCCATCGTTATCGAAGTCGGCCGTGGCCAGGGCTCGTCCGACTGCCCGCGGCCACATCTCGGGCCCGACGGGGGTCAGCGAGAAGCCGTTGGACCGAAACAGGCGCACCGGCTGCTCATAGGAATCGCCCGGCCGGACGCGCTCCGCATTCTCCTGAATGTGTCCACTCGCCAGCACCAGATCGGACCAGCCATCGTTATCGTAGTCGAGGAAACGGCCGCCGAACGTTACCTCCATCCGCATCTCGCCCGTCAGACCCCAACGCCACCCCACCTCTTCAAAGAGATTACCGCCCAGGTTTCGATACAGAGACCGGTCCTCCCCGGCGGAGGTCATGACGGTGAGGTCGGGACGGCCGTCGCGGTCCACATCCGCCCAATCCAGACCGGCGCCACCGTGGACGCGTCCCTCACGATCATATCCGGTGGCACTCTCCGCCCCTCGTTCCACGTAACCCGCTCCCTGGCGCACAAAGAAGTCGTGTGGCAGCCTGTCGTTCGCGAACGCAATCTCGGGGAACCCATCCCCATCTGCATCCTGGAACGCAACACCCCGCGCCGCACCGTGCGCGCGCACTCCCCAGGCATCGGTCACATCCTGAAAGCCGCGTCCCTGGAGATTCCGAAACACCCGCGGGCGCTGTGGCGAGTAAATCTCGGGAGAGCAGACCGCCGTCACGCCGGGGTGCATTGTGGGGCAGCGCTGCGGCTGATCGGCCCCGAAGTCCACGTACCGGCAGACCACGAGGTCCACCCACCCATCCCGATCGAGATCGGCAAAACCGGCGCTCGTTCCCCAGAGAGGAGTTTTCCCCACAGGCGGGGTCAGGCCCTGTGCGTCTGTCACCTCGCGATATCGGCCGCCCTCGTTCAGATACAGCGCGGCGCTGCCGTAGCCGTTGACGAACAGATCCGGGCACCCATCGTTGTTCACATCACCGACGGCAAGCCCGGCCCACCGGCCGGGCTGCCGGAATCCGGCTTCCACCGCCTCGAACTGAAAGTTGCCGCGGTTGCGGAACAGAGTGACCCGATCCGGACCCGTCAGGACCAGGTCCACGAGCCTGTCCCCATCCGCGTCCAGCACTGCTGCCCCGCAGCCCACTGTATCGAGCAGGTTGGTCTGTTCGCCGCGGGCTGCAATGACGCGGAATCCGGACAATCCGGCGCGTGCAGCGACTTCCTGGAAGGGGAGCGGCTCCTCCGGTGCGGGATCATCGGCCCCCGGGGCCGGAGGCGCCGGCGCCCCGCAACCCACAAGGGCGAACAGGCAGGCGAACAGGAGTCGGTACCAGGGAATCACATGACGCGCAAATGGCCGGGAATCTGGGCAGGGTGCAACAGCGACGGGGTTCCGGACAATAGAAGGAAGATGAAAGAATGAAGACCGGCGCCTTCTTTTTCCCTTTTCGTTTCCCCCTTCCGCATGCAACCGTTCGCCTTCACCCTTCTGAATTCATCCGCTCCCGCCGCAGGACCCGGACCACGAACTCGGGGAGGGCCGCCACTTTGGCGGTCTTGGAGGGGTCCTGCACGAGGCGGTAGAACCATTCCAGGCCGCATCGCTGCATCCAGGCCGGCGCGCGGTTCACCCGTCCGCTGAAGACGTCGAAACTGCCGCCGACACCCATCGAGAGCGGCACGTTCAACTCCGGCATGCGCTGTACAATCCACTTCTCCTGGCGGGGAAGACCCTTCGCCACCAGCAGCACCTCCGGATTCTTCGCCTGGATGTCGCGCACGACGGCTTCTTCCTCTTCCGCCGTCGCCTGGTACCCGTGGCTGACCCCGACGATCCAGGCCCCAGGATAGCGACGGCGCATGGCATCCGCCGCCGCGGCGGCCACCCCCGGCTGAGCGCCGTAGAAGTAGATGCCGAAGCCCGATTTGGCGCTGTCCGCGCAGAGTTGCTCCGCCAGATCCACCCCGGACACGCGTTCCTGGAGAGGGCAGCCCAGATGCCGGCTGGCCCAGAGCAGGCCGGTTCCGTCGGGGGTGCAGAGGGCAGCCTGGTTCGCAATCCGAAGAAACTCCGAGTCACGCGCCGCCAGCACCAGCGCCGTGGCGTCGGCCGTGACTACCAGATGCGGCTGCTTGCTGCTGATGAACCGGTGGAGGAACACCATCGTCTCGGACCGGGTGACCCGGCTGACACGGAGGCCGAGCAGATCCACTGTGGGCGCCTGCGGCAGCACACCTGCGATCCCGAGGGGTTCGGCGGAACGCGTAGTTGCGGACAAGATGGCGCCGTAAACCAGTTAGCGGCCGAGTTGCTCTCGGTACCAGGCTACGGTGGGCGCCAGACCTTCCCGCAGCGGCACCCGGGGCTCCCAGCCGAGACGAGCCTTCACCTTGGTGATGTCCGGCCGACGACGGGCCGGATCGTCGGAGAACAGCAGAGGCCGGTACTCGAGCGATGACCGGCTGCCGGTCACTTCCAGCACGAGCTTTGCAAATTCGAGAATGGTGAATTCGCCCGGATTTCCGAGGTTGAACACTTCCCCCTGCAGCCCATCGCCGAACATCACCCGCTGCAGCCCATCCACGAGGTCGGAAACGTACGCAAAGCTGCGGGTTTGGCCCCCGTCGCCATAGATGGTAATCGGCTCCCCACGGAGTGCCTGCGTGATGAAATTCGGCACGACACGGCCGTCATCCAGTTGATTGCGGGGGCCATACGTGTTGAAAATCCGCACTACCCGCGCATCCACGTCGTGCTTGCGGATCCATTCGAAGGTGGCGGCCTCGGCGAAGCGCTTCGCTTCGTCATAGCAGGAGCGAAGTCCGATCGGATTCACGTTACCCCAGTACTCTTCCGTCTGCGGATGCACCTGGGGATCGCCGTACACCTCGGAAGTCGAGGTGAGCAGGAAGCGCGCTCCGCGTTCGGCGGCCAGGCGAAGCATGTGGATGGTCCCGATTGAGTTGACCAGCATCGTCTCAATCGAGTACGTGCGGTAGCCCACAGGGCTGGCGGGACTGGCCAGATGGAAGATCGCCTCGACATCCGCCGTACCGAGGCCTGCATACGGTTCGATCACGTCGTGATGGACGAGCCGAAAGCGCGAGTGATCCTGCAGATGCGCCACGTTGTCCCGGCTGCCGGTAAGACAGTTGTCCACACAAACCACGTGATGCCCCGCCGCCAGCAGGGCATCACAAAGGTGCGAGCCGATAAATCCGGCCCCGCCGGTGATGAGAACGTTCATGGACGATGTCTCTGGGGTCTCCCCCACGGGCGACGGGGCCCATCCAGCGAGGACGGTCGGCCCGCCGCGGCACTGGCACTTACGACGTTTGTGAGATCGAGGCCGGATCCAGCACTGCCGAATGCCGCTGCGGTATGCGGCTCAGCGTAAACTGGAGCAAATCCTGCGGATTCGTTCCGCGCGCGTTCGTGCGGCTGTTGATCGT